>Ga0209490_10002488_pt1 | contig 17433 bp, 19 predicted proteins | sample MAT06_FD_187209 | JGI IMG/M metagenome (GOLD analysis project Ga0209490, IMG submission 187209) | Freshwater microbial communities from Lake Fryxell liftoff mats and glacier meltwater in Antarctica - MAT-06 (SPAdes) (version 2) | ecosystem: Environmental > Aquatic > Freshwater > Ice > Liftoff...
TTGCCTGTACCGCGATCGCCCATGATCATAACCCCACCAATTTTGGGATCAATCACATTTAGCATTAATGCCAATTTCATTTCCTCTTGCCCTACGATCGCACTAAAAGGAAAAACGGGGCGTTTGGTGGGTTTCGCAGACAAAAGATTAGTAGTCAAAATGAGATATTTGTAGATTTGTGTACTTTTAGCAATATAGCCTAATTTGCACGCAGATTACCTAACAGATCGCTGAAGCCGAATATGTTAATTTGGGGAAAGTCTACCCAATCAGGTTTTGTCACTTCATAGTGAAGTTTTAGGTTTAGACTTGCATTTATATCCTGATCAGGGTTTTCGATTCTATGACCCAATTTCTCAGCAGAATTAGAGCGATCTTTTGCCCAAGAGGCAAGACGTAAGGCAGAAGAAAAGGCGCAAAGGCTAGCAGAAAAGCTGAGAGAACTGGGAATTAACCCTGATGACCTGTAGGTTGGTATTCTGGATAATGCCCTAAGTTATAGTATTTAGAGTAATCCAATATCTAAACACCTGTGACTGTAGCCACTCAAAAAATTCTAGAGAATCTCATAGCTGAAGCTAAAAACTCCACCAATGCGGCAGAGGCATACTATCTGAGTTCGGAAGATACCCCGATTGAATTTGAAAATAATCGCCTGAAAACTCTACAAACAAAAGCGCAGCAAGGTGTGGCTCTGCGGGTAATTGTCAATGGCAAAATTGGCTTTGCTAGTTCTACGGATTTAAATCGGCTAGATGAATTAGTGGCGGCGGCGGTGCAGACTGCGGAAATTGGCGAGGTCGCAGATTTTGAGTTTGCTTCTAATTTTCAATATCAGCCTGAAATTAATCCCGATCCTCAACCCACTACGGATCATCTAGTCCAAATTGGCGATCGCCTTATTAGTCAAGTTCGAGAATATAACCCTGAAATTTTAGTGGGTGTGGATTTTCATGTTCGGTCTACCCGCACAGCGATCGCTACCAGTCATGGCGTACTTGCGGAAAACCAACGGCGAACTATGAGTGCTACTCTCGGCGGAAATTTGGTGAAAGGTGAAGACTTTTTACAGGCATATAGTTACGAAGTTGTGGGCACAGGCGAACCAGATTATGAGCGACTAGTGCAGCAGGTAATTCAAAAATACAAATGGGCAGAGCGATCGGCAAATATTGAAAGCGGAACTTTTCCAGTTTTATTTACACCTAGGGCAGTTGCCAGCGTGATTGGTGGTTTGTTTGATACCATTCTTTCGGGGCAGGTTGTCACTCAAAAATCATCACCCTTAGCTGACAAGTTGGGACAAAAATTATTTAGCGATCGCCTTAGCATTTTTGAAGACCCGACAATTGGCGTTTCTGCCACCAAGTTTGATGATGAAGGTACACCCACCACTGCCAAAACTTTTATTGAGCAAGGCGTAGTCAAAGGCTTTTACTGGGATCGGAAATGGGCAGCTAGAGCAGGGCTAACTTCCACAGGCAACGGGTTTAGGGGTGGTTTATCTCGTCCTAGTCCCGATACCTCTAATTTCTGTATTGCGGCTGGAAAAACCAGTTATGCCGATTTAATCTCTGGAATTAAGGAAGGGATTATTGTCGATCAGGTTCTGGGTGCAGGACAGTCCAATCAATTAGCGGGAGAGTTTTCTGTGAATTTAGATTTGGGCTACAAAGTTGTGAATGGGGAAATTGTGGGCAGGGTTAAAAACACGATGGTGGCGGGCAGTATTTTTGAGGCTTTCCAAAATCTTGTGGATTTAAGTTCAGAAACCGAATGGATCGGCGGTGGGGCTTTAATGCCAGCAATTCTCTTTGCCCAACTAGGAGTTGCCTCTCGCAGCTAGGTTTTATTGAATTAACTCTAGAACCGCAAAATTCAAGAATGCCAGATAAAATTATGATTAATTTGGAGAAAGTTAAAGCTAAAATCCAAAAATTGCCTGAAAATGATATTCGACAACTTATATAGATGGCTACAATCTTATACGGAAGAGATGTGGGATCGGCAAATTGAAGCAGATTTGGAATCTGGTAAGCTAGATCAAATTATTGCCAAGGCAAAGGTAGACATTTCTGCTGGTCGGGTTAAATCCCTTGACGAAATCCTTAACAAATAGCCCTAAATTTTTAATTAATTCCTTTCCTTCATCAAAACAAATTAAAACAAAAATGCAAATTTACACATCAGTTAGTAATGTCTCGAATTGGGTTGGCGATGGTTGTGCGATCGCTATCTTCTCAAATAAAACAGATAAAACAGATAAAACAGATAGCCCCGAACCGTTACTAACCCCCGAACTTATAGCCTTAGATCAACAAATATTTGCAGGAACCCTACAGGAACTGATTACTGAGAATGAGTTCAAAGCTGAATCTGATAGTAATGTTAGCTCTCGTTTAGCAGGAACCACTCCCATTCGCAAGGTATTACTTTTAGGTCTAGGCGATCGCACCAAAGTCACAGCCGAAACATGGCGCAAAGCCGCAGCCGCAGCCGCAAAATGGGCAGAACAAAACAAATGCAAAACCCTAGCTCTAGCTTTTCCTTTTACTGAAATCAACAAAGATGAATTTGTGGGAACCCAAGCGATCGCCGAGGGCATTATTCTCTCTAGTCACAAAGACAAAAGATTTAAGTCTGAACAAAAAGCTAATGGCAGCAAGTTAGAAAAAATCGAGATTTTAGGTACAGATTCCGAAGCAGCAAAAGCAGGAATTCTCCAAGCTCAAAAAATCTGTAGTGGGGTGATTCTTGCCCGTGAGTTAGTATCTGCCCCTGCCAATATCATTACCCCTGAAGCATTAGCCCAATCAGCCCAAGCGATCGCTGATAACTACAGTACCTGCATGAGCCTAGAGGTTCTAGAAAAAGCCGACTGTGAAGCTCTGGGCATGGGGGCATTTCTGGGCGTATCTCAGGCATCGGATTTACCGCCTAAGTTTATTCATCTCACCTATCGCCCCCAAACCGTTACCAAAAAGCTAGGAATTATTGGTAAAGGCGTTACTTTTGATTCGGGTGGATTGAATATCAAATCTGGAGCTGGAAGTGGCATTGAAATGATGAAAGTCGATATGGGAGGAGCCGCCGCTATGCTCGGAGCAGCTAGAGCGATCGCCCAAATTCAGCCCGAAGGTATAGAAGTTCACTTTATTTCCGCCGTTTGTGAAAACATGATTAATGGTAATGCCATGCACCCTGGAGATATTTTGACAGCATCTAACGGCAAAACTATCGAGGTCAACAATACCGATGCTGAAGGTCGCTTAACCTTGGCGGATGCCTTAGTCTTTGCAGATAAATTAGGGTTAGATGCGATCGTGGATTTGGCAACTCTAACTGGAGCAATCATTGTGTCACTGGGAAGCACCATGGCGGGTTATTGGTCAAATAGTGACGAATTAGCAGCAAAAATTGAAGATGCGGCAAACCATGCAGGAGAAAAATTCTGGCGGATGCCCCTCGAAGAATCCTACTTTGACAAAATGAAGTCCGTAGTTGCTGACTTTAAAAATACTGGCTCTCGTGAGGGCGGATCGATCACCGCAGCCCTATTCCTCAAGCAGTTTGTGGATAAAACCCCAGCTTGGGCGCACCTAGACGTAGCGGGACCTGTGTGGACAGATAAAGAATCGGGTTACACAAATGCAGGGGGTACAGGCTATCCTGTAAGGACTTTAGTAAATTTGATACTCAACTTTTAGTCTCTAGTTGTAAAAGCTAGCACTTGCCTTTGGTACTTTAAGAATCATAGATATTCTTAGAGGTATACCCATTGATTTTTAACTTCTACATTTTGGGGCTAAATCGCCATCCTCTATTAAAATTAAACCTAGTAACTCAATTAGCACCTAACTTTATGCCGCTAAAATCTACTACTCGCCACATTCATGTTTTTGCCGCTACCATCGAAGATAATGCCATTGTTGATAGCGAAGAAACTTTAACCCTAGATGTTGATCCTGATGATGAGTTGACTTGGACAGATAGTTCACTCAAACTGGTTTACAGTAAATTTGAAGAATTAGTTACCGAGTATAAAGGTGCTGATTTAACTGATTACAACCTGCGCCGCATTGGTTCTGATCTAGAGCATTTCGTCCGATCGCTCCTGCAAAAAGGTGAGGTTTCCTATAATCTCAACGGTCGATCGCTAAATTACAGTATGGGCTTACCCCAAATTATTAGTAATCAGGCTAACGAATAAAATAGTTGATACTTAAACATTCTCAATTTCCAGATACCGCAAATAACTAGAAAAACCTATGTCTGAAGAAGTAACTACCCCTGCTGAAGTTAAGCCTACGGAAACTAAAGCCAAAGTTGAAAAAGTTAAGAAGCCAATTGTTGAAGATTTGCCCTTTGCCGAGTTTATCGATACCCAATATATTCCTGCTTTAACCAAGGCTTTTACCCAAGCGGGAATTACAGACTTAAATCTGCAAGTAGAAGACCTAAAAATTAAAGGTAACTGGCAAAATCATCTACGCCAATTTATGATCTACTTTGCTAAAGATGATATTAATGGACAAAAAGCATTTTCCTGTTGGGAAGCTGGCACTCAGCCCTCGGTCATTGAGCCATTTTTATTAGATGAGCGCAAAGCAACGTTAGATTTAATGGTGTTTGGGGTAATGCAAAGACTAAATGCTCAGAAATGGTTAGCAGCAAATTAAGCTTGATCGCTAAAACTATGCTCCCGAAAATGTGACTTTGAATAAAACTATAAACCAAGCTGTTAAGCAAATTAGCCTAGTTGCTCTGACTATTTTAGCGATCGCTTTTATTGGTCTGTCTTTACTTGAAAGTGCCAATAGTCCTCAAGCCGAATCTCGCCTAGACCTAATGCAAACTAATTTAATTTTGCAGGTGAGTGCATGGCAGCCCAAGGATCAGGAGAAGTTAACCTTAAAGAATGTTCTGGTGGGAGCAGATCAACAACTAATCTATTCCCAGTCAGTAACTGCCTACGAAACTGCCTTAAAGTCAAACCAAGAAGAACTTAACCTCAGACTTAAATCTAATCAAGATCAGAGATTAATTGAAAAATTAGATAAATCTTCTCAAAATATTAGTGATTTAAGTTTAAGGCTCGGCATTCTGTACGCCAAAGTTGGTAAAAAGACCGAAGCGATCGCCACATGGGAGCAAATCAATCAAAAAAGTTCTGCCCAAGATCAGAGCACAGCCCAAGTACTCGCAGGACTATGGTCACAACCAGGTTTGATTTTTCCTGAAGCTGAAGCCCAAATTCGGGCAAGCTTAGATGGATGGTTTCGCAATCAGGCACTAGAGCAACTATATCAAGCACAGCAACTAGAGCCAGATAGTCAAAGTATCATGCTCGCCAGCGAACGTCGGGATCTTGATGCAGAAATAGCCATAGAAAAACTTTTACTTACTAGCAGTGTCACCGTAATTGGTGGTGGATTGGGCGTGATTTTAATCATTGGCTTAATTATCCAAAGATTATTTTTTGCGAAGAGTTCACCGCTTCAGCCCACCCCTAACTTTAATTGGCGCACACCTTGGCAACTCCAAACCACATGGGAAGTAATGGTATTTTGGTTTATAGCCTATGTGGCGATGTCGCAAATATTTTTACCTTTGGCACTGCGGCTCCTGAATATTTTTCCAGATAGCAGTTGGAGTTCTAAGGATCGGGCAATTTTTATACTAATTCCCTACATTACGGCTATGGCTCCAATGCTCCTAATTTTTAAAGGAGTACTACAGAAGTTTTTACCTTTACCTAATTATTTATTTAACTTCAAATTTTGGACTTGGAATTGGCTAGGTTGGGGCGTAGGTGGATACATTGCGGCAATTCCTATCGTACTAATTGTGTCTGCTTTAAATCAGCAGTTATTAGGTGGTCAAGGTGGCGGTAATCCTTTATTACCAATTTTAGCGGAAGATCAAAATGATATTGCTAAGTTGGTTTTATGGATGACTGTGGCGATCGCTGCCCCATTTTTTGAAGAATTATTATTTAGAGGATTTCTGTTACCGTCTTTAGTCTCTGGTTTCAGTCAACGCATTAAATCTAACTCCCTATCTACGTTTATGGGAATTTTGATTAGTGGGTTGGGGTTTGCGATCGCCCACCTGAATTTAGGAGATATTTTACCTTTAACAGCCCTAGGCATGATCATGGGATTTGTCTATACGCGATCGCAAAATCTTTTAGCTCCCATGCTTTTACATGGACTTTGGAATAGCGGGACATTTTTTACTCTGTTGGTACTAGGCTCTTCTTAGCTGCATCAAGCCAAGGGAAAATATGATAGCTGAACTTACCTTGACATTTTGCCTGCTAGGCACTTAGCAATCTGTTCATAATTGCTTGATGATCTAATCCTTGTTCAATCAAACTAGAAACAATACTTAAGCGATCGCCTAGCCCAATCACAAACCGATTAACATCTGATCCCATAGACTCACAGGCAGTCTGCACTGCTATTAAGTCTCTGCCTGTTAAGTGCGAAAAAAATGAAGTCAGAATACCTGATTCCAAATAGCAACTAGGACGAGCCTGACCAGATAATTGCTGGCTATAGGCAGATTGAGAAGTATTGATTAAGATAAATCCCTGATTTTGATAACTGGGATCAAATTCTAACTTGCCCCAGCCGTGGGTTGTCCAAAACTGCTTGAGCGAATTCAGAAAAATACTCATATCAATTGTCGCCAAGGGAGCATTGTAATAGTCTGTTACCTCTTCATTAAAGCGAGTGTAGAAGTTTTTGCCCCACCATTTACCACAGTTAAATAGCACTAGTCCTGCTGCTTGTCCTGTTTCCTTTTCCAGTCCAGCGTATAAAGCTTGAATTAGAGTTGTGGGTAGAGCAATTAAGCGATCGCCTCGACGATTTTCTAATAGTCCAGACTCTAAATCTCCCCGCACATAGGTTTCATAGCCAAAATAGTTACCCGCAACTTGATTATCTTTAATTAAATCTGCGACAGAAATCATATTGTCAACTTAAATTAATGTCATTATCTCTGAGCTTAAGGCTTTTTTAGGTGTTTCAATCGTGAATTTTTACTTCCGTGAAAAAGCAACTTCTAGCACCCGTATGACAGGCAATATTTCCAACCTGCTCAATTTTAATTAACACTACATCGGCATCACAATCGTAATAAAAATGTTTAACCTTTTGAATATGCCCAGAGGTTGCGCCTTTATGCCATAGTTCCGATCGCGATCGACTCCAATAATGCACCTCGCCTGTGGTAATAGTTAAAGCTAAAGACTCGGCATTCATCCATGCCATCATTAGTACGGTTCCATCGTCAGCATCTTGGGCGATCGCAGGAATTAAACCTTTCTCATCAAATTTTAAATTAGCTAGTAATTGCTGAATTGTGTCAGTCATGATTTTTTTAGAGCTTTTCAGAGACGGGTAATTTGATTACGGGCGATCGCATCGCATCTTTCATTATCTGGATCACCCGAATGCCCTTGTACCCAATGCCATGAGACTTGTGACGAATTTAACTGATCGAGAGTTTGCCATAGTTCTTGATTTTTTACAGGTTGTTTACTAGCAGTCCGCCAATTATTTTTTTTCCAGCCTATAATCCACTTAGTAATGCCATCAATCACATACTTACTATCTGTAAAGATTTGCACGGGTTGCTTTTGATCTAAGTCTTGCCAAAATTTCAAGCCTGCGATCGCCCCCGCCAATTCCATCTGATTATTAGTAGTATGTGCAGCTTTGCCGCCGAGTTCCTTACTCGTCCCATCACTAAAGTTAATGACCACGCCCCAACCGCCTGCACCAGGATTACCAGAACAAGCTCCATCGGTATAAATACTAGCGATCGTGGCGGAATTAAGAGATTGTAGTTGTATCATTTGCCAATTTTATCGCAAATTCTAGATCTTAGATGTTCTGATCTAGGTTTAGTAAAGTGTGTAATGATGTGATTTTAGAAGATGGAAAAGTTTTAACAGCGATGCTTTATCCTCGTGAACTTGTGGAGGAATATCAGTGGTTAGATATCTCCAATTTAGGAGGGTGGGATGCCTACAAAGCATGGCTAGAGTAAATTTATGAGCAGGTCAAATCACCTAATATCTTTGATTCTAAATTTAGTTTTGGGTTTAATAGCGATCGCTCTGTTATTTCCTTTAATTTTTGTATTGATTACTGCCTTTGCCCCTGCAACCTTTAATCCATCAGAAGGTTTATTACCTAAAACTTGGACTCTAGACAATTTCCAAAAAGCTTGGCAACAGGGAGAGTTTTTACTGGCTTTTTTTAACTCAGCTTTAGTGGCGATCGCAGTTACAGGTTGTCAACTCTTTACCTCGGCATTAGCAGGATATGCCTTAGCTCGCCTAAATTTTAGAGGTCGCAATGGCGTTTTATTAATAGTCTTGGCAACCTTAATTATTCCCTTTCAATTATTAGTAATTCCCATATTTTTAGTATTGAAATGGGGACATTTAGTTAATACCTACGGGGCTTTAATTTTACCAACAGCTGCTAATGGGTTTGGCATTTTTCTAATTCGCCAATATATTCAAACCATTCCGATCGAGCTAGAAGAAGCTGCGACTTTAGATGGTGCAAATCGTTTACAAGTTCTAGGTTATATAATTTTGCCCCTTACTAGTCCCGCTTTAGTTACCTTATTTATCTTCACATTTATAGGTGAATGGAATGATTTATTTAAGCCTTTAATTTTTACAACTAGACCAGAATTAAAAACTGTGCAGTTAGTATTGGCAGGGTTTCAAGAGCAATTTACGGCAGATTGGGCACTATTAATGGCGGCGGTAGCGATCGCTACGATTCCTGTAATGATTTTATTTGCGATCGCTCAACAGCAACTGATCCGTGGAGTCGCCGCTACAGGTATGAAAAATTAAGTTCATTTCACAGGGTGCATCTCAGTTTTGTGATGAGTGTTATTTGGTGCTAATTTTTAAGCTACTATGCCCAAAATTTTTGTACAAGTTTTTCCATAATAAGAATTACTGGAATCGCAGTTAACATTTGCAAATTAACCTAAAAAAAGTTAAATTTAAATCGGTATTAATCCCCAGAGTGTTTTACTAAATACAGATAGGAAGTGTTCAGATGGATTGATCAATTGAGATTTCCCCGATTTAGCGGAGGTGAGTGTCAAATTTGAAAAACGGTGTAGGAGTAAAAAAGTGAGAATTGGTAGTAGTTTAACTATTTCTTTAGCAATTTTAGGACTGATTACAAGCATAAATCCATTATTGCCAACTGCGACCTTTGCCCAAGGCACAGAACAGCTTCAGGTTAAAAATAAAAAGCGAGTTGCAGTCTTAGATTTTGAGTTTGCAAGTACAGGACTCACTGGTGGAGGATTTAGCCTATTTGGAGCAGGTGGACCAGCCAAAGGTATTAGCGATCTGATTACAAATGCCCTAGTTAAAAATGGTACCTACATTGTCATTGAGCGTAGTCGGATTCAAGAAATTCTGAAAGAACAGAATCTCGGAGCATCAGGACGAATCGAAGCAACCACCGCTGCCCAAATTGGTCGGGCTTTGGGGGCAGATATTTTAATTATCGGAACCGTTAATCGCTTTAACTTAGAGTCAAATACCTCTGGAGGTAGTTTCTTTGGATTTGGCAGTGCTACTACTAAAAATGTGGCAGAAGTGAAGCTAGCAGCAAGAATGGTCGGGACAACAACAGGTGAAATTATTATAGCTGCGGATGGGGCTGGGACTGAAGAGCAAAGTGATACGGCTACGGTAATAGGCGGTTTAGGATCAGCAGGATCAACCACTAACAATACCGATAAGTTGTTAAGTTCTGCCAGTGAAAAGGCTGTAGAACAAATCGTGACTCAATTAGCCGCAGCATCGACAACAGTAGCGGCATTACCCTCGGTTTTGCCCAATATTTCGGCTGTGGTGGCTGACGTATCAGGGAATTCATTAACTTTAAATAAAGGCGGAAAGGATGGATTTAAGCCCGGCATGATTATTTCTGTAGAACGGGTAATTAAGGAAATCAAAGATCCAGCCACCAAAAAAGTTATTAGGAGGCAAACATCTCGAATTGGACGGCTTCAACTCACAGAAGTTGATAGTGGCTCATCTGTAGGAAAGGTTTTGAATGGTAAGGGCTTTAAAGTGGGTGACATTGCTAAACCTGTGGAAGATTAATTACCGATAATCCAGTTACGGCGAAAATATCGAGCTAGATCAGTAGACTCTAAGGATAAACAAATTGGTCTACCGTGGGGGCAGGTGTGAGGATTGCGGGTTTTCTCCCATTTATTTACTAGGTTTTGCATTGTTGGCAAGTCTAGGTTAGTACCGTTGCGGATCGCACTGCGACAGGCTGCCGTAGCTTTGGCTTGAGATAGATCTTGTAAACCTAATTCGGCTAAAATTTCCTGCCGATCGCTCGATTTGGGAAATGACTCGATCAAAATTCTGGGCAGAGATCTCACCACCCACAGATCCACACCAAACTCTTCTATATCGATCCCGATAGTTCTAAGCCTCTCTACAGCCAACTCTCCTAAACTTTTGACCACCAATGCTTGCTCAAGGGGCATAATTTCCCACCGATCTTCTAAATTTTCAAATAGCACCCGTTCATGGGCAACGTGCTGCTCAATTAAGCACAACCCACTATCCCGTTCCGCCAAAATATAAGTATTGTGTACCTGTGCCAAGACCTTAAGCTTAGGGGAACTAGCTTGATAATTAGTATTTGTTTCTGCGGTGCGGAGTAGTTGAGTTACTGCCCTAGATACTGAAGGCTCAGGGCTTTTCAGGAGTTGGGCAATTAGATTACTAACTTGATCTTGCCAGTCTTGTAAGTTATGTAAATAGACTTCATTTTTAGCAGGATGACGATTCCAATCTATTTCCTTTGGGGCAACTTGAAGGTGGGCAACACATAGAGGATAGCGGTGACGAGGCAAAGTTCGACTAAAGCTAGAGAGAATAGTGTGTTCCAGCTCAGGAAATTTAATAAATCTGCCATTGATTGCCACCTTCACCCAATCAGGACGATGGCGGGAGATGCAATTGGGTAATCCCATGGTGATAGTTATAAGCCCTGAACTACCATGGACTAAATCCTCGTAACGCAGTGATTTTACTACTTGCACCAAAATATCTTGAGCAGTCGCTCCCGCCCAAATCGTAAACCAATTCTTTTGATCTAGGGTTGCCTGCCACGTAATCTGGGGATGGGCGATCGCTATTTCTGATACTAATAATTGAATTTTGCGTAACTGTTGGGAAATACTAGGTAATCCTTGGAGTCGGGTGGGATGATTATTAAAAATATGACGAGCTGTAACAATAGTGCCAAGGGCGATCGCAATATTTTTAGGAGGATTTTGGGGATAGCCAAAGCGATCGTAGGTTATTTGCCAACCTGCATCCTCTGCTAAAACTCGACTACAAATCTGCAGATCTGAAAACTGTGCCAGACTATGCAATGCCTCACCTCTAAACCCGAGACTTTGAATTTGCCATAGGTCTGCTTTAGTCTGAATTTTACTGGTGGCGTGGGGAGTTGCAGCTTGTTCTAAATTCCATAAACCCATGCCATGCCCATTATCACTAACTTGAATACTTAAACTCTCAGTCCAGATGGCAATATAAATTCTGGTGGCTTGAGCATCGATCGCATTTTCTGCTAGCTCCTTAACCACGGAACCTAATGAATCAATTACTTCCCCTGCTGCAATTAAATTTATGACTTCATTGGGCAAAACTTGAATTATCGACATTAATATTGAACGTTAAGATTGACAGGCTAAGATGGAAAATTACGATTGGCAGTTAAAATTGGAAAGCTGAGTTAATAAATTGAAATTTAGTAATCGTGGAGATTTTCTGTGGCATTAGCAGTAGGTGTAATTGAAACAATTGGGTTTCCAGGAATATTGGCAGCAGCAGATGCTATGGTCAAAAGCGGCAAAGTGACATTAGTTAGCTATGAGCCTTCCGAAAATGGTCAATTTACCGTCACTATTCGAGGTGCGATCGCCGAGGTTAGAGCCGCCGTAGAAGCGGGGTTAGAAGCCGTAGAAAAACATGTGTATAACGGTAAGGTCTTTGCTCATTATATTGTGCCAAATCCCGCCGATAATGTTGTTACAGTTTTACCCATTGATTACACCGCAGTTTCTTCTCAGTTTCAGTGATTTGGTAAATCAATATTTAGCAGTTAACAGCTTAGCCTTCATTAGTTCAAATTAAATTCAAATTAGGAGATCAATATAATATGTCACCACAACAAGCAGTAGGGGTAATAGAAACTAGAGGCTTTCCCGGAGTTTTAGCCGCTGCTGATGCGATGGTCAAGGCAGGAAGAGTGACATTAGTTGGCTATCTCAGATGTGGTAGTGCCAGATTTTGCGTAATAGTTCGTGGTGATGTATCTGAAGTTAAAACATCTATAGAATCTGGATTAGCAGCCGTAGAGGTTACATCTGGAGCAGTTTTAGAAGGATGGGTAATTATTCCTCGTCCCGATGAAAACGTAGTGGCTGTACTGCCCATTGACTTTTCCTCTAGTGTCGAAGTTTACAGAGCTGCCACCGAAGGCATTAGACTTCCTGGTCCGTCGGGTAGATAAATTTTTAACTAAGAACTTTTATCTTACTTTTTAGTCACATAACCTCAACTATCCCTATCAATATTTAATATGCGATCGCATTCCATAAAAACGACTATTGCTCAGATTCTATGCTCAGTTTGCATAGGACTATTTTCTTACCTGCCTAACGCTAATGCCGCTGAACAATTATCGCTCCGAGCTTACGGAGGTGAAAGGTCATTACCCGTTGCCGATTTAAGAAAATTTATAAATACGGGAGAACAATCCGATATATTGCGCGGACTTTTAGGAGTGGCTGGGGTTGATCCTAATTTAGTTCGAGGCTATCTAGGTATGACCATTGACCTCAAACAGTACGATGTCAATATTACTTTAGTTGATAAGTTTCTGAATTCCTATTTCATTGACTTGGTATTACAGGATTTGGGTAAGGCTTTACGCTCTCCCAGTGAATCTAGCTCTGTGCCTGCCATTAAGTCTGCCATCATTGGGGCGATCGCTGATGATAATCAAATATCTGTAATTGAGTTTTTAGAAAAATATCCCACAGATATGATCGTAGAAGTTGAGCGGCTGATTCAAATCCAAGCCAAAGTCACTCAGGACTATAACAACTTAGCCGAACCCGTTGCTCTTATTCTCCAACGCATTCAAACTAAACGCTAAGGCATCTGTTCTTGATCTGCTAGCCTAATCTAAGCAAGCTCCATTCCTGGAATAGAACGATATAACTCAACATATTGTTTGGCAGAAGTATCCCAACTAAAGTCTCCTGCCATTCCCCGTTTTTGCAAATCTTGCCAAGGCTCTTTATAAGAAAAACCTTCCCATGCCCGAATCATACAGGTATAGAGATCTAGAGGTTCATAGCGATCAAAACAATAGCCATTCCCTTGGTGCAAACTAGGCACATGATGCTGCACTGTATCCACTAGCCCCCCAGTTCTCCGCACAATTGGCACTGATCCGTAGCGTAAAGCGATCATTTGACTAATGCCACAAGGTTCAAAGCGACTAGGCATCAAGAAGGCATCTGTACCTGCATAGATACGTTGAGAAAGAGCGGCATTATATAAAATTTGGGCTGACATTCTCCCTGGAAACCTAGAAGCAATTTGCCACATTTGGGTTTCGTAGTAGCGATCGCCCGTCCCCAAAATCACAAATTGAGCATTGGTATAGGACAAAAAACGATCTAAAACTTGAATTAGTAGATCCAAACCTTTTTGTTCAACTAATCTTGTCACCATACCCACGAGAAATGCAGATTTATTAACCTGTAAACCTATTTCTTCTTGGAGGGCAGCTTTATTAGCGATCCGTTTATCTAAGGTATCTATATCAAAATTCTTAGCTAAGTATTTATCAGTACTAGGATTAACCGCATCTATATCAATGCCATTTAAGATGCCACTGGGCGCAATATAGGATAAAATCCCCTCTAATCCTTCGCCGTAGGCGGGAGTACAAATTTGTTTGGCATAGGTAGGAGAAACGGTATTGACCCGATCTGCGAATTGTACGGCGGCTGCCATGGTTGTATTGCCTTGAAAATACCATGGTACCCAAGTCATCTGTTCTAAACGCCAACGCCAAGGTCCTTGATATGCCAAGTTATGAATTGTAAATACTGTACCTATATCAGAGGTCTGATGCATCCACACGGGGATCATACCTGTATGCCAATCATGGCAATGGATTAAATTTGGTTTCCAGTAATTCCAACAAAATTCGGCACAGGCATTACCAAATAAGGTAAATCGCCAATCTTCATCCTCACCATAATAAATTCTTGATGGCAAAAAAGAATTATGCCCTACTAAATATAGAGGGACATCAGTACCTGGTAGTACTGTTTGATATACATCAAAAGTCTGAAACATGGCATAGCCCTTCCACACCCATTCAGGCTTTTCGGGTAGTTTATCGGGAAGGGTACCGTAGTAAGGCATTATGATTCGCACATCGTGTCCCATTTTACGGAGAACGGCGGGAAGGGCACCTACCACATCTGCCATACCCCCAACCTTGGCAATGGGTGCTGCTTCTGCTGCTGCGAATAATATTTTCATGCCTAGTTTTGTCCTAACTCTATGTTTTAAATGTGCTGTGATTACTACTTCACTATTCTGAAGCAAAGTGTAACCAAAGAATAAAGTTTAACTAGGGTGAGAATTTAGCTAGTGCTGTAATTTATATTTTTACAATTTGACTTCAATATCGACACCAGAGGCAAGATCTAGCTTCATCAGGGCATCAATGGTTTTAGCAGAAGGCTGATAGATATCGATGATGCGGCTATGGGTGCGAGTTTCAAAATGTTCGCGGGAATCTTTATCGACGTGGGGCGATCGCAAGAGGCAATAAATACGTCTCTTGGTAGGCATAGGGATTGGACCGATCGCTGTTGCATTGGTACGATTAGCAGTATCTACGATTTTTTCGCAGGATGCATCAAGGAGTTTGTGATCGAATGCTTTTAAGCGAATCCGAATTTTTTGTTGTTGTAAGTTTGCCACAGCTTATTTTAGAAAAGTTTGATTAGGTAAAATTTTGAGCGATCCGCATTTTAGCATCTCTAGTCAAGATTTTGAAGGAATAGTTTACAGATCACTTACTTTACAAACAAAGGCATAACCTCTGCCGAGGTGAAAAGTCCATAAATTGATTTTTGATAGAAAAATATCCCTGCTTTAAGGTAGCCAAAGGCAGTACCACAGACATTTGCTGCCATACTGGTTTCGTCACCAAGGATAAAAGTATGCGTAGAAATTTTACCTTCAAAAGTTCTACCAGTTAATTTCATATTAGTACTTAGAGGCTTTTTCGGGTTGCGAGTATCCACCACACCACCAACAGTAACCTGATCGCGGCTACAAATTCCCAATTTTTCCAACAAAATATCGTCTGCATGTTCCATATTTTCAAGGGTAATCAAGCCATTAGTTTTATCTAATAGTGTCTCAATTTCTTGATCGGTCATGGCTTGAGCAATATCTACGCTATAGCCGGGCATATGGGCAATATCTTCACGAATAGTGGCGCGATAGGCAGCCCAATTAGCAATACCTACGCCAAATTGAATTTCGACTTTGTGGACTTCCGCAAAACTTTGAGCTGCGATCGCCGCCGCCGCTGTTAATAAGCCAGGAGTAGCTCCACAGCCTGTAAGGTAGGTAATACCACTTGCTTTTAGGTCTTCTGACAAATCTATAAGTTGTTCTACGGCACTGGTACGCTTGATCGCATCAACTAAAACTCCTTGCCATCCAGAGTTAATAAACTCTTGCGCTACGCTTGCCATAAAGGTATTAGGTAAATTTGGTAATGCCAGAAAATATCCATCTACACCTTGACTATGGCTGATCAAATCTTTAATACTTTGCTCGCTTAAAGTTCCAGATTCTAAATAACCTACGGAACCTTGGCTTTGATAAGTAGCGATCGCTCTCTTTACATCAATACCTTCAGGCGAGTATGCATAGCCCTTTTGGTCGGCAAGAGCAACGCAAATCATTTCTTGCTTACTACTTAAGAGTTTGATTGCTGCCTGCCCTAAACCACCAAAACCAAGGATTCCTACTTTAATTGCCATGAATAATTATAGATAATGATTATTTTCAAATCATACCGAGAAAAGTGGTCTTGATCCCAGTAATTCTAATTATGGAGATTTTGCATTTATCTTATTGATATATTACCTAATGAAAAAAGAAACCAAGAAATTTAGAACTCCTTGATTTCTAATTATTAGTTTTAACTCTCAGAACGATAAACTATGTGCCTTCAGTCCAAGAGTTGATATAGCTGATTTGGGCATCAGTTAAAGTATCAATCGCAATTCCCATAGCTGCTAGTTTTAAGCTGGCGATTTCTTGATCAATTTCCGAAGGAAGGGTAATAATTCCTGCTTCCAACTTACCTTGATTTTTAACCAAATACTCAGCCGCTAATGCTTGGTTAGCAAAGCTCATGTCCATTACACTGGCAGGATGTCCTTCGGCAGCAGCTAGGTTGACTAAACGACCTTCGCCCAACACCACAACAGACTTACCAGTTTTGAGGCGATATTCTTGGGTAAAGTTACGCACAAAGCTATTACTAACAGATTGTGCTTCTAAGGCTACCAAGTCAAGCTCTACATCAAAGTGCCCTGAATTAGAAACGATCGCTCCATCTTTCATTGTGGCAAAATGTTCACCACGGATAACGTGCTTGTTACCAGTTACGGTAATGAAAATATCACCAAGTTTGGCAGCTTCAGCCATGGGCATGACTCGGAAGCCATCCATCGCCGCTTCGATCGCCCGCACAGGATTAATTTCCGTCACGACCACACTGGCACCCATACCCTTAGCCCGATCAGCAACACCTTTACCGCACCAGCCATAGCCAGCCACTACAATGACTTTACCTGCTAATAAAATATTGGTAGCACGGATAATACCGTCAAGGGTAGATTGCCCAGTACCGTAGCGGTTATCAAAGAAGTGCTTGGTTTCAGCATCATTGACGGCGATCGCTGGGAAAGTGAGTTTACCATCCTTGAACATTGCCTTGAGGCGGACAATGCCCGTGGTAGTTTCTTCGGTGGTACCAATGACTTCAGATAACTGATGGGAACGCTCCACAACCAATTCGGTGGTGACATCACTACCATCGTCAATAATAATATTAGGACGGTGATCTAGGGCGATTTTGACATGGCGTTTGTAGGTTTCATTGTCTTCACCTTTAATGGCATAGACAGGAATACCATAGTCAGCAACTAAGCAAGCAGCTACATCATCTTGGGTCGACAGAGGATTACTCGCAATTAGTACAGCATCGGCACCCGCAGCTTTCA
>Ga0209490_10002492_pt1 | contig 17416 bp, 16 predicted proteins | sample MAT06_FD_187209 | JGI IMG/M metagenome (GOLD analysis project Ga0209490, IMG submission 187209) | Freshwater microbial communities from Lake Fryxell liftoff mats and glacier meltwater in Antarctica - MAT-06 (SPAdes) (version 2) | ecosystem: Environmental > Aquatic > Freshwater > Ice > Liftoff...
TCGCAGCTCCAACCTCTTCAAAGCATTCTTTTTTCTCAAAGAGATGAATATCGAATTCTTGTGTTGTCAAGCAACGTGCAAATGTTAGTCCAGCTATACCACCACCAATTATTGCGATTTGTTTTTTGTTTCCCATCTTTAATTGATTTATCATAGAATAAAAAACATCTGTTGCAGAAAGAACGGGAAAATAAGTGCTAACCCAACGAAGAGGATTTTTGATATTTTCATAAATTGCTATTTTAAAATGAGGAGCTCTTATAGAAAGAACTGCAAAGACCTTGATGAAAGTTAGAGGCGATATCAATCCCTATCTGACCTTGGTGATGAATGCTAAGGGGCGAACTCAACTCAGCACCGGCTCAGCACGTCATCCAGCTTCGTGGCTTTGATGAACTGCGCGGCGGGTGAATTGTGGGTGGCCAGTTCGGTGAAGTGGGCCTCGCCGCATTTGATCTTGGCGCTTTCTTTGTCCCTGAGGTCGTCGGTGAAGAGGCTGCTTTTGGTCTCGAACACAAAGTAGAGGCGCTCGGTGCCGTTTTTGTCCACGAGCAAGGTCAGCCGGTTGCCGATGCCGAGATCGTTTTGATCAAAGGTCATCCGCTGTTGCACATCGGCGACATCGCACGTGACGGTGAACTCGGTGCGGCGTGTCTCCTGCCCACGAAGCAGGTCGCAGACCGATTCAATGGCCTGGAGCTGGTAGTCGAGATTGGGTTCGAAGTGGAGTTTCATGGTTGACCGTTAGAAATTGCGTTGAAGATTTCGAGTTTGAGGGATTCGTCCGTTGCCTTGAGAAGATGCCATAACTGGTCGATGTCCTGACAATCCACAGTTACGCTCAACTCACCGGTTGGCCGACGTGGAAACGGAGTTTTCCCGAGGATCCCGCGCTGCCCGATTATATCAAGGACATCCGCGATCTCTGTGCGTGGCGGGACAAACACATGCCAGGAAAGCCCGTTTGGATCACGGAGTTACGTAGTCCTTAAGCTGGTGATGCAGCGCATCCCGGAAAGCGAGGTCACGGCTGGCCATTTTGTTCCGAGCTTTTTCTATGAGCGGCCGCCAGAGAGGCAATTCCTCGAACTGACGGAACAAATCATCAACCTCCGCCCCCTTCTTCCCGTCCTTTTGTGCTCGCTCTCCCTCTATCACGGAGACAACATGACTCGATAAATAAATGAGCAAGCTAAGCATACCCTCAAATTGGGTGAAATGGTGTAAGACTGGCGTTCATGGTCTTGGTGCCACAAAAAAGACAAAGCCGAACCAGTCGCTAGAGCCAACTCCGACAATATGAAGAAATTTGGTATTATAAGGTGGTCATGGATTGGAGTGGTGGCTTTTACGATAAGTCATTCCGTGGCAGCCGATACGCCGCGTCCGTTGATGAGAGACTTCATCGGCATCAACGGCCACACGGTGCAGTTCAAGCCGGAGCTCTATAAGCCTGTCGGTCAACTGGTGAGGGACTACCATCCCGTGGAATGGGATCTGAATCAGGAAACCTCCGTGCCCGCTCCGTTTCCCTTTGCGAAAAATAGAGTGGATTGGAGCAAGGTCTATGGATCATGGAAGGAGAATGGATGGACGATAGATGCGTGCCTGATGTTCGAGACCGTGCCGCTGGCGGCTTGGAGTGATTTAGAACGGGATGCGGAAGCCTACGGCACAGCGTTCGCAAGGGAATTCGGTCCTTCCGGCAAGCGGGCGCTGGTGGAGTCCGTGGAAATCGGCAATGAACCCGGAAATTGGAGCGATGCGGATTACACCCGCATGTTTCGCGCCATGGCGACTGGCATCAGGGCTGGTGATCCGCAGATGAAGATTGCGAGCTGCAATCTATCAATAGCTGGTGGCGAGTATTCGAAATCCGTCCGTTGCCTTGAGAAGATGCCGGAACTGGTCGATGTCCTGACAATCCACAGTTACGCTCAACTCACCGGTTGGCCGACGTGGAAACGGAGTTTTCCCGAGGATCCCGCGCTGCCCGATTATATCAAGGACATCCGCGATCTCTGTGCGTGGCGGGACAAACACATGCCAGGAAAGCCCGTTTGGATCACGGAGTTCGGATACGACAGCACCACTAAGCCGCAGGAAGAATCTGGAAATTTTGCCAAGTGGGAAGGCGTGACCGACCTACAACAGGCGCAATGGCTCGTGCGTTCGCTGTTGGTTTTCTCCGCCATGCCGGTGGAGCGGGCTTATGTGTATTTCTTCAACGACGAGGACAAGGCTAGTCTCCACGCCAGCTCTGGACTGACCCGGAACTTCAAGCCCAAGCCCTCATTTCACGCCGTTTCCCATCTTCAGAAAACCCTCGGCGATTACCGCTTCAAGCGCATCGTGGCCGATGATCCGAACAAACTCCGGGTGCATGAATACCAGAACGGCAACAATCCAAATCTCCTCATTTGGGCGGTATGGTCCCCATCCAGCGGAGTCGCCGAAAACTCAGCACGACTCGTCCGTGTTCCGGGTAAACTGGTTTCATCCACGATCATGCCCCTGACCGAATCTCCCGCCAGCGCAGGAACCGCAAAGCAAATCCAACCCGGCATTGTGGAAGTCACTGTGGCAGAAACTCCAGAGTATCTGATCTTGGAATTGTGAAGTGAGTTAGGCTTCAAAAGCAAATAAACGGGGCTGCTGGTGCGGAAGGCAGAATAGGCCGAACCAAGCAGTCGAGTTGACGATTTGCATTATCACGCCTCACTGAGAGGCAAGCCTTAGCACACTTCCAACTTTGCGTTTTTATTTGGCTTCATGGGCGGAGGAGGTCTGAAGCTAGGGCGTGGTTGGGAGCACGACGGAGGACCTCGGCGGCGAGAGCCAGGGCTTGGGATTTCCGCCCGAGACCGAGCAGAGCTTGAGCTTGCAAGAAGAGTGCTGTGGTTACTTGAACGGCTTGGATGTCCTCGTCGAAGAGGAGCATCGTGGGCAGGGAGGTGGCGAAGTAGTCGATCTTTGCGATCTGTTTTTGCAAATCGCGGGCGTATGCGAGAAGCTCATTAAACATGCTCTTTGCCCGATCAGGCTTTCCGAGTCGCTTCCAAGCCAGAGCCGAGAAATAGGTCATCTCCGAGAATGCTCGAACGCTCATGGATTGGAAGTCGCCACGAAATGCGGCAGCGGTTTTCCAATGCTGGCGGGCGCGTTGGATGTCGCCAGTCTTTTCGAAAGCTTCTCCTAGCCAATAATGAATATCGCTCTGATTGGCTAACAGGTGCTTAGCCTCGGCGAGGTTCAGGGGAAGTTGGAGAGCCTCCTCAAAGCGGGACACGGCCGTTGCGCCATCGCCTTCGGTCAGTGCTCGGCGTCCGAGCGCAAGATGTGTGCGGACATGCTGCCCGAGGGCTTGGCCTTCGCCTCCTTCCCATGGCTGGAAGTTGCGTGTGGAAAGAATTTTGCGCGCCTTTTCTGGAGCACCTGTCTGATTGTAGAGGGCGCAAAGTTCGACCGAAAGATCGTCGCGCAATGCGACGAGATTACGATGGCTCTCCAATGCGCGCAGTCGCTTGGCCAGCGGTTCGCCAGTGCGTTTCCAGAGCTGATCGCGCTCGTAGAGCAGTCGTGCGTCACTCGGGTTGGCGCGAAAAGCTTTTTCATAGGCTGCTCTAGCCTTAGCGGGCTGGTGTAGAATATTGAAATACCCGATGCCTAGATTTCGCCATGCCACGGAGTTGTCTGGCTCGATTTTGACGGCGCGTTCCCAGAGGTTGATAGCTTCCCGATGGCGGCGGCGGTCGTAAAAAAGATTACCGAGGTAGAACAGGGCGCGAGCATCCGTGGGATTGGCACGGATTGCGGATTCAAGAATCTCAATTTCTTCGAGCCGGGACGGGAAACAATGGTCAGGACTCGATTTTCTGGCTTTTTCGCGGGACTTTTGCGCTTCGCCTGTGCGCCCGGCTTTTTCCTCCAACCAGCCGAGCCAGTAGAACACGAGCGGCTTAGAGCCGGGGTCTGGGCTGACTTTTTTTAGAAGAGAGGCGGCCTCGCTGTAGAAACCGCTTGTGGCAAGATCCAGCGTGATGTCGATGCTTGTCTGCGTGTCACAGCCTAGGGGTTCGCCAAGAAGGCTTCGACAGGCCCAATCGAGTGGGTCGAGTTTACGTGTCGAGGCGAGAAGGATTTCGGCTTCAGCTTTACGGTTCAGTTTTCTGAGCACGATGGCGCGTAGATTGCGGGCACGGAGGTTATCGGTATCCATTCGGAGCGACCGGTCAAGGTGATCGAGAGCTGTCGTCCAATGGCGGGAGCAGCAGTCGAGCTCGGCGATGGCTAAGTATCCGGCGGATTGCCATTCCTGGTTCCAGACAGATTTATAAAATGCGGCGTAGGCTTCGCGCTCGCGACCTAGATGACGGAGCGTGAGCCCGAGATGGTAATGTGCGTCACCCGTGGCTGGGTTGGTATTGCGAACCGCGAGGCGTGTGATGGCAGATCGCAAATGGCTTTCGGCTTTGTCAAACTCTCCCCGCTTGAGGTGGCGGATGCCAAGGGCTGTATGACACCGTGAATCTCCCGCATCGCGGCGTATGGCTTCCTGCCAATACGGTTCTGGATTGCGGGTGGCATGTCGATATTGATCAAGGTGGAGGCCAGTAAGGTAGAGTTCGTCATTAGAAGAAATTTCCGCCGGCGCAGGAGGCTCGGTTGCGGCATCGGGCACAGGCTTCCGGACTGCCTTGACGGGCGAGTAAGTGATGACTTCAGAACCTGAGTGCTCTTTCACCGTGAGGCGAAGGTCGTGGAGCGCAACGTTCGAGGCGATTTTAATTTCACGCAGAAAAGGCGTGTTGGGTGAAAGCGTGGCTTTCCCTTTAAAAACCATCTGGCCTTGGGCTTCCAGTGTCACCGAAGCGTTACGAAAAACTTGCGAGACCGAGACCCCAATACGAAGAGTGGATTTTTCGAGGCGCAGGCTAACAGCCGCATTGGTATTGGCTTGGGAGGCCGGGCCGATTTGCCGAATCGGATACCAGAACTGGCTCCATGTTTTTGTCTCCCCGGGCAGCAGGAAGGCGAAGTCTGGTTGGTTGTCCGTGTAGACGCCAGCCATGATTTCGATATAAGGCGGATGTTCTCCTGTGCTCGTAGCATCGGTGAGACTACGATCCCAAGCATAGCCGAAGTCATGGTTGCCCCAAGTCCACTGCTTTTTACCAGGCGAAATATGGTGGTTCGCTACATGCACGACGCCGGCTTGTTCCCGGTGGTCGTATCCACCGAAAAAATCCTCCTCCGAACCCATGCACATATAAGACGTGGGAACTGGGATGTTGGCGTAAAATGACAGGTCGTTTGCGGCATAAGAAATCGGGCATTTTCCACCGGAGGCTGGAGGAACATAGTGGGCGGGAGCTTCAGCGGGATCGACCCCATCCTTAGCGCGGGCAGCGTAGTCCACCCCGTAATAGTGGCCTTCGCAAAGAGGATACGTGCTCATTGAGCGGCGAGCGTGGTCGGCGACGTAGTTCACATCTGGTGGAAAAAAACTTTGATATTCCTCATGCACGCGGGTGGCGACGTTTGCCCACCACAGGAATGTTTGTGTGTGAGCGGTTCGGTTGTAAGCACGCACTTTAACTTCGATAACCGAGCGGGCTGGATGCAGGCAAATCCCGTGCATGCCCTTCATGCGTTGCATCGGATCGTGATCCGAGCACCACACGGTGATCGAGCCGTCGGCACCACGTTCGATTTCTGTGTCAACTGGCATGTAAGTTGCGGGACGATGGTGCTGGGGCCAGTTAAATTCTACCCCGCCAGAGATCCAAGGTCCAGCCAACCCCACGAGTGCCGGTTTGATCACGTCCTGCCGGTAAAATATATCATAGCCATTTGTCTTGTCCTTTGCGGCGTGAATCCTCCCGCCGATCTCTGGCAGAATCATCACCTCGAGGAATTCGTTTTCGAGATAGATTGCCTTCCATGTCCGCGGCACGGACTTCTCCGAAATCCGGTCATAAAACGGCAGAGGATAGACACGCCCGCTACTTCCCTGATAAACGCGCTTCTCAAGGAACATTGGATTTTTGTCGGGAGGGAGCGGTTCGTAAGTGGGGAGAATAATGGGTTCCTGCCGAATACTGACCTGAGAGACTTTCATCTGAAAAGTCTTGCGCTTCAGCTGCATCTTGTAAATGCACGATCTTGAGATTCAGCTATACGGACTCATTATATCTAAGCGAGGCTTACGAAGAAGCCTGATCAATAAAAACACTTATTCTTGGTTTAGGATTTTCGAGTGAAGTCAAAGTAGAGATCAGCATCACTATTTACTAGCCTTCACCCGCGCCCATCCTTTAGCCTCTTCCTCTTATGGGCGCACAAGCTTTCAAACCTATCTTAGTTACACGTTCCACCTGCCGTATATGCGGCTCCACGGCTTTGACCCCTGTGGTTAGCTTGGGCGACCAGTTTATCGGCGGGGTTCTTGCCAGTGAAGATGGCTCCGCCTTTATTAAGCGTAAAGTTCCGCTGGACATGGTGCGCTGCGACCCCGATCAAGACGAAAACGCCTGCGGACTCGTGCAAATGAAGCATACCGTGCCGCCGAAAGTTCTTTATCATAAATATTATTACCAATCAGGCATTAACCAATCCATGCGCGATAACCTCGCCGGGATCTCTGCCTTGGCCGAATCCTCCATTATCCTCAAGTCAAACGATCTGGTTCTAGACATTGGTTGTAACGACGGCACATTGCTCGCTTCTTATAAAACAAAGGGGTTGCGCCTCCTAGGCATTGACCCCTCAGATGTGGCCCTCATGGCTCGAGAAAAAGGGTTCCAAGTCGTTAATGATTTCTTCTCCGCTCGCGCTTTTAAGACTGCTTATCCCGAGGATAAAGCCCGGGTCATCACTAGTATCTCTATGTTCTATGATTTAGAGGATCCTCACTCTTTCGTGGCCGACATCGCCTCTTGCCTGGGTGAGGACGGTATCTGGATTCTCGAACAAAGCTACCTCCCGACCATGTTGACCATGAACAGCTTTGATACGATCTGTCATGAGCATTTAGAATACTACTCCCTAGCTGCCTTAGAACGTCTCTTTAATGATCACGATTTAGAGGTAATCGACGTTCACCTCAATGATGTCAACGGAGGCAGCTTCCGCCTCGTCGTGGGTCATGCGGGCCGGCACCAGATTAAACCTGAATGGAATGATCGCATCCAAACACTACGCATCAATGAGTTTGAATTAGCCCTCGACACGGATGCGCCCTACGCCACCTTCCGCGCCAATATTGAAACGATCCGTCAAGACTTGCAGGCCTTCCTTAAAAAAGCTAAGGCTGAAGGTAAACTCGTCCATGGTTATGGTGCATCTACTAAAGGCAGCACCACGCTGCAATACTGCGGAATCACTCCAGACCTTGTCCCCGCCATCGCAGACCGTAACCCACGTAAATGGGGTCAATACACCATCGGCACTCAAATCAAAATTATCTCTGAAGAAGAATCCCGTGCGGCTAAGCCTGATTATTATCTCGTGCTACCGTGGCATTTCTTAGCTGAATTTAAAACACGTGAAACCGAGTTTCTAAAACGAGGCGGACAATTCCTTGTCCCCATGCCTACCGTGCATTTGGAAAGCTGAGCTTAGGCAGGGGCGGCGGTAGGAGGTAGGCGGTTTATTGTTTTGCTTTTAAGTCAGGATGAGGCTACGCTTTGTCTATGAATACATTTCTAGCTTTCGGCCTTCCTGGTGGTTCCGAGTGGTTTATTATTTTCTTAATCGTCGTGCTTTTATTTGGTGCGAAGAAGTTACCTGAACTAGCTCGTGGTGTTGGTCGTAGCTTAGCGGAGTTTCAAAAGGCTCGCACGGACGTGGAGCGGGAGATCAATAAGGCGGCGGACGATATTGAAGAAGAAAAGAAACAGGCCGCCGTTAGTCCCATTGCAGATAGTGCGAAGAAGAGCTGATTTAAAAAAGCCTTACGCCAGAGCTTAATTTGAAGACACGGGTTTAGCCGTTTCGGCATAGGGACTGTCGGTTGTTGCGGGGTCCAGACTCGACGCATCTAGTAAAAATTAGTGCGACCTACTTTACCACTTAGATTTTGGTGACAATGCCTTTGTTACTTGAAGTGCGGCTAGAATAAGTAAGGCGTAAAGCGTCAGCCAGAGACCTAAATTAAATTCGATCTGAAGTAGTAATCTGTCCCCGTAGGTTTCGTTAAGTTTCCAGCGGAGGAAACCGTAGAACAGCAATTGTCCAAAGCTAACTCCGAGGAGGAACTTGGGGCTCGTTTTCCCCAAGCTAAGAGCGGTGGCACCGAGCAGGGCTAAGATGGGAGCTAAGGCAAGGAACTTGACGCCTTGCTCATAATTTTCATCTCCCCAGAGCATGGCTACCCACGCTTGAGAGACTTTTGCGGAGACGGTATTTTTTTCGGAAAGTAAGACGAGTTGATAGGCGGAAAGTCCTTCGCCTGGGTTATGCCAGATGGCCTCCCATTCGGCGGGGCGCATGGTGAGATAGGCCTGAATCAGGGGGGCATCATCCCCAGCAAGTTTTCCTGCTAGATCCAGAAGATTATTAGCGGCCTGTTCTGGCGCAAAACGTGCCCATGGGATAAAGAAGGCTAAGCAAATAAGGCCAGTTAGAATCCAACCAATGAGTGCCGAGTTACGTAATTTCATAATAGTTATTTATCGTTCCCAAAAAGTTTGTACATAGCTTGAGCGGGGAAAAAACGGCCAGGGCAATCGGTGGGCCTGATGTTGATATCGCGATGAACCACGAAGCGCAATTCTTGTGGGTATTGTTTTTGGCGGAGGTAGGTGATTAGTTCGATCAGGGCGGCGATTTGCTTCTTATTTGGACGAGTTTTATTAAAGTCTCCCACTAAACAGATCCCGATGGCGATTTCATTTTGCTCATCGCTTCGTAAATGTCCTCCTTGAAGTTGCTTTTTCCAACGGTTACCTATTTCAATTTCTCCATTTTTGGATTCTGAACCGTTTCCTATGACGAAGTGGTAAGCCATCCCGTTTTCCATGCCACGGACGCGACGGTGGTAGTATTCAAAAATTTTCGCATTACCCATGCTAGTGCCGCTGTGGTGGATCACGATGTATTTCCACTTGCGGGTAGTTTTCGGGATTGTGTCGATTAATTTTTTCACGGGTGTAACGAAAATGTAACGCTGTGCTGGGGCTGAGCTGGGTTTGGGCGTAGCAGTGGGAAGGGGAGAGGGAGTAGGACTTGGTAGTGAGGTAGGGAGACCTACTGGCACTGGTGTAGGGAGCGTAGTGGTCGGTTTCGGGGCAGGAGTGTCAGCCTTCATGCTGTCATCCGCACGCAGGCGTAATTGCTGATTTATTCGTAGGTTTGAATTCTTGAGGCCGTTTAAGTTTCGTAATTCATCTAGGGTTAAATGGTAACGAGCAGCAATTCGGGTTAAAGTTTCGCCCTGACTGACGATGTGAAACTCTGGAGTCTGAGGAATGCTTGTGACAATTAGGGTGGGGCTAGGAGTTGGAGTTAAATTTAAAGAACTTGATACTGAGGGAGAAGGGCTCGGAATAGGTGCGGCGGTGGAAGCGAGTGAGGGGGTGGGTGTCGGGAGAGGGGTAGAAGCAGGGGAGGGTTGGGCACTAGTAATGATAATTGTCTGACCAATTTTTAAGGAAGCGGGATTAAGTTTGGGATTGGCCTTTTGAAGCTCAGGCACGCTGACCCCATATTTTCGGCTTAAACTATAGAGGGTATCACCTTTGACAAGGGTGTGAGTGGTGGCGGCAAAACTGGTTAGGCTCATGAGAAAACATGAGCCTAAAAAGAAAGTGATCAGCCGTAACACGTTTTTAAAGTTAGCTAGAAAGCAGTCGTTTGCGTAGAAAAAAGTTTAAAGCCTCGGTTGAAAGCGATGCTAGGGCAAGGGCAAAGCCCTCCTTCATTTTACTTTTATAAGTATGGCTATACTCTATAGTACTATGACAGACGTGAAAAAACCAATTCCTAGCATGAATGATAAGCAAAGCGAACGGGATCACCGTAAGCTTAGGATCGATAAAGTCGGCGTAAAAGGCTTGAAACATCCTATTGAAATTGCCGACAAAGCTCGCAACCGCCAAAACACTGTGGCCACCATCTCTCTCTCCGTTGACCTCCCCCATCAGTTCAAGGGCACGCACATGAGCCGCTTTGTGGAAGTCCTCAACTCTCACGGTAGCCTAATCCATGTGGAAAATATCCCCGTTATTCTCAAGTCCCTGCAACAGCGACTCGAAGCTAAATCGGCGCACTTAGTAATGGAGTTCCCTTTCTTTCTTGAAAAAGAAGCTCCCGTCACAAAATCGAAAGGCCTTGTTGATTACGTTGCCCGCTTTGATGCCGAGGCCCATGGGAAGCGCACTGATTTTCGTGTGACTGTAATCGTTCCGGTCACTACCCTTTGTCCCTGCAGTAAAGCCATTAGCGAGCGCGGAGCACACAACCAGCGTGGATATGTTACCCTCGCCGTAGAGTTTAAGAAAACGATTTGGATTGAGGATCTTATCAGTTTGGTTGAAGAGTCTGCTAGCTGCGAACTATATTCGATGTTGAAGCGGCCTGATGAAAAATACGTCACAGAAAAAGCGTATGATAATCCCGTTTTTGTCGAAGATCTGGTGCGTAATGTTGCCCTGCGCTGCAATGCCCATAAAGACATCCTCTGGTATCGAGTCGAGGCAGAGAACATAGAAAGCATCCATAATCACAGCGCCTACGCCGTAATCGAAAAAGGTTAGAGCCCGCCAAAGTTTTGGTTGTCAACGTTTAGATGACATTAAGGCCAAAGTTTAAAAAGCTCGGCATTGTTCGTGCTACGTATTAGATAGATCGTAACACGTTGGCTGCACAAAAATTAAAATCCTTCACAAAAAAACTAAGCTCCAACGTTTTAGCGTATCCATGCCTAAGAATGTAGTAGAAGACTTAGATCAACTCGCCCAAGGCCGGGGCTTCGCAAATCGCTCGCAATGCCTGACGGCCATGATCCGGGAAGCAGTGGTTGATTATGAGGCAGAAAGTGAGCAGACGGTTTGATTTTATTGGGGGACAATTATTATGGGCCTCTTGATGGAGTAGAGTCGCTGCGGTGGAAAAATGAGTTTGAGGATATGTATCCATCATCTTTATTTCCTGGGCCATGCTATGCAGTTCTAGGGAATCACGACTATGATGATCAACCCGGCGGCGGTGCTAAATTTCAGCTAGAATATTCGAAAGTCTCGGGCTCACGTTGGAAGATGCCAGATTTGTGGTATCGAGTGGACTTCCCTACGCTCACGATGTTGTTTGTAAATACGCATTATAAATGTCTATCAGCAGAGCAAATAGCGATGCAGAACGCTTGGCTAAAAAAAGAAATGACCTCTGTGCGCACTAGGCCTTGGCTTATGGTGAGTGGGCATCATCCTGTCCTGAGCGCAGGGGAAAATCATGGAGACTCAGACTATTTAGCTCCGTGGCGGGACTTATTTAATGAAAATGGAGTGGACGCCTATTTGTGCGGACATGAACATGACCTCCAACATTTGAAGGAGGAGGGACAACCCACCCATTGGCTAGTCTCGGGTGCTGGCGGGCAAAACTTACACACGTTAATGAAAGATAAGCGGAAGAAGTTTGGGAAGGTAATGCATGGCTTTTTACATCTGAAAGTAAGTGTTCACCAGTGGTCGGCCATCTTTGTTGGAGATAATGCGCAAGTGCTATATCGTTTAGATTCTCCAACATGAGAGCCCACAAACGTGGATTGCCAGAGCTACGAGATGACTTTAACTTCGTGCTCTATGGCTATTGTGATAGGGCAACGTTGGATGAGTGTAGCGGAACCAGAGCTGGGTCTAGGCGTGGTACAAGAGGTCGATCGTCGCCAAGTGCGGCTCTTTTTCTCTAGCTCGGATGAGACAAGGGTTTACGCCTTGCAATCAGCCCCGATTGAACGAGTGATTTTAAAGGTCGGTGATTCTTTTAGCACAGCGCAGGAGAAAAAATGTGTGGTTGAAAGCGTCGAAGAGATGGAGGGTCTTTTACATTATCATTTTGGATCGACTAGGATTTCTGAGGCCGATTTAACGGAGAGTAGAAATCTTTCTACGGCGGATCAACGTTTGTTAGATGGTAGGCAGGATACTACGGAGTTATTTCTGCTGCGCCGCTTGGCATGGGAACGGCGCAGCCAGATCCAGAGGCATCCTGCTCACGGCTACTTAGGTGCTCGGATGGATTTGATTCCCCATCAACTTTACATAGCTCATGAGGTGGCCGAACGTCGCTGTCCCAGAGTTCTTTTGTCGGATGAAGTGGGGCTGGGTAAAACGATTGAGGCCTGCTTAATTTTGCACCGGCTCTATCTGCGTGGCCAAAGTGGCAGGGTGCTCATTTTAGTCCCAGAGCCGCTCATACATCAATGGTTCGTAGAGCTATATCGACGCTTTAATTTAACCTGTTCTATCTTCGACGAGGCTCGCTGTGCTGCTATTCAAGGAGAAGCTGGGATGGGGTCAACCGTAAACCCCTTTTTAGACGAGCACCTCGTTTTAACTAGCACAAGTTTATTTAAAAAGCATCCTGAGCGGCTGGAACAGGCTCTAGCAGCTGATTGGGGCTTAGTGATTGTTGACGAAGCGCATCATTTAAAATGGACGCCAGAAAAAGCCAGTGCGGATTATGAAATGGTCGAGGCCTTTTCTAAACTCTCGCAAAGCCTTCTTTTGCTAACGGGCACTCCAGAACAATTCGGCATGGAAGGACATTTTGCCCGGCTGCGTTTACTGGATGCGGAGCGGTATCATGATTATGAAACGTTTCAACGTGAGACTGAGCACTACCATAAAATAGCAAGCGTAGTGGAATCTTTGTTGGAAGCCGAGAAGCCCACAGCCAAAGAATTAGCGGCAATGAAAAAACTCTTTGTTAATCGACAAGACTTATTGCAAGAACTTACTAAATTAGGTCAGGGAACTATAGAAGATGGGCAGTTACGGGAGGCATTGATTGAAGATTTATTGGACCGACATGGCACGGGGCGTGCAGTTTACCGCAATACGCGTGCGGCCATTCCTGGATTTCCGAAGCGGCGGGTTTATCCGACACCGTTAAGTTATCCCATAGGCCAGGAAGCGGCGGCGGAAATTGTGCAAAACGAGATTGATTTTGAGCTGGGTGTGGTAGAAAAATTATCGCGCAGAAAGCTGGAGAAAGATCCACGAATCGAGTGGTTAGTTCGCTTGCTTAAGAAACATCCTGAGGAAAAATTCCTACTCATCTGTCGTTATCAAAAACGTGCGGAGGCTCTTTACGAAGCATTACGGGCTAAGGTTAGTGTGAGTATGACGGTCTTTCATGAGGAGCAGACTATCTTGCAACGAGACCGGAATGCGGCTTGGTTTGCTAAGCCTGCGCCTGACGGGGCACGACTTTTAATTTGTTCAGAAATAGGGAGCGAGGGACGTAATTTTCAGTTCGCTCATCACCTTGTTCTGTTTGATCTACCCTTGGATCCCGAGCTGTTGGAGCAAAGGATTGGGCGTCTGGATCGTATAGGTCAGCGGGAGACAATCCATTTGCATGTGCCCTTTTTTAAGGAGTCTGGGGGCGAGCTTTTATATCGTTGGTTTCATGAAGGGGTGGATGCATTTAAGCATCCCGTGCAAGGTGGAGCATTGTTACTAGAAGAATTTTTACCGAGATTACGACTTCTTTTAGGTGCAGGTAAATCTGGTGAAGAAGATCTAGAGGCCTTCTTAAAGGAGACGACGACTTATCGTGAAGATTTACAAAAAACATTTGAAAAAGGCCGTGATCGGCTGTTGGAATGGCATTCGTGCCGACCCGAGCAAGTGGCACCGCTCATTGCGGGGATTCAGGATTTAGATAAAGGCCACGCACTGGGAGATTTTCTTTTGGCGGCTTTAGATCACTTCGGAGTTCATGTGGAGAAGCTGGCTGGACGGGAAGGCTTGGGCGGGCGGGAAAATCGGAGTTGGTTGTTAATGCCAGGGCATTTGATGACAGACCAGCTCACGATTATTCCGGCGGAAGGAAAGATGATAACCTTTGATCGTTCTGTGGCCTTAGACCGGGATGATGTTGAGTTTATGACGTGGGATCATCCTTTAGTTTTTTCGTTGTTAGATTTACTGTTGAGCTCTGAAGCGGGGAATACGGCCTTTACGGAAGTGAAGGCTTCGGCGGATGTGGCGGCGGGCTTTTATATGGAAATGATTTTCATCTTGGAGCCTGTGTGCCCAGTGCGCTATGACTTGAATCGTTTTCTGCCAACCACGTCTTTACGGGTTTGCGTGGATGCGAAGGCTAAGGTGCTAGATTCAGCTTTTTTAGAGGCATTAGATGCAGCGGGGCGGAGTGATGCGGCGAAACATGCTTTAACAGGACAAGCTAAAGCGTTGAAACCCTTTGTAGATCAGTCGAGAGCGGCGGCGGAGAAGGAGGTAGAAGCTCAGGCTAAGGGGTTGCGAGCGAAAGCTCATGAAGAAATGATGCGTTCTCTTACGACGGAGATTGAGCGGTTAAAAGCCTTGCGTGAAAGCAGTGGAAAGGCAGGCGGACGAGAGAGGGAATACCTGCGAGAGGAGAGGGAAGTAATGGGTCAAGCGATCCACGAAAGCCATTTACGCTTGGATGCTCTGCGTTTAATTCGTGTTAGTTAGTGCCTAAACTTTTGGTAAGGTAATCTGGTGGGACTGTTTGTGATATTTGCCAGCACGATTAAGATAGCTAGTGCCACAGGGTTCTCCTTGGAAAAAAATCATCTGCACCACGCCTTCATTAGCATAGACGCGACAATCCGCGGCACTGCTGTTAGAAAACTCTAAGGTTAAATGTCCCACCCAACCTGCCTCTGCTGGCGTGACATTGGCGATGATGCCGCAGCGCGCATAAGTGCTTTTACCAACGCAAATAGCACTGACGTAATTAGGTAGAGCTAACTGCTCAATCGCTACTCCCAAGCCGTAGCTACGGCCAGGTAGAATATAGTAGCTTCCTTTTTTGTCGTGATGAAGCTCGGCGGCTTCGAGATTTTTAGGGCTAAAGGCTTTCGGATCCACGACAGTGCCAGGAACATGGCGGAAAATCTTAAATTCTTTTGGTGATAATCGAAGGTCATAGCCATAACTACAGAGGCCATAGGAAAGAACGGCGCGACCTTCTGAGCGGCGCAATAACTTAGGGACAAAAGGCTGAATCATGCCGGACTTAGCCAGCTTGGTTATTTGTTTATCGTTCAAGATCATAGAAAAAGTTTTGCGAGATTTTTAACACGCTAGTGGCTGTTCTGCTTCTGGTCAATTGCATCTCTTGCAAGAAGCCAATTCTCACTTAGCTAGAGTTGTTAGGTTAAAATCAGCTATACAATATAAAAGTGTTATGTCACTTTAGAAATGTATGCAAACGACCTTGATTTTATTGAAGCCTGACTGTGTCAGTAGCAAATACTGTGGTGATGTGATAAACCGTTTTGAAAAAGCTGGATTCCGTATCTGCGGCATTAAAATGATCCATCTCAGCAAAGAAATTTTAAAAGAACACTATGCTCACGTGGCGGATAAGCCCTTTTATCCTGAGATTGAACAATTCATGCAATCTTCTCCCGTTGTAGCCTTGGCCTTGGCTGGGCCTCAGATTATTGACACGGTTCGCGAAATGCTGGGACCAACAGATTCTACTCAGGCAGCTAAGGGCACGATCCGTGGCGACCTCGGCAAGACAAAGATGATCAATGTAGTTCACGCCTCAGATTCTGAAGCTTCGGCCGCTATTGAGCTGAAGCGTTTCTTTAAGCCAGACGAACTTTTCACTTACTAATTAAAGTGGAGAGCTGCTCTTGGCTCTAAGTTTTAGGTCATCGTAACAAGGCTTCTCATGAATGCGCAGGTTGATGTCCACTTAGCCCCACATGGTTACGAAGGTTTAAGGCCTGAGTATTGGTCTGAGAGAGTCGCCGTGGTGCTTGATGTGTTACGCGCTACCTCGACCATGGTGACGGCTTTGGGGGAGGGTTATGCTTGGGTGCTACCTTGTGCGGAAATGGAGATAGCTCGTGAGCAGGCGCAACTTTTACCAAAAGCCATTTTGGCGGGGGAACGTGGTGGGCTAGCTCCAGTTGGTTTTTCTAAAGGCAACTCTCCACGTGAGTTTTTAGGGAAAGTTCCCTCAGGGTGCGGCATTATTCTCACGACTAGTAACGGCACCCGTGCCATTGAAGCGGCTAGGGGAAGTAAGCAGTGCCTTGTCGCTAGTTATTTAAATTTCACCAGCACTGTCGAGTATCTTCAAACGCAAACATCTCCGATTACCCTCGTTTGTAGCGGCACGGGGGAGGCCTTTTCCTTAGAAGACGCCATGCTTGCCTCTGCACTCCTGCGTAAGCTCCAGCCAGCACATCCTTGGGCAGCGCTCGATCGTGCGTATGGTCACGACCTTGCCGCAGCCTTTGCTAGTAGTGTGAACGGGAGGCGGCTGAGGCAGCTAGGTTTAAAGGAGGATCTCGCTTGGTGTCTACAACGGGATCGCTACTCCGTGGTGGTTGGACTTAATCCTGAAAAAGGTTGGATGGAAGTTCTACATCCTGACGCACGGCTTTCCTAAAATGAAAACTCCTACTCCTATTAGACAAACTCATTTGGCAAATGATTAAAGCGTGTTACTGTCATTTTACTTATGTTAAAAGCATTTCAGCCTAAAGCAGTAGTTATCGGTAGCGGATTCGGTGGGCTCGGGGCAGCTATTCGCTTACAAGCCAAGGGTTACCAAACGACTATTCTTGAAATGCGCGACATGCCCGGTGGCCGTGCTTATGTTTATAAGGATAAAGGATTCACCTACGATGCGGGGCCCACCATCATCACCGCGCCTTTCCTTATTGATGAACTTTTTGCTCTGACGGGCAGAAAGACGGAGGACTATGTAAAGATGGTTCCTTGCGAGCCTTTTTATCGTATTATTTTCCATGACGGCAGCAGTTTTGAATACAATGGTTCGGAAGAAAATATGTTGGAGCAGGTCCGTAAGATCAACCCTGCCGATGCGGAGCGCTACCCCGAGTTTATCGAAAAAACACGTAAGATTTTTGAAAAAGGTTTTACGGAATTAGCAGATCAACCCTTTAGCCACATCACGGACATGTTGAAGACCGCACCCGATTTAATGATGCTGCGTGCGGATCAATCAGTTCACGCCATGGCCTCTGAGTATTTTAAAGATCCTAAACTCCGTATGGTCTTCAGCTTTCACCCGTTGCTGGTGGGCGGACATCCTTTTCATAGTTCCTCCATCTACTCCATGATCTATTATCTAGAACGCAAATGGGGCGTGCATTTTGCTCTAGGAGGGACGGGCGCTTTGGTGAAGGCGCTAGTTAAACTTTTTGAAGAAATGG
>Ga0209490_10002493_pt1 | contig 17415 bp, 20 predicted proteins | sample MAT06_FD_187209 | JGI IMG/M metagenome (GOLD analysis project Ga0209490, IMG submission 187209) | Freshwater microbial communities from Lake Fryxell liftoff mats and glacier meltwater in Antarctica - MAT-06 (SPAdes) (version 2) | ecosystem: Environmental > Aquatic > Freshwater > Ice > Liftoff...
GGTTCCTGGTTCGAGTCCAGGCCGGGGCACAACTATTAAAGATATTACTCCATCCTCTTTCTGATCAGGTAGAGCAGCCCCGACCTTATCGGGGTTGGTTCCTGGTTCGAGTCCAGGCCGGGGCACATTTTCCCAACATCTTACAAGCCATACGATTCCACCTGCTCTTCGTCCCAGCCAAGGTAGTGCCCAAGTTCATGCAGGTAGGTGATTCTGACTTCTTCACAGAACAAACTGCGGTCTTCTTCCGCCTCATCCCATAACGTATTCAGAAAGAGGCTGATTCGGGGAACCTGATCCGGCGATGAAGGAAATCCCTCCATGCGCGAACATCCTTCGAAAAGCCCAAGCAAGCCCCAGACCTCCTCCCCCATTTCCTCCCGCTGCAAAGGCGTCGGCTCCATCAGAAGCCGCACCGGACACTCGCTAGCTGAAACACGGATATCCTCCGGCAGTTCACCCAGCACTTCTTCCAGTTCCTTTTCAGCCCAGGCTGTCAGTAGCTCCGGACTCATTGCTTGTTTTCCAGGGTAATCCAGGTCACCAGATCCGCCAGACGTGGACGTCCGTCATGCCTCCAGCAAAGCCGGGGCTCCTGCAATTCCCCCACCCCGCAAACCCGGCTGAATCCTAAATTACCAATCGCAGACAAAACGCGGCGACCCAGATAGATGTCTGACAGTGAAATAGACGAAAGTTTTCCTTTCCATGGCTTCAAGATACTTTCCCAATCCGATCCCGGAATGACCTGGATAAAGCGGTGACCGGGTCCTGTCTCCAAAAAGCCGTCCTGCCTCAGCACCACGGTCCATGGTCTGTGTTCCCGCGCGCCCCAGAGCCGGTTCCCCCGTAACAATGCCCGCTGCCGGGCCTCGAAAATCAGGGCCTCCTGTTCAAAGTCCCGGGAGGGCGAAGGTTGTGCCTCCTCCTGTTTTTCCAACGCTGCCGCCAACTGCTCTGCAAAAATTTCCGCTTCATGGAAGTCAGGACAAAGATAGGCCTGCGGGGACAGGCAGCCAAGCTGTTCATAGGCCGCCACCTCCCATGCTGCCTTTTCTGCCAGCTCCGCACCCGCCGTTCCCGGAAAAACCAGTCCGACGCTGATCTTGTTTCCATAGGCCAGAAAACGTCGGTCCGGTCTCGTCTGTAACCGGATCATTTGCACGGTTTCATCCGACCCGAAAACCACTACGGCATCGGCCTCCCGCATTCGCTGGGGATCATGTGAGTGCAGGCATTCAACCGACAGACCAAAGGCTTCCCCGGACTCACGCGCTTTATTCTCAAAGCCCGGCAACCCAGCAGAAGGAAGTTTGAAGACCAGCCGACTGCCCAGAATCATTCCCAACATCAGACTCATCTCCGCCGACACGTCCAGATTCGAGGCGCAGACATGGTAAATTTCCGAAGGTGCCACTGCCTGCATCCACACGTCTTGAGGCCCCTTGACCGGGCGATCCAGAATGTCCACCGAACCCAGTTCGGATTCCAGCAACGAAAGCAGGTCGGACTCGCCACGAAAGCCCAGTCTTTCGTTAGAAAAAAAGGCTGAAGCCAGCCGTATGCGTTCCAAGGTATTCATAAATCAAAGGGCAGGGAGCAACCCCTTACCGGAGCTCCGGTCAGACGTCCGGTCAGGCGGATGGCATCACCTTCCCGGATGCCGGTATCCAAAGTGGCCACTGCCATGACCGAATGGATATTGGCCAAGTCATAAAAATGGAGAAGCCCACGTTGCCCCAGCCCAGCCTCTGTTCCGGTGGCGGGATCCACCACGCGGACTTTCAGCCATGGAGGGAATCGATGCCTGCCCTCCTCCAGTTTTCCATAGCCCTGAGAAGACAGCTCCGTCATACCGTATTCATTCCATACCCATTTTTCGGAAAACCCAAAAGCATCCACCAACAGGCCGATCAACTCCTCCGGGCTGAGTTCGCGGTGTCGCCCCTTGTAACCGCCGGTATCAAAAACCACACTTCCTTCCGGAAGTCGTGATACCAGACCGTTCTCCAGAAAAAATTCGGAAGCCTGAGCCAGCGCAAAGGATGTTCCAAACAGCGCTACTTTTTCGCCGCGCTCCACGGCGGTTTCCAACAAACGCCTGCATTTAACCCGATCTAGAACAAAATCCCCGTCCACCACAAACTCCACCGGAAAAAGCCGGGGAATTTCTCCAGCCAAATGCCGGATCATATAAGCAAGGGACGAATGGGGCCTCAGCGCAAAAGAAGGAACCAGTGATATCCAGCGATGCCCGCTCAAATCAGGCATGAACGAACGGAAGCTCGTCGCCAGTGCTTTCTCGTAACATCTTCCATTTTTTAAATAATGCCGTCCGGACGCCTTGCCCGATGTTCCGCTCGTTTCGAAGACAAGCCCCGCCTCATTGTGGTCAAAGCAACAGACCGGGCCTGAGCGGAAAGCCTCCACCGGAAGCGCCGGAAACTCCTTCCAATGCCCAGCCATGGAAGACTCAAAACAAGCTGCACGCAGGAAGTTCCGGTAAACGGGGTTGCTCCCGGCCTGGGCCCGCAGCAGGCCCAACGCCAGGGCATCAAACTCCGCTTCCTCCAGATCAGGACGGAGCGCATCCAGAATCATCTCTTCCATTCTGTGAAATTAGCATTCCAACGGGCGGGAAAACAGTTATGTTTTTACTGTGCTCGGAAAATTATCAGGAAATCTCTTTTCAACGCCCAAGCTTCCCGGCGGATCACTTCCGCTTCTTCTTTCCGGATCAGCCGTTCTGAAAGGCGATCTTTTTGCCGGTGGCGATGGCGTGATCGATTTACATTTTACCGGCCCCTGCCGTTCTCAATCCCTGATCGGGGTGGGACCGAACGGAAAAGTCATCGGCAACATGGAAGGCCGCGATGTCAGCTTGGCGGGACATTACGCCGGAGACGCCAACGCTGGCCAACATCTGGTCATGCGGAAAAACTGCCAGGTCAGGGGGCGCTGCCGCAGCAACAGCCTGGAAATCGAAGAAGGCTCCGACTACGAAGGGCTCCTCATCGTCGGGATCGAGGACAAGGACCTCACCTCCAGCGGCAAACTCAGGGCCTAACCTTTAATCACCATGGGAATCGCCTCACTTTTTTCGCGTCAAGCGCCGCCGAAGGAATGGATAACCTGCCCTGCCTGCGGACATGAACAGAAGGAATACAAGGGCGCCAACGCCACCTTCTGCCATGCCTGTGGCCACCGAATTTCCATGCAGGAGGAGATCAAACGCAATCCCCGCCGCGCCCGTAAACGGGTCGACAAACGCGTGGTTCCCTGCATCCATTGCGGCACAGAACTAACCATCCACAACAGTGCCATGTCCTGGCAATGCACGGGTTGCTCCTCGTATCTCGATCTCTGTGATCAAGAAATCAACAAGGAATCCAACGCTGAGATTCTTACCTACGGCACGATCACTGTCGGAAAAAGAGGCTTCCTCAACGGTCCGCGGGCCGAAGCGGAAACCATGTTTATTTCCGGCCGGTCCCAGAGCCAGTTGACCTGCCGCAATTCCCTCATCGTCCGCGACGGGGCCAATATTCTGGGGGAAGCCAAAGGCAAACTCATGCGGGTGGTCAAAGGCGCCAACCTAAAAACAGAAAGAATGATTGAATTCCAGACCTTGGAAGTGGCCGGCCACATGGTGGCACGCCAACTCGTCATCAGCGGCCTGGTGAAGATCGAAGCCGGGGGAAGCCTCCATGCGGACTCCCTGATTTTTGGCAGCATCGAAGTGCAGCCCGGCGGGAAACTCCACGCTCCGGCACGCTCCATCACCTTGAAAGGCTGATACCCCGACCTGTTCCCCTAGCGGCAATCTCCCGCCGCCGGGGGCTGGATCGATCCCTTGGAAGCTGATTCAATACTTGTGTTCGGCCGATTTGGATTTGTCCAGGCGTGTGAAGATGTTAGAAAAATCCGTGACGGGCTTCCCGCCAAGGGTGTCGGACTTCCCGACAAAAACAGCTCCCTCGGCCAGGCTGAATTTGGGACAGCGGACATCCCCGAAAAGCTGGGCATTGCTGGCCACTTCCACTTTGTCTTTGGAATCGATATTTCCCTGCACTTTTCCGCGGATCAAAACGGAGGACTCGGCGGTAATATTGGCCTTCACAATGGCCGTGTCCCCGATGACCAAAGGTCCGTCGGCCTGGATATCCCCCTCAAAGCGACCGTTTACTTCCATACGGGAACTGAAGCTCAGGGTTCCTTTGAATTCGACATCTTCGGAAAGGATGGCACCGGATGATTTGGAGGTTTTGACAATGTCCATAGATTTAAGGGGTTGGCTGCTCTGATTGGGAAATGACGCTTGGTTGGCGGGATCCTGGTTCTTCTTGAAAACGTCCGACAACATGACCTGATTGAAAGCCCCTGAGGGGCAAAGTCCAGAAAGAAGTGAGCCGGAACCATAAAAAAACACCACTTGTGCAAACTTGACACCGGACGCCCGCCCGTCTGTTATTAATCCTTTGCAGGTAAATTCCCATGATTCATCACATTAACTTACTTAAACTCAAGTCCTCCGTCACACCCGAAATGGTGGAGAACCTCATGGTGGAGACGCGGATCCGCCTGCTCAAGATCCCCGAAGTAATGAACCTGCGCTGCGGGAAAAAGATCGACGCCAAAAACAACTCCTACGAGCTGTTTTTCTCCATCGACTTCGAAAACCTGAATAAGTTGCACATTGCCCAGGATTCTGCCATCTGGATCAAGTACAAACACCAGATCCTCGACCCCCATGTGGACCTTCTTACCGCCTACCATTACGAGATGGAGCCGTGTAAAGATATTCGTTACTCCTGAGAAGACCTCCGGAGTCGGAGCTTTTCTAGGCCCGCGCTTGCAGTAGATCGCGGACCACACCCAGGGACCAACAGGCTTCCCCCCTCGTCACTGAGAGATTAGGGCTGAGCGAGAGAACATTATTTTCCACCCCGCCCCCCAACAAAACGATGCCACAAGCCAACGCTTCTTCAATAATCCTCCCGGTTCTTGCCGGTAAGGCATGCCCGAACGAATCCCTCAGCTCAATCCCCCAGAGCAATCCCCTCCCCCGGATTTCCTCCACATCCTGGATTCCGGCCATCATCGCGATCTCCTCTTTCCACATGGCTGCCGCTTCTGCCACGTTTTTCAAGGTTTCCGCTTTGATCCACTCCCGCAAAGAGGCCAAAGCCAGGGCGCAGCCTACCGGATGACCCAGAAACGTGCTGGTGTGCAGAGCTTCACCTGTCGATTCAGGCCAGGCATCCATGATCTCTGCTTTTCCCACGCAGGCGGAAATCGGAAAGCTCCCGCTCATCGCCTTTCCCAGGCAGATCAGGTCCGGCACCACCGAAACGTGTTCGCAGGCAAACAAAGGACCTGTCCGGTAAAAACCTGTATAGATCTCATCCAGAATCAACAGCAAGCCGCTCTCATTACACAATCTGCGCAACAAAGGAAGAAAACCATCCGGCGGAACCACATCGCCACCGCGTCCCTGAATGGGTTCCACCAAAACCGCTCCCACCCTGCCCGTGCCTGCCAGCAGGCGGATGGACTTTTCCAGATCTTCCAAAGAATCCTTTTTTCGGGATGGATAAGGCAAAAAATGGGCGAACTCTTTCAGTTGGGCCTGAAAAGGGGAACGGAATTCACGGCGCCCTGTCACTGTGACCGCACCATACCCCAGGCCATGATATCCGCCTTGGAAGGCAATCACCTCGCTTTTGCCCGTATACAGATACGCCGTCTTTAAGGCCGCCTCCACCGCTTCAAATCCCGCATTTCCCAGGATCACCTTGCCCGTCCCGGACAGCCATCGCTCAAACGTGATTCGGCTTAACAACTCACACAATTCCACCTTGAGCCGTGTCGGGTGAACATCCCCCATTCCGTGATACAAACGGGCCGCTTGTTTCTGATAGGCAGCGATCAGATGCTCTGCACCAAAACCTGCCATCGCCACACCAAATCCGCTGGTCAGATCCAGAAACCGGTTTCCGTCCACATCCCAGACATTGGCACCTTCCGCCCTATCCCAGAAAACGGGAAAGCGCGAGGAAACATAGGTGACATTACGTGACTCATGCGCCCTGAGGCGGATGGCCCATTCCTGGGATAGCGGTCCGGGAATCGCTGTAATCAGTTCAGGTAACACACCTCCTTAATAAACTGGAAAATTCAAAGCGGAAACCGGAAACTTCTCCCCATGCCAATTCCGGAACCCGAAATCGAACTCGTCATTGCCCGCCACGAGGAAGACCTGGCCTGGATCCACAACAGTGCGCCGGGGATACGGGTTACTATTTACAACAAAGGAGGCCGGGCCATTCCAGACGCCATCCAGCTCCCGAACGAAGGCCGCGAAGCCCAGACCTACCTGCATCACCTTGTCACCCGCTACGGGAATTTGGCTCCGTTCACCGTCTTCTGCCAGGGCCACCCCTTCGACCACTGTTCCAATTTCCACGCCGTGCTCCGCGAACTCAAAACCCTAAACCCACCTCTCCATCATAGCCTTGGCGAAGGCGGGAAACTCGGAACATTCCGCTGGCTGGGTTTTATTATCGACTGGGACGACGCCAAGGGGCAGCGACTCTTCCGGAACTGGAGCAAAAATGAACATCAGGAAAGCCTCGATCTGGAACTTTTTTGCCGGGAAGTTCTTCAACAGGACGGAAGCGAACCCTTCGTTTTCTTTCCGGGAGCCCAGTTCATTGTTTCGCGCGAGCTCATCCTGTCGCGGCCCAAACGCTTTTACGAAAAGGCCCTGAAGCATTCGAAAACCTTTCCCCATGCCGCCCATTGTTTTGAAAGAACCTGGGATCGCGTCTTCGGGATAAATGGCATTCCTGAAAAATACTGGAACAAACCGCTCCCGATTTACCTCAAGCCGATCAAACGATTGAGCTGACAAAGTCATTACGGGGTCAGTCGTTAACAATTAACACTTTTCAAAAAGCAGGGAAATGAATCATTACGGGGTCAGTCGTTAACAATTAATACTTTTCAAAAAGCAGGGAGATGAACGATTTGTTAATAGTTGGCGACTGACCCCACCTGGCCAATTTCAAGAAAATGAATTCCAAACCCTTATGTTAGTGCCACTCAGATCAAACCCCTTTCTGCTTCGGATCCCAAATGAATTTGTGCATCTGAAGCTGGAAACGGACATCGAGCTTGTCCTCCAGAATCCAGTCGACGATTTCACGGGGATGGATTTTCCCAAACACGGCGGAAAATAAAACCGCTCTTACCTTGTGGTTAAGATCGTGGGTGAGAACTTTTTCCCTGGCCCATTCGTAATCACGGCGCGAGGCGATCACGCATTTCACCTCATCGTTCCTGTTCAGCAAAGGAATGTTCTCCGCACGGTTCTTTTCGCTCATTCCGCTGTCAGGACATTTCAAATCCATGATCCTCACCACCCTTGGATCCACCGGTCCGATATCCCGATGACCGCCGGTTTCCAACAGCACCTGATATCCGGCGTCGCACAGTGCGTTCATCAGGGCGATTGATCCCGGCTGTAAAAGCGGTTCACCGCCGGTCAGCTCCACCAGAGGACAATCCAGCTTCTTTACTTCGCCCAGGATTTTTGAAAGCGTTTTCTTTTCGCCCCCATAAAATGCATATTCCGTATCACACCAACTACAGCGCAGATCACAGAACGTCAGCCGGACAAAAATACACGGCAACCCGGCAAAAGTGCTTTCACCTTGCACACTTTTATAAATTTCATGAACAGTCAGCTTTTGTTCCAAATCCACATTCATAGAATAGACAGATCCCTACTCAACCACAGAGCCCCCGGCTGCACAACTCTCCCCAGTTGTGCGACAATCATAGTGACGATCGTCGTTTTGATTGTCGCATCAATGTAGGTGCAGGTAATTGGGAATGACATCAAAAATAACCGGCTTTAGGATGGATCATGTCTTCAAATCGGCCTCTTCTCATTTATGACGGCGAATGCCGCTTCTGCTGCAAGTGGGTGGAACGGCTCCGCGCCTTTCTCGGCCAACGGATTGACTACCAGCCCTTTCAGGACTGCGGCTCCCGTTTTCCTCAAATAGCTCCCGAACTTTTCGACCGGTCGGTGCATCTCGTTCAAATGGATGGAAGCTTCTGCTCTGCAGCGGAAGCCGTATTCACCGCCACAGCTCTGCGCCCGGAGGGAAAACCGCTGCTCTGGCTGTATCGCTATCTGCCTTTTTTTGCACCCATATCTGAAGCTGTCTATAAATGGGTGGCCTCACAGCGTGTTGGCCTTTCAGCAGTAGACCGCGCCTTAACAGGTCTGACGGGCGTTACACCAAGCTACTCCATTTCTTCATGGCTCTTCCTGCGCGGGGTTGCGCTGGTGCTTTTGATTGCGTTCCTCTCACTGGTAGTCCAGGTCAAGGGACTGATCGGGGATCACGGCATCGCCCCCGCCCAAAGCTTCCTCAGTCAGGTGTTCCAGCATCTGGGGCTCGCTTCCTTTCATCAGGTGCCGACTATTTTCTGGCTGGGCGATTCCGATTGGATGCTCCAAGGCGTTTGTCTGCTGGGTGTTGTGGTTTCCTTATGTGCCCTTTTCGGGCGGGGCGGGGCCGTAGCTTTCCTGCTCTGCTGGTTTCTTTATCTGTCCTTGGTCGTTGTTGGCGGGCCTTTTCTCAGCTTTCAATGGGACTCGCTGTTGTTGGAAACCTGTTTTCTTGCTGCGCTTTGGGCACCGTGGGCTTTTGGAAAAATCCGGATCGGAGAGTGGAAACCCTCCTTCCTTGGGAGATTGTTGCTACTCTTCCTGCTTTTCCGTCTGATGTTCGCCTCGGGACTGGTTAAACTTGGAAGTGGCGATCCGACCTGGTTTAACCTGACGGCATTAACCTATCATTTTGAAACCCAGCCTCTTCCGACCCTGTTAAGTTATTACGCCCACCAGTTGCCGGAAGTCATCCTTCGGCTCTCGGTTCTGATCATGTTCGTCATTGAGCTTGTCCTAGTGTTTTTCATTTTCGGTCCCCGCCGACTGCAACTGACAGCTGCGGCCTGTCTTCTTTCGTTTCAAGCACTGATTGCTCTGACCGGGAATTATTGTTTCTTTAACCTGCTTACCGCACTTCTATGTCTCCTGCTCATTGATGATGAAAGCTGGAAACGGCTATCAAGGGGGAAAATCAAAATCCCCCTTCTTTCAGACAACAGCTTCCGTTTACCTTCGTGGAGTCTGGTTCCCATGGCCGCTCTTGTCTTGCTGGCAGCCCTGATGACCTTCTCCGGCCAGGTGAAGCCGACTCTTTCCTGGCCGGACTGGACACACCAATGCTACCGGATCATCGCCCCATTCCGCAGCATCAACAGCTACGGCCTTTTTGCTATCATGACGACCACCCGTCCGGAAATTGTGATGGAAGGCAGTCGTGACGGCAAAGTCTGGTTGGAATACCGCTTCAAGTGGAAACCCCGTGATGTGAACAAAGCCCCGCGCTTCATTGCCCCGCACCAGCCACGCCTCGATTGGCAGATGTGGTTCGCCGCGCTGGGGAATTACCGCCAGAACCCCTGGCTGCTCAGTTTCGCCGAAAAACTTTTACAGGGTTCCCCGGAGGTATTGGCCCTGCTGGCAGAGAATCCTTTTCCTGATCAACCCCCGCGCTACATTCGCGCCCTTGTTTACGACTATCAATTCACCACCATGGAAGAAAAAAGTAAAAACGGACAATGGTGGAACTCCAATTACCAAGGGATTTATTTGCCACCGATCTCCCTGAGAGATGCTCCTTAAAGAACCTCGATCAGAATGAAATCCCTTTTCATTCTTTCCATTTCCTCACAAAATCCGGAAAGTCACAGCCTTCGCATTGGTTGAAATCCTTCAAACAAAAATCCTGATAAATCTGTAACAACCCTTCCTTGACCAGTAGCGAACGCCCGGCAGAACCCAGGTTGCGTCCTCCCAAAAGGCGGACAGCCGCCACGGAAGCCGTGTGCATGATTTCCGAGGTTTTCATTTCTCTCAGATTATCGCGCATCCGCTCATTCCCCCCGGCCATTGCCAAAGGGCCGACTACATTGAACCAGAAACGCAGACAACGGTCGGGCCCTATCAACTGGATAGCCTTCCCCACCGGACTGTTCAGTGTGTAATGCCTGTCCCAAAAGGGATGCTCCAGGGTTTCAAGCAATTCCCACAATTCCGAAAAATCCCCACCTGTCACCACAGCCGAAAAACGTTTCCAAAGAGCCCTGTCCGAAAGCAGGCTCAGGATGGCGAGGCGACGCTCAGGACGGTTCAGAGGTCTCACCCCGCGCAGATTCCAGGCCTGACGCGGCAATCCGTGTTCCTCCCACTCCGCCCGGATCTGCCACCACTCGTCCCAAAGGGAGCGGAACCATTTGTTACCCTCCGCCGCCTGAGGAAGAGTCTGGCCCGGCAAAAAACCCGCCAGGCCAAAGAGCAGTGATTCCCTCTTCATGGCGTTTTTTTCCTCCTGCAATAAAGACAGCGGGAGACGCTGGGCAAGGCTGCCGAAGGCTTCGCGATTTCGGGCATAGCCCAGCGCATCGGCCAGGCCCTGCCACAGGGCCTGATCCCAGCCATGACATTTCACCCGCAACGCCCAGCATTCCGCCCTCCGCTGGAAACGATACCAACCGGCATCCTCCAGAAGAGTGGCCACTTCCTTCACGGAGAGGTCGGCCAACTCTTTCCGACAATGACCCACCCGTGCCCCGACTTGTCGTTCCAGATTCGTGGAATTGAAATGACGCCTCGCCTCCGGCAACGGGACTTTGAGCTGGCTGGAGAGTTCCAGAGTCCGAACGGAACGACGTTTGGAATCCCCGGCAAAAAAAAGACGTGGGCCTGCTTTCCACACTACGTGCAGGATCACGTTGTCGTAATGTGGATCATTTTCATGACCGTGCTGTCTCCAGTCCGGAGCCTCACAATGAATTTCAACGTCACCAACTTCCGTCCTCCCCTCCCGGTTGACCAGGGCTCCCCGTGTAAAATCCGGCCCCGCCCCGTGATTCCAGAATCCAGGCTGAAGGATCCGGACGCTTTCGCCAGTCAGGGTTTTCAAATCCTCCCGATAAAGTTGCTCGAACCAAAGCCGTTGCACAAAAGCCTCATCCACGGACATGGGCTCTTCCTTTATACCGGTGTATTTTCCGTAAAGATTCATAACATGTTTTTCTGCCCAGTATTCATATCGCGTCAAATCCTGTTACCTGTCAATCTTTACAGCCATGGGAGCCACACTGACGCCCTCAACTACGAAAAGACGGATGACAAGCTTCACTGGGTCCCTGTCCTGAATGCAACCAGGGCCAGCCTTCAGGCTGGCAGTTTTTTATTTCCAACCTATAATTGGATTGATTATGAAATGTGCGTTCTTTTCATTCTTCATTGGCTTCACTCTCTGGCTGCTTCCCCCGTCCATGGCTCTGACGCCGCAGGAAGAACCCATCGTCAAGGTCGTGGCTCTGGCCCGTCCCAGTGTGGTCAACATTTACACGGAGACCTTGGTGGAACAGGCCATCAGCGATCCATTTGACGCTTTTTTTGATCGTTTTTATGGAGGTGGCAGTTATCGCGGTGGACGTATTGTCCAGGTGCCCGTCCGCAGCCTGGGCTCCGGAGCCATTATCCGCCCTGATGGCTACATCGTGACCAACCAACATGTGGTGGCCCGGGCAGCCAATACCAAAATCAAAGTCACGCTCCCGGACGGCAGCACCTTTGAGGCCGTGCCCGTGCAGGAAGACCCGGACTTGGATCTGGCCCTGATCAAAATCAAAAGCGACAAGGCCCTGCCCATCCTCAACATCGATGACCTTTCCCCAAACCTCCTCGGCCAGACCGTCATCGCCATCGGCAATCCCATCGGCTATGAAAGCAGCGTTAGCACGGGCATCCTCAGTGCCACCAACCGCACCTTGACCATCGGCGGAACCTTCTACGATTCTCTCCTGCAAACCGACGCCGCCATCAATCCGGGAAACTCCGGTGGGCCGCTTCTCGACATCAACGGGAAATTTGTCGGCCTCAACACGGCCAAGGCAGCGGCCGGGGCAGAGAACATCGGTTTTGCCATTCCCGGCGAGCGCGTTTCCGTCTTTGCCAAAAACGCCATCGACATTGCGGAAGGGAGGAAAGCCCCCCCTCCGGTTGCCGCCCTCGATAAAGTTATTCTGGAACGTTTCGGGTTGGGAATTCAGGAAATGGACAAGGAGCTGGCGAAATCCTTCGGATATCAGGTGGATAGTGGTTTGGTGGTGACCTCGGTGCAGGAGGGAAGCCCTTCCGATACAGTGGGAATCCGCAAGGGAATGTTGGTTACGGGGCTGGGCCCCTACCGCCTCCGCTCTCTGGAGGATCTGCCCAGGCAGTTGGCCAAGCTGAAAAAGGGGGAAAAAGTGCGCTTCACGCTGGCCTTCAACGAACAACGCAGCAATCTCATCCTGCGCCGCAGTGTGGCAGTGAATCTGACTGCGAGGTAACACCCAGGGAACTCTCCCTTTTTCAGTCATTTTGAAGATGGTGAAGAACCCACCGGCACCAACTTAACGTAAGGATTTAATCAAACAGGGATCTAAGATCTTCCGACAAGGCCTGTGGAGTACTCGTTGCACTCAGGATGACATCGTGGGCTGGGTCAGCCTTCATTTCCTTTGTTCTGGACGCTGAACAGGTTGGGGTGAAGGGGGACTTAACAGCCCAAGGAGCTTACTTGTTGGGCCAGTTGGCCATCCAACGCAGATAGCGCGCCTTGGCCTCTACCGGGGTTGTCAGGGAGACAGCCTCCCTTTCACCTGAAGTACTCCACAGATCGGGAACCACCACGTTGAAAAGGGATTTGGTATTGGGTTCAGCCACCGTCACACCATCGAACTTGTAGTAATAGCCGTAAGGATATCCCCAAGGATCTTTGATAAAGCTGTTACTTGTGGGGTTGCCGACTTGGTTTTTTTTAAGTTCGATGTACTGCGTCCTACCAGTTGCAGTCAAGCCACCTTCCAAGCGAGTCTTGCCTGTCAGCTCAGCAAAAAGCCGTTTACTGCCAGATCCTGCAGTTATGGCTCCACTTCCATTCATGGAAACATTTGTTCCCTCATAAGCAGACAAAACTGAAGGGGTTCCGAGATTCCCATTATAAAGGCTACTTGTTATTCCTATATCAGATATCGAGGGATAATCCCCGTTATCGATTTTGTAGCGCTCCAAGGCCAATTCAATCGCGGCAATTTCACCCTGGGCTCTGGATTTGGCGGCTTTGTCCTGCACGACCTTGGCTGCTCCCAAGGTTAATGCGGTCAGTATACCGATGATCGTGATGACCACCAACAATTCGACCAAGGTAAAGGCTTCCCTGTTTTTTTTACGCATGACCTTATTTCCAACTGCGAAGGTAATTCTTTCTGGGATCTGCCGTTCCGTCCCAGGTATCCCCCTGCGGTCCTTTTGACCAGATAGCCAATCCGGCATTAATTTCTTCAGCATTGTGCAAACCATTGGTATCGCTAGGAACTCTAATGACATTGTCATAATTCGAATCAGCTTTTAATGAATACGGTTGGCTCCACGGATCAACAAAAGCGGTTGCGCCGGAAATAGGGTTAGGAGGGCTGGCATTGGTCTTGCTGAGTGTGCCCGACCTGAGAATCTTGGCGTTAAATTCCATAAAGACAATCAGACGCGGATTCTGACTGGCGGCATCCCGTCCCCTTAATAGATTGTAGAGATTGGGATCACTGGATTTGACCTCTGGCTCAGCAGCAGGAAAGGTCGTTGTTGGCCAGTTCCCATACTCCGTTTGGTAGGCCGTCAGCGATACCCGGAGCTGGTTTACCATGGCTGAGGCCTCCGCTTTTTTGGCTGCTTTCAAAGCCCCTGCTATGGCTGGGAAAGCCAAGCCGGCCAGGATACCAATAATGGTGATTACCACCAGAAGCTCAATCAGGGTGAATCCGCGGGAATGTTTACGGAAAGGAGTCATCATCATCTTTACAGCTTACTTTCGAAGAGTCGTTCTGTAAATCGGAAATTGTGAGGTTGTGGAAGGGATTTTGATGCCCGCTAAACACGCGAAACCGCGCGAAATTTGGATACTGCTAAAACACCTGTGCTTTTTTCGCGAACTTTTGCGTGTTTCGCGGGCACTTTTTTTCTTAGGATCTTCCTTCGATTTCTTTTTCCAGACGCTCGGCCACCCACTGCTTCAACATGCTTTGATAGTTCAGGTAGCGCTGACCGGCCAATCGCTTCAAGCGTGCCAGCATGCGCGGGTCCATGCGCAGGGTGATGGTTGTCGACTCATTGCTGTCCGACTTGACGCAGGCCCCCTGCATGAGGCGGCCTTCCAACTGGTTCGAAAACCAGAAGTCACGCTCCTCGTCGATGGATTTAAAAACAGGGATCTGATCCCAATGGGTGATGATTTGCATGGGCTGGCCTTAAAGGAATTCCCGGACTTTCCGGTTATAAAAAAATTCTTCTTCCTGGGTCATGTGACGGGCTGCGATGACTTTGACCTGTTTCCCGTTGGAGCTGTAAACCGAGAAAACACCGCGATTGCTCAAGGACATACCCAGACAACAAAAACGGTTCATTTCAGAAATAGCCCCTTTGTCCGGCATCAGGCGGATGGAGTACGGATCTTCGAAACTTTCCGCCACTTCTTCAGGGCGGACGTCCTTCGTCGCAAAAAAACTCCAGTCAAAATCCATAAATCAGACCCGGTTGACAGTAAACCGATTCCACCATGGTGAAAAGGAAGAACGCTGAAAAAGTGAGAAGATTCCGGCAAAACCAAAGCCGATCGTGAACAAAATAAAGAAAGGAAGAGAAATCCAAAGCTCTTTTTCCCAGGCAAACCAGATAAAATAGCCGTAGTAGGCCGCCATAACCAGTTCCAGCAAAGGCAGAAGGGAACGGGCTGCCTTATATTTCTGGTTCCACCACTTCTGCACACCCGTTCCAATGCCGTATTTAGGAGTGCGGGCAAAGTCTGTCTGATGGTTGAAAACGGCCTCCAGCACCGCTTTGGCATTGTTCAAACAGAGTCCAATTCCGGTGGCGATGAGCATGGGAACATAGACCAGGATCTTGTACCAGGGGTATTTCAACTCCCGCAATACCACACCGTAAAAAACAAAGATGGAAAAGGACGCCATCATGAAAATCGGAACGTCGATAAGAATGATTGAGTCCCAGTGGAGGCCGGCATTTTTGGGATTGGGTTGGATCAAAACCGCCAGAAGTGCCAGCAGCAGATAGGCGAAATTCGAGGTCAGATGAAAAGTCGCTTCCAATTTGATCCGCAGGGGCAACTGGCTTTCCCAGACCCGGGGCAGGATTTTCTTACAGGTCTGGATCGCACCTTTGGCCCAGCGATGTTGCTGGGCTTTAAAGGCGTTCATTTCCATCGGCAATTCGGCGGGGGTGATGACATGCGGAACAAAAACAAAGCGCCAACCCTTGATCTGGGCACGGTAACTGAGATCCAGATCCTCCGTCAGCGTATCGTGCTGCCAACCCCCCGCATCTTCAATACAGGTCTTTCTCCAGATACCGGCAGTGCCGTTAAAATTAAAAAAACGTCCACTGCGGTTGCGGGCGGTTTGCTCGATCAAGAGATGCCCATCCAGGAGCAAGGCCTGAACTTTGGTTAGGAAATTGGATCCGCGGTTGATGTGGCCCCATCGGGTCTGGATCATTCCAACACCGGAATCGGTAAAGTAATCGATTGTCTCGTGGATGATCTCCGGAGTGGGCACAAAGTCCGCATCAAAAATCAAAATAAACTCACCCTTGGCCACCTGCAAACCCGCCTGCAGGGCACCCGCCTTGAAGCCGGTTCTGTCCGTCCGGTGCAGGTGCTCAATCTGGTAGCCCTGCTCACGAAATTCCTTCACGATCCCGGATGCAAGTTCACGCGTCTCATCGGTGGAATCGTCCAGCACCTGGATATCTATCAAATCCTTGGGATAATCCAGCGCGACCACGGAACGGATCAGGCGCTCCACCACATACAACTCATTAAAAATCGGCAGCTGCACCGTGACCCGTGGAAGATTCTCAAAGCGGGCCAGGGGATTGATTCCTTTGTTCTTGAAACGGTAATACGTGTAGACCATCCAAAAACGGTGAAGCCCATAAGCCGAAAGGCCCATGACCACCAAGACATAACTCACGGTCCAAAGTATTCCCAACATAATTCAAAAAATGAAGGCAAGTCCCTGAAAGCCTTAGACTTTCCTATTGCACAACAGCGGATGTTGCTGCTTCAGTGAGTAGGGTCAAGCACAAAGAAACCCTGCATGCTGCAACCCTCTATGAATTCTTCCCTGAAACTGGCCGTTCTGGGCTCCGGGCGCGGCTCCAATTTCACCGCCCTGGCCCAGGCCATCGAAACAGGTCTCCTTCAAGCACGGGTCTGCCTCGTGGCCAGTGACCTGGCCGATGCCGTCATCCTCGAAGAAGCACGCAAACGCTCCCTCCCCACCTACCACTGTCCCCCCAGCCGATTCAAAACCAAACTGGAACCTGAAATCGAAGAGGCTTTGGCCAATCAACTCTGGAAAAGCGGGGCGGACCTCATCGTTCTGGCCGGGTTCATGCGGGTGATCAAGGAACCCCTGCTCAAAGCTTTTGCGGGCCGCATACTCAACATCCACCCCTCCCTGCTCCCGGCATTTAAAGGCCTTGCTGCTTGGAAACAGGCCCTGAAGGCAGGTGTTGCCGAAACCGGATGCACCGTTCATTGGGTCGACGACAGTCTGGATGGCGGCCCTGTGATTCGTCAGAGCCGTGTGCCTGTTCTTCCCGGTGACACCGCCGAAACGCTACACCAGCGGATTCAAGTCCAGGAACACCGTCTCTTACCGGAAGTGTTGCAGCATATCGCGACAGGAAAGATCCCCTTGCCGGAATAAATTTATCCGTGAAGAAAAGCCCCTTTCTGAACACTTGCCGTTGACCCCTAAAAAACTTCTGATACGTTTTCCAAACACGTCTTACCCGATGGTGTAACGGTAGCACAAAGGTTTTTGGTTCCTTTTGTCATGGTTCGAATCCATGTCGGGTAGCCATGCGTTACCGACCTTCTCCCCACCTTGCAGAGCAACTCATAGGGATCAATCGGGGTAGGTTTCCAAGGGATTCATCCATGTCGGGTAGCCATGCGTTACCGACCTTCTCCCCACCTTGCGGAGCAACTCATAGGGATCAATCGGGGTAGGTTTCCAGGGGATTCATCCGTATCAAGCAGCCTAAGCTACCCTCCTTTTAAAAGTTGTAGCCGGGGCATACGAGCCTAAGAAAGCAAGTGGGGGACAACCGAGGTTTGGAAACCCGGTTACAACTACGAAACCAAACGAATCCCCTGCACGTTCCCTCCAATTTTCAAGCCAGAGCCGCACGGATCGGAT
>Ga0209490_10002494_pt1 | contig 17411 bp, 16 predicted proteins | sample MAT06_FD_187209 | JGI IMG/M metagenome (GOLD analysis project Ga0209490, IMG submission 187209) | Freshwater microbial communities from Lake Fryxell liftoff mats and glacier meltwater in Antarctica - MAT-06 (SPAdes) (version 2) | ecosystem: Environmental > Aquatic > Freshwater > Ice > Liftoff...
GTATCTACACCCACTTCTTCGAGGTCATTGTGTTTTCCACTAACACGCAAGCATTTTTGGGTATCTGCAATCCTAGTAAATTCTGGTTTGCGATTTCCCAAAAAATAATCTTTAAACTGGTTCATGCCCGCATTGGTAAATAGCAAAGTAGGATCGTTTTTTACCACTATTGGAGCGGATGCTACGATTTGGTGCTTTTTTGAAGCAAAAAAGGCTAAAAATTGTTGGCGAATTTCGGCACTCGTCATCATCTATTACTTTTTTATAGCCCATATAGGGCGTAGAAACTATATTTGTTCGTATTTTAAAGGTGTGCAAAGGTAAGGATTTAGCTGACTTTGCTCCATGATTGATGCTTAATGAAGAAGGTAAAATATTTTTTTAATACACACACACTGCGCTACGAGAAGCTTGCTACTCCTCTTAGGGTACGTTTATTGCAGGTAATTGGTTATATAGCTGCATCTATAGTAACTGGTATTATTATTTTTATTATCACTTTTAATTATATCGACTCTCCAAAAGAAAAGCTGCTTCAGCAGCAGAATTATGACCTTAAGCAGAATTACAGCATTCTTACTGAAAGGATTAAGCAATTAGAATTACAAATGGATGAGATAGAGAATAGAGATAATAATGTTTATCGCTCCATTTTTGAATCGGCTCCAATACCAGACAGTGCAAGGATAGAAGACATTGAAACTAAAAAAGAAGTAAAGTTGGTGCAGAGTTTGGGTGAAACCGAACTTATTAATAGCATGGCCAAACAGTTAAATAATCTTTCATTGCGAATTGCTTTCCAGTCAAAATCGTTTAACGAAATTGCAGATTTGGTTAAAAACAAAGAAAAATTATTGGCTGCAATTCCTTCTATTCAGCCAGTAAGTAATAAAAACTTAAACAGGGTGGCTTCGGGTTTTGGTTACAGAATTGATCCCATTTATAAAGACAGAAGATTGCATGCTGGCCTTGATTTTACTGCTCCATCTGGCACACCTATTTATGCAACTGCTGATGGTATGGTAAGAGATGCAGGATTTAATACAGGTGGGTATGGAAATAGGGTAGTTATTTATCATGGGTTTGGGTATGAAACTAGCTACTCGCATATGTATCGAATTAAAGCACGCGTAGGTGAAAAAATTAAAAGGGGAGAAGTAATAGGATATATTGGAAGTACTGGCAAAAGCACAGGTCCGCATTTACATTATGAAGTGCATAGAAACGGCATTGCAGTAGATCCTATTTATTATTTTTATAATGATCTAACTCCTGCTCAGTTCGATAGAATCTTAAAATTAGCAGCAGCTAGTAATCAAAGCTTCGATTAATATTGATTTGAGTAAACAATATCAAGTTCTTTTTGTAATTATTTTGATTAAAAACTACTAATTGGAGCCTGGCGTACGAGAATATTTGGTCCGAATTTTAAATACTATATCAGTTGGTATGTTATTTCTTGCCATAAATTCTACCATGGGTATTATGTACGATTATGCATTTATACATGACCATATTACCACTGGCAATATCATTTTTTATATTTGGTTTCTAAGTAGCCTGTCGTTATTTCTTTGGTGGATTATTAGATTATGGAGTAAGCCAATTAATTTTAATGAGGACTAATTTTTTCCGTCTTTAGCATCTAATATTATTGGAGTATTACCTTTTCCTAAAACGATTACTTTGGCATTAGGCGATGTTACCAATGCTTTCATTACTTGTATTTGTTCGTATTGTAATTGTTTATCTCCTAATCCTGCACTAATAATTTTTTGATAGTCGGCAATACCTTGGGCTTCAACACGTTTGCGCTCTGCCTCTTGCTTTTCTTTTTGTAAAACAAATTCCATTTTTTGAGCATCTTGTTCTGCTTTTATTTTATCTTCAATAGAAGTTTTTATATTAGCAGGTAACGTAATATTTCTCACTAATAATTGCTCTAAAATCAATCCCCTTTTCTTAAAATCTTCATCTATACTTTTAAAAATTCTTCCCTGAAAAAGATCTCTTTTAGTGGAATACAAATCAATAGCAGTAAAGTATACGGCGTTGTCTCTAATTTTTGTTCTAGTAAGTGGGCGAACAATTTTATCTCTATAATCTAATCCGGTTTCACGTATTAAACGAGGAGCCTGATCACTAGTAACTCTATATAAAACAGTAAGGTCTATAACTACTTCTAAGCCATCTGCCGTTAAAACCCTTATAGCATCATCGCCTTCCTTGTCACCTTCATCACGAACTCCACTCATAGTGTAGTTTAGGGTTTTTACATCCACAGTTTTTACATCTACTAACGGGTTAATTAAATTTAAACCACTTGTTAAAATATCATTATCGATCTTGCCAAAAAGAGACTTTACACCAATTTGACCAGCATCTATTTGCTTAATGCAAGAAGTTAAAAAGCCCAATACAATTATGGCCAAACCTGCAAATCGCATTCCTTTTGCTAGTTTAAGAAATTCTTCCCTTTGTTTATTTAAAAAGAACGAAACTATTAAAACGATTAAGCCTAAAAAAATAAGTACCATAAAAAGATTATTATTATATGAGTAGTAGAATTGGATTAAATATTACAAATCAATAGTTAATTTACAGTAAGAATATCGCATCGAAAGGTACTGTTTTTTTAATAAATTAGTTAACTTATACTTATGAATTATGTTAAACATCTTTCAAAAGACAAGAAATTGAGTAAAGTCATCGGAAAAGACTTTCATGAATTACAAATGCGTAAAAATATTCCACTACGATTGATGGCAAGTGTTATGAGTCAACAACTTAGTACTAAAGTTGCTGCCGTATTTTTTAAACGTTTCCTTGAACTTTACAACGGAAAAGAACCCAAGCCTCAACAAGTAATTGATACTCCTCTTGAAAGTCTGAGATCAATTGGCTTGAGTAATGCAAAGGCGGGATACGTAAAAAATGTGGCTGAATTTTGCATTGAACATAATATCACGGATAAAAAATTGGCAAAGTTATCGAATGAAGAAATTAGTGAATTGTTGGTTCAAATAAAAGGGGTTGGTAAATGGACTGTAGAAATGCTACTAATGTTTAGCTTAGGCAGAGAAGATATATTTGCTGTAGATGATTTGGGAATACAACAAGCAATGACAAAAATCTATAAACTGGATGTTACTAATAAAAAAGCTATGAAGGAACAGATGCTAATAATTTCTGCTAAATGGAGCCCTTATAAAACCTTTGCTTGTTTGCATTTATGGAAATGGAAAGATACTTAGGTGGGGATATGATTTATTTTAACTTTAGTAATTCTAGATCATCAAACCTTATGGTAATTGATTTTGCTTTTGAAATGGAAGATGATTTAAATTTTTCATTTTTACTTAATTCTAGTAATTGTTTTCTCATTAATTCCAATACTTTATGCCAGTCTAATCCTTTATATGGCACTCTATCAATCAAATAGTATTTAACTGTTGGTGATTCGTCACGACCATCTCTTTTATATTCTGCTAAGTCGAATAAATATAAAGCATAGTAATCTTGATTCGTCATTTCAAAAAAGCCAAATTGATATACAATTGCGTCGCTGCTTTTCAAGGTAGTATCACATAACTTATTAAACCATTTTTCCAATGTTTGAGAAGGGGTTTTTAATAAAGACATTGACGGAGGAGGAACTTCAAAATTTGTATCAGTAACAATTAATTGTTTACGCTGGCTAACAGTAGAAATATTGTTACAAGCAACAGATGTGGTTGTAACAATGAGTAGTATAAAGTAAGGTTTCATTTTTAATGAAATTGGTTGGGGGCTTACATGAAAATCAAATTATTGATAAAATCTAATACAAACAATTTACATAATTCTATTGCGAGGTTATGAATTATTTAGGAAGTAGTTTGGTAAAATGATAATCGTCAAATGTTAATGTCACCAATTCAGCTTTTTCAAAAACACTTGCAGCTTGTTTGTTTTTAGTAGAAAAATGCTGAAACTCTGTACAAATCGTTCCAATAATTTCCTCGGGATTAATTTTTTTGGAATCTGCATTGGGAATATTATAAGAATTTCCAACAGTATTTAAGTATTCAAACTGATTATCACTGTCTTCAGAATGTTTAGCTAGTGCCAAATAAATAGCATAATTATAATCAGGGGTTCTATATATTTTGAAAACACAAATTGTTTTTGATGAGAAAGAGTCAGACAAGGTACTTATACCTTCGAACCATTCTGTTAAGGATTTCGATTTTTCAGATTGTAACACATCTGGTGGCAGAATAAAATTCATACTTACCGCTGTTTTGCTTACAATATTTATATACTTCATCTCTTCTTTTTTTTCTTGGTTTTTGCAAGACAAATGTGAACAAATAATAAGAAATACAAAAAATGGCATTTGAATTTTATTCATAATGTGTCAAATTTTTGAAGTTATCAACAGCTTGCACTTACCAAGTAAAATTAAGCTATTCTTACATGACGGTGAGGCCTTGTTTGCCAATTTGCACCTCCATACCAAATATAATCAACCTTTAAAGTACCATTCCATTCAATCCATACACTAACAGGGGTTAAATGGTGCCAATGTGTACTTTGGGCAATCAAGCAGGCTTCTCTCCATACAGTTGTACCATTAGAGCGAACAATTACGATGGATGGGTTCATAATTTGAGCAGGAGAAATTACAACATCGTAACACACATCAGCACCAAGTATACTTTGCATTTTTTTTCTTGCAAAGTGATTAATTTCTACGGGGGGCTCAATAATTCCTGCACCTGCTGGACCAGATGGTGAATCGTCAGTTAAAAATCCTGATTCGCTAGACGAGGAATTTATACTTTCTTCCCATTGATTATTTTGAGATTCATCACCACCCCCACCACCCCCGCCTTCGCCTGGACAAAGTCTTCTAAGTTCGGAACCATTGCAATCTCCTCCGTCGCCAATACATGTGGTGCCGATGTATCTAGATGATTCAGATATTACAGCCCCATATTGATCATAATAGGTTGTTATAAGATACCAATTTGTACACTCACTTTGTGAAGATATTAATTGATTATTTGCTTTTCTTTTTATTTCGGCATAGCTCGATACTTTACCCTTCTTAAACCCTATTTCATGCAGAAAACGCCCTGTTACATCCATAAATTGTACCATTCCGCTATCAGCAGGACCTTTGCCTTTAAAAATATCCGCAACTGTTCTAACTCCATTGTATCCTTTTGGTTTCCCATCCTTAGGGAGATAACACGCAATCGTGCCAGAAATTATTTTACCGGTTTTATCTGTAATTAATATTAAACATAACGAAGAGAAACTTTCTATATTTTTTTTTGATTTTACATCATCTTTAATTGGAATAATAATATAATTATGTTTTTTATTTATATCCGACTGAAGTCGTTGATTGTATTCTAAGTTGTCTTTAAACATATCTATAATGCTATTACTTGTGGATTTTGCAGAAGCGAGCTTTGTTTCTGTCGAATTACTGCTTACAATTTTAATACTTGATGAATTAGGCGCTTGTTTCTGCTTATCAAGCCATGAACTTACTTTGCTAACAATTTCAGATACGTCTTCATCTGCATAAATTGCAATCTCTTTTCTACAAGACGTTAGCGATGTAAGGCTAAGAAAAAGAACTAAGCTGGTAATAATTTTTTGGATGGTTTTCATAAAATTTGATTTAAATGAGTTTCTTAATTAAGTAAGAAATTAGTAATCTTTAGTTCAGCTTGAATATGATTGTATGAAGTCAAAATTTAAAGTGGGTAAGAGATTACTGTATCTATTTGGCCGTTAAGCTTTGCTTATAGGAGTGGGTTTTGGAATTAAGTGAAAAATGAAATTGTATTATAGGATCTGCATATCCCATATAAATTAGTATATTTTATGCAATTTTTAATATCTTCATATAAAAACTTGGATTATAAACTATGGCATCCGCATACGAACCTTCCGCAAATTTCGAGGATATACTTAGCAAGATGTTGCAGATCGAATTATCGTTACTCAAAGCACTTATTCCCGTATTCAAACAGATGATCATGAAGTAAGTGTTGAGGAATTAAAGAAAATCGCCAACTTTTACTCCGAAAATAATGATGCTTATGAAAAGCTGATTTACACTATGAGTCAACAACTTGAACAGATGAAAGTGTTGGTTGAACTTCTATCAAGAAAATAGATTTTATGAGGTAAAATATTTTTAAGGTATTTGTATCCACCGTTTATTAATCTTTTGTAATATATGTAATTACCTTACCGCACCTTTGCTTGTTTACATTTATGGAAATGGAAGGATGCTTAAGCAGAATTTCTTGCTGCGTTAATAATTCCAAACATACTTCTAGTAATTAATTTTTCATAAATAATTTTTTGCTCCTCGTTTAGCTTTTTATTGTGAAGTTGATGTAATGCATATTGCTGTATGGTTAATAAAGGCAATACTATTTTATCTCTCAGCAAAATGGAAGCTCTACCTGTTTTATCATCTTGCATTAGTTGGTTGTTATTTGCTAGTTCTAGAACCAACTCTTTTGTTAGGTCATATTCCTTTTTTATTAATTCCCAAACAGCCCCATATAAAGGATCATCTTTAATATAAGTGGTTAATGGAAAGAATGATTTAAGCATACTCATCATGCTATTATCAATTAGTGTTCTAAAAAAAGGCGAATTATTAAACAAGTCTTTTACTTCATCCCATTTTCCTTTTTCTTTCATTGTATTTAATGCAGTACCTACACCAAAGTAGCCAGGAACATTTTGTTTTAATTGGCTCCAGCTTCCTACAAATGGAATAGCTCTTAAATCTTCAAATTTTAATTCAGTAGAATTTCCTCTTTTGCCCGGCCTGCTTGCAATATTGCTTTTGCTATAATAATTTAAAGGACTGAACTGTTGCATGTAAGGTAAGAATTGCGGATGCTCTTTAAATGATTGGTACACACCGTATGAAATTTCTCCTAGTTCTGTTAATAAACTTCTTTCTGTTTGAGATAGCTGTGCTCTTGTTTCTGCAAATACAGTGTTGCTTACACCAGCACTCAGTAATTGCTCTAAATTATATTGAGATGATTGAATTGTACCAAAGTTAGAAGTGATGGTTTGTCCTTGTACAGTTAATTGTATTTCTTCATTCTCAATATTATTGCCTAATGAAGCATAAAACTTATTAGTTTTTCCACCACCACGAGATGGTGGTCCACCTCGGCCATCAAAGAATTTTACTTTAATGCCATGCTTTCTCGAAATGGTTGTGAGTTGCTCTTTTGCAGTATAAATACTCCAGTTGGCTTGTAAATAACCACCATCCTTAGTGCCATCACTAAAGCCCAACATGATAGTTTGTTGTTGATTTCTTTGTGCTAAATGATTTTTATAAATGGGATAGTTATAAAGAAATTCCATGATTGCTTCAGCATCTTTAAGATCTTCAATTGTTTCAAATAAAGGAACAATATCTACTGATAATTTATTTGTATCCCAGCCACATAAATGAAATAGGGTAAAAACTTCTATAACATTTAAAGCTGTTCTACAATTGCTTATTACGTAACGGTTACAACCTGCTTCCCCATTGATTTGCTGAATAGAATTAATTGCAAAAATACTTTCAATGGTATCTTTTGAAATTTCTTCAGTCGTGTCATTTATTGTAATTACTTGATCAATTAAACTAATTGCTATAATTTTTTCGGATTCATTCAATGATAAATAATTATCGGGTAAAATACCTTTTGAATTATTCTTTCTTAATGTTTGATCTATATCGTTTAGCACTTTGGTATGTACTCTGCTATCTTGTCGAACATCTAATGCAGCAAACCAAGTACCAAAAATATTGACTTTATTAATAAGGCTATTAACTCTACTGATATATAAACTATGATGATGTTCTTGAATTAATAGTTTGATTGTTGTTAATTTCTCTAAAAGTTCAGATTGATGAATTCTTTTACTTTCTTTTGGACGAAAAACATTTTCATACAATTGCGCTTCGAGTTGATTTACTAATACATCAACTCCAGCAAAAGTGAGTTTGCGTTTAAGTTTACGAATATCTCTGTAGTAGCATACTATAATTGCGCTTCGCAATGATTCAGCAACTTGTAATGTAGTTGCTGCATTTACAAATGGATTTCCATCTCTATCTCCTCCAGGCCAAAAACCCAATTCAATAAAAGGATTATTATTTTGATAATCACCATCAAAAATATCTCTTTGAATAAAATTGTAAATATTGCCAATTGAGTGATACAATATATTTTCTAGATACCACATTAAATTGATGGCTTCATCAAATGGGGTAGGTTGTTTTTTATTAAAAAAGGGCGTGATGCCCAATTGCTGTATAAATAAATTAATAGCTTGAAAATCATTTTTAGAAATAGCTTCTCCCAAATCATGAATAATGCCTAATACACTACCCGGATAAAATTGGGTAGGGTGTGCCGTTAATACAACTCTAACTTTAAAGTGATCGAGTTTTTCTTTTAATTCCGGAATTTTTCCAGCAAAAAAAGCTTCGTTGTATAGCGCTTTTAAACTTCCTGTTCCATTAATATTATTAACTGTTGTAAATGAAGCATCTTCTATAGCATCAAATAACACTACCTGACGTTCAATGTATTGAACAAACTTAAAAAGTCTTTCTACTTTATCAGCTTCATTAGTAACATTTGTATGTTGAGCAAAAAAATGCTCAATAATCTCCATTGGATTTTTTCCTTCATTATAACCCTCAACACAAGATTGTAATAATATGGGCAATAAAGCTCCAACATTTGCTATGCCAGAAAAGGGTAATGCAGCAAATAAACTATTATAAATGGTATATTTATCGGTTACATTTTGACGAAAAGCCTGAATATTCGATTGATTGGGCATATGATTGATTCTGCCTCAATTTAATACATTTTTCAAGATGTTAAAAATGAATGCATTAAAATGCGTCTTAAAAATAAATTATACTTAATTTCATTCTATGACACGATTCAATATTGCCAATAAATCAATAGTAATTTTCACTCTTATTTTATTGATTGTTTCTTGTAGTAAGAAAGATCAAACCTCAATACCAGTAACTCCAGTTCCCCCGGTAATTCCTCCTGTTTCTAGTAGTAATATAAGTTCTCCTCCAGCTTTTGGCTTTTATGTTGTTGGTTATTTCCCTAGTTATAGAGACCCTGCAGCTGTAACCGACCAAAAATTCAGGATGTGTAATGTTATTAACTATGCATTTGCCAATGTTAGTTCAACAGGAGGATTAGTGGTAGCTAATCCTTCGATACTTTCTGCTGTTACTACAAAAGCTAAAACTAATAATGCGAAAATATTTATTAGTGTATCTGGAATAGCTGCGGATTTTAAAAATATGGCAACTACTCCATCTGGAAGAAATATTTTTGTACGGCAGATAATGAATGTAGTTAGAACATATAATTTAGATGGGGTAGATATTGATTGGGAGTTTCCAAGAACTGATGATGGTACTGATATTACTTTTGCTTCATTTATGAAAGAATTGAGTGATAGTTGCCATACTAATGCAAAATATTATCTCTCTGCGGCTATAACTGCAGGTAAATATGTTGGTGCAATTAGAGATGCTATTAACGGCACTTTGTGGACTAATAATATTGTGGATTTTTTTAACATTATGGCTTATGATGATTTTAATACCACCGTTCCCTTTAGGCACCATAGTGATTTAGCATTAGCCCAAACAAGTTTAAACTATTGGATAGGAACAAGAGGAATGCCAGCATCTAAAGCAGTTTTGGGAATTCCGGCTTATGGTAGGCCAAGTGGAATTACACAAACAGGTACCGTACTAACTTACAGCACTATTACAAGTGGTTCTGGTTCGGCTTTATTAGATTCTGCAGTTGTAACTGCTGGTGGTTTTACCAATTATACTATTTATTATAATGGTCAACCTACTGTAAAACGTAAAGCTATGTTGGCTAAATCAATGGCAAATGGTGTTATGATGTGGGAAAAAGGCCAAGATAGAAACGATGGACTCTCATTACTAAAGGCAATTTGCGATACAATTGGTAGGGCTTATTAAACCATTTGAATATTTATTAGTCATATTACTGCAAAACACTTGAATGTTTATTGAAGATCAGGAATTGGTTGTAAAATTTAAATCGGCTTCTACCAAAGAGGCAGCTTATACAAGCTTGGTAAAAAAGTATCAGGAAAAACTTTATTGGCATATTCGGAGAATGGTTGTTGAACATGAAGATGCTAATGATATATTGCAAAACACGTTTATCAAAGTATGGAATGGCTTAGGCTCTTTTAGAGAAGATAGCCAGTTATATACTTGGTTATACAGAATTGCCACGAATGAATGCTTGACTTTTATAGATCAAAATAAAAGAAAGTCAGCTGTTAATTTTGATGATATAGCGGAAGATTTTAGTAATAAAGTAAAAGCTGATACTAATTTTGATGCAAATCGGTTGGAGTGGAAATTACAGGTTGCAATTCAACAACTACCTGAAAAACAAAGAGTTGTGTTTAATCTTCGCTATTATGACCAAATGCCCTACGAAGAAATGAGCACTGTATTAAACACTAGTGTTGGGGCATTAAAAGCTAGTTATCATCATGCAGCCAAAAAAATTGAAGAATTTATAAAGAATAGTTAAACCTATTGTTTTTTATATAGTCAAACTTGTGAAAATGAACCAGCAGAATACCATATTAGAAGAATTAAAATCAATTGCGCCTTCGATTGCTAGCATTAATAATAAAATGCCACAACAATTGCCTGATGGGTATTTTGACTCATTTGCCCAAAAAATATTAGTTTTAGCAAAACAACAATCCTATACAGAAGAAGATGATAATGAGTTGAATGAAATTGCACCTTTATTAAATCGAATTTCCCGAAAACAATTACAATCATTACCTCAAGGATATTTTGAATCCTTTAATGTGGATTTACCTAAGCAACAATCAATTGTTGTTAAAATGCCTTTAATCCGTAAATGGATGATTTATGCTTCTGCGTCAATTGTTGCTGGCATATTGGTGACCGCTGGTTTTTTGTATACAGATAAAAGCAATCTTTCTTTTGATTATGAGCAAAACAGTAAAATAAATATTACAACAGCAATGAGCAATTTATCGGAAGATGAATTAGTGAATTATTTAAATAGCACCTCTTCATTAAATATAATTCATGCAACGATTGATGCTGATTTAATTGACGAGAGTGATGGTGATTTTGAAAATATTGAAGATGATGAAATGTTGCAATATTTAATTGAAAATAATTTAAAGTCGAATAAAAAAGCAAGTTAAAACATGAAAAAGATATTTTTATTAATAATGTTAAGTTTTGGATTAGTTGCTATTGCAATTTCTCAGAATAAGCCAAATAAACAAGGGTTAAGTAAGAATAATATTGAAGCTTTAAAAGTTGCCTATATTACTCGTAAGCTTAATCTAACTCCCGACGAAGCACAAAAATTTTGGCCTGTACATAATATTTATTTTGAAGAATTGAAGAAAGCAAGAAAAGATAATTTAGATGACGAACTAGCTTTTGAAGAAAAGGCACTTTCTGTTCGGAAGAAGTACAGTATAGATTTTAAAAAAGTATTAGTAAGTGATGAAAGGGTAAATAAAGTTTTTACTGCAGATCGCGATTTTAATAATGAATTACGCAAGGAGTTGAAGAATAGAATGAATAACAATCCCAATTTTAAAAAGCGAATTGAGCAAGATCCAGCATCTAGCAAAAATGATTAATCTAAGTTTTGCTTAAAAGCTGGCGTTGAAATATCATGGTAGAATAAGAATGACCATTCCTGTTTTTTCCCTTCTTCCCACCAAAGTCTTCTTAATTCCATACATTTCTTACCATCGAAGTCATATTTTGCAACAAACCTGCTTTTCATTTGCTGTAGTTGAGGTGCGTCATCTCCTCCAAAAAATATTATTTCATTATCTTCTTCAATCCAGAATACCTGATGAAACTTACTATGCGCTCTAGTAAGTTCGTATTTTATATAGTTATCAATATATCCACTTTCCTCATCTAACCAAACCACTTTACTAAATTCTTGAAGAAGTTCAAAGTCTTCTTTTACATAAGAGGCAGAGCCAATACCCATTGCAAAATCAAATTCTTTGCTATGAACATAATAAGTTGCATAAGGGAAGCTGATGAATTGCTCTCCAGTAGTTTCATTTTTGGTGGTAATGCCACCAGCATGGTCTTTGTGTAAGTGACTTAATAATACTTTTGTTATATTGATAGGGTTTATTCCTGTTTGTTCTAGATTGTATAACAATTGTGATTTTCCGTTGGGTAAATTATAGCCAAGTCCTGTATCGATAAGTATAATATCTTTTGAAGTGATAACTAAAAATGGTTGAATTTCTACTAACAAACTACCAATAGGTTTGTTGTTGAGTAGTTCAATTGAAGTATTGAAAGGAACAAAATTTTTTGTTTTATCTATAGTAAAGCTTCCTTCTGATAAGGGGATAATTTTCATAAATGCGTTTTAGCGAAGTACCATTTGACGATCGGCATCGAGTCTGAGTAAAATAAATAATAATATAGTGAAAGAAACCAATGATGATCCACCATAACTAATAAGAGGAAGCGTTATACCAGGTGAAGGGAATAATCCAATGGTCATACAAATATTGAATGCAAGATGAAAGAAAATTATACTAGCTACACAATATGCATACACCCGGCTAAAAGTACTTCTTTGCCGCTCTGCAATAGTAATAATTCTAAAAAGCAAAATCAAGTAGATTAATAAGAAAGTAAAACAGCCTACAAATCCAAATGCTTCGCCTAATGATGCAAAAATAAAATCTGTATGTTGTTCAGGAACATATTTGCCTCTTGTTTGAGTGCCTTTTAAAAATCCCTTGCCCCAAAAGCCACCAGACCCTATAGCAATTTTACTTTGTCTAACATTGTAATCGTCTGGTTTTCGAGGAGCTTTCTCAGATTTTTTTGCTGATCTATTATTCAAATTACAATCATAATCTTTACCAAATGCACTATATACTCTTGCGCTTTGGTAACACTCTAATACGTTATTAAAAATAAAAGGAACGGCAAATCGTTGAATACCAACACTCGAAAACCAAATAAATAAAATCAAATAAAGCAACCCTTTACTTTTTTTAATTAATCTTCTGAAAATATATATAAAGAAGACAGCAGCAACAGATAAAATAATAGCCAAAGTATTGGGTTCTATTAGTAAAGTAGAAATAATTAGTGCAACAAATGAAAATCCGATAATAAGTACAATTGGAGAAAGTCCTTCTCTAAACATTACCAAAAAAAAACTAAAGTATACCAATGCCATTCCTGCTTCGTGTTGTGCTATAGAAATTACTGCAGGAAAAAGACATATGATGCCAGCAGTAATTTGTGATTTTAGTTTTGAAAAATCTGTTTCTTGTCTAGATAAAAATTTTGCTAAAGCCAAAGCCGTAAATATTTTACAAATCTCTACAGGTTGAAGATTAAATCCTCCACCTAAAGGGATCCAACTTTTTGAGCCATTTATGTTTTTACCAATTACAAATGTTGCGAACATTAATAAAATACCAAATGCATAAAAGAGATTTGCAAATGCAGTAAATAATTTACTATCAGTTAATAAAATTAAAGTAGCTATGATTGCACAAACACCTGCAAAAATCAGTTGTTTACTATAATTTGATTTGCCATTTAAAAAAGATTGAACCCAGTTGGTATTGGTTCTATATTCAACCATAAAAATGCAGAGTATACCAATAGCAATCAATATGCCATAAAGCCATATTATTGTATAATCTATACTTTGCGATAAGTTTTTTTGTTTATTCATGGTTTACCACTAATTCTTTTTTTCTTTTTTTCTTCGGTTATAAGCATAGATGATTTCGATTTTATTTTTGGATCTGTATTTTTTTCACCAACAGGAATAGAACCGCTTTCTAATGTAGCTTCTGTATTTGGTTTATTATTTTCTTCAATAGCTTCAGCTTTTGCGGAAGCTTCTTCTATTGCAATTTTAACTAAACGAATTGAATCTTTTCTGTAGTACCAACGTTTAATAGCGTCTGGAATTAAATTTACTTTTGCTAATCTTTCAACTTCAGCTAAACCAGCAGTATTGATAGTATCATTTAAATATTTTTCCATCATTAGTCCAGCAATGGGCGCAGCAGCTACCGAACCATATCCTCCATTCTCAACAACTACTGCAATAGCTATTCTTGGGTTATTTTTTGGGGCAAATGCTACAAAAATGGAGTGGTTTTTCCCGTGTGGATTTTGTGCTGTTCCAGTTTTTGCACAATATTGGTAACCTGGAATTTTAATAGCGGATGATGTTCCATATACTGTTACATCATGCATTCCGTCATGAACGGCTTTATAAGAACTATCCGAAATATTTGTTACAATATGTTTTCTCCTATACTTTCCTAACATAGCTGTATCATTAGTAGATTCGTGCTCTACGCTATCTACAAAATGTGGTGCATAATAGAAACCTTTATTGGCAATAATACACATAAGGTTCGCCATTTGAACAGGGGTAGCAGTCATTTTATCCTGACCAATTCCAAGTGTTAATATACTACAGCTATTCCATCTTCTAGCACCGCCAAAAAATTTATTGTATTTACTAGTATCAGGAATGTTTGCTTTGTCTTCACTAGGCAAATCAACTTCTAAAGTTCTTCCTAATCCAAAAGAATTCATGTATTCCTTCCACTTTAAATATCCTTCAATTGTATTACCATATTTTTTATTGTCGATTGCTTTTCTAAAAACGTCTGAAAAGTAAGAGTTACAAGAATTTGCAAGTGCTAATCTAAGATTGGCAGCGTGACCAGGATTTTTATGTTCGCATTTTACATATACTCCATTGCAACCTCCATAACCTCCATAGCAAGCAACTCCATACGAAGGCGTAATTAATCCTTCGTCTAATGCAACCAATGCACCCAATGGTTTAAATGTAGATCCTGGAGGGTATTGACCTTTGATTGCTCGGTTATACATTGGTTTTGCAGTATCCATTATCATTCTACCCCAATTCTTTCTTCTTGCATTACCAGTGAGTATATTTGGGTTATAAGATGGACTAGATACCATGGCAATAATTCCACCAGTTTGTGGATTAATGGCTACTGCACTTCCAATTTTATTTTGTAATAATTTTTCTGCTAACTGTTGCACTTCAACATCAATACTTGTAAATAAGTTTCTACCTGCAATTGCAACTGTATCGAATAATCCATTTTCATAGGGTCCTTGAATTCTACTTTTATTATCTCTAATAAAACGCTTAATTCCTCTTTGCCCCATTAATATTTTCTCGTAGGTCTTTTCAAGTCCATTCATTCCTGCATAATCCCCCATTTCATATCCATCCTCTCGATGTTTTCTTAAATAAGTAGTATCTACTTCTGCAATATATCCTAATAATTGTCCGGCAGTATTATAAGGATAAGTACGAACAGATCTTTCACTTAATACAAAGCCGGGAAATTTATACATATTCTCGTAAAGCTTTGCATATAAATCTGGGTTGAGTAGGGGTTCGAAAATACTAGGTTTAACACTCGTATTTTTAAAAATTGCTTCACGCATTCTTTTTTTATATTCTATAGTATCTATTCCTAGTAAAATACAAAGAGATGTTGTGTCGTTTCCTTTTGTTTCAGCAGGTGTAGCCATTAAATCATAGCTAATGATATTTTCTAGTAAAGCTCTTTTTTTTCTGTCGAAAATTATTCCTCTATCAGGATAAACTATTTTTCTGTAGATAGCATTATTTTCTGCTGCCAATTTATATTTTGAAGAAAATATTTGAAGGTTGATTAATTGAAATGTAATAACTAAAAATACAGCTGCAAAGATTATTTGAATAACTCTACCTCTACTTTGATTAAATACCGACATAAACTCTATGCTTTACTGATTAGTTTTAAACTTAGCATTTCTACTAAAGAGCATTTCGGTTACAAAAACCAACAAGAGACTAATTCCTGTTGTTGCACCCACTTTCCCTATAAAGTATACAAAATTACCAAACTGTAGCCACTCAAGTAATACTAGATAGAAATGATGTATAAAAGTTAGTAATGTAACATATAAACTATAAGGTGCCCATCCCATACTACTTATGCTTGGTTCAACATAACTCTGCTCTGTTGTTTCTTGTGGTATTAATAAATTTAAAAGAAACGGTTTTACATACGCTACTAAAACACAAGCAGCCGCATGCAAGCCCATGGTACCTGTGAAATAATCTAAACTAAGGCCGAAAAGGAAAGCTATAATCAATAACGGAAATCTGCCTAAATTAAATGGTAGCCAAATAATGTAAAGGAAATATAGGTATGGAACAATAAACTGATGTAGTGGTGGTATTTGGTTTAATATAAATACTTGAATTCCTATAAAAAGGACAAAACGGATGATATTTTTTATTAGGGTACTCATTGGTTTTTCCCACTATTTTCTAGTTGTAACTGTTCGGCATACCGAATATTCTCAATAACGTTAACATATTGTACAGTAAAAAAGTTAGTGGCTGTTTTTACTTTTAAGGTATAGAAATTAGAAGATGGATCTGAATTAATTGCGGAAACTGTTCCTATAAATAAATTAGAAGGAAAGTTAGATGAATATGTACTAGTAACAACCGAATCGCCTTTAATTATTTTTGCACTTTTAGAAACATTCTTTAATATCAAATAAGAGGGATTTTCTCCATCCCATTCTATACTACCTGCAGAATTATCTTTTTTAAGCATTGCACTTACCTTGCTATTTCTGTGTAATAAACTCATCACTTTGCTAATATTATCTGAAGTTTCTACAACAACGCCAACAATACCAGCTTGACTAATTACCGACATTCCTTTTTTGATACCTTGCAATGCCCCTCTTTCGAGCATGATGTAATTGTTTTGCAATGTGTATGAATTGCCAATAACTTTTGCTGGCAAGAATATATATTTTCTTGATCTTCCAAGTGTATCTTTTACTGTAGAATCTTTAACAACAATTCTTAAACTATCAACAACTAAAATATTTTTTGGCAACTCATTTCGTAAACGAGCATTCTCTTTAACCAACAATCTGTTGGTTTCTTGTAAAGTAAAATAACTTCTTAAATTTGTGAATTTGCTATTTATTTTACCGGTTACTTCATTGGCAATGCTGCCAAAAAAAGTTTCATGTGTTTTGCTTGAAGTAGTTAATAAAACAATCGACAGTACTTGTAACAGTAAGAAACTGAGAAAAGTAAAATATTGTCTTATGAATAGAAATATATTTTTCAAAGCAACTAACTATCGTTCTATCTCATGATGAATGGAAAACGCTGATAATTTTTTAGTGCTAGTCCAGTACCTCT
>Ga0209490_10002505_pt1 | contig 17379 bp, 14 predicted proteins | sample MAT06_FD_187209 | JGI IMG/M metagenome (GOLD analysis project Ga0209490, IMG submission 187209) | Freshwater microbial communities from Lake Fryxell liftoff mats and glacier meltwater in Antarctica - MAT-06 (SPAdes) (version 2) | ecosystem: Environmental > Aquatic > Freshwater > Ice > Liftoff...
AAATTGGCGCGTGCTGGTGACTTGCCCAATTACGATGTCGGGCGGCAGATTTCCGCCGAGGCCGGAGGTTAGCACGAGGTCGCCGACTTGCACTTGTGCGCCTTGTGGTAGCAGCGTTATGCGGAGCGCGCCGGACGCGAGGCCGATCACCGCGCCTTCGACACGGTTGGTCTGGGTACGGGCGCTAATCGAGCTAAACTCGGAAATGATGAGTTGGACGCGGGCGGCGTTGGCGGAGACGTTAATCACGCGCCCGACCAAGCCTTGACCGGTCACGACCGGCATCCCGACGCGCACGCCGTCCCGCGCCCCCCGGCTGACCACCAGCGTGCGGAGGCTGTTGATGGTATCGCGGGAGATGACATCGGCGGCCACGACCTCTTGACTTTCGTTCTGCGAGACATACGTCACGAGGTCGGCCAGCCGCTGATAGTCCCCGCCGATTTCGCGCAATGCGACCACTTCGGAGGTGATGCGCGCCAACTGACTTTCGAGGTCTGCGACGTAGATAAGCTGTTCTTCTGGGGTGCGCTGGCCGGTGGTCAGGTCATTGACGGCGCGCCCAGCCCCGCTGAATAATCCGGCCAGCGCGTTAAGCGGGACGGCCAATATCCCCTCTAATGGGCGTAGCGCGCCGCCCCCACTGAGGACGATCAGCGTGAGGCAGACGGCCAGCGTGACCAAGATTAACGGGGTACGATTACCAGAACGGCGGCGCATAGGGGACGCTTAGTGCGACGTGCTTCCGCGTTGCAAGCCGACCAGCAGGCTGCGGAGATTGTCGTAATCCTCCAACACGCGCACCGCGCCACGGGCGACGCAGGTCATCGGGTCGTCGGCGACATAACAGCGCATGCCCAGTTCATCTTGCAAGCGTTCGACCAAGCCTTTGAGTTGGCTGCCGCCGCCGGATAAGCAGATGCCAGATTCGATCAGGTCGGCGACCAATTCCGGCGGGGTGTCGTCGAGAGCATCTTTTACGGTGTCGATGATGATGTTGACTGACCCCGATACGGCCTCGCGGATTTCGATAGAGCTGACTTCGATTGTGGCGGGCAGGCCGTTAATCAGGTTGCGGCCTTTGACTGGGATGACGCGCTCGGTGGGCAGTGGATAGGCCGAGCCGACCTCAATTTTGATGCGTTCGGCGGTAGGTTCACCGATGAGGAGGTTATGCTTGGTTCGCATATATTGAACGATGTCCTCGTCCATCTCATCACCGGCCACGCGGATAGACCGGCTGATGACCACGCCGCCCAGCGAGAACAAGGCGACCTCGGTTGTGCCGCCGCCGATGTCAATCATCATGCTCCCGCGAGTCTCTTTGACAGGCAAGCCCGCCCCAATCGCGGCTGCGACGGGTTCTTCAATCAGGAATACCTCACGCGCTCCAGCATTGCTGGCGGCGTCATGGGCGGCGCGTTTTTCGACTTCGGTGACGCCCGACGGGATGCCGATGACCACCCGTGGACGGGGAATCGGAACCCACGATTGCTCGTGCGCCTTCCGAATCAGATGGTCGAGCATCGCTTCTGTGACTTCAAATTCGCTGATGACGCCATCCCGGAGGGGGCGGACAATCAGGATGTTTTTGGGGTTCTTACTCCACATTTCTTTGGCTTGCGCGCCGACAAACAGTGGGAGGTTGGTCTTTTTATCAATCGCCACAAATGAAGGCTCGTTAATCACGATGCCTTTGCCGCGCACCGCCACAAGGGTATTGGCCGTACCGAGGTCAATCCCAATGTCGAGTGAGAATAACCCGAATAGGTAATCTAGCGGACTTAACACACGACCCCCTGCTGGCACAATCGGGCGGGATTATAACACACAGTTAAACGTTGACAGTTTGGAAATTAGCAGAATGAAACTGATGGGAGCGATGGAGAACTGGCTTATTTGTATGATCCATCACTTAACCCTAACCGAAAACGACCCGCTGCAAACTGTAAACTGGTTTTTCCGTGCCAGCCCAATAGGTTACTATAGTGGCGTGGGGGGACACACGTAAACCCGCAAGTTCCCTACGCCCCGCAGATTGTACCGGATATTTGCCAGATGAACCCACCCGATTCACTAATCTCGCTCCACGTACTGCAATCACTCATCCCATCCAATAGCGTCGGGATAGCGGCGGTCAGCGGCGGCGCGGACAGTATGGCGCTGTTGCACGTCTTATCATTGAGTCAGCCGACGCGAGGTTTTTTGCTGTATGTCGCGACCTTTGACCACGGCTTACGCGGGCAGCAAGGCGCGGACGATGCGGCGTTTGTGGCCGAGATGAGCCAGCGATGGGGCGTGACGTGTCATGTCGGGCGTGGAGAGCTTGACCCGGCCGCGCCGGGGGTTGAAGCCCGCGCCCGCGCCGCCCGCTATGCGTTTTTGGCAAAGATGGCGCATCAGGTCGGGGCGGACTGGGTCGCTACCGGCCATCATGCCGATGACCAAGCCGAAACCGTCTTGATGCACCTGATTCGCGGGGCGGGGGTGGGCGGACTGCGCGGGATGCGCTCGTCCGCCCCGCTGCCGGGTTCGCCTGACCTCGTGCTTATCCGACCCTTATTAGGAGTGCGTCGCGCTGAGATTATCGCGTATTGCGCCCGCGCTCACATCCCCTATCAGCACGACCCGACCAACGATGACCCGACCTATCGACGCAATTGGGCGCGTCATATCGCCTTGCCGACGCTCGCCCATGCCAACCCGGACATCAGCGGGGCGTTGGTTCGCTTATCAGAAGCGGCGGGGATGGATGACGATTTGCTCGAAAATTTAACCCGTCCGGCGATTCTGGCCGCGTCGGTCACAGCAGGTCGCGTTATCGTGCCGCGCCCGGTGTTCAGCGCGCTACCTCTGGCGCTACGGGTGCGAGTGGTGGCGTGGGCGTGCGGGCGCTTACAGCCATCTGAGCCGCCGACCTTTGACCATTTACGTGGCGCGGCGGGGCTGGCGGATGGGCAGACGGGCGGGCGCTGGGAATTGCCGGGGGGCTTACGCGCCCGCTTGGAACACGACGCCTTCATCGTGGAGCGCACCGATGGGTCGGAAGATGAGGCCGTGCCGGGGCTGGAGGTATCACCGGACGACAGTTATACGCTGAGATTGGGCGCGTGGTGCGCGCTGGTTGGGGGCGGGGCCGTCTGCTGGCTACCCGAACCGGGCGCGGGCGCACTGGACTTCTATGCCGCGCCGGGGCAGATTGTCGCGCTTAGGACGCCGCACAGTGGGGAACGAATCCGACTGTGCGGGGCGGGCGGTCATTCTAAGCGCCTGAAAGATTGGCTGATTGACCACAAAATCCCGCAGCGGTGGCGGGCGCGGCTTCCGGTGCTGACGGTGGAGGCGATTCCGGTGGGGTTGTGGGATGGGGCGCGTTGGCATCAGTTTGGGTCGGATTTTCCGCCTAATTGTAGCCTAGCTGCCATTTTCCGCCCATAATTTTTGTAATTTTTCATCACAAGATGTTGCGCCTTATAACGAGTAAGGCTATAATTGACGAAAAATAGCCTCGTCCACTTTTTCTTGATCCATCTTTGTTTTATGGAGCGCGAATCATGTTGCCATCCCCGACTTCCCCACCCGTTATGACCCCTGTCGCGCACATCCTGATTGTGGATGACGAGGACTTGAATCGTTACGCTATCAGTAAAAATCTACAAAAGGTGGGGTATACCGTCAGCGAAGCGTCGAATGCAGCTGATGCGTTAGAGATGCTGAGCCACTACGAGTATGATGTGGTGCTGACTGACATCAAAATGCCGGGGGAGATGGATGGCGTCGAACTGCTGCGGCACATCCGCATGGATTCACCCGATGCCGTGGTGATTTTGATGACCGGTTTTGCCAGCCTTCCGTCAGCAGTTGAGGCCTTGCGCTTGGGCGCGCATGATTATTTCATCAAGCCGGGATCGATTAGCGACTTGCGGAACACCGTAGGACGGGGAGTCGAACGCGCTAAGAACCTCAAGCGGCGTAAGGCGCTGTTAGATGCTATCCGTTTAGACATTTACGAGTTGGCGCGCAACGATGGGGCAGCATTGCCATTGACGAACGCGCTGGCAGCGGTGACAGGAGCGTCCTCGTTTGAAGGCGGGCGTTGGAAAGAGCCGGAAGTGCCGGTGGTGTCGATGCAGATTGGGGCGTTGACGGTCTATCCGGGGCGTTACCAAATCTCGGTGGGCGACCAACCGATTGACTTGACGCCGACGGAATTTGAACTTCTGATGTATTTGGGCGCGAACAGCGGGCGGGTCGTTCCCTGTCACGAGTTGGTGCGCGAAGTCCGCACTTACGCGGTGGACGAGGCCGAAGCGCGGGAGGTGATTCGCCCGCACATCTCGAATTTGCGCCGTAAACTCAAGAGCGCCGGTCAAAGCCCAGATTTAATCGTCAATGTGCGCGGGCTGGGTTATCGCATGAATGATCGTATGAGATAAAAGATGACCCGATTCCTGTTTATGTTGACTGTCGCGCTGTGCATCTTGACATCAGCGGGCGCGCAGAGTGCTGTGGACGATGTTTGTCCGGCTGACCCGATTCAAAACCGACCTGTGAGTTTTGCGCCGGGCGGCCTGATCCTGACCAGTTTTGACCGTGGGATGCTGTGGGTAGTCGATGTTGCACGGGGCGCACGTTACCCCTTAGAGGGAGCCGTGCCGTGCGGCTCGAACTGTCATTTGTCGCCGGATGCCAAGACCATCACGTATCTGGACGGTGACGAGGGGACGTATAATGTGCGGGCGTTGGACGGTACGGGCGAACAAATCATCTCGGACGCCGCCTCTGACGTGTTTTTTTGGTCAAACGACACGCTATTGGTGTGGACGCCGGGACAGCGCCCGTATCTGATTGGCGCGACTCAGCCGCGTTATGACCTCGATGCAGTCGGGGCGGTCAGCATCCAGCCGAACGGTTTTTGGGCATTGATGCTGACCTATAGCGATGGGGTATTCAGCCGAGCGTTGGTGAATACAGCCTTGCGACGTGCGCCCGATTCACCGGCCATTGGGTTGGGAGTTGAGGCGCGCTTCGCCAACGCCGCTATGTGGTCGCCGGACGGGACGGCGCTGGCCTATGCTCAAGCCGTCAGCGCGACGGACCCGACGGCGGAACTGTATTGGGTCAGCCCATCCGAGCGCACGCCGCTTCAGTTGACCGATTTGACGGGGGACTACGGCGCGCAGCGCATCGGCGGGGTATCGACCAATAGCCTGAGTTGGTCGCCCGATTCGACCCAAATCGCGTTTTGGGCAGCGCCGTTAAGCGACCCCAGCGCGCCAGAGACGGCGGGCGCGGCCTTCCTGTATCGTCACGACCTAGACAGCGGTCAGACCACGCGCTATTGCGGCTATTCGACGACGGAACACACGCCCAATCCGCCGCGCCTGATGTGGTCGCCGGACGGGACGCACATCGCATTTGCCGGGAATGTTGATGACGACCCACGCGGCTATCTGCTGCTGGCGTTGGACACCAGTACGGGGATTTTCTATGAATTGAGCGCGGGAATTTATCCGGCGATAGGGGCGGCCAATGTGCTGGCGTGGGGTCTGCGCCCGTGAAACTGCCCGACCTGCCCAGTCGGGAGGTCTGGCACGCGCTGAACAACGCGCTCCCACGCCACCCGCTATTGTGGTTTGCGTGGGGCGGGAGAGATGACTTACTGCCGGAAATTTCCTCAATCAGCGAGATTATCCCCGGCGCGTTGATGTTGATAGGCGGTGGCGTGGGGGCGGCGGCAGGCTTATTGTTTGGGGTGACACCCCTGATTTTCATTTTTTTATTGCACGGCTATATTGGCATGACCGGAGCGCACTCGGTTTCCGGCGGGATTACGCTGGCGCGGCGGCGCGGCGTCTATGAATTGATGGGCGTGACGCCTTCGGGCGAATTGGCCGGGGCGTGGGCGGTGGCGACGCGCTATTTTCGCCGCGACCCGGCGCTGGCTGGGCTGCACATCGCTGTTGAATATTTACGCTTAATTTGGTTGCTGGGCTTGTTCCCGTTCATCGGGCTGATGCTGTTTTCGATGTGTCAAGGGGCGGGCATGACCTCTACCGTCTTACAAGACCTGTTCAATCACCCGTTGGCGGCCTTTAATGGCTTTTTCATTTTCGGTGTGATGCTGTTGGATTATCCACAGGCGTTGGCGGCGGGCGGGGTGATTGGCATGATCGCCCCGACCTTCCAAACCTCGCGATTCGAGGCGCAAGTCATCGCGCCTTTTTTGTTAATCAGCTATCAGGTTTTAAATACGGCGCTGGTCTTAATCCTGCACCTCCTCATCGTGCTATGGACGCTGCCTCTCGTTGACCCGCTGCTGCGCCCGTGGCTTTCCACGCTGATGTGGGGCGCTATTTTTGTGATGGTGCGCGAGGGCGGACTTCTGATGTTGTGCGCGCTGTTCGCCCATCGGATGCGCGCCACGCTGCGCGAGGTCTTGACGATTTATCGCAGAAGTATCTAGCGGCGTACCCATGTGTGCGCCCGCTGTGAGGGACAGATGAAAATTGGGTTACACAGAGGGTTGTTGACGGCGCGATTGTGGGCATTGTTTTGGGGTAGCCCACCCCGTCATCCGCTGTTCGTGATGCGGTTTCGACATCTCACACCGATTCGCCATCGCCCAGCGTGGCTGAATTCACTGTTGGTGACGGTTTTTGGGACGCTGGCGTGTGTCTTTTCGACCTTTGTGCCGGTGATGACGATTTTAATTGGGGCGCTTTTTTTGGGTTTCATGATCGCTGTGCCGTTCGGCGGGACATTGCGCGGACTGATTACGGCGGGCGCGGCGGCGCGGGGGATTGGTTTAGAAGGACAAGACCCGGCGCGGATGGCGCTGTTTCAAATCATGCCGCCGGGTCAGTTGGGGATTTCGTGGCTGCTGGGGATGCGGGCGGTGCGCCTGAGCAGGCATTACCGTAATTTCGCGCTACTGGTGACGCTGATGCAAGTTGGAGTGGGCGGGCTTTTGCTGCTGGGCGTAGGATTTTTGGCGATTTACCCGGCGGAGTCTTACGATTATGGGATATGGAATGTCATCATCCCGGCCGCATTGTTCGGCGGATTCATCGTGTGGGTGCTGGCCGATAATCTGCAAGCGCCGATATTGGGATTCGTGTGCGGTTTGTGGGGGTCAACGTTTAGCACGCAGGTGATGGTGGCGTGGGCCGCCTCAGTTGGGGTATACCTTAGTTTAATCTTGGCGTGCGCGGCGGGAACGGCTTTGTCGATTCATGTGTTGGCGTGGTTATTGCCTATCGACAGCTCGGTTCTGGATATCTGGGTCAATATATTGACGTTACTGCTGACCCCTTTCGTCAGCGTTACGTTCCGCGAGGCGGCCATACGCGGGATGTGGGCGTGGGTGTGTCGCCGGATGAACGCTGATGGCAGTGAGGTGGGGATGCTATGAGTATTTTGTCGAGTTGGCAGCCATTAAGTTTACGGTTATGGCGGGCGTTGTGGCGTGATAGCACCGCGCTTGACCGCGCCGAACATTGGATGAACATGATTGAACCGCGTTTTCGGGCTGAACGTTTTCACTCGCTAGGGGCGGGCGACCTGTTGCAGTTGGGCGGCATGACGCTGGTGTTGTTGCTGCTGGGGCCGATTTTGTTGGTAGCGTTGGCGGTGGGCGGGGTGCTGTCGGGGGTAGTGCGCGGGGGCTTAACCGCGGGCATGGTCTCAAAATTACTGGCGAATCAGCGCGTGACGCGGCGGTTAGATGTCTTGAGCATCACGCCCGGCGGGGTGTTTCAGGCGTGTTGGGCGATGGTGGTCTATTATCATCTCCGCAAAGAGACGCAACACCCGCTTGCCAGCATGGTTCAGGGCGCACAGCATGTCTTGACCATCATCGTCGGGTTAGGGCTGGTCATGTTGTCAGCGGGCGGCTTGTTGACGTTGCTGGCGGGTGGGCTACCGATGCTGAACACCCCGGCCGGGCAAGAACTCGTGCGCGGCTGTATGGTTACGGCGGGGCTGCTGATTGCGCTGCGTTACGACACGGCCATCTCACCGTTGATTGGCGCGGCGGTGGGGATTTGGGGCGGGGCAAGCACCAGCCATCAATTGGACGGGCGGCTGTGGGCGCTGACGGTCTATATCGTCATCCAAGCGTCGATGCTGATTGGCGGAGGGCTGGTTTGGCTGGCGCTGACATGGGCGCTGGGCTTGGAGTTTTGGGCGGCCTATTGGTTATTGGTCGGGCTATTTCTAGGGCTGCATGAGGTCGTTTTGCGCTGGGTTTGGTGGAAAGCCTGCGCCTCGCTAGAGATTTCGTACAGCATCGTCACCAATTTTAAGGGATGAGCGATTGCGGCGTCTTGGTGTACAATTATTGACCTTGGAACCGTCCTAAATGAGGCTAAAACCCGATGCCGCTGCTGTCGATTATCCGACCCGATAACCCGACCTTGCGTAAAAAAGCGGTCAAAGTCACAAACTTTGGCCCAGACCTACAAAGCTTGATTGATAACATGGTCGATACCATGCTGACCGCGCCGGGGGTTGGTTTGGCCGCGCCGCAGGTTGATGTCAGCCAGCGCCTGATTGTGGTGCGCTTGCCTGATGACGAGGATAGCCAGAAAGAACACGGCGAAAACGCTGGAAAATTATTCGTGGTCGCCAATCCCAAAATCATCAAGGCCAGCAAAGATTTGGTCGATGGGGTTGAGGCGTGTTTGAGCATCCCCGGCTGGTTTGGCAACGTGTTTCGGCACGAGGAAATCATCATCACCGGCCAAGACCGCCACGGCAAAGACATCCGCATTAAGGCGCAGGATTGGCTGGCGCGGGTGTTTCAGCACGAGATTGACCATCTGGACGGGCGCTTGTACATCGACATCGCCGAGGAAGTCTGGAAGGCCGGCGAACGCCCCAGCGAGGAAGATGAGGCTGGCGAGGCCGAATAATAGGCTATAATGGGGCGACATCCGCACGTCTCAGAACACCCCCGCAGAGAGTGTCGCCCCATGCAAACCATTGAACGCACCGTTTTCCTCAGCTATCGCCGCGCCAATTGGGCGACTGCCCGCTTGGTCTATCAAGACCTGACCACCCACGGTTACGACGTGTTTATGGATGTCGAACGCATGGATTCCGGCGCGTTTGACCAGATTATCCTGCGCCAAGTGGCGGCGCGGGCGCATTTCATTTTGATTTTGACGCCCAGCGCGCTTGACCGTTGCTCCCAGACGGGCGATTGGCTGCGGGCTGAGATTGAACGGGCGCTGGAGACGCGGCGCAACATCATCCCGCTGATGTTTGACGGCTTCAAGTTTGAAAATGCCCGCGACAAACTGACCGGAAAATTAGCCAACTTGCCGCCTTATAACGGGGTTAGTTTTCCACAAGATTTCTTTGATGAGGCCATGCAGCGCGTCCGCACCCGCTTTTTGAATGTGCCGTTGGAGGTTATGCTGCATCCCATGCCCGCCGTAGACCGTGTTGAGGTCAAACGCCGCGAGGACTCCGCCGCCGCGCAACCGCCCGTGACGCCCGCTCAACTCACCGCTCAACAATACTATGAACGGGCGATGGGACACAAACAGATGAGTAACTGGCAATTGGCGGTGGATGATTTGACCGAAGTTATCCGTCTCAATCCGAGATATCAGGATCCTTATTTCCATAGAGCGTGGGCCTACGATGAATTGAAAAACTACGACCGTGCCATTGTAGATTACACCCAAGCGATTGCGCTCAACCCACAAGATGCGGATGCGTACAACAACCGTGGGTGGGCCTATCAAGACGGTAAAAAAGACTATGACCGCGCCATTGCGGATTACACCCAAGCGATTGCCCTCAACCCACGAGATTCGACTGCGTACAAGAACCGTGGGTTGGCCTATTACGATAAAAAAGACTATGACCGCGCCATTGCGGATTACACCCAAGCGATTGCGCTCAACCCTCAATATGCGATTGCGTACATCGGCCGTGGGTTGGCCTATCAAAACGGTAAAAAAGACTATGACCGCGCCATTGCGGATTACACCCAAGCGATTGCGCTCAATCCCAAAGATTCAGTTGCGTACAATAACCGTGGGTTGGCCTATTACAATAAAAAAGACTATGACCGCGCCATTGCGGATTACGCCCAAGCGAATGCGCTTAACCCACAATATACGGATGCGTACATCAACTGTGCCGCTGCCTATTACAATGGCAAGCAAGATTATCAGCGGGCTATCGAGAATTATACGCGGGCGATTCAGATTAACCCGCGTTATGTCCTTGCCTACCGCAACCGTGCTAATAGCTATGGCGCACTGGGGCGCAAAAAAGAGGCGGATGCGGATACGCGCAAGGCGGATGAATTGGAAGGCAAACGGTGATAGCGTAGTTCAACGCCAGAGGCTGAAGCCTCCGGCTACCCTTTTTAAGCCGACTAAAGCCGGCTGTTCTTCCCAAATTCTCGCCTTATAGTCCCCTTTAGGGGGCTTGAATCGGCAGACGGACGCTGTAGGGGCGAGACTTGTCCGCCCGTTCTGGCGTCCAACGAGGCGAAATCCACCCCTAAAACCCGTAACTTGGTGGTTTATGGGCGCAGCACACTGTCGCCCCTACAGTGGCACGGGAAAACCACGACAGATTAGGGAGTCATCCAGCGGTAGATGATGTTTTTGCCGCGAGCATCTTCTTCTGCGAAAACCACAATCTCACCGTTTGCGCGTTGAATCGCCCGCAGTGGATAGCGCGTGTCGAACCAGCCGCTGAATTCCCCGACGCCCGCGTCTGGTGAAAATTGCCCGACATATTCCCCAGCTAAGGTGTAGACTTTGACATGCGAGGGTTGTGGATAAGTGTAGCCGAGGAACAGATAATCCCCCGCGATGTCCCACCCGACGGGAAGGCTGTCGCCTTCGATGGGCGGGGCAAACGTCCAATCAGGCTGACGGTCTCCGCTGCTCCAAGCGTCATAGCGGACGATGACTCGCCCCATCACGCCCCACTCATTGTTAGGGTTAGGATAGTCGCCCGTATAGCCGGTCAGATATAGCGTGTCGGTCTCCGGCAGATAGGCGATGCGGTTAATGTCGCCACGACTCTCGTTTTGTTCGTCAAACGGCGCGGGGTTGGCCTCTAGGGTCGATGAGGCGAACGTGTAAATCGGGTTGCCGTGGTCGTCCAAGCCTTGCACAGGGAATTGGCGCAAATCGTCCTCGCGGTTGGCGCGCCAGACCGTCCCCGTACTGTCAATCCACCAGCCCCACGTATAGATGTTGTCTTGCGGGTCGGGTTGCACGTCAAATTCGTCGGGGTCAAAGCTGCCGTCCCCGTCGGCGTCGCGCCAAATCACCGCGCCAGTCATCTGGGTCTGCGCCTCGCCCTGATTGAACCAGTCGGATGCCTCTTTGATGAACAGCCCCGACGGGATGGCGATTTCACCGTCAGTCTCCGTGTCGAAGCGATAGACCGCGATATACGAGGCATACATGTCGGTCATATACATGAAGGTTTGGCCTTCAATCCGCTGCACGAATACATCGGTGGGGCCGGCACTATTGCGGATGTCGTCAGGGTATTTGAACGGGTTGAGCGTATAGCCGAGATAAGACGCCTCGCCCCCCGCCGTGCTGACCGTGTAGTCAAGCGCAAAACGTTCGTGCTTGCCGTAGACGACTTCCCCGTCGCTGTCAGGGTCAATGCCAACGGTATCGACGAAGAACAAGCCTTGCACGTCCCAGCGCAATTGACCGTCGGGGGCGTAGCTTTGCAAATGCGTCCCGGACGCGCTGCTGCCCATGCCGACATAAATATTTCCGTCAGCATCGACGCCGACGCCACGCACATCATAAAACTTGAGCGGCGCAATTTGGCCGGGGACGCCCGAAAACACCCCACCTTCAGCGCCGAAGGTGGCGACTTGGACGGGTTCAGACCCTAAATCCGCGTAAATCAAAACCTGTTGGCGCGAGCCGTTATCCGTCACCAACAAGCGCCCGTCGTTGTCAAAAGCCAGCGCGGTGGGGTTGGCTTGGGCGTCAAAAGTGATGCGCTGTGGGCGGATTTCGCCAGTTGGAGAGTAGCGCACGATGTCCGCGTCTGGGCTGGCTGGGCCGAAATGGGGGCTGCTGCCGCGCAATATCCAGATATCGCCCGCTGAATCGATGGCGATTTCACCCGCACGGTCAACCGGAAATTCGCGCAGCATATCTAGCGTCTGGGTCGAATAGACTTTAATCAGGTTAGAATAGGGGTCAGCAACGAACAACTCATCGCCCTTGACCGCCAAGCCAGACACATAGCTCATATCATCGCTGGAGTCGTCGTCCGAATCGACGATGCTGACGATCAACTGCGAGCCGTCACCGCCGTAACCGGCCGGAAACGCGACAGGAGTCAGGGTGGCGCGATCGTAGCGCCGCACCGAAAACCAGACCGGATTCGGTGCATCTTCATAACACGGCGGATAGCTGTTTAGCCCATTGGCGTTGAGCGAATCATCCCCACCATCGCAGCCAGATTGCCACAACGTGACGTAGATATACTCGTCGTCAGCGGCCACCGCGTCACCGCCGCCACGCCCCCAGCCGTGCAAATCTTTCAGATCGCCTAGCTTGCGCCCGTCACGATACAGGCTGGCCTCACCGCCGTCCTCATCCCAACCGCTGTTGGTGATAACAGTCCCATCCGGCAGGACGATCATGGCGTCGATGAAGTTCTGTATCGAATTATCGCCCTCACCGCCGAATGTATTGCCCAGCCACGATACTTTTACGTCCAGCGGCGGTTCTTGCGCGTCGCTGATATTCAGGATCAGAATTGCGATGATTATGCAAAATAACAGTTTACGCCCCATGCTTGGTTTAACCTCCGATGCCCCAGACGCGAATCGGGCCGCGGGTGGAGAAAAACAAGACTTGATAGCCGTCGTTCGTCCAGACGATTTCGCGGATTTCGGCGTCTTCGACTCGGAGCGCGCCGCGTAGTACCGTCCCAGTCGCGACGTTTGACAAATTCCAGAGGCTTGCGCCGTCGCCCAATGCCCCGGCGAACAAGATTGTCCCGTCCGGTGAAGCTGCCGCGCTGACTCGCTCTGCGGCGGCGTCTGGGAGGGTCGCCGCCAGCGTGCCGGTTTCGGTGTTCCACAGCGTCAGCGGGGCAGATCCGCCGCCGTGCATCAGGATTGAACTGTCGCCCGCGAAGGCGAAAATCCCGGCGTTGGGCGCTTGTGCTAGGCCGCCGATGACGCTCAAATTGGCGGCGGACAGGTAGAGCGTGCCGTCCGGTGTATCGACGAGGACGAACTCGCCCTGTGGGGTGTAGAGCAGGGCATAGATCGGGCGGGCGAGGTCGGCGGTGGTTTGAATTTGGCGGGTCGTGATGTCCCAGACCATCAGCGTGCCGTTTTGGTCGGCGACCAAGACGGCCTGAGCGTCTGGGCTGAAAATCAAGCTGGTGATGGGCGCTGACGTGCCGCGCAGCGTTGCGAGGGCGGCGCGGGCAGGCACGTCCCAGACCTGAACCGCGCCGTCAGACCCGCCCAGCGCCAGCATCCCACTGAGCGGGTCATAAGCAGCGACGCCGTTGTAAGTGTCAATGCCCCGGAAATTTTCAATCGCTTCGCCGGTGTCTGAGGCGTAAACGCGAATCAGGCCGGATGCGACGACGGTATAGATACGGCGGCGGTCTGGCGAGACGAACAGGCGAGTCGCGTCTTCACGCGGGACGGCGAATAAGCCTTCGCCGGTCAGCAAATCCCAACCTATCAGGTTGTCGTTGTTCAGCCCGTATAGGCGGGTGTTGTCGAGCGACAAGGCGTGGGCAAACACGGTAGACGGCGGTTCTGGGACGGTCAGCGTCCCTAACTCGCGCAGGCCGGTGATGCCGCCCAACAGGATTGGCGCGGCGGCGGGCGTCCAACCGTCGGGCGGCGGCAAGGGGGTCGGGGTGGCATCGGTCTGCGGGGGACGGTCTGGCGTGGGCGCGGCGGCGGGCGCACAGCCCACCAACGCCCATATTCCGCAGGCGATCAGCAAAAGATAGGGACGACGGCGCAGACGAGTCATCAACGGATTCTCAATGCGCCTTCGACCACATCCATCGTGGCGGCGACGAGGCCGTACTGTTGAATTTGGTCTAGCCCACATTCGCCCTCAAACGGGTCTACTTGACCGCTGAGGTTTTGGTCTGTGCCGGTGGTGAGGATGTCGGCGAATCCGGTTGAAATCGTCATTTGCTCGGCGGCGGCTTCCAGCGAGTCAAACGTCAACATGGTTTGTTCCGAGGTGACGATTTCACCGCCCCACAAGCGCACATTCTCGATACACACCCGCACGAGTTCGGCCTCGCTTTGGAGTGAGACGGCGGCGTTGGGCGAATTGGTGGCAGCGTCTAACACGGCGCTGAGGTTATCTAAGGAGGTGAGCAGGCCGATTTGCGTGCCGGGGTTGAGTCCACGCCCGTTGCCATCGTGGTCTTGCGTGCCGCCCATCAGGATATTGAGGGTATGTTCGGCGTGCGTCCGCATGGCGGGCAGATTGGTTGAACGGGCGGCGAGTCCGGCGTGTTGGGTGGCGAAGCGCGCATCGGCCATCGCGGTTTCGAGCAGACCTTTACCGCGCATCCCGAAATCTGAGGCGACGAAAATAGCGATGAGCGCGTCGGTCATTTCGATAGGCAGCAGGCCGCTGTAGACGGCATCACCCGGCGCTTCAGCCGCTGGGTCAGCCTCAATGGTCAACAGCACGGCGTTGTAGAGCGTGGGCAGAAATAACCCCTCGGTATTGGTATAACTCAGCGCGCCACTGCCGATAGCGTCCACCGCCAATGTGCCGATTTTCAGAAAATCCCCGGTGCGGGTGTTGAACAACCACGCGGTATAGCCTTTGCCGGGGATGGTTGGGTTGACATCGCGCAAGCTGAGGGTGATGCCGTCGCCGGGGGTGTTAACGCTCAAAAAACTCAGGCGGCCAAAAGTGGGTTCGGCTTGGGCGACTAAGGTTTGGTTGATGGCGTCGGCGTCAGGCGTAGCGGTTGCCCCGCTCAGGCCGCCCGCAATCGCGGTCAGTTGGTCGGGTGGGGTGGGTGGCGGCGCGGTCAGGACGAGGACGACCACGACCAGCGCAATCAACATCACCAGCAACGCCCCGCCCAAAACGAGCGTGGTGGTATTGCTGCTGCCTTGTTGGACGATGATGGTTTGGGGTGACGGGGTCATCGTACCGGGCGGGTAGCTGTACTGAGTCGGGCCTTGATAGGGCGTGCCGGGCAAGGTCGGCATTCTAATCGTAGAAGATTCCGAGAGCGATGTAACAGGGTCGCTGGCAGAGCCGCTTTTGAGGGCGGCGCTGAACGCCTCATAAAAAAGTGTCGCGGTTTGATAACGCTCTTTGGGGTCTTTGGCGAGGGCTTTGGTCATCACCTTATCGAGGGCGGGCGGGAGGGGGACGCGCTCTGAGATGGCCGGGACGACCTCGGTGACATGTCTCATCATGACCAACATCGGGTTATCGGTGTCGAACAAACCGCGCCCGGTCAGCATCTCCCAGACCAGCACGGCCAGCGAATACAAGTCGCTGCGCGAGGTGAGGTCTTGGCCTTGCGCTTGTTCTGGCGACATATAAGCCGGTGTGCCGACCACGCCCGTGCCGGTCAAATTTGCGCCGCCGGTGACCATTTTGGCGATGCCAAAGTCGGCCAAGAGCGAATTACCCTCGGTATCGAGCAAGATATTGGCGGGTTTGATGTCGCGGTGGACGATGCCCTGTTTGTGGGCGAGGTCAAGCGCGCCGGAGATTTCGCGTAGCACGCGCTCAACACGAGCCTGCGGCATCCGGCCTTGCCGCATGATTTTATCCAGCGAGCCGCCACGGATATAGGGCATGACGAGATACAAAATATCGTCACTGGTGGCGCCATAATCATACAGCGCGAGGATGTGCGGGTGCTGTAGGTTGGCGATGGTGCGCGCTTCTTGCTGGAAACGCTGCTTGGTGTCTGGCGACATGCCGGGGTGAGGCGGCAGGACTTTGATGGCGACTTCACGGTCTACGTCGGCGCGATAGCCCAGATAAACCGACGCCATACCCCCTTGACCTAGCAGCGCACGTACTTCATAGATGCCTAACTTACGGCCCACCAATGACGACATGGGCGAATTACTCCTCGGTAAAAGGGAATGGGATGTCTGAGTTATTGTATGTGATTATAGCCTGAGTAACATATAAAAACAGACAGGGGACGCTGTTTGGCGTCCCCCGTCTATAACTATTCGTTTGATTGGAAGCGACTGGATTAGAAGTCGGCTTCTTCGACCTTGCCTTTGGTGATGACTTCCGGCTCCATTGACGCGGCCAATTCGGCGGCCTCGTCCAGTTCGGAACGAGCGGCAGAGCTTTGGCTGATGCGCGCCAGCAGTTCTTCAGGGTCATTGAGGATGGTGATGCCCTCGCCGAGTTTCAGGTCGCTGACGTGCAACGCCGCGCCGACTTCCTTGAGCTTGCTGATGTCGACCTCAACGTAGTCAATCAACTGGCTGGGGAGCAGCTCGATGTGCAGGTTGGTCGGACCGGTCAGCAAAACGCCGAGTTTGGCGGTGACTGCCGGGCTTTCGCCGATGTAACGGACGGGGACATAGGTTTTGAGTTTGGCGTTCAGGTCGAGGGCGAACAGGTCAATGTGCAGCATCCGGCGGGTGATGACATTGCGCTGAACTTCGCGCACCAAGACGGTGTAGCTTTTGCCGTCGGCCTGAACCTCGATGAGGTGCGTGCCGCCAGCCTTCGCCAGCAAGATTTCGAGCGGGCGGTAGGCGACCTGAAGGCTGACGGGTTCGGTTTTCGGCCCGTAAACGGTCATGGGGACAAACCCATCGCGGCGCAATTGGCCGACTTTTCTGCCAAAGGTGGTGCGGTGTTGTGCTTCGAGGATGTAATCGGCCACGGTTTAAGGACTCCTGAAATTTGGCGCACGACTCCTATTTCAAGAGCCTTCGCGGACATTTCTAATAGGGGGATACAGGTTTAAGTGGCGTCATTTTAGCCGCCGCGTGAGGCAACGTCAATGCCGCGCCCACGATACACAACAAAATCGCCCGGTTTATCGGGCGATTTTGTTTGAAGCGGGTAACGAGATTCGAACTCGTGACATTTTGCTTGGGAAGCAAACGCTCTACCAGCTGAGCTACACCCGCATCACACAACAACTATTATAACGTAGCATGTGCGGGAGTCAAGGACAGGGTGTTCGTGGGGGGTATATTTCACGTTGCTGGAAAAACCCGATGTCGGCGGGCGCACCCGTGTCCTCGCCTGCATGTATTTTTCCCACACAGGTCTTTGAAACACCTACAACCCAAATATCCTACTTTAGGAGGGTGTGATAGCCCTTACAAAGACTGATGTCTGGGTGAAGGCTAGATTTTAT
>Ga0209490_10002507_pt1 | contig 17378 bp, 16 predicted proteins | sample MAT06_FD_187209 | JGI IMG/M metagenome (GOLD analysis project Ga0209490, IMG submission 187209) | Freshwater microbial communities from Lake Fryxell liftoff mats and glacier meltwater in Antarctica - MAT-06 (SPAdes) (version 2) | ecosystem: Environmental > Aquatic > Freshwater > Ice > Liftoff...
GGGGAGGGGAGCGGTGGCGTTTGCTTGCGCGGGGAAGAATGCGGTGGCGCTTTCTCAGCTGCAGCTTTATCGCGCGGGTGCCGTCTCCAAGCTTGGTGTTGAGCTGAGGCCGCTGGGGCGTGATCGCTGGCTTCGCCCCGAGCGCTTGGTCCCGCTATATCCCGGCGCACTTTCTTTCTTGCTCGATATGGAGCGGGGGGCTGCTCTCCCGCTGTTGCCGGACGATGGGATCGTGACGGTCGATCAGGAGCAAGCGCTGATCTGGCGTAAAAATAGGCTATTGCGCTTCAGTGGCGTGACGCAAGAATTGCTGGATCTCGGCGTCGAGGTCGAGCCGCTGGCGTACGTAGTGCAAAATCGTGGGCTCGCGGTCGTGAGCCCGTACGTGGTGGATCTGAAGCGCGAGCAAGCTTTGGGTAAGATCGCGGGGCGTCCATTGGCTGTGGCTGACGATGGGCACGTGCTCATCGCCAAGGGCCAGCAAGCTTCAGCCGATAGCTTGGCGACGGGGCCGCTCAGCTGGGTCAGCCCGAATTAGGCCAATTAGACTGCTGATGCGGGGAGTTTCAATCCCGAGGCGAGGTGCTAGCGGCTCAGAATTTAGCGGGAAAATGGCGATCCCTAGGCTAATGTTGCGATTTGTTGAAGCCTCGCTTGCATCCGTTACCACCAGTGGTAACGTTCCCTGGTGGGCAAGATCCGACGGGACAACTACGTCTTTCTTACTTGGATCGGTGATCACAGCCCTCGCCATGTGCATGTGTACCGTGACGGTAAGCTGGTCCTCAAGTGGGACCTTGATGCCTGGCTTCCTATGAAGGGCAAGTCAACTGCCAAGTTAATCAAGATCCTCGCCGAGCTGGCGAAGGAAGGTGCTCTATGAAGATCCATAATGTTACTGTGAATAATCGGAAGAGCCAACTGGAGCTCACCGTGCGATCGGGGAAAATGTACCCGATGCCATTCGTCAAGCTGAAGCCTCGGCCTTCGGCAAAGGACCGGATCAGTGATGCCTACGTCGACAGGGAGCTTGGGAGCGCGGCTGTAACCTATGTGCTTACTTCGGGAGCTGAAGGAAGCGTGCACATTGACCACGCGCTTGAATACAACCAGGATCCTGGCCTCCTCGCGGAGCTTCTGACGCACAAGCTGACCGTAGAAGCACTCAAACGGGTGGATCACTCAGGGCTGAGTCGTCGGGAGCTGGCCCGCAAACTGTGCACCTCGGTGCCCCAACTTTACCGGCTGTTAGACCCGGCGAAACAACGCAAGAACCTGAGTCAACTCGTTGAGCTGCTACACGTTCTCGATTGCGAGGTGGAAGTCGTCGTGAAACCTCGAACGGCGGCGTAGTTGGACTGGTCTGGGTCAGCCCGAATTAGCTCACTTTCAAGTTCTTGAATCCTGCAAGATTGAGCGCTTGAACGATGCTTTCGATGTGCCCAAAGCTGCGCGTTTCCGCCACCACTTCTACGAAGACCTGGCCAAGCTCGTCGCTTTTGGCGCGATCATGCTCCACCTGCAGGATGTTGGCGTTCTGTTCGCCGAGCAAGCCAATCAAGCGAGCCAGCGTTCCTGGAACATCTTCTAACGTGGCGTGGAGGTGCATGGTGCGCCCGGATTTAGTGAGTCCGCGTTCGATGATACGCGATATCAGATTCACGTCGATGTTGCCGCCACCGACGACGAGCGCGACAGTCTTCCCGTCGAGGCCTAGAGCCCTGTGTCTGAGCGCCGCCAAAGGCGCCGCGCCCGCGCCCTCGGCGACCGTCTTTTCGGCCTCCAGCATGAGCAAAATGGCCTCGGCAACCTCTTCATCATCCACCAATACCAAATCATCGAGGTAGCGATTGAGCAGCGGATAAGTGTGCTGGCCAACTTTACCCACCGCGATGCCATCCGCCAATGTCTTCTGGCGTGCGATGCGCACGGGGGCACCGGCTTCACGGGCCTTGATCAAGGTGGGCATCGATTCAGCCTCCACACCGATCACTCGCAGGCTTGGCTTCAAGGACTTTGCAGCGAGCGCGATGCCGCCAGCCAGCCCACCGCCGCCAATCGCGACGATAATTGCGTCGAGCTTCGGCACCTGCTGCACGAGCTCCAAACCAATCGTACCTTGGCCGGCGATAATCGCCGGATCATCAAAGGCGTGAATATACGCACGCCCATCGCGTGCCACGATACGCTGCGCTTCCTCGTACGCCTCGTCGTAACTGTGCCCAAAGAGAATCACTTGGCCGCCGTGGCGCCGCGTCTCACTCACCTTCACGAGCGGGGTGCTCTCGGGCATCACGATCGTGGCGTCGATCCCCAGCCTTTTTGCGTGATAAGCCACGCCCTGCGCGTGGTTGCCGGCGCTCGCCGCGACAATCCCCTGCGTTCGCTCATGTGCGGTGAGCGACAAGAGCTTATTGCACGCACCGCGCTCCTTGAATGAGCCGGTGAGCTGGAGATTCTCAAGCTTGAAAAAGAGCTGCGTGTTGGTGAGTTGACTCAGACGCTCGGAGTACGCGCACGGCGAGATGCGCACGGCGTCTTCAATGGCGCGGGCGGCAGCTTCTACACTAGCAAGATCGAGCATGGGCCTTAAGTGTAGCAGATCGCTCTGTTCGAGCTTGGCATCAGTACGCGCTTCCTGAAGCGTGGGCCTGCGTCTTTCTTCGTGTCTAGAACTTGGCCCCCACAAACTGATGAGCGGTAGCATTCAGGTGGCCCGAGGAGACACTATGTTTGCAGCCGCACTTCCCCGTCTAAGATCCAGTCGCCATAACATGCGTACCAACTGCCAGGTGGTTAGAGAGCGCGATTTTTCGCTCGTCGCGGACACCATCACCGATCTTTCACTCACGGGCATGCTGGTCTCTCCCGCCGATCCGGTGTTGACGGGTGAGAAGCTGATCATCTCTTTTCGGCTACCGGGCACTTCCACGTGGATCGATACCGAAGGTTTTGTGGCGCGGGTGGTACACGGCCGACGACCTCAGGACCGCACGCGAGGCCTTGGCATCTTGTTTGAAGATCTCAGTCATCGCTTTCGGTTCACACTCGAAAGAACTCTCCGCCGGCTGCCGCTTTGTCCGCCTAGCTTTCCGCGCTTGCACAGCGTCGACAGCTCGAAGCTGCGGCTTCTGGCGGCGATGTCCGGCAGGGATGTTCTGGAATCGCGCACGCGACTGAAATCGGCGTCGCTGGCCTAGGCTGTTGAGTAGCCTCTTCGCTGAGTGTGCAAATGCAGGCGTGGCAGGGGAGCTGCCCCTTTTGTTCCTTGGGAGGTAGTAAGCATGCTTACCACTTTTGTGCGAGATACAGGTCGTCACTGACAAGTTTGTCTCCACGACTGCTCACCTCAAAAGAACGCACAAGATCTATATGCCGCTCGATCAGGGCCTCGGCTTGGCTTCGGCCGGGAAGCTGGACCGGATCGCGGCTTCGTCGTAGCATGTGCGGCAATGACGCGCGGTCGCAGCATTCCTTGGCTTTTGGCATTTACCCTTTGGGGCGCAACCCTCATTCCCTCGTGCGATGGCGGCGCCGGTGGCCTCTCGGGCGGAGATGGCAACGTGGGCGGCGACGGGTCGCAAACTGGATCGGGTGCCAACTCGGGAGTGACTGGCGGGTCCAGCGGCAAGCTTGGGGGAGCTCCCGGTAGTGCGGCCGGGCCGAATGGGAGCGGAGCCTCAGCCAATGGCAATGGTAGTGGTTCGGGCGCTCAGCCAGGGCAAGGTTTCGGCGGCGCCTTCAATTCGTTCGGTGGTAGCTCACAGGGTAACGGCGGAGCCGGAACGGGAGGTGGCTTGGTGTTGCCAGGGGATGAATGCCAAAGCGCCGCTGACTGCACCGCCTGTGCTTTTGACACGGCCCCGCGCAATCCGGGTGAATGCTACTGCGCGTTTTGCTCGACTGTTGTCATGAGTAAAGCGCGCTGCGACGCCAACCAAGTCGAATTTAAGGCTCAGCGCTGCGATAAGAAGGTGTGCCCGAAAGAGCAGGCGGCGTGCGCAGTGAAGGAAGTCGCGTGTTTGCCGGATCCGAGTCGGCAGGGAAAAAACCGCTGTGTGGACCCAACGGAGGTCACTGCCAGTGGCGGAAGCGGCGGCGGGGGAACGGGTGGAGTTGGAACGGGTGGAGTTGGAACGGGTGGAGTTGGAACCGGCGGGCGAGGGGGTGCGCCTTCGAATCCTGCAACGGTGTGCGCTCAGCCCGCTGAATGCTTAATGTGTGATGACACGCCGATTGCGCCGGCATCAGCCAACGATTGCTATTGTCCGGGCAGCATTTGCCCGATGGCGCTTAATAAGACAACTTGCGACGCGAATAGGGCAGAGTTTAGCCGAGTCTGCGCGGCGTACGTGGATGCTAATTGCTCGATTGTGACTGCTCAGGTGGATGCCCCGGCGGCCACCTGTGCGCCCTTTGGAAGCGCCACGTGCAATAGCCAGAAGAACGAGTGCACGGCCTTGTGCCAGTATCCGAGCGCTCCCACCACGGCAGCTGAGTGTTACTGCGCCGGAAACACGGTGGCAGGTGTGTGTAGCGTCCAGCTTCCGGAGGCCACCTGCGCCGCCAATAAGGCCGCGTATGATCAGGTCTGCGCCAACTGGGCAGGTCAGTACTACACGTGTTCCATGGGAACAGCGCTGTTCTGTGGCGAAAACGGTCCACGTGTGCCAGCGCCCACTGAATGTCGCGACAATCAAGACTGCACGAGCTGCGCGTACCCGGAAGCACCGACAGGTAACGACGATTGCTACTGCTTGAGTAAAGCTTGTGTGGACCTCAACAAGGTCACTTGCGAGGCCAACAAGGCTGCTTGGGACGAGAAATGCTATCCCTGGAGTACTGATTTTTGCGTCAACGTCCAGCCTAGCGTCTGTTCACCAACCTCCGCGTACTGCCACAGCACCAAGCTGGTCTGTGTGGGCTCTGCGGTGGTTCCGATCACGGGGCGTGTTACTCAGTAGGTTTCAGGCGCGCGAACGCGTGCCCAGGATCAGCACGTCAGTCACTGCGCCGAAGTCGCGATCGTGTGTGATGAGCGCGTAGCAGCCTTCCTCGAGGGCGACCGCCAATTGGATGGCGTCGGGCAACTTAAGACCGTGGCGAAGCCGCAAGCGAGCGGCGAGGACTGCGACGCCCGCATCAATGTTGCGAATGCTCCAGCCAGGAGCTTGGGTGATGGCACGGCGATAGCGCTCGACAAGAGCTTCCTTGCCGGCCTGCAAAGGGCCCGAGACGACCTCGGCAACTGTGATGGGTGTCACCAGAGCTTGAATGCGACCACTTTCGATCGACTCGAAAAGTGATCGAAACGGAGCAGCGAGGTTACTCCCCTCCAGCAGATAAATGATGGGATTCGTGTCCACGAGGACGGTCGCACCATCTGGCACCTGACCGTTGAGCGTCAGCGCCATTCATCCCGCAGACGTTTCACCGTGCGGCGTGAACTCTTACCCCACAGCCCCCGACCGGACCCAGCCAACACAAGGAGCGACATCTTCTTTCCCTCGCTTGTCGTACCGACGGGAACGATTTCAGCGTAGGGCTTACCGCGCTTGGTGATGACGCTCGAATTTCCTCGATGAGCCCGCTCCAGCAACTCGGGTAGCAGTGTGCGCGCTTCCTCGGCACCGTAACGGTTCTTCGTCATCACTGAACTGTACGGTCCGTACGGTTGGGAGGCAAGCGAGTGGCCGCTTCGTACCTTCTGGGGGGCGTTTGCTGCCAAAGACGGCTCCGCACTCTGGCCGCCCTTGAGCATTCGCCTCGCTTGATACCAACGCTTAGGTCGCTTTTTCAATACCATGTTGTAGAATTTGCCTCCTTTTCTACAACATGCTAAAAGTGGAGTGTGTTCCCTCGTCTGTTAACCCCGCCAAACAAGACGTTTTTTCTGTTTGGGCCGCGTGGCACCGGGAAGTCCACTTGGCTAGCCGAACAATTCGGCAAGGCAGCGCTCAGTCTTGATCTGCTGTCGAGTCGGACGTATCTGGACCTTCTAGCCTCCCCCGGCAAGCTTCGCGATTTGACGGCCCACTTGAAGAAGGGTCAGTGGGTGGTGATCGACGAAGTGCAGCGAGTGCCTGCGCTCTTGAACGAAGTGCACGCCCTCTACGAAACACGCGGGTTGCATTTCGCGCTGAGCGGATCCAGTGCACGCAAGCTTAAACGAGGTGGCGGTAACCTGTTGGCGGGACGAGCACTTCAGCGACAGATGTTTCCGCTGATGGCCCCCGAATTGCCGAGCGAGTGGTCGCTCGAACAGCGCCTTGCTTGGGGCACGCTTCCAGGAGTGGTTGCTGATCCTAAACACAAAAAAGACACTCTATCGGCCTATGTAGAAACCTATCTAAGGCAGGAGGTGATGGAGGAAGGGCTCCTCCGCAAGCTGGAGCCTTACGCGCGCTTTCTGAGAATTGCTGGTGTTTACAATGGCCAGGTGTTGAGCGTGGAGAACATCGCACGGCAGTCGCAAGTGGCTCGGGCAACGGTCGATCGCTATTTCGAAATTCTCGAAGACACGCTGCTCGCTAGGCGGTTGCCGTCGTACCGTCCAGGCGCCTTGGTCAAGGAAATCAGTCACCCGAAGTTCTATTTTTTCGATTCTGGAGTGGCGCGTGCAGCTGCCGGCCTCATTGATGAACCCATCGATTCGGTTTGGAAAGGGTTCTCGCTTGAGACCACGCTCTTGAGCGAGCTTCTCGCGTATAACCACTACGCCGGCAAGAATCGCGAGCTTGGTTACTATCAAGCGGCCAGTGGTCTTGAGATCGATTTTATCGTCGAGTTGCGCAAAAAGACGCTGAGCCAGAAGGCCAGTATCCTTTGTATTGAGGTCAAGTCGTCGTCCAGCTGGGACTGGCGTTGGTCGAAGCCCGCATTGGCGCTGAAAGAGCGCTCCCAAGCCGTGAGTGTGGAACGGTGCTTGGGCGTCTATCTCGGTCAGGAAAGACTGAGTCGCGCTGGCTTCGAGGTTTGGCCCCTCGGGTCCTTCTTGGAGGAGCTGCACGCAGGGGGGATATTTTAGGGCAGGATTTGGACGTTATTCTAGTCATTATAGGAAATTAAAGGCTAGAATAATGTCCGTATGTCGCGCCAAACCACCGAGCCCCTGCCTAAGGTGGCTCGTATCGTGGCCGCCCTCGGCCAGAACATTCGGCTGGCTCGACAACGTCGCAGACTCACAGCACAGCTGCTCGCAGAACGCGCCGGGATGTCGCGCACCACGCTCCGAGCCGTCGAGCGCGGAGATCCAAGCGTGACGTTGGGTGCTGTAGTCAATGTGTTGCACAGCCTTGGCCTTGAACGTGATCTCCTGTCTGTCGCACAAGACGACGAGTTGGGTCGTAAGCTTGAAGACGCCGTGCTGGGGCAAAGACAGCGCGTGAGAACCAAGAAGGCAGGAAAGCTGTGACTGCTGAACGGCGCACTGTGGAGGTTTGGGCCGACTTTCAGGGGAGAGAGGGCTCAGCTTTGATGGGGCTCCTCAGTGCGACTCCGGCGAGGGGGAAGGAGATCTTTTCGTTCGAATATGACACGAACTGGCTCAAGGCTGGGCGAGCGCAGTCTCTGGACCCAGCGCTTCGCTTGTTGCGCGGTCCGCAATATCTTGCAGACGGGCGCGATAATTTTGGTCTGTTTTTGGATTCTTCGCCCGATCGCTGGGGTCGGCTGCTCTTGCTACGTCGCGAAGCGCTGGTCGCCCGCGATGCGAAGAGGGCGGAGCGCCGACTCACTGAGCTCGACTTTCTGCTGGGCGTCTACGACGGGCATCGGATGGGGGGCCTTAGCCGAGGCGAGACCCTCGTTCAGCAAATGGGTCAGGATGCTGATCGCTCCTGGCCGCTCGCTCGGCGGTGCACGCCCAAAGGCAAGCGTGCTGGACCCAGCAGGTTGTCTTTGGATTGCCAAGTTTCCAAGTGTGCGCGACCTGGAGGACATTGGCGCCTGGGAGAGTGTCGTTCATGAGCTCGCCACGAAGGCAGGCATTCAAACCACGGAAGCACGCCATGAAAAGTTTGGCAGCGCTCAGCACACATTTCTTTCACGGCGCTTTGACCGCACTCCCGATGGCTCTCGCATTCATTTTGCTTCGGCGATGACGCTGCTCGACAAGAGCGATGGGGAACCCGGCGCGAGCTACCTCGACATGGCTGACCTGATTGTTCGCCAGGGCGCCCATCCGGAGCGTGATCTGGAGGAGCTTTGGCGGCGAGTCGTCTTTTTCATGTGTGTGTCAAACGCAGATGAGCATCTTCGAAATCACGGGTTTCTTCTGGAAGAACAGGGTTGGAGTTTGTCGCCGGCCTACGACATGAACCCTGTAGCGGCAAGCGATGGCTTAAGTCTGAATGTCTCAGAGTCAAGCAACGCACAGGATCTTGAGTTGGCCCGTGATGTGGCAAAGCACTTTCGCGTGAATGCTTCGCGGGCCAATGAAATCATCGAGAAGGCACTTGGGGCGGTGCGCGGTTGGCGTGCCGAAGCCAAACGAGCCCATATTTCGCGCTCTGAACAGGAGCGCATGCGTTCCGCTTTCCACCTGGCTGAAACCTAGCGGCTAGCGAAGTGACGAAATTGCATTCAAGCGGCTTTTGTGAGTTGTGATCATGGGGCACTCGGTGGCCGAATAGCCAGAAACTCGGCCAGTTTGCCCCGGATGTGATTCGATAAGCGCTGGATTGCACGCCACTTGTGCAGTAACACGCAAGCCCATTGAGGCGGTTATGCGGATACGAAATGCTTTAGCGATTGTCCCCCTGCTTGCGGTTCCGGCTCTGCTAGCGCAAGCGTGCCTCTCGGGTACCTGTGAAGACGCGAGCAAAGAGTGTCCGAGTGGTCCGTTTCGAGCGGCCGATCCGAATGCAAAGACGGGTGGGAATGGGGCAATTGGCGGGGGTGCAGGGCAATCTGGGTTAACGACTGGTGGGGCGGGTGTCGGCAGCGAGGATTCAGTTGGGGGTTCGAGCAATACGGGTGGGGGCGCGGGGGCGCTTGCGAAAGTGTGCGATACGACGAAGCTGCCGTCGGAAGAGCCGTGTTTGATTGATGAGATGTATGGGGTGTTTGTGTCGCCGCTGGGGAATGATGGGACGGGGGATGGGTCGCGAAAGAAGCCTTTTGCCAGCATAGGGAAAGGCATTGAGGGCGCCCGCACGGATCTCCGGCGGGTTTATGTTTGCGCTCCGGTCAACACGCTCACAAAACCTGTGGTGATCGGAAGCGAAGACAAGGGGCTTCAACTGTTTGGCGATTTCACATGTGCTGATGGATGGGTGTCCAACGCGGATACGAAAACCAAGATAACATCGGATGCGGCGGGCGCTCTTCTGATCAGCCAAGTTGAAAATATTCGCATTGAAGGTTTCGAATTCGCGGCGGCTGATGCCGTTGACCCAGGCGGGAGTAGCTACGGGGCGTTCGTGATGGGGTCCACCAATGTTGTGTTGAGTCACGTCAAGATAACTGCGGGTAAAGGTAAGGCTGGTAGCGGTGGGGTGACGTGGGTGGACGCTGCGGCGAAGGGTGCTGATGGGAACCCGGGGAAGAATGCTTGTAGTGGTGGCACATCAGGTGGGGACGTTGTTTCGAAACAGTGCGGGCAGGGAACGAGCATTGCTGGCAAGGGTGGTGACGCCGGACTTGCGATGGGGGTCGGTGGATTAGGCACCAACGGATCGCCCAATACCCCCCCGCTGGGGAATGGCGGAGTTGGTCAAACCAGCGGCAGTCTGCAGTGCGCACCTGGTGTGGGTTTGGGATATCCCGGCCAGGATGGCGTAGACCAAGAGATGGGCAACGGAGCGAGCGCTGTGGGTACGATCGACGCTACCGGTTATCAACCTAAAGATGGGTCCTCTGGTGTCTCGGGAGCGATCGGTGGTGGCGGTGGCGGTGGCGGCGGCGCGAAAGCTCCAGCAAGCTGCGTGAACGGTTTACTTGTCGCGGGAGCTTCCGGTGGTAGCGGCAGTGCAGGTGGCTGCGGTGGAAACGGCGGCGGCGCCGGCATGGGCGGTGGCGGAAGCTTTGCGCTAGTTTCAATTGGCTCGGCAATCACGCTCGACAAGGTCACGCTTTCTGCCAGCGATGGCGGCGCCGGAGGGAAGGGAGGTCAAGGGCAGACAGGCGGTGTCGGTGGGCAACCTGGAGCGGCAGCGGCCGGGGTGAGTTCGCTACCGTCTTGCGCCGGAGGCATGGGCGGCAAAGGTGGCAAAGGCGGTGACGGTGGGGGTGGAGCAGCCGGCCCGTCCATTGGGATTGCGTACACGGGCAGCGCGCCTACGGAGGTAGCCCAAACTGTGGTCATTACCGTCTCAGCGTCGGCACTTGGCGGCCCCGATGCAAGTGGCGCAACTACAGGTTCTGGCGTGGGAGTGGTGGGAATTTCGGAAACGCGGCATATGTTCTAAGCGTTCGTTGTATCGGATTAGGCTCGCGCTTCAAAGATTACCTACTCCGCAACACAAATCCGCTCTCCACTAGACTCATCCATTGGCGGTCAAGCTGAATCGCAAACTGGGGATCGTCGATCAGCACCCCCGTTTCGATGTTGCGATCCTGACCCCGCAAAGTGAAGTTAGCGCTCGACACGAAAGCGCGCCGTGAGTCCACCGTCACGCACTTTGCGTGGAGGCTACAGTACGAGGCACCCCTGCCGGTCTGAAGCGCCCTGCGATCACAGTAGAGAATCGGCGGTGGTGTCTCAAACGGCCAGTTGTTCTTGAGAAAGATCGCCAGCTGTTCGTGGCCGTAGGCTTCTTCGTCCGCCTGGTGCTGCTGCGGTTGCGGTATGTCGACAAAGAAGTGAACATCGACGCCGTGCTCGACCATTGCTCGCTGCAATGGCAAAAGAACGCTTTGGGCGTTTCTGAAGCTGTATCCCGCCAAAACGACTCGTTTTCGGGCACCCTCGAATAGTTCGCGAAGAACTACGGCTGTGTCTCGCGCCTGCGCTTGCGAGCCTTCAGGACCGGTCCAGACGAGCTCTGGCGTGGGGCGGGTCCGGACCCGCTCATCGAGCACGGCGAGCAGGATGGCCAAACAGGCGGGCTTGGCGTGGCCTGACAACACCGTTGCCAACGCGTCGAGCTGCAGCGTCACCCCGAAGGCGATGAGCGTGTTGCGTGAAACCGGAGACTTCAAGTGCCCCGTTTGCAGACCTTGAACGAGGCGTTCGAGAGTCGCGGTGCTGACATCGCCAAGGCTGGCTTCCGGTGCCAGGAGGGTCATGGACGTTCCTTGAAGAACGCGAGATCGGGACTATTTCCGATGGTCGGAACTACCAGCGCTCGATCGAGGTAACGGTTGAAGCGTTCGCAGGAGCACTCGGCGATGTAGAGGCAACCGTGACAGGCGGCACCTTCGAGGCGTCGGTCATCGACGTCACCGGTGGGATCATGACCGGCACAGACAGGGTCATTCGAGCAAAGACGCCCCAAATCCCAGGCTTCTCGGAGGTGATGCACAATTCGACGACCCTCCTCGACTAGCCCTCCAAGAGTACCTTCGGAACCTGTGGTGCCCGTCGAAAGCAAGATGCCCGCCATGCTCCGTTCGCCTTCAGCAGAGCAATAAATGCGCTCGCGAATGGCACTGGCAGCGTAACCGCATTCAAGACTGATGGCAGTTAGCAGCAAGTGGGAGAGCGAGTGGAGCAAATAAAAGCGCACGCCGGGAAAGTCCGCTCCCGTTTGCTCAGCGATGAACGCTTGTTCGAGCTGCTGAGCCCGCTCTTTCACAGCGTCCCGTTCTTCCCAAGCGACAAGGCTGGCTTCGTCAAGTTCGATGAACACGCCCTCGCCACGCACCTCGGCAGCCGGAAGCCATTTCTCGTTGCCGGTGGGGAGCGTCAAGACCGCAGGGCGTATTTTGTATTTGTTGAAATCGTATTCACCCTGGAGGTTGGCGCTCACCGAGTCGAAACGACTGAAGCTAACCTGCACCCGCACCTCACGAAGCTCAGGCACAATCACAAGTTTCGAGAGCCCGTTTGGCAACGCTGCACGCTGCTGGGGGATTCGATAGGCGGCAAAAAGGGCTCCTTCAGGGGCCAAGACACCGGGCGTCTCCTCGGGTGCCGTGAGGAAGCGCTCGTACTCGGCGGAGCGCAGTGGAGATTCTGCGGAAGCCGCGCCATCCCCGCGTTTGGTCACAATGGCGGCGAGAACATCGGCCAGATTATTGTCCTCAAAAGCCAAACGAACTTCCTTCTGAAGCTTCGCGAGAAACTGCAACTCCTCAATACTTGAGATCTCTTTCACGCGATCCCAGATGTCCTTGTGGAGCAGCTTAACGGTGAGCGGATTGGGCGGAGCCTCAGGTAGACGGAGTGCACTCACCACCTGAGCGAAGTAGGCGTTCGATGCCGTACGAATCAGGAGCTTCAATTGTTCGCTGCAAGGCTCCGACGCCGATCTGCCGCCAAGCCAAGGGCGATCCCCGTCACACTTGAACGGTAGAACGACCGCTTGGCTCATGGGTTGCGGTGCAACGTCGCAGTTCTTGCACTCGACAAAAATTCGACTGACGTCGCCGGTGGCGCCCTCCCTGAGATAGAGCTCGGGACGATCGCAGACGCCCTTTGGGTGAGCGAATGCCACCCAAGGAAAGTCGCTCAAATGGCCATATTCGCAGGCTGCAACGAAACGCACCGGAACCGCGTGACTCTTCTGGTTGCTCTTGCACTGATGCCGATAGCGTCCGCCCTTGTCCTCAAACGCATCGTGAGCCCGAGCTAGTCGCCGACAGCTGTGGCAAACGAACCAGCGTGGAAACTCTAGTGCCCGTACTCCGGAGAACAGTGAGGGTTCCGCGTCGTCGCCCTCGGGAGACATCCGAAAGTAACCTTCCGTTGCCAGGTCAAGGTTTGGATCCAGCATTTTTAATCGCGGGATCAGGGAACGTCGAAGTCGCTCATCATCCAAGGCCGTGAACCCTTCACGACTGTAACTCCAGTGTTCTAGGCCACCAATAACGATCGATCGGTCCAGCAGATCCACCATCGCGCCCGGACCGAATGTCGTGACCAGCTGGCTCTGTCGGATTTGCCCGGCAGGCTTGTGCTGCTCATGCTTGCCGCGCTGTTTCTTGACCGTAGCCATGCCTCAATTCCTCCTGTCCAGATCAGCAAGGCGAAGCCAAATGTGAGTGCTCGGCTCAACATCGCGCATTGACGTTGGTGCTTGAAAACGCCGCTCATCGAGATCCGCCGGAGGATCGTCCGTCGCCGTGTGGAGCAGTGGCACTCCTTCCTGCTTGCGTTTATCCAGCCGACTCCAGGTGCGTTCGGCAGCGCCTTCGACCGCGCGATCGGCCACCTTTTCCCAGGCATCCAGGAAGTTTTTCCCGCGTGCCCGAAGCTCACCCGCAATACGCTCCTCCGCTTCCACATCGTGCCATTCGCGGTGTCGACGGCCCCGTTGCACCAGCACTTCAAGCACCGACTCCGCCAGCGAGCGATTCTCATGAAGCTTCATCACGCCGCGTGCGGGCTCAAGCGCCAGGATCCCATGACGCAGCATGGAGATGAGCGTACCCACCATGCCGCGATCGAGTGTTTGCAACGAAAACGGTGTCACACTGGTTGCCTCAACCTCGCGATAGAAGCTCTCGTGATACGCGCAGAAGCGCTCGTAATGGGAGCGATCCCGAGGCCGAGCTGCATTCAGACACGTGACGACAAGGCCAGGGTAAGCTCGCCCCACGCGACTCGTCGCCTGAATGTATTCGCTCGAAGTCTTCGGTTGCCCGGTGACAACCATCAAGCCCAAGCGATCCACATCGAGGCCCACGGATATCATGTTGGAGGCGAGCACGGTATCGAGCGGGGATGCCTCAATGTTCGCGCGCCGCACATTGAGGCGGCGTTTGGTTTCCTTCACGGACTCTGTGGAGGCACGGGACGTCAGCTCTTCCGGATGGATCAACGTCCGGCGTTCTGCCCACGGGTGCGGCCCATGATAGTGAAAAGGCCGCTTATCCTCGGAAAAATCCTTCACACGATTCGAAATCTCATCCTCAACCAAACGTCGCATGCCCCCCAATTCTCTGAGCGAATTAAAATACCCCACCAGCGTCATGTAGGGATCCGAGGGTTGCTTCGCGTCGCCCTTGGGGTCGAAATGCTTGGCGGCGGCCGCGAGCAACGTCGCGTAAGTGCGCACTGAAACGGCCCTGAGTGCCCGCCCAGGCGCCGCAACCCCAACGTAGAGGCGTCCGTGCGACGTAGCGTCCACCGTGGCGAAGAAATTATCGCCATCATCGATCCCCCGCGGCGGGAAAATTGCCATCTCCCGATCAAAGAGAGCCCGGATCTGTTCCCGCGCTCGGCGCACCGTAGCGGTCGAACACACGACTTTGGGCGCGCGCCGTTTCCCATCGATCACTCGCTCGGAGAGGTAGTCGATGGCCGTCTCGTAGAGCCCCACCATCGTTCCTAATGGTCCTGAAATGAGATGCATCTCATCCTGGATGATCAGCTCTGGCGGATAGAGCCCGTCGGGCAACAGCTTGGCCCCCTTGGGCGGATTGTGCATCACGCCGTGTGCGCGTCGTTCGTCGAGGTGCGTCGCGCGACCAAACAGCATGCCTGCCTCCCCGCGCCACGGCATCATGGCGAACTTGTCGACTGTGGCCACCAGAAAATCCGGCAATTCCCGATAAATCTGCTCGTCGACGAACAACACCGGAAGGCCCTGGCCCGGACGATTCTTCTCGCTAAACCGACAACTCGGGCCGTCGCAATAGACCACCGCGCGCGTGTACTTCGTTTTGCTCGGGCGCCCCGTATCGTCTACCAGTTTGATGTTCTGGATCTTGATATCTGTGGCGCACCACGGGCAGGAAGTGAGTGGAAACGGCGAGTCCGTGCGCCCCGGCGTGTAATCATTGAGTACCGCGTGAACATCCTTCAGGTGATTGGCAGTGGCCGCTCTCCCCACCCAAAGCCCCACGCTGAACCGCGCATTCCCAAGTTGCTTGGGAACCTTGTAGCGCAGCTCTTCGAGCGCACACATCAAGGTCGCCGCGCGCCCTAGCTGATCGAGCGTGAGCAAGCGCAAGGTGTAACGTAGGACAACGGCGACCCCACGCCCCTCATCCGGCCGATCCTGTCCATCGAGTCGCCGCAAGATCAGTGTGAAGGCGATCAGCCCCAAGTAAGCCTCCGTCTTCCCACCGCCCGTCGGAAAGTAGATCAGATCGGCGAGCTTTCGATCCGCGTGGCTTGGGTCCGCGATAGCCGCCAGATTCATCAGTACAAAGGCGAGCTGAAAGGGGCGCCACTGGGGAGCCCTTCCACTGCTGTAGCGAGGATCTTCACGCGCCTTGTCCGCCTGTCGCGCCGCGACGTGCATAGCGCGATTGGCCATCTTGAAGGACTCGCGGACGCGGTCACTCCGGACCAAAAGTTCGATGCCCTCCTCCATTCGAGCACGGGCACGCGTCGCCTCATCCATGAGCATGGCACGGGTCGCCTCGAGTTTGTCTCGACCGAGGTACACGTCGCGTTGCCGCTGTATCCAGCTCGCGTATTGTTCAATCAGCGGCGTGAGTGCATTGTGAAGCGCTGGGCCACTCATTTCGGCAAGCTCCATCATCTCCGTCGCAACGCCAGGCACATCTTCGTGCTTCACTCCGAGCACCGCATATTCGGGCAACTGAGTCGTGGTTATCTCGGTGACGCGTCCGTCGGCATCCTTATCCGGAGGCTCCGCGCTCGTGTTATGCCCTACTGCCCACTCCCACTTGTCGCGAAAGAGAAGGGCTAAGACGGGCTGGTCGTAGTTGTCGGCATCTTCCCCTTTACGATTCGGGCGCGGCACGAACCCACCCGCGTAGCGCATGGTGAACGACACCTGAAAAGCAAAATTGATGTCCCGATCGCGTTCAAGGGCGGGCCGATCATTGACCAGAAATAGGCTCAGAACGCGTGTTCCCGAGTCAAGGCCATCCATGTCCGTGGTGCGCAGCTCCCCGCGAAAACACAGACCCGTGGCCTCAGGCCAGCGAACACCATTCTTACTTGCGAGGAGCGATTGCTCGAGCGGAACCTTAACCGTGTAGGGTCCCCGCGGGACGCGTTTCCACCCCCGCTTAGTCCTGTCGGCGCGATCCTCGGAGATCTCTTCAACGATGTAGTCGGCCCAAGACACGACCACCTCAATGTGGTCGGAGCCATCGATCGATCCAGGGGGAAGAAAAGCAGAGAGCCCCATCGAAGCCGGAAAGTGTTGACGGCGCTTGGCTTCAGGTTCGGCATCGCCGGCGTCTTCAGCCTTGCTCTCCGTTCCCGCCTCAAGCCCCTCTTCCGAATCCTGATCATCAGGATCAGGAGCGCGCGCCGACTGAGGCGCGAGAAAACCCGTGAGGTACCAACGAGAAGGCGGCAGCGGCAGCACCTCTTCGCCAGCGCCAGGATGTCCTTCCGGAACAAACGGACCGATTAGATCAGCTTTGAGTGCTTTGACTAACTCTGAACGGATGCTTTCGGATGTCGCCACGGATCTCCCTCAGTTGCCACAATTACCATGACGCTGAACTAGGGCACAGTTCTTTCACATGAAATAGCTCCCCCAACATTTTAATGCCTTTGCTGGGCGCCTAGATGCCGCATCAGAATATGTCCCTGTCGAGCGGGTGGGATCCCCGCCTTCGTGGAGGCCAAGAGATGTGCCCCCTCTCGTCCATCAATCGGCTCATGCTTAACGTCTCCGCGCCCAGGGGGAAACTCCTACTGTAAACGATAGCGCCCAGCATTCCGCACAGATTCACATATGATTCCGTTTGCACGACTGCCACTCCGCGACGTATAGAGTCCCACCGTGGCCAATCATCACGACGCCCTCTTCAAGGAAGCCTTTTCTTCTCCGGACAGCGCCGCCGCGGAGCTGCGTGCGGTGCTGCCGAGTGACCTTGTTCAAGCCATCGAGCTCTCCAAGCTCTCCCTCGTTCCAGGTTCCTTTCGCAGCCACGAGCTTGCTGAAAGCCACACCGATTTGCTTTTCACAGTGCCCATCGCTGGAAAGGCGAGGTCTGCCTAGTTTCGAGTTTCATTTGGACGACATCAGCCACATTCCTGGCGAAACGCTCCGCGCTCGTGCCTTCGACGCCTTTGCTACGGTGGCGGTTGCGGCCCTCAGCCGCTCCCATGAGTCGGAAGAAGCGCTGCTGCAGGCCCTCGCGCCCTTCGCTGATCTCTTCGCCGCCCTGGTTTCAGCCCCTCACGGCGCCCGTGCGCTCGCCATCATTTTCGAGTATCTTTCCAGGGTCGCGCCACGCCTTACCCCCCAGGGCCTCGCTCAGGCACTCGCGCCTTATACCACTCAAGGTCAGGACATCCTCATGAACATCGTCGATCAGCTTAGACAGGAAGGCAGACA
>Ga0209490_10002511_pt1 | contig 17362 bp, 12 predicted proteins | sample MAT06_FD_187209 | JGI IMG/M metagenome (GOLD analysis project Ga0209490, IMG submission 187209) | Freshwater microbial communities from Lake Fryxell liftoff mats and glacier meltwater in Antarctica - MAT-06 (SPAdes) (version 2) | ecosystem: Environmental > Aquatic > Freshwater > Ice > Liftoff...
CCAGATTATTATTAATTACAAACGGTTTCGCCCATGACTAACGAAAATTGGCTGATTTACCCTACCGTCGATTTATTTGTCTACGATTTAGCCGACGGTATCGGACAAAGTGAAGACAAAATCAGCCAAAATCGCCAGCAGTTTTGGCAAAAAATCTATGGCGACAAACTCTCCCAGCCCCAGCAAGCACAAATCGAACAAGCTGAAACCGAAATCGGTGATTACATCGATTTACTCGGCAACAAAAAAGTAGAAGCATTTGAATTTCCCCTCGATGGCTATGCTTATCCTGTCAAATTAGGCGATACTTATGCCGTGCAGTTTGACTTATCCGGCAAAATAGAACCCGACAGCGACAATAAATTTGCACCGAAAGAAATCGACTGTTTAGAATGGCTGAAATCAACAATCATCTCGCGCTTCAATCAACCTGCTACTATCGGTCAAAGTTGGCTAGTTTGGGGTGAATTGACTAGCAACCAAGATGCTTTAGAAACTGCTAAAAATTGCTACAACAAACTTAATTTAGTCCCGAATGCTAAATGGGATCGGGATTTAAAAGCGTCAGGGCAATTTTTAGGGGCAAATCTTTATGAATTGTGGCTACCTCCGGGAGATAGAGGCAATATCAGCCAAAATTATCATGTCTTAATTTGCTTGTTTCCTAACAGCGGCGAGCTATCAATTAGCACTACTCGCCAAACAATGACTAAATTTTATCCGCAGTTTATCCGATTATTTGGATACCGCAATAAGGTGATTTGGGCTTATCAACAAAGCCGCCAACTCAAGTCTGATCTCAAGGATGCTTCGCGGAAGATTCAAGAAATAGTCATCCAACTGCCAGAACAAGTCAATGCTGCTAAAGTTGACCTCAAGAAATTGCAGCAAAATTGGGTTGATTGCTTGACAATTTTTCCGATTTATGCTAATTATATTAGTGAATTGGAAATACAAGAAAGTACGATAGAAACTAATCTCAACAACTATAATAAGCGGCTAGAAACCATAGCCAAGGAAATGAAAAGTGACCCAAACGAGTTAAAGTTTTTGGCAATTTTCAGCAAGTTTGCTGCGGACAAGTATATCACGCAGGTTAAAGCGGATAATAGAAGTTTGAGTCCGGGATTGCGATTGTTGGAAAATGCTATAGAAACGGTAGAGGGGATTATCGAGATTGAGCGGGCTAGGACCGATCGCACTTTAAACTTTACCATTGGTACAGTGGGCGTGGGCATTGGCACCAGCGGAGTCGCCGCCAGCATCTACGCCAGCCAAATCAAAAGCCCCGCTAGCCCGCAAAATCCCATGTCAGCTACTCAAGTTCTGGTGTTGAGTCTGCTTCTGGGAATTGCAGGAGGCTTAGTCAGTGCGGGTTTATTAAAATTGCTTGACCGAATTCGGGGAGGGAAATGAACAATTCTGAGGATTTCTGTTAGTTAGCAGGCTTGACATCTTCCCACCAAACCTGGACATAGGGCCAGAATATTTTATCATCATCTAGCTTGACTGTCACTTCGTAGCGATCGATCTGAGTGAGTTCGCCCGTTTTACCATTCAACTGCAATTGTTTCGGATCGTCGGTGCAAATTTCTACCTTTTGATTCAACAGCGGTAGCATCTGCTTTGAAGAACCCTGAAACGGATTTTTGCCTCTGAGCACGTAGCCACCAATCAAAGATAAGTACATTGAAGCTAGGAAAAATACTGTACACAAACTCACAATTAACAGTGTTTTTTGTTGCGAAAAATTGGTATAAACGCTCGCAACTCCTACTACCATTGTCCCGAAAAACAACAAACTTGGCAGCAACAGCCCATCTCCCAGAAATAGGCTACAAAAAATCATCAGCGGTATCTGAAAACCAAATAATGCAGCTACCCAACTCCACCCAGTCAGCAATGATTCAGATAGCAGCCAATTCATTGCTACAGTAAGGGCGATCGCAATTCCTATGGCCCGAACTGATATCCCAGAATCGTAATATCTGACGGGAAGAACTACATAAAAGAATGTAGCATAAGCAACACCCGCCAAACCTAAAGCCAATCCACTAATTATTTCGTTCCAGTTCAACATTGTTAAGAGACTTTGTTAAGTCGATCATTTAGGGTCGATCGACTTAACGAACTGTTGCACAGGCTGCGGTAGAGCCGGCACAAAAGTCTTTCTAAAACCCTTAACATCCAACACTCGCCACAAAATACCGATCGCTACCGTCAAGAAAAATATCGCTCCCAAAAAATTGAACAGGTTAGACAGAAAACCGCTGTCCCTTTTTTTCGGAGCCGTAATATGTTTGATGCGATATACAGCCGGCTCGTAATCTCTGGACTCCTCGCGACTGGGTACCGGCTTTTTGGCGCGCGAACTCGCACGGGGGCTCCCACTCAAACCCATTTGATTAGTTTTAGTAGAACTGCTGGGCGACTTCAACTCGGAATCGCCACGCATCGTGAACTTGCTAGTAGATGTCCCGGTTTTGCCAACAGCGGCATCCTGTATTCTACTGTTAGAGCGTTGAGTCGATTGCCGATCGGCGAGGGTGCGCATCAAACTTTGCAATTGCTGAGTCGCCGCCGGCGGGCGTTCCCCTTTCCTCGCCCAATTTAAGAGCATCGCCCCGGTAATCCCGCAGAGATTCGGAGCCACCACAGAAGCCAGTCGCTTCAGCAGAGGCTGGCTGTTGGACACAAAAATCACTAAGGCGTCCGGGTGTTCCTGGGCCAAACCGTAAACGCACTGAGCTGTCGCCACGACTAGCATTGCTTGCTTACTTTGATTTTTGATCGAAGGTTCGAGAGCGCGGTGTGTCTCTTGAGCGTCAGTTGCAATCCAGCCGCTGTCGGCAAAAAAGCGCATAAACTCTCTAGCGACTTGCTCGATGGCCGGTTCCACCGCTCTGCCGGTCAGATGATCTATTTCGTCGTACACTACTTCGGGGATATAGCAAGTTCCCACCTTGGCATATTCTTGCCATACCTGAGTTCTGCCAGCCATCAAAACGTCTGCATCAAAAGTTACCAATACAGGAGGAAGTTGATTAGCCATGACTTTATCCTAAGTGCTCAAATAAGTGATTTTTGGTTGATAAATTAAGTTTAAACAAATTGCGAGATTTTCCATTCAGTCGATCGATCGAAATAGAGAGTGCGCTTGGGCGTACCGGGCGTTACAACGCCCGATGCGATCAGTTTCCAATGCCTAAACGCCAGGCCAAAACCGGAGTCAACGGCAAAAGTGCCATAATCATCAAAAACAAAGCTAGCAAAGCCAAACCTGCGCGAGTGTCATCAGGCTCAGTCAGCTCGTTGAGGCTCGGCCGTTCCAGATTTCGCTGTAAGATCAGAATCACGATCGCCCAATAAAGAGCCGCCTGATTAACTAAAGAAGCGATCGCCAGCACCACAAACGTCGCCAAAGTAGTGCGACTTGCAATTTTTCGACCGTAGATTGCTTGCACGATTCTACCCCCATCCAACTGTCCCGCCGGCATCAAATTAATCGCCGTGATTACCAAGCCCAACCAACCGATAACTACCAGCGGGTGAACGTCAACAATTTGCTGCTGCAAAGCCGATCCCAAAACCAGTTTTGCCAAAATTCCCACCAAAACCGAACCCGTAAAAAATTCTGCGGGAATTTGAAACAAACTGCCTGGGCTCGATAGCAGCAAACCCGTTACCAGCATTGTCAGAGCAACTATTCCCCCAGCCGCAGGTCTAGCAAAAGCGAGGTCAAACAAAACTTTACGGTTGGGCAGCAGCGACTCAAAACGGTCGATCGCCCCAAAAGAACCTATCTGCCAAGTTGGTATAAAAAATGGCCAACTCAAGGGAATATTGTACCGATTTGCTACCACTCGGCGAGCACTTTCGCCCGCACCCAAAACCGCCCAAATTCCGGCCGCAATTGGCAGAACTTCTAGATATCTAGTCGGCGAGTTAAAAAAATCAAAACCCAATAGCAAACCACCTGTTTCCAAGGTAGTAGCAATCGTTGCCAGCAGCAGTACGACTGCTAGGATTTTTTGGGATACAGTAGTTGGCTGCGGGTCATTTGTGCTGGGCAAGACAATAACTACTGGTTTGTCATCCTGATTTTCTACTAAAAATAAGCGGTAGCGATCGTTTAATCTTTCTTGCAAACTTGCCGTCAAACGTGAGTGTACTTGTTCTGGATCTCCCCGGAGATTGCCTTTCAAGATCACCCCATCTTGATAGGGAATTGTTTCTGTCGCAAAGTAAGTATCGATACCAAAGATGCCTTTAATTGCTTTGAGGTCTTCAACTGGAACAGGAATTATTTCTAATTCATTAGTTACAGATGGCGATGTGACGATCTTAATCACTTCTTTAGCTGGTGTCGGCTGGGAGTCTGCTGAAGAGTTTTCATCGCTTCGGGACTTTAACTCACCAGGATCGCGCGATATTTGCACTGCATCGGAGGCACTCGATCGCAATTGGCGGCCCAGATAAATGTACAATCCCGTGGATGCCACGAATAGCAACAATACCGCAACTAGATTCAGATAAATCCCGGCGGCGAACAAACCAAAGAACAGCAGCCAGGGACTCATCAGCGCCACTGACTGCAACCAAGCCAAAATTCCCAGTTTGCCGAACTCTCTAGCGCGATAAAATCCCCAACCCAGAATTCCCACAGCAACCAATAGGAGTGCAATTGTCGCCGTATTTTCCGATGCAACGATCGGCATTCCGGTTGCTTGCGCGAATATCGGCTTGAATTGGTCGATCGCGCCACCGTCGAGTAATAGCATTAAATTTTGGGGAATATGAAATAGAGTTGGTGGGAACATATCCAAACCTGTCGGAAACTAGCCTGACTACTAAGGATAACCCCTGAAGGCTACTCGGCCCACAATTGGCTGCGGCTGCTGTTTGAATATCGCAGCGGATTGTCTATTGACAAAATTGACTTTTTATGATACGACATCGGCTGTGACCAAAATATACTTACAAAAGTGGCAGTGTCGATCGAGAAGTAGGAAAATTTCCCCAGTTTAGCTTGGGGGCTTTTGCATAGATTTGACGGTGATTTCCGTTTCTCTTGTCAAAGGAGCGAAACCCCGGAGTCAAAACGATCGTCGTCAATCACAGTCAAGAACATCACAAATCTGCACCAGCCACCAGAGCGATAGACTGAAACCTTTACTGTGTAAAGTGTTGGTGTAATGGGTACGGCAGGACTTGAACCTGCGGCTCGCTGCTTAGAAGGCAGCTACTCTATCCAACTGAGTTACGCACCCAACTTAAAAATCGTCAACAACATTACAATTGTATAGGTGCAGTGTACGATCGAGCAAATAAATATTTGATGACTTACCCATAAACCGATTTGATGTACGAAAATACGTCTTGAGCGGGATGGCTCCGGGTTGAAAAAACCAGGTGATAGGGTGTCTGCGCCTTCAAGGGTGGCTAGCACCTTCTTTACCGCTAAAACCCTTGCGAAGCAAAGACGAATCTAAATTTTACAGTCAAGGCACGATCGAATTATGGTGGGTTGGGCTCTTACAGCCCGCCCTAAAAATACGACGCCAGATGTACGAAATTTAATTATTGCTTCTTCCTTGTTTTGACTTCCATCGGACTTGTGCCATAAGCTGGCGTGCATCTAAATTTATACCCAGAAAAGTTTTCAAACGTTTCTAGTCGGCATTTGAGAAAAGAGTTCGCCTCGTCATCCACCCGCTCACTGCTTGTCGCCTACAGCGCGGGAGGTTGTAAGCGGGTGGAATCCTCATCTTACCGCGCCTCTGGTCCCACACTAATCTTCGCGACAAGCCTGTGGGGATTCCCGTCTGCGCGAGAAGAACGTTAAAACAGTTATTTGACATACTCACCGACCTAAAAGTGCGGTGATTCTTGACACTTCATCGAAACTTGCTAGCGGACTAGACTTACTGTCTCTGGGCGCCCGTTTAAAGTCTCCCAATGCCCGCTAGGCGACTATCAAAATCTTTCAATTGTTGAAATTGAAAATGTATCAGTGCATTCAAGGTTGGATTCCACCATTGCCCTACATCTGCTTCCCCGGATCTACTTCAGGATCGGTTTCTTGCCTACTAATTTTCAGCAATATCGACTGCAAAGTTGGGTGGGTTGTTGAGACCACTCCTATGATAGCAAAAGTTTTAGGACGGCTTTCCTAAAAGGACGGGGCTTTTACCCAAGTTTTCGGTAATTATAACAATATGACAATATATAGTATACTTGGATCAACGAAAATTCAGCCAACCTAATCAAAAAAATTGGCTTGAATTGCGAAAGTGGCGGTGGTTCTACGTCACTCAAAAAAGCCCTTGCAAAAAGGGAAAAAGAAGCTTGCGGTATAACGGTACTCCGTTGACTGTCAGGCTTGTCCCCAAGCACAGCACCTCGGCCATGACAGGAGTCAAATCGCAGTGTCATGTTTATTCTGAAACGGCAGGATGTTGAAATAACCAATTATCAACACCCAAAACGGGATCAACAAATTCCCATTCTCAATTATCAGGGGCAGACTTTTCGCCTGATCAGCGCCTTCAACGGCAAGCAAGCAGAAGACGCCAGAGCCCTTTGGCGGGACTTAACCGACAACCGGGGCAAAGCCTGTGTTCTGCTAGAAGAGCCGGATAGATATAGCGTCTGGGGAAAAGTCCGTTTAGATCAGCTAGCTGGTGAAGAATCGGCAGCGGGTACAGAATCCGCAAAATCACCGCTGTTCGCACAGGGTTGTTTGCTGCTCCTCCAAGCTGTTTATTTCGATGTAGAAGACCTCTTAGGCGCAAGGCAAGCCGCATCGTTTCAGAAAGATATCGCCAAGGTATTTCAGCAGGGAAACTTCCCCCAGGCAGACTCCCCTGATGCGATCAAAAGTTGGCTAACCATTAGTCCTTTGCAAAATCAGAAGGTGCCGCCTTGGCAAGAGCAGCATCTCAAGACCTTATTGCAAGAACTTTACCGTTTGGGTAAATCATATTTTGGCGATACGGGCTTCGCTGAGGGAGTTAGCGATGTTCTGCAAGATATGCCAGCACCAGATCGCACTCAGTTTCTAGATTGGCTGAAACAATCAGCCCTCAATAAGTTGTGGATCGCAGCCTAAAAAATCTTTGACAATTGCTTAGACAATTTGACCCAGATAATTAAGCTGAGATAATTGCACTGTAGGGAGTACGAGATATATAGGTTGGATTGTCAACTTATATTGACCAACCAAATTGTTGAATCGGTTTGGAAACGACCTACAGTCTGGCAATTTAACTGAAATTTGATCGCAATCTCCACCCAAAATCATTGATATGAGTGGGGAAGTGCGAAAGCCAAAAAACAGATACAGCAACCTTTGAGGGTATAATTTCAGAGATAGATTTGGCAATGTAAAAGCCTTAAGGGTGAAGACATAGACCGTATTTCTATCTTTTATTTGCGGGAAAAAGATCGACTAACGACTAATTCCTTGAATTAGTCAATAGATATTATTCTTGCTTAGTCTTTCTCTTAGTGTACGAGGGCAAAAGTCCCGACAACACGCTGAAGACGCCAGTTTTTCCGGGAGCGTCAGATCACAAAGTTTTTTGGCGAAAGAATCCTCATCTACAATCAAAAATTGAGATGGGGTGCCCTCAACCGCTAGTTAGGTCTCGTGAAATCCCTATGAGTAGCACTTCAGAAAAGTCATCTACATCTTCATCTTTACTGTCAGCTCAGACCCTAGTGATTGCGGGTATTGTCTGGGCTGTAATGGCGCTGCTGTTTTTTTTACTGTTCAGTGTGCCGCTTTCACAACAAGATGGTTTACCGCTTTGGTACTCGATCGGCACTTATGTGTTTGAATGCGGAGCATACCTGGGAGCGTCTTTAGTCTGTTTTAGAAACTGGAGGAGCCCACACATGGCCAGCGGGCGCAACGTCTGGCTGGGCATCGGCCTGGGGATGCTCTTCTATTTTATCGCCGGCGTGCTATTTGGCATTTGGGAACTGTATTTCGAGGTCAGCCCAGATGTGTCTCCAGCAGATGCCTTTTATTTGGGCAGCTATGTGGTGCTGATCGGGGGCATGGTGATTGCTGTGACTTCCAAGCGGCTGAATCTAGAAATTTGGCAGTGGGGTTTGTTAGCGGGAATTGCAGCCTTGGGGATTGCTATAGCTATCTGGGTTGCTGCACCTGATTCCTGGAGGACACAGCTAGGGTTAACTCCAGCAGCCCCCCAGGAAGTAGTAACAGGCTCTGCACCACCAACGGCGGCCGCCGGAAAAGCGCCTACTTTGGACAATTCGTCCAACTCAAAGGCAAAAGGAGCGGCGGCGATTGATGCTAAATCCGCACCCGAAGAAGAAGAAGCAGAAACAACCAAAGCTCCCGCATGGGTGATGGAACTTGACAAGCAACTGTCGCCTTACGCCTATGCAATCAATTTGTTTTACATCGTGGGTGACGTTTTTCTGCTGATTATTGCTACTGCATTGCTATTGGCGTTTTGGGGTGGACGTTTTTCCCAATCTTGGAGAATGATTGCGGCTGCAACTTTTTCGCTTTATATCGCAGATATGTACTTTAAATGGCGCGATACTCAAGCTGAGGGTACTTATCAGAGTGGCAGTTTGCTGGAAGTGTTTTTTGTTTTCAGCGCCATCTTGTTCGGAATTGGAGCTGTCTTGGAACATGACATCTCAACTCGTTCTCGCCAGAGCAGGCGGAGTCGTCGCTCCGCATAGCGATTTGAGATTGGGGTTGGCTTCGGCAAGCGATTGGGATGCGAAAGCTTTCTTGCCCTTGCCGGCATCTCTCAAGTTGAAATCTAAAATAATAAAAGATCGCAGTTCGCCGATCGAACTTCCTACGTCTTTTCACGTCTTTTTGCTGGAAACTTGGCATGACGCCTACAAAATTCTCCGATTCAGACAAACGGGAAATCGTCAGACTTTACCAACAGTCGGACGAGAATACGATCGCCCTGGCCAAGCGCTACGGAGTGAGTAGTTCGACGATCAGGCGTATCCTTCAGGGCGCTTTGTCAGAGTCGGAATACGAATTTCTAGTCCAGCAAAAACAGAAGCGTTTGTCCGATCGTCGCAGCAGTGTTTCTGAACCGACAGAGGCGACTGCTGATGCGTCGGGGGCAAGTGAAACATCTGCTGTAGATTCCCCCTTGTCTGAGTCTGTCCCAAAGTTGAGACAGACGATCCGAAACCGTTCTCGATCGGCTGCCCCAGCAGTTACAGAACTCGAAATTCCAGGAAGTTTACAGCCTGATTTGGATGTTTCTGATTTTGCAGATGCCGAAGATTTTAATCTTGCCAGCAGCAACAGCGCTGCTTTGAGCGGGGAACTACGGGTAATGCTACCAGAAGCAGAATTGCTCGCAGGTGAAGATTTTAGCGATTTCGACGAGGACGAGGATGAGGATGAGGATGAGGACGAGGATGAGGATGAGGATTTAGAGGATGAGGATGAGGATTTAGAGGATGAAGACTCTTTGTTTGAGGGGAGTCTGCTAGGTTCGATATCTTCGGGCGAGTCGATCCTCTTGGAGGGCTTTGCGGGCGGGCTTCGGGCGACAGGATTGATTCAAGTTTCGCCTTTAAGCGAAGCGTCTCTGCCCAAAATTTGTTATATGGTAGTCGATCGGGCGGCGGAGTTAATTACTAGACCTTTGAAAGCATTTGGCGAACTCGGTCAAATTCCGGCAGCAGAAATTCGCGAGAAAACTCTGCCAGTGTTTGACAATCACCGAGTGGCGCGCCGATTTGCGACTCGCAATCAAAGGGTTTTCAAGATTCCTGACGGCAATATGTTGAAAAAAGTCGCCCCTCACTTGCTAGCTAAGGGAATTACTAGACTGCTGATTGACGGTCAAGTGTACTCCGTCCAATAATTGAAATCAACTTAATATTGTACAGTGTCCGATTCTTCTGGATTTGCCGGAAATTTAGCTCGCGAACCTTGGGAATCTGAAATGTTCCACAGCGGTTGCAGCAGCGCACCTCCGATCAGTCCTGCACTAATACTCATTGCCAATACTAATCCTACCGGCACTTGTATCGATTTAAAAAAAATAAAGTTTAAGGATACTGGGGCGGCATTTTGTACTGAGATAATGCCGATCGTGCTTGCTAAGATTGCTACTAAAAAACTAATGGCGAGCAGAGGAATTGTTTTCATAAAACGCTTGACAAGCTAATAGTTTAACTGATATACTTGCTTCATAATCGAAATCCGTGTCAAAATATTATTTTTGCAACCATCCCATTATTAAATAATATACAACAAAATGCCAGAAAAAGTCAAGTAGATACGGAAAAAATTAGGATTTTTTTTGATTAATTTAAAATTTAAAAAAAGAAAAAATTAGCAGGCTGAAACTGTAATAAATCCAACTTGATTGCAAATAGATAATTGGCCGACCAGTTATTGTAGGGTGCGTCAGTTGTAAAATCTTTGCTAAACACAGATCAGATTATTGCTGACGCACCCTACGGACTACAATCTTAAGCCGTAGGGGAAAACCCCCGCATTGGGATAAGTTGAAAGTTAAGCAGGTTCTAACTGAGAAATTACCTTTTCCATGTATTGGGCAACTTTGGTTTCTTTCTCCACAGAGTTTGTTTCCATGTAAACACGCATCAGGGGTTCGGTTCCCGAAGGCCGCAGCAATACCCAGCCGCCGTCTTCAAGATAAAGTTTAATTCCGTCTTTGCGGCCGATTTCCTTGACACCAATACCCGCTATTTCTGTGGGGGGATTCTTAGTAAAAGAGTCCAAAACGGCTGCTTTGTGCGCGTCATCTAGATGCAAGTCCAAGCGCTTGTTGAACAGGGGGCCGTCGGCTTCCTTGATGGCTTCTTCGACTAGCTGAGAAAGCGGTTTGCCTTCGTAGGCGATCGCCTCAGCGACTAGCATATCAGCCAAAATCCCGTCTTTTTCGGGGATGTGACCTAAAATGCTCAAACCGCCAGACTCTTCGCCGCCGATGAGTACGGCTGTTTCCCGCATTTTTTCGCCGATGTATTTAAAGCCGACTGCGGTTTCGTAGATTGTTAAACCGTATTTGGCGGCCATATTGTCAAGCAAGTGGGTAGTTGCGACGGTACGGACGATCGCCCCAGTCAAGCCTTTATTTTTCACCAAGTGACGCGCCAACAGCAATAGCACAGTGTTTGGAGTCAAGACATTTCCCAACTCGTCAACAATCCCAAAGCGATCGGCGTCGCCATCGGTAGCCAAACCCAAATCTGCCGAATCTTTCTTAACAGCTTCAACTAACTCAACCAACTGTTCGCCTTTGGGTTCGGGCATTCCGCCACCAAACAGCACGTCGCGGTAAGTGTGAAAACTTTCCAAATCGCAGCCGCAGTGTACCAAAACTTCGTCTAGATAGCCGCGAGAAGTCGAATAGAGGGCGTCGTACTTGACCTTTAATTTAGCCGATCGAATCCGCTCCACATCGATCAAAGTATAAAGAAACTTGAGATATTCGGGTTTCGGGTCAAAAGTAGAAATTTTATCGTTGTGACTCCCGATCGCTGGCGCATCAGAAGCGCCAGAAATGTTGGCCACGATTGTATCGGTAATTTCTGGGGTGGCTGGGCCCGCATAGTCGGGGATGTATTTGATGCCGCAGTAAGGTGCGGGATTGTGCGAAGCCGTGAACATTAGGGCTCCGGCGGAGTTTAGATGTTTGGCGCTGTAGGCGATGACTGGTGTTGGGCAATCTCGATCGACTACCATGACAGTCCATCCCAAATCTGCCAGTACCTCGGCGGAGGTGCGGGCGAACTCGTCTGCCAAAAAGCGGGTATCGTAGGAGACTAGAACTGGACGGTCTTTGCTGTAAGCGGTTTCTAGGTAACTGGCGATCGCCCGGGTTACTTTTCGCACGTTGGCAAAAGTAAAGTCATGGGCAATTAGTCCCCGCCACCCATCGGTTCCGAACTTGATTTCTGTTGAATTGCTGGCGCTCATTTTATCCACTTCCTCTCGTCCTATTCATCCTACCCGAAGGCATAGCCTTAAAGATGTACTGACCGTGCTGTTTGCGAGGATCGATCGCCAGCGAGGGCGATCGTTAATCCAATATTATCGTTTTAGGCGAATGGTCATACCTCCGGCAGAGGACTGGCAGCACCGCTTCTAAAAACCTAGGTAAACCTAGTTTCAAACTTCTACGGTGTAAGTTTAAGCAAATCTTCTCTAGTGCGCGAACGCTTCCCCGCAGACCTCTTTGGGGTTGACCAGAAAACTCCAGTTAGAAACGGTATAATGATCGTGTCTACGATTCACTAATGCGGGATTGCTTGGTCTTTCTATTCAGTTCTGCCCATTGAGTCCATACGTGCTTGTTTGAGTTCACCTCAACATAGGCGGTTATGGAGTCTGGGAGTTTTTCGCTTAATCTCATACCTCTACGGGCAATAGCTAAAGCAGCAGCTTCATCGCTAGCAAGTCCGTACATCTTGAGGTATTTGAATAAACCAATAATACTTGTAAAGGCGGGATTGACTGCGATCAGTTCAATTCCACGATTACCAAGAATTGAGTTCAATTGCTTGTAGAATTCGTTGTACGCCCAACTTGAGAGCATTCTAGAATATTTTCTACCTGCCTCGCCTAAGCGCTGTTTTTTGTCCGAAAAATCTAATTCCTCACAAACGATAGGACACTGGAAGGTTATAGCTAACACTGCCAACTGAAGGCAAACATCAACAATTTGAGCCTGTTGTGCGCCATTAGGTAAACCCATCTGTAAAGGAAGCTGACCCTTGGTTTTGAGATTTCCATCAGCATCAACATAGGCCCAACCAATTGAGCCGGGGTTCAGATCAATACCAATACAGCCATAAGATCGATCCATAGACTGAGGCTTAACGGGAATTGGTGTAAAAGATACTGCTACTTTCCAACTATTATCCTTTTTGAATAGATGCCAAGTCTTTGCAGCAGGGGTCGGCAATCGGTTAATATTGCGATTAAAATCACCAATCTCGGCTGAGACGCTTTTACCAAAACTTGCTTCAAGACACGCTGGAACTCTAACCTTTAAGATAGAACCATTCCATTGAGCGATGCCATTTCCCAGTGTTTCATCTTTAGATCCCACTAAAAAGACTTGATCGCGAGGTACGAATACCTTAATCGGTTCTACCTTCAGGGTAGCTAGCTTGTTTTGAACAAGAAAAAGTTTACGCTTTTTGTGATGAATTTGAAAGTGTAAATTTTGCCAATTAGTTTCCCTGTACTTGAGTGAACAAGACAAAGGAAAGCCACAACCTGTTTTACTATTGCGCCAATTCTTTTTGGAGTAAAACTTGTTGGCTGCTTTCAGTTTTTTCTCTACCTTCCCTAACCAAAGTTCAATCGACTTTGCCTTACCCGTCAATGTTTTGATATGCAATGAACGATGTTCTGCTTCGCTGTCAACCTTACCTTTAGCGTAGGCAATGACCCCATTTGCATGACGCTTGTTAATGGAGTAGGCTGTTTGGAGGTGGCTGTTCCATTTGGATTTATTGAATTTGGCACAATTCAATAGTTGAGCCACCGTCTCAATTACAGCCAGCCTAAATATAGGGGCAAAGGCGGTTAAAAACATTTCCATCTGACTGAAGCCCAAAGCATTCAGTTCTGATTCGGGAGTGGGTAGTCCTTTGATGTAGGTTAGGGATGGCATTGATTCGACCTCTCAATGTGGTTATATCTGTGACTGTTTTTAATTCCGCTAATTCCCCAATGCTGATTAGTCTGTCCATGCCATACCTGGAATCTGTCCTCTGAATTATAGGTAAATTTAGGTATTTTGGCAACAGTCGTCAACCCAGAATAGATAAACTCTGTGAACGATCAGGGGAGTCGATCGAGATTGTGGCTTTGAAGCGTGGTTGGGCGATCGGGGCATCTCAAGAACGGATCGCAAAAAAAACGCGCTGGCAATGGGATTAACAGCATTTATCTAAATCTTATTATGCTCTCAAACTTAATTTTTTATTTATAAATGCTGATTGTTGAATGTGTTAACCTTTCCTAACAACTGCAACCCTAAAAATAAATTTTTTGCCTCAGCTAAGGAAATAAAGGAATCTTCGTCAACACTCGATCGTACTGTAGCCCAGCTTCTTGGAACAAGTAGGGCGATCCTGTTCGTTGGCGTAGCCCCCGTAGGGGCGGGCTTCGCTAACGACAAAAGCGATTTAAAATAAACATAAATATTTCAAGGAACAGTTATTTTGAAGCAAACTTTATTTTAATTATTCAGATGTTAAGAAAAGTTAGATTTTAAGGTTTTTTACACGTCAATCAGAAAAAACAGGGTAACGATCGCAGGGTGATGGTGATCTATCTCACAACAAATAGCGTTACTAACGTGCAACTTATAATAGATGCAGGCATTATAGTCAAATGGCCTATAATTTTAAGTAGAATGGCGAATGACTGTCAGCGTAAAAATCCGGACGATGGTAGTTAATAACATTAAAAGTTAGGAGAATCGATCGAGTGCGACTTTATCAAAAAAACGAGGTTTCTCATGGCGCGTATTTCACAACTATATTCAAACTACTTAGCTACAGCAAGCGAAATTCAACAGGTTGATAGTCTTGCGTCACAGAGTATTACCGGATCGGATACTCACCAATTCCCAGATCAAGGCAGCGGCGTTTCTTCCTTAGCAGTTAGCTGGGCAAAAAAATACTACAGTACAGTGGCGACGCGAGAAAACCAAGCGCAGCGACAAATTCCCCAAAGCCCAGAATTAACTAATTATGATGGAAATCGGGCCCAAATAGTTGACAAATTGACAGATACTCTGAAATTAGCCATCGAGATAGCTTGGAGTAGAGTAGAAGCTCTTTTAGGGGAACAAATAGAGCGGCACGCGATCGATCCGAGCTTAATTAATCATGAAGAAATTATCGCCGATACTCGCACATTATATGGGAAAGCAATAGACGCTTACGGTGATAGAGAACCTGTGTTTCGCTTGTCAGTGCTGGTGGGAAAAGATATTATCCAAGTGAGGCGGAAATACTCAGAGACAGATCCGTTAGTGCTGGGATTTGTGACCTTGGAGTTTCAATACACTAGCAAAATCTTGTTAGGATGTCTTTCGGAATCAGAGCGACCGGAATTTGCACCCTACTTAAAAGTTCTAGACGACTACCTGCACATTCCCTATGGAGAGATTAACGAAGCTGCGGCGAATCAGCCCGCGAATTCAAAAGCTCTATTAGCCGTTCAACATTTGTTGCAGCAGACGACTCAGATTGCTAGTGCAGTGTACGATCGGGCTAGTTCCCAGCATCAAGGATACCGCAGCAGCAGCGGTTATTTGAGCGATCGCGAGGTCAAAATTTCTGGTATTCGGGATGTCGAGATTTTTCAAAGCTATTTGTGCTGGTGCGTTTTGGAAGAAAGCATTCGCCCGGTACAGCAAGAATTGTTTCCAATTTGCGTGATGCTGTATCCGAAACTTCATGTAAGTTGGGAGTTAGTGCAGGATATGCTGCTGATTTTGTTTTGGGAAATATCCGATCGCCTTCCTGCTGCGGATGTTATGATATTTTTACCTTACTTGCGTACTGTGACAGAGATGTTTTCCAGCGATGTGTTTGACAATTAGGGAATTGGGAATTGGGAATTGGGAATTGGGAATTGGGAATTGGGAATTGGTCAATATCAATAGACTTGAATTGTAAAGTTCACAAACTATATTTAAATCATCTGCGTTTATCTGCGTTTGTCTGCGGTTTCCCTATCAATTAAAGATTTATGCAATAAGCCTAATAACTTGTCATTGCTACTCGAAGCGCAGCAATCGCAGAATGTCGATGTTAATTGTCTTAAATCGGCGAAGTAAAGGTGCGCACTGCGCACCCTACGTTTATGAGAAAGTCGCTTTTTTACAGATATTTTTAACCTATTTGCGGACAGCTTCGAGCAAGCGAGAATAGTAAAAGCTAGTGCTATTCATGGCTGCTCTATTAACAACAAAGCCGTTGCTTTCTAGGATTTTGATAATACCTGCTTCGCGGTGCTGGTAAGCGCGGGTAGCTTTGCTAGGCCCGGGGAAAAGTTCGCCAAATTTTTTGAGGGCGGTAAGTGCTAAGGTTTTGGGGGCAAAACTCAGAATTAATCGCGATTGGGCGATCGAACTTAGGTGAGCGATCATTTCCGCAGCCTTACTCTGAGGATAGTGGATCAGCACGTCCAGACAAATAACGGTGTGAAATTTGCCCGTTAAAGCTTCCAAATCTTGGGCGGCGAAGGAGATGTTGTAGAGCTTGCCGGGAACGGCTGTCGATCGATCGTAGGCTTCTGCTACCATCTTTTCAGAGATATCGCTAGCGCAAACAATTGCCCCAGCCTCAGCCAGAGGAATGCTCAGAGATCCCACACCGCAGCCGGCATCGCAGATACACAGCCCGCGCAAATTGCCGTCAGCTTCCAGCCATTTGATGACTGTATCCACCGTTTTCTGGTGCCCGGTGCGGATGTCTAGCTGCACTTTGTTGACTTTGCCGTCGCCGTAAATTCGCTGCCAGCGATCGAATCCCGTCGAGTTAAAATACTGTTTAACTATAGTCTTGTCGTCTACCAAATTCATCGATCTGCCTGCTGCTGAGTTATTGCCAACGGTTAGATATTATAGCAGAAGGAAGAGTTGATAGTTGACAGTTGACAGTTGACAGTTGATAGTTGAGCGAAGGAAGAAGCAATCGAACGCAAGGGTTTCAGCGATTCAGAACACCCTAAATGTCTGGCGCGATTGGTATTATGTAGCAATCTGGCTCGGAAAACGCGCAAGTTAGAACAACCGATTTTAGATTGGAGATTTTCAATTGTAGCTGAAAATCTAAAATCTAAAATCTAAAATCTAAAATAGTCTGTGCCAAGTCAATTCTTTTGTCGCCGCATTTAAATTCCAGCGCAACAGTTGAGTTGCCGGTTTGCCGATAATTCCCGAAAGTCCCATCGCCTTTCTGGGAGATTCAGTTGCTAGGGCGATCGCACTTTCGACATCGCAAATCCCCCACTTTACCAAATTCTGCACTCCCGCCAATAGTGGCAGAGTCGTACCTGCCAAAGTAGCAGATTCCAGCGGCGAGTGGTAATCTAATCTTACCCATGCCGTACCTTTTCTGACTTCAATTTGTCGGGAATCCCAAGGATAAACACCGTCAGGCAAACCCAAAGGAGCCAAAGCATCGCTCACTAAAAAAATGCCTGTTTCGTACCTGCCAGCGCGCAGCAAAAAATCAATCATTGTCGGAGAAACGTGCTTCCCATCAGCAATTAAACCGCATTTTACGCCCGGATAAACGATCGCCGCTCCCAACAAACCCGGTTCTCGGTGGTGCAAAC
>Ga0209490_10002512_pt1 | contig 17347 bp, 18 predicted proteins | sample MAT06_FD_187209 | JGI IMG/M metagenome (GOLD analysis project Ga0209490, IMG submission 187209) | Freshwater microbial communities from Lake Fryxell liftoff mats and glacier meltwater in Antarctica - MAT-06 (SPAdes) (version 2) | ecosystem: Environmental > Aquatic > Freshwater > Ice > Liftoff...
CGCCAACCCTCGCCCAATTGGCGACCAAGACGAGGAAGAGCCTACTTCGGGTGAGGGCCGGATCGATACGCTCGCCTCCGGCCTGCGCGACAAACTCCCCCGTAGCACCGATCGCGCTGCTCCCGGCGTCTCGATATGCGAGTACCGCTTCGCGAACTTCTGCGGGGGTCACTTTCGCCTGACCGAGTCCCGCCAGAGACTTCTCGGCTTGGAGCAGAGCTGGGCCTACCGCTTCAGCGTAATCTCGGAAGATCCCATCCGCTAACTCGCTATTTCTGCCAGCTAACAATCGATCGATGGAACCGCGGTCAAGCAGCGTGCGCTTCAGATCGCGAAGCGCCGCAGCGCACTGAATTTCGATCGCATTTCTATCTTCGATTGGCGGAGCAAAAGAGAGCGCCCATGGCGAAGTCACGCCAATCGCGGCCGCTGCCACCATATTTTTGAAGCCATCAGGAACCATTGGCTTTCTCCTCGCGAGGTCGCAGAATCACCACAATCTCGCCGATATCTTTGAGCGCAACCGCAAGGAGTTCGCTCGATGCGGAATCTATAGGAATCGCCAGTTCGCCTATCCACATTTTAAACGTTCCATCCAGTGTCGAATTCGGACCGCCTAGCTGGCTCCACCCGCTGAATGTCTGTTCGGCAACATTTGGGGAACACGTGATCTGGGCGGACAGTGTTTCCTCGCGATCGGTCACCGCCAAGAGCTCTCATCGCCGATGACGATCTTCGAGGCGGGGAGGGCTGAGCAGCGCGAGCGAGCACCCCGCTGTTATCTGTGCCAGAAGCCCTACTTCCAGCAACCGACCGTCCGTGAGCGAGATCCAAGCCCGTTCATACTTCGCTCCGAGTTTCTTCGGTCGAAGCGATAGCTTGACGAGCGTGGACTGCCCCGGCCGGACCTCGCGTTCGATTGGAGAGATCCCGACACACCCACAGGAGCGCCCGACATCTTCAATAAGCAGCGGGACACCCGACCGATTCTCAATCTCAACTGTAGCGTCGAGCGCTTGGTTCGGAGCATTCAGGCGATGCTCGCCAAATGCAATGGTTGCGGCGAATGCGGCGCCGGAATCAGCTTGGGGGGGGGAGGGAGAGGGCCAACGATGAACTTGACGTCCCGAGCCCCAACGGTGACCTCAACGGATGTTGTGCGCGCATCGCGCCGGTCGCCTTGCGCCCTGTGCGCTGCCCTGAAAACGATCGCTGAAGACGCATATACCAGTGAGCAGACGGCCAGCGAGACGAGAAACAACGGTTGGCGGCGAACCCACATCGAAGTCACTGTCGCCGGCGGCGACGGTGGTGTCAATTGGATTATTGGGGATTCTAAAGTTTTGGGTCTTCATCCTTTTGTGTGGTTGCGAGGATAAGGAAGACTAGTTTTCGGGCGGCTCCGCTCGGGGTCTGGCGCGCTCGTTGCGTCTGTTGGGTGTTCCACCGCCCGCGGTCGCCTTCACATCGCCGTACATCCTTCCGGCGGCGATGTGAAGGCGGCGGCAGGCTTGGTTTCACTCCAGAGCGGGTTATTCCCGCTACGCGGGATTCATCTCGACTTCGCCCGGGGACGCGGCTGTGCGCGCGATCGGAGCGGACACCGACGTCAAGCCGCCCCGAGCGGAGCAAGCCGGTCTCTGGTCCTCGCCGCGCGCGACCGAAGATCCCTGCGTCGCTACCCACACGAACGCCCGAAGCGCCAAAGTTTTCGGGCTTGATTTACTCGCCCGAGCAAGCAGGATTCTATCTCGCCTCTAGAAGTCGCAAGCAAAGCTGGAGAGCAACGTCTTGAACGCGCGTTCTTCTCGCTCATTTCACGCTGGCGTGAACGTCATCCCGCTCTCGACATACATATTCACCGTCTGACCGACCACGAAGTCGCTCGCCAACTGTCCTTCCGCGACCACGATCCACGCGGGCACTGCCATATCAATGAGCAGTCGGTTCGCCGCCGCGTCGACCGTGACGACGACGCCTTGCACGATGCGCGGGTGGCCGTCGACTGGTTCGATGAATTGGCCGCCTGCGCTCGCAGGGTGAATGCGCATCGCCTTACCGCGAATCGTGCCAGTGATGCGTTTGCCGACGACCGTCGTCACGCGGCCAGCGAGCTTGAAGTGCAGGCGGTACGCCGTGCTCGGAATTGAGAGAACGATGAGTTCGTCGGTGCCAGATGGCGTGACGGATTCCAAGACCGCGCGGCAGATGTCGGGGGCGGAGGCGACGTTCATGGGCGGGATGATACGGACTCGCGAGCCGGCGACAGATACGCCAAGAAGTTCGCCAACAGCTTCGGGCCGTCGATCGTCAGGAAGCTTTCGGGATGGAACTGCACACCTTCGAGCGGCGCTCGCTCATTGCCAGCGGCGTTCCAGCGCAATCCCATGATCTCGCCGCGCTCGGTCCACGCGCTGACCGTGAAATCCTTCGACACCGTCGAAGGTTCGACGACGAGCGAGTGGTACCGCGTCGCAACAAACGGATTCGGTAACCCGGAGAAGACGCCTATGCCGTCGTGCAGAATCGGTGAGGTTTTTCCGTGCACCGGCCTGTCGTTCCGTCGCACAGTCATTCCGTGCATGTCGCCGATGGTCTGATGACCAAGACACACACCGAGAATGGGAATCTTGCCCTTGAAGTGCGCGATGAGCGGCGCGCAGATGCCCGACTCTTTCGGGGTACATGGACCCGGCGAAATCACGAGTGCCTGCGGCGCGAGTTTCTCCGCTTGGGCGACATCGATCTCGTCGTTGCGAACGACCTTCACGTCGAGCGCGCGATCGATCTCGCCAAAGCGCTGCACAAGGTTGAACGTGAACGAGTCGTAGTTATCGATGAGAAGGAGCACAGGACGAGGAGCGTAGCAGCGTCACGCCGCCGTCCCCGCCACTCCGTCGCGCGTCACGACAAACAGATTGTTCGTGATCGGATACGGCAAACGGCGGTAGTCAGCGTCAATTCTCGATCTGAGGCGATCGACAAAATCGCCGGGGTCGCACGTCATCGCGAGGAACGTGTCGCGCGCTGGCGTGGCGACGTAGAAGTCACCCTTGAGTTCCGGCGCGAGCTTTTCGTAGAGACGGTTCAACAGCAGTCGCGCTGCGTCGTAACCGTCTTGGCGCGACACGATCGCTGCGCGACCGCCGTCCTTCGAATCAATGATCTGAATCGAAAGATCTGGCGCATAGCGACCGAGATTCTCCCGCGCGATAGATTCTAAATCCTCTGATTGAACCCCCCACCGGATCATCTGCTCCGTCGTGATAGACACCGTCATCTGTGGAAGATCGATCACAAACACGACAACGGTGTCGTTGACAAACGGCACATGCGCTACTTGCTCGCGCTCGAGATGTTTGAAGATCGACTCCGGCTGAATGCGCGGCATGATGCGCGGTCGCGCGATCGCGAACGGCAGCGGCGAGCCTGAGACCGTGTCCCCTTCGATCAGCTTTTCCAGATAGGTCTCGACGATTTGCACGCCGTTGTCTGGATCACGCAAGACCATGCGATACAAGTTGTCGAGTCCGAGGTGGCGCCCATCGATGACGATGTCCATGGGTCCAGCGAGCTGCACCGCTCGCTCGGGGAAATGCCGCTTCAGAATCGTGACGACCTGTTCACCGAACGCTTCCGGTTCGTGCGGCATCGCTGACATGGTCTCGCCTCCTCCGTGCTGCTCGCGGCCGTAGCCTTGGCCGAGAGAAGATCCGCACGTTTCGGCGCGCGGATCCGCAGCAGGCTTGCAAATGAGAGATCGCCCCGCAACGATCGTCGCCATCCGTGACGACAGTCGTGGTCTGTTTCGGCTCGTCTCGCCCCGGCCTTTGAGACAAGCCCGCATCTCTTGCCTGTTAGACTCCGTTTGCAACGATGACGATCACTCTGCGACCGCACCGTTCCCCTGATCCGCGCGACGCGATCGCGCAGCGCCTCGACGCGTGGTTCTCGGCCCCTGCCGACCAACTCCTCGTCATCGCCGGGCCGTGCGCTCTGGAATCGGATGCGATCAACCGTCAAATCGGCGAAACCGTCCGCGACGCGTGCGTCGACCTCGGTATCCCCTACGTCTTCAAGGCGAGCTTCGACAAGGCGAATCGCTCCAGCATTCGTTCGGCGCGCGGACCCGGTGCCGATGCGGGACTAGACCGGCTGCGCCGACTGCGCGAGACCCTGGGCGTGCCGGTGACTACTGATATCCACGCCCCCGAGCAGGCCGCGCCGGCCGCTGCGGCGGTCGACATCCTTCAGATTCCGGCGTTCCTCTGCCGCCAGACAGATCTCCTCGTCGCCGCTGCCACCACCGGGGTCGCGGTCAACGTCAAGAAGGGGCAATTCATGGCCCCGGATGAGATGAGGAACGTCGTGACGAAGCTCACGGACGCGGCCCCCGCCGGTGATGCGGCCCGCATCATGCTCACCGAGCGCGGCACCTTCTTCGGCTACCACCGCCTCGTCAACGATTTCATCGGAATTGCTGACCTTTTGGCTCTCGGGCGGCCAGTCTGCTTCGATGCAACTCATTCGACGCAGCTCCCGGGCGGGGACAAGACCTCAACGGGCGGGAGACCCGAGCGTGCCCCATCGCTTGCCCGCGCCGCGATCGCCACCGGCGTTCACGCACTCTTCTTGGAATGCCACCCCGAGCCCGCTCGCGCGACCTCGGACGCAAGCACCATGCAGCCACTCGAAACGGTCCCGGCACTCCTGCGTTGTCTCGTGGCGATGCGTCGGACGCTCGCAGAGCACGGGGTCACCGCCGGTCGCTAGCGGCAAAACTACTCGACCGAAACTGGAGACTTTCTAGGACGATTCCCGATCGTCACCGCTACGCTGCCCGTGGCAACTGCGGTCCTGTGTGCGTCAGTCCGTCTGCCCTCTCGATTTCCTTTTTCTTGGGGATCCTCTGTGCCGAGCGACCGCTGCGATCACTGCGACAAGCCTGCCGTCGTGCATGAGCTCGTCATCAAGAACGGCACCACGCTTGAGGTCCACCTCTGCGAGGAGCACGCTTCGGCGCAGGGGTACGTACTCCCGTCCCATCAACCAGTGCACCAGTTGCTCACGCAGTTCGCCGTCGGCGCGCCAGCCAAGTCAGCGGCGGCCAAGCAGAAAGTGGTCAAGGCTTGCACGACGTGCGGACGCACGCTGGCTCAGATCCGAGAGACTGGGCTCCTCGGTTGCGCTGACTGCTATCGAACCTTTGAAGACGGTCTTCAGTCTCTCATAGAGCGGGCGCAGGCCGGGGCGAATTTCCACATTGGCCGTACCCCCCGCGGTGAGCGCGACGCAGCAGCGCGACACGAGTTGCGTACCCGCCTCGTTCGCGAGCTCGATGAAGCAGTGTCAGCTGAACAGTACGAACGAGCGGCAAAGCTACGCGATCGCATTCATCAGATGAAGGACGCTGGCGACTGCGAAGTGTGAAGTCTGAACTGTGAAGGCTTGAGCCGGGCCTACGTGAGCCGGGCCTAGCCGATCGGGTGAGCAACGTTCCCTTCAATACTCGCGATGCGGATTAACGAAACGAGCGTGTGGCAGAATGGGACCGGTCCCGACGGCGACGTTGTCGTTTCAAGTCGAGTGCGCCTCGCTCGCAATCTTGCCGGATTCCCCTTCGTCAATCGGGCGAGCGCTCCGCAGCGTCACGAAGTCGTCCGCATGGTGCAGGGCGCGCGGTGGCCCGATGACTTGGCTCAATCACTCGTCTGGGTGAATGTGCAGCAAGCGACAGCGATCGACCGGAACATCTTGGTCGAGCGCCACCTCATCTCGAAGCAATTTGCCGATGGCGATCTACCGAGGGCGGTCGCGATCTCGCCCGACGAGACACTCTCGGTGATGGTCAACGAGGAAGACCACCTTCGGATTCAGGTGCTTCGCGCTGGCGCCCGCCTCGGCGACTGCTTCGACGCCATCGAGGTACTCGACCGCTCGCTTGAGCAATCGCTCGACTTCGCTTTCACCTCGCGATGGGGATTCCTTACCGCGTGTCCGACCAACGTGGGCTGCGGCATTCGGCTCTCGGTGATGCTGCACTTGCCTGGGCTCAAGCTCACGAATGAGATCGAGAAGGTGCGCCGGGCTGCGAAGGACATGCACTTGGCAGTGCGTGGGTTCTACGGCGAGGGATCGGAAGTCATCGGTGACTTCTATCAAGTGTCGAACCAAATCACCTTGGGGCGGAGCGAACAAGATCTCTTTGACCACTTCGCTCAGTTCGTCGTGACCAGCCTTGTCGATTACGAACGCACAGCCCGAGGCGTCTTGGTACGTCAGAGTGGAACCCTTGTCGACGACCGCGTCCACCGGGCGCTCGGCATTCTTCGCTCCGCGCGGCTTCTCACAGCGGACGAGGCGATGAAGCTCTTGAGCCGCGTGCGACTGGGTGTCTGCCTCGGGCGCGTCAACGACGTAGACCTCGCGACAGTGCACCGCCTGTTTCTCCAGGTCCAGCCAGCCCACTTAAAGGTGCTGACGCAGACCGAAGAACAAGACGCAGAACTTCGCGAAACGCGAGCAACGCTCGTGCGCCGAGCGCTGGGCGGACGCTAACTCTTCCATACCGCGCCACTGAACCCTAGGCTCCGCCGTAGCCAGCGTCGGCGAACGCTGCGGCATCGAAGTCTTTCGCGGTGATCCCCTTCGCGTCGTGCGTCGACAGCGTCAGCGTCACCTTGTTGTAGCGAATCAAGATGTCGGGATGGTGCTGCGTGCGCTCGGCTTCCGCAGCGATCTTCTCGACGAACGCAATCGAGTGGAGGAAGTCAGCGAACGCAAAGGTCCGCTGGATGGCGTCACCGGTCTGCGACCATTCGGAGCGCGATGCGAGGCGAACATCGACCTGATCCTGCGTGAGAGCTCGAGGAGTCTTGGACATAGGCAATCACCGGTGTTTCTGCACGCCCACGGGGACGACACGCCCGTGGGGCACCCGAACCGTGTGCACTATACCGTTTGCTTCGCGATGAACATCCGCCGCACGCGACTCGCGCCCTCACCGACCGGCGCGCTGCACCTCGGTAACGCTCGCACATTCGCGTTGACCTGGGCACTCGCCCGTAACGAGGGCTGGGAAGTGCTCCTGCGCATTGAGGACCTCGACTTTGAACGCGTCAAGCCCGGCGCGATGGAAGAGACGCTGGAAATCCTCGCGTGGCTCGGCCTCGATCACGACGGCGAACTCGCCGTGCAGCGCGACGATCTTGAACCCTTTCACGTCGCCATGCAGCAACTCGCAGTTGCCGGTCACATCTTCCGCTGCGAACGGTCGCGGAAAGACGTGCGGCTTGCCACGAGTGCCCCTCACGCGGAAGACGGCGAAATCCGCTTCGAGCCATCGCTGCGGCCCAACCCTAGTTCACGAACGGCTTCCTTCACCGACGATCACGCAAACCATCGGCTGATCGTGGATCCCGGTAGCGAAGTCATCGTCGACGAACTCTCGGGCAAACACGCATTCGATCCCGGTCGCGAAGTCGGGGACTTTCTCGTGTGGATGAAGCTCGGCGTACCGAGCTATCAACTCGCTGTCGTCGTCGACGACGCACGGTACGGAATCAGCGACGTCGTGCGCGGCGATGATCTCCTTCCGAGCGCCGCGCGACAACAGATCCTTTATCGACTGCTCGGCGCCTCCGCACCGCGCTGGTGGCATCTGCCGCTCGTCTACGGCGACGACGGAGAGCGCCTCGCGAAGCGACACGACCACACGAGCCTCGCCCAGTTGCGTGCCGCTGGCGTGCGTCGCGAGCGGGTGCTCGGCCTCTTGGCTGAACGAAGTGGGCTTCTAGCCGTTCCAACAGAACTCTCGCTCGAAGACTTCCGCACGCTCGTCACCGTCGATACGCTGCGGGCAATGACCACGCGTGAACTGGCTTCCGTCGAAGCCCAGTCGCGCATTCGGAAGGACGATTTGCAATGGCTTTACGACCGCTCGGACTAACTGCGCTCGCATGCGCGATCTCGGCGACGGCTCTTGTCGCGACTGCCTGCGATCCAAGCCAAGTGGGTGCGGTCGAGAAGGTCACCATCGGTGGTACCGAGTTCACCTTGAAGACCGCCCTCGACGACGCTTCGCGCGCGAAAGGCCTCGGTAGCGTGAGCGAACTACCTGAGAACGGCGGCATGATCTTCGTGTTTCCGGACTCCGAGCCGCGTGGCTTCTGGATGAAGGACTGCCTGATGGACATTGACATCGCCTACATCAGCCCGCTCGGGATCGTGACGGCGGTTCACACAATGGCAAAGCAGCCACTGAAAGGCGAGAACGAGTCGCTCTCGGCGTACCACCAGCGGCTGAAGACATATCCGAGCGGTTCTCCGGCGCAGATCGCGATTGAGCTTCGCCCCGGCACATTCGACAAACTCGGCATCAAGCGCGGATCAAAGATCACGCTCGACTTACCGCGGTTGAAGGCCGCCGCGAAGTAAGACCTCGTACTGAATGCCGTCCCGCACTGAGCCGATGAGTCGCGGTGTCCGCGCTCAAAACGGTCATGATCGTCGGGAGGAACGGCGCGGCGGTGGCCGACGCGCTCGCGAGCGCTCGTTGGCCTGACGGCGGTCCCGCCACGACGCTCGTCGTTCACGAACGACCTAGTTCCGTGTTCGCTTCAGCGCTTGCGAATCCGTCGCTCTTCCTCATCATTGACGACGATCAGTGTGACACCGACGCGCTTCGCGCGCTTCTCGAGTACGCGAAGGTAGAAGGTGTTCCGGTGCTGCTCCTCGCGCCCGACGAGCGTTCCGCGCCAAGCGCTCGCAGTGTGTCGGACGCCCCTACCGCGCTGCGCTTCTCGTGCGACACCACACCAGGAGCGCTCGCTGCTGCAATCGCTGGCCTCCTCGTCCGGAACGATGAACTCGATCAACTGAGTGCGGAACTCGCACTCAGCGCCCGCGTCGCCGATGGCGTGCGCAGCGAGATCACCCGAATCGACGAAGAACTCCAGATGGCGGCAGTGCTGCAGCAGGAGTTCTTGCCGCGGCTTCCACCGCCCATTGAAGGCGTCGAGTTCGCAGCCCTGTGGCGTCCTGCGGGCAGTGTGTCTGGCGACGTTTACGACATCATTCGCCTTGACGAGCGCCACATTGGCGTGTTTCTGGCCGACGCAGTTGGTCACGGCGTTGCAGCGGCGCTGATGGCGATGCAGCTCTGCCGCGCGCTCGAGACCTGCGACAACCACGACCGATTTCGTCGCATCGTTCCCCCTGCGGAAGCGCTCAGCAGGCTGAACGCGCTGATGGCCGACCGACAGGGTCGCGTCGGCCGTTACGCAAGCGCGACCTACGCGGTTATCGACTGCCGGGACCGCATCGCGCGATTGGCGACTGCTGGCGGTCCAGCCCCGATCGTTGTGTCGCATTCGTCGGGTCTGCGCGCCCTTTCCGCGAGCGGCCCGCTTCTAGGCATGACGCCCGATCAAGAGTTCGAGGAGTTAGTCATCGAACTCGCCGACGAAGATCAACTCCTCATATACTCCGACGGCTTCGAGCAGGCGTTCCGCGACGACGATGGCGTGCTCCTGTTTCCCGAGATGTTGCCCCGGTATCTGAGCGAGATCGCGCGGATCTGCGAGTCGAGCGACTGCGCCGCTGCGCTCGCAGCGCTCGCGAATAAGCTCGACATCGAGCAAGGGTCGTTGCACCCCGCCGACGATTGCACGCTGCTTCTTATGCGCGCGCGAGCGAAGGCCTGCGCGCGGGCGGCGTAGGGGCGGGCGTAATGTCGTTCACTCTCTCTACGAGCGTTTCGCAGGGCGAGCCTGAATTTGCCGAAGTTTTTGAATTGCAAGATTCAAGATCGCTATCGAGGGGCACGCTCGGTGTCGGGTTTAGTTTGAAGAAGCTGAAGTCGCCAGGGAGGGTCGCATGATTCAAACTACTCGGCAGAAGACGCTGCGCCGCAGCCGAGCGACGTCGCTTGGTTGTTTGGATTCGCGTCGCTCGATGAATTCGCGCTCTGACTGGGCGATGCGCCAGCGACAACTCAGCAAGCGGTCATCACGCTTCTAGGGGGTGCGTCGTGAACGTAACAAGCACTGTGACGGTATTGCAAATCTCTCGCTTGCGAGCCCATTGGCGCGCGGCTGGAGTGAGTGCAGTCTTGGCGCTCTTTCTCGTACCCGCTTCTGTGCAAGTTCAGTGCGCCTATTCAGTTGTCGAAATCGCACCACCCTCGTGCCCATTCAGCCAAGAAAGCATCACACCGACTTCCATGCACGATGATGGCACCATCGTCGGCTACTACACGCTCTGCGGGGGTGTGTACCGTGGATTCCGCCGTCATCCAGACGGAACGTTCGAGACGCTTCCAGTTCCAGCAGGCGCATTCGGTGCGGTGGCCGACAAGATCGCGCCCGACGGAACCATCGTAGGTACGGCCGATGTTGCGGTGCCTGGCGAGGTTGTCGGTCGCCTAACAGTGTGGGCCGGCAGTGGCGTTGTCATGGCGGACGCGCCATCGAGCCTTGTGTGGATGTCCGGCGGCGCGGCAGGCAACCTCGGCCTTGCCGGAGGCATGCTGAACACAGGATTCGTTGGTGATGTGCCGGCGCTCTGGCAGAACGGGCGCTACTTGCCGCTGCCGCCCCTTATTGCTTCAGCGGAGGGTCGATTTAATCGAATCAACCGTTTTGGCGCTCGATTGGCCGACATCTCACAGGGCATTGGCTTCAACGGCGTACTGGCAATCTGGTTCACCGACGACAGTATCGAAGTGCTTTCGCCACCAAGAGGCTATTCAGGATGCGTTGCTCGAAGCCTCAATGCCGCAGGTCACGTCGCAGGGCGCGCGTTTCCGGCCGACTACCCGGCGTCGCTCCCGCGAGCCCACCTCTGGCGTTCGATGGAGATCATTGATCTGGGCGTGCTGCTTGGAATGCAGTTCTCACTCTCCGATGACATCAACGACGTCGACCAAGTAGTGGGGGGATCGGGCAGTACCTCAGGGGGTGGGATCTCCGTGTTTTTCTGGGCGGATGGTCACCTTTACGACCTCATGCTGCTCGCGCCGCCGCTGCCGGGTGGATATTACTTGGAGGCGGGAGCGATCAACAATCGCGGGCAGATCGCGGTTGTTGGCTACCGAATACCGAATAAGTCGCGCATCTTCCTGCTGACGCCGCTCTCCCTTGCAGACGCCGACGTCACAATCGATTGCAAGGTCGATACCAAGGATCTTCTTGCCGTTCTTGAATGTTGGGGTCCGCGCGAAACATCGGTGATCGAGCGCGCCGACATTGACGGCGACGGCGTCATCGGTCCGCGCGATCTCGCCGAGGTGCTGGGCAATTGGACACCGTAGGCCTCGCGAGCTTGGCCGGTCGCCTACCTACCCACGCCACGCTAGCGTCCGCTCAACCATCTTCGCTACGCAGTCCGCTTCGAGGTTGACCTCGCTGTCCGGCTTGAGTGATCCGAGCGTCGTTCGCGCAAGAGTTTCGGGGATGAGGCAGACATCGAACGTTCCTGTCGCGTCATCGACAGCTGCGACGGTCAGCGATACGCCGTCGATCGTGATCGAACCGCGCGGCATCAGGTAGCGCATCAAGTCGCCGGGCGAGGCGACGCGCACCCGCCACTCCCCTCCTGCGCCAGACACCAATACTATTCGTCCGACACCATCGACGTGGCCCTGCACGAGGTGTCCGCCGAGCAGTGTTGTTGGCGTCGCAGAGCGCTCGATGTTCACCGGAGTTCCGACGCCGAGCCGTCCCAGCGTCGTCAAACTCAGCGTTTGATGGATGACATCGAAGCGCAGCCCGTCCTCCTCTGACACCAGCGTCAGGCAACAGCCCTGCACCGCGATCGATTCGCCTAATGAGAGTGGAGAAGGGGCGAGCCTAGTCCGGTCGCTCGCGACGGCAGATGGCGGCTCCAAGACAAGGCGAATTCCGGTCGCAGTGACGTCTTTAGCCGCAATGATCGCTGTACGTTGAATGAGTCCGGTGAACATGGTTCCGCCTGCCGTGGACCTGCACCCTACCGGATCCTGTCCGCTTGACGCTGCATCCCCTCAACCTCGATACTTCCCGGTCTCACTTTCCCGCCCTCGTAGCGGAGCTGCGCCCGATGTCGCCTGATCGCCTTTCTTCGTCCGTCTTCCTTCGGTCCTCGCCAGCAGCCACTTTCTGTGCGGCCTTGGCCTCGACCGGCGGACTGCTCGCTTCGGCAAGCGCGTTCGCAGCTCCGCAAACCACGCCAGCATCCGCCGCGCCGGTGCCGGCGGTGGTGGCCGAAACACAGAGGCGCCTCGACGCGGTGACCGCAGACGTAGATCGCGAGTACCTCATTGGTCCGGGTGTCGCTGCGGACTTGGGCTATCGCGTCGTGTGGCAGGCGCACCTGCCCGCGGCGACACCGATTACGCGAGTGGGCGTCGGGCTGCACGGCATCTACGTGCTCGACGCGACCAACACCATCGCGCGACTCCGCCCGTCCGATGGCGAGCTTCTTTGGCGTGTTGCCGTCGCGAATCCCATCGACATCTTCCGCGGCGTGACGTGGGCCGATGTCGCTGTCACGACTCCGTCACCCAAGGGTCCGATCGTCACGAGGGAACCGCGCGCGTATCTCTCCACCGACACTGAATGTTTCGTCATCGATCCGAACTCAGGATCAATGATCGACCGCCAGCGCTTCGTCAAACTTCCCGCCACCGATCCGCTGTCGGTCGGTCCATACCTCGTGTACGGAACGATCGGCGGACAAGTCGTCTGGCACCAATGCGTCGTCGGGCACGAGCTCCACGCGAACTCGCTTGACTCGAATATGCGGGGCAAGCCCGTCCGCCTCGGCGACAGCGTGATCGCTGCGAGCGAACGCGGCTTGATCATGGCCATGGACGCGAGCACGGGGCGGACGCGCTGGACTGCTCGAACACTCGGTGGCGTTCTATCGACCCCCGCCGTTGGCGATGGAATGGTTTACGTTCCGAGCGAAGACCAGTACCTCTGGGCGTTCGACGGTAAGACTGGCGCCGCCAATTGGCGCTACTTCACGCAGAGTTCGCTGACGACCCCGCCGTACGCGGTGGGTGACTCGGTGCTGCAATACGTACCCGACGAGGGCCTTGTGTGCCTCGCCTCGCGGGCGAACGGCAAGCTCGACGGCGTGGTGCGCTGGAAGAATCCCGATGTCAGCGGTGTTCCGTATGGCATGGTTGGAAACAACGTCTTGCTCTGGGACGAAACGAAGCGCGTGCTCACGCTGCTCGATCCAGTCAGCGGATCAGTGCTTTCGAGGCACTCGCTCCCGCAAGTCGACCAGTTGCTGCTCACCGCAACCGGGCCTTTGGCGGATGACATCTTCGGCCTGTCTAAGGACGGTCGCGTCGTTCGCCTCACGCCGAAGCAGGCGCGGAGTACGGCGGCCACGCCCGACGCAGCCCCGGCCGTCAAGAAGGAAATTCCGTTGAGCATTCCGCTCGCCACCCCGGACGGAGCTGCGGCTGGTTCTGCTCGCTGACGGCACCGGTTGCTTCATTCACGCTCTTCCGGCTCACGCGTGTCGGCTTACTTGTTTCGGTTTTATGGACGCACCCATCCGCATCCGCCGAGCTCTCCTGTCGGTCTCAGAGAAGACGGATCTCATCCCGTTCGCCCGCGCCCTCGCCGAATTCGGTGTGGAGCTCGTCTCGACGGGCGGCACCGCTGCCGCGCTTGCTGCGGCAGGAATCGCGGTGACGCCGATCGAAAAGCTCACTGGCTTTCCTGAGATTCTCGACGGACGCGTCAAGACGCTGCACCCGATCGTCCATGGCGGATTGCTCTTCCGCCGCGATGTAGCGGCGCACGTCGAACAGGCGAAGGCGCACGGCATCTCGGCCATCGATCTCGTATGCGTCAACCTGTATCCGTTTGAACGGACTATCCGCCGTGAAGGTGTGCGCCCGGACGAGGCGATCGAGCAGATCGACATCGGCGGCCCTTCGATGCTCCGCAGCGCCGCGAAGAACTTCGAGTCGGTGACCGTTGTCACCGCAGCGAATCAGTACGACCGCGTCATCGCTGAAATGCAAGCGCACGACGGATCGACCTCGCTCCAGCTCCGCCGCGATTTCGCCGCTGCGGTGTTCGCTCGCACCGCCGAGTACGACGCAGCGATCGCATCGTGGATGGGACAACGGCGCGGCGAGACGTTTCCCGACGTACTGCAACTTTCGTACTTCGCTCACGGAGAGCTGCGCTACGGCGAGAACCCGCATCAGCGCGGCGCGGTGTATCGCGAAGCGAGTTCGAACGAGCCGAGCGTTGTCACCGCTGAACTCCTCGCTGGAAAACCACTTTCCTATAACAACTTGCTCGACGCCAGCGCCGCTCTGGAGTTAGTTCAAGACCTGCGCGATCTCTTCTTCGGCGAGATCGCCGCATGCATCGTGAAACACACGAACCCGTGCGGCGCCGCTGTGGGAGCTTCTGCACGCGACTCGTTCGTCAAGGCCTACGCTGGCGATCCGCTCGCGGCGTACGGCGGCATCGTTGCGATCGCCGGAACAGTCGATCGAGCGACGGCTGAAGCGATGACCGAGGGCGAGAAGTTTCTCGAGGTGATCATCGCTGAGCGCTTCGACCCCGCTGCCGTGCAGCTCCTTTCGGAACGTTGGAAGAACGCTCGCCTCCTCGCCGTCGGTCCGCTCAAGCCCGTGCCAGCGAGCGCTGTTTCGTATCGCAGCATTCCCGGCGGACTCTTAGCACAAGAGCGCGACACACGAGCGACCAGCGATGCTGATCTCGCGCACACGGCGGGTCCTCCGGCGACACCCGGAACCCGCGCCGACGCCGCGTTCCTCATGACCATCGCGAAACACCTCAAGAGCAACGCGGTGTGCATTGGCGCGAACAAACAGCTCTTTGGTGCTGGCGCGGGTCAGATGGACCGCGTCGCAAGTTGCCGCATCGCCGTGGAAAAGGCCGGATCGCGAATTCGAAGCGCTGGTGTCGTTGCGGTCGCGGCGAGCGACGCGTTTTTCCCCTTCAGCGACGGTCCGCAGCTTCTTATCGATGCTGGCGTGCGCTGCATGGTGCACCCGGGTGGGTCGAAGCGCGACTCCGATACGTTCGCGTTATGCGAAGCGAAGGGCGTCACCTGCCTCGTCACCGGCGTGCGCCGTTTCCGGCACTGAACTCGCGGACACGCCCGGATCGGACAGTTCGGGCGATCTGAGCCACCGCTGCGCCGTACACTGCCGCTCCCATGTCCGCACACCAACCCGAACTCCGGCTCGATCACCCCACGCTCGCCGTCATCAAGGCGGCGTTTCCCGGAGTCAAGCTCTTGGCGACGGAGTTCCGTGGCCAGACGACGTTGATCGTTCCCCGCGACAGGGTCAAGGAAGTCGCCCGCTATCTGCGTGACGACCCGCAGTGCGACTACAACTTTCTCTCCGATGTCACCGCCGTCGACTACTTGGGCTATCCCGTCAAGCAACTCGGTCGATTCGGTGTCGTCTGGCTGCTGCAAAGCCATAAGCATGATCGCCGACTCACGCTGAAGACGTTCATCGATCCATCGCTCGACACGTCGGGCAACGCTGAAGATCCAACGCTCGTCGTCGATTCGGTCACCGACATCTGGCCCGGTGCCGAATGGACCGAGCGCGAGGTCTATGACATGTTCGGGATCCGCTTCCGCGGCCATCCCGATCTGCGCCGCATTCTGCTCTGGAAAGACTATCCCGGCTTCCCGCTCCGCAAGGACTATCCCCTCCGTGGTCGCGGCGAACGCGAGATGTACAAAGTGCTGGATCGCGAGTCGCGCTAGGCGGTCACTTCGCCGCTGCTGGTGATCCTGCTGGTGCTCCCGCAGTTGGGACAGTTCGCTTCATGACGAATTTGAGCGGCTCGCGCGGCTTCTCGCCTTGAACGAACTCGACCGCGATCTTGAGTTCGTCGCCAGTCACTTCGTAGACGATGCGCGAGAGATCATGCGCGTCTTTCTCGGCTTCGAAGACGGCGCGCGACGACGACGACTGTGTTAGTTTCAAAGTGAGCGGCTTGTCCGCATCTTCCTTCGCGGTCAAGGTCGGCGTGTAGTGCCGAAGCCTCAATCGCGTCGCGTCGGGTTCGACGGTGATCGTAAGCATCTCAAACATCATGGGACTGCCGTCGGGTTTGAGCCAACGGAACGCGCCCATCATGCTTTCGTGGCCGCTACTTCCGCGCGGTGCCGACCAGATCTCCTCGGAAAATCCGTCGTCACCCGAACTCGACCAGTTGCCCGCGAGAAACCCGAGCGTGCTCAACGGCAGAGTCGACTTCGGAGGATCGCCGGTTCCCTTTGCGACCCCCATCGCGCCCCCCATGAGAAGAAGCGCAGCGAGCGGAAGGGCGAGGAGCGTCGATGTAAGTGTGGCGTAGCGCATGGGCAGAATCTCCCTTGAGGTAGCGAACATGAGAGCGTTCACGAGGCACCTAGCGACTGGTACAGCATCAGCGCGTTGCCATCGGGATTGTAAGACGTAGCCAGCTCTACCATACCGAGCACGCTCGGCGCACGACAGCTGCGTACGACGGTGCTTCGAGCAGTTTCTATCGCCTCAGACGACGCTCGGAGCGGCTGGCGGAACAGGCGATGGCTATCTAAGACAGCGTCGCACGACCCCCACCGTTACGCTGCACGACATGCATTCCGCGCGTCGCGTCGCTCTGTGCAGCGGCCACATGATCGATCAACCGGACCGCGCGACACCGCGGTTCCCTGCATCTCGTGAAGGGTTTGTCGCGGCTGCCATTGCTCAGACATTCGCGTCGTGGAATCTCGGTCCGGACGATCTCGCGATCTGCGGCGGCGCGCGTGGTGCGGACATCCTCTTCGCTGAGGCCGCGCTCGATCGCGGACTAACACTGCGCATCTTGCTTGCGGAATTCGAGGCCGACTTCCGGCGCAACTCGCTCCAGCTCGGCGCCAGTGATCTCGCGTGGGAGCATCGCTTCGACGACTTGCGAAAGCGCGGCGCGACGATCTCCGGCCGGCATGAGCGCTTCGGCGATCCTCCAGCGAGCGTTTCCATCTACGAACAAACAAATCGCTGGATGCTCGACACCGCCGTCGACGAAGCGGACGATGAGATTCTCGCGGTGCTGGTGTGGGACGGCCAAGATGCTGGCGACGGACCGGGTGGAACCGCACATTTTCAGCGTGAGCTGCTCTCGCTGAAAATGTCGCCGGTGGTGATCGATCCGCGGCCGTGACCCACGCTCCGCGCTTGGCGCCAGTGCCAGCGGAACGACCGCAAGGTCCTGACCTGCTCCCCAAAATCTGAGCCAGTTCCTATGAGAGTCCCGATGAGCCCCGGCCGGGCTTCGGAGACTCTCGATGAAACGGACACGACACTCACCTG
>Ga0209490_10002516_pt1 | contig 17336 bp, 14 predicted proteins | sample MAT06_FD_187209 | JGI IMG/M metagenome (GOLD analysis project Ga0209490, IMG submission 187209) | Freshwater microbial communities from Lake Fryxell liftoff mats and glacier meltwater in Antarctica - MAT-06 (SPAdes) (version 2) | ecosystem: Environmental > Aquatic > Freshwater > Ice > Liftoff...
GGTGAACTGGCGCAGGCGCAGGCGCTGCTGGACAGCGTCCCGGAAGCCGAGCGCGACGACGAACATGCGCGCCTGGTGAAGCGCCTGGCCCTGGCCAGCGTTCAGCCCGAAGGCAACCCGGCCGAGTTGGCCGCGCGCATAGCCGCCAACCCGCGCGACTTCGAGGCGCGCTTTGCCTTGGCCGCGCTGATGGCCCACGCCGGCGACTTCAACGCCGCCTTCGACCAGCTGCTGGAAGTGGTGCTGCGCGACAAGGCCGAAGGCAAGCCCGACCGCGAGAAAGCCAGGCTGCAGCTGGTGCAGTGGTTCGAGGTCTGCGCCGACCCTGACGTCGTCAGCCGTGGCCGCCGTTACCTCGGCATGTACTTGAATTGACCCACCCCCAGAAGCGCCTGCGGCGCTTCCCCCTCCAGGGGGCGCCGCTAGCGGCCCGGCGAAGCCGGTTCCGCGGCGGCCACTTGACGGCGCCAGCCGCTGGCGCAGCGGCCGGTCAGCTCAGCCCCGCCAGCAGTTCGGCGTTGCCGCCCGCGGCGGCAGTGTTCACCGTCACCGTCTGCTCGGCGCAGAAGCGGTACAGGTAGTGCGGCCCGCCGGCCTTGGGGCCGGTGCCGCTGAGGCCTTCGCCACCGAAAGGCTGCACGCCAACCACGGCGCCGATCATGTTACGGTTGACGTAAACGTTGCCGATGCGCGCCAGGTCGGCAATGCGCTCGGCGCGGCTGTCGATGCGCGTCTGCACGCCTAAAGTGAGGCCGTAGCCCAAAGCGTTGATCTGGCGCACCACCTCGTTCACGTCACACGCGGCCCCTGGGCCGCTTTGTCCCAGTCCCCAGCGCACGACGTGCAACACGGGGCCGAAGATCTCAGTCTTCAGGTCGGCGATGCGGGATATCTCGAACGCCGCTGGTGCCACCAAGCGCGGGAAGGGGGAGGTCACCTTTGTTTCGCCCAGCAACTTGGCTTCACTGCGCAGGCACTGCACATGGGCGCTGATGCCGGTGAAAGCTTCGTCGTCGATGACCGGGCCGACGTCGGTGGAAAGCTCTGCAGGGTCGCCCACCTTCAACTCAGCCAGCGCGCCGCGCAGCATCTCGATCACGCCGTCAGCAATGCCCTCGTGGACGCACAGCAGGCGCAGTGCGCTGCAGCGCTGGCCGGCGCTGCGGAAGGCGCTCTGCACCACGGCATCCACCACCTGTTCGGGCAGCGCGGTGCTGTCCACCACCATCGCATTGAGACCCCCGGTTTCGGCGATCAGCGGCACGATGGCGCTGTCTTTCGCGGCCAGTGTGCGGTTGATGATGCGCGCCACCTGCGTGCTGCCGGTGAAACACACGCCGGCCGTCAGCGGGTGCGCCACCAGCGCTGCGCCCACGGTTTCGCCCAGGCCGTGCAGCAGCGCCACGGCGTCGCTGGGCACGCCCACTTCATGCAGCAGCGCGACGAAGTGCCGCGCCACCACGGGCGTCTGCTCGGCAGGCTTGGCGGCCACGGTGTTGCCCGCCACCAGCGCCGCCACCACCTGGCCGGCGAAGATGGCGAGCGGGAAGTTCCAGGGGCTGATGCAGACAAAGACGCCGCGGCCATGCAGGCGCAGCACATTGCTTTCGCCGGTGGGGCCGGGCAACGTCTGGTCCATCAGGCGGGCTTCGGCTTGATCAGCGTAGTAGCGGCAGAAGTCCACCGCCTCGCGCACCTCGGCCACGGTATCGCCCAGGGTCTTGTGCGCCTCTTTCACGAGCAGGGCGCAGTAGGCCGGCAGGCGGCTTTCCAGCAGGTCGGCCGCCTTGCGCAACAGGGCCGCGCGCTCGGCCAGCGGGCGCGCCGCCCAGGCGTCGAAGCCGGCGTGCAGGCGCTGCATGGCGGCGTCGGCGTCAGCCGCACTGTGCATGGCCAGCGTGGGCACCCGCGTGGTGGCCAGGGCGGCGTCCAGCGGCGCGCGTTGCGCCAGGCAGGCCAAGTCCACGCCCACCGAGTTGGCGCGTGACGGACCGTACAGCGCACGCGGCATCGGGAAGGCCGGCGCACTGCTGGGCGCCAGCGGCGAAGCCAGCAACACGGCGGCGCTCACATGTTCATCGGCCAGCTGGTGCACAAACGACGAGTTGGCGCCGTTCTCCAGCAGGCGGCGCACCAGATAAGCCAGCAGGTCGCGGTGTTCGCCCACGGGCGCATAGACACGCACCGGTGTGGCTGCCAGAGAAGCCGAGCCGCCGCTGTTCATCACCTCGCGATAGACGCCGTCACCCATGCCGTGCAGGCGCTGCATTTCAAAGGCCGCGCCAGCCTTCTGCGCCATCTGAAGAATCGCTGCGATGGTGCCGGCGTTGTGGGTGGCGAACTGCGGGTAGATCAGCGCGTGGTGGCTGATCAGCCGCGCGGCGCATGCCAGGTAGCTGATGTCGGTGTGGTGCTTGTGCGTGAACACCGGGTAGCCCGGCAGGCCGCCTTCCTGCGCGCGCTTGATTTCGCCGTCCCAGTACGCGCCCTTCACCAGGCGCACCATGAAGCGCAGGCTGTGGGTTTTCGCGATGCGCGCCACTTCGTCCACGACTTCGAGCGCGCGCGTCTGGTAGCTCTGCACCGCGAGGCCGAAGCCCTGCCACAGCGGGTGGCGGGCGGCAATGTGACGGGCCAGCGCTTCGAAGACTTCCAGCGACAGCTCCAGGCGGTCGCTCTCTTCGGCGTCGATGGTCAGGTTCAGGTTGGCGCTGGCCGCCTGGTCCACGAGGCCGATGACACGAGGCAGCAGTTCCGCAAACACCCGGTCGCGCTGTGCATCTTCATAGCGACTGAAGAGCGCGCTCAGCTTGATGGAGATGCCATCACCCGACATCGGCGAGGCCGCCACGCGCCCACTGGGAGATGCCGAATTGCCTCCGACGGATGCCGAATTGCCTCCGGCAATGGCCGTGATGGCATTGCGGTAACTGGCGAGATAGCGCTCGGCGTCGCGCTCGGTGCGCGCGCCCTCGCCCAGCATGTCGTAGCTGAAGCGCACGCCGGCCCGCGCCTTGCGCTGGCTGTCGGCCTCGGCCATTGCCTCTTGAATGGTGCGGCCCAGCACGAACTGTCGACCCAGCAGCTGGATGGCGCGCACCGTGGCCGCCACCACCGTGCGGGCGCCCAGGCGCTGCATCAGGCCGGGCGGGTTGTCGCTGTCTGGCAAAAACTTCTTGCTCAGCGAAATGGCGCTGGCGCTGATCTGCGCCAGCATCTTGTGCGCCGAGCCCTCGGCGGCGCCATCGAACTCACCGCGGCCGAGCTGGTCGGCCGTCAGCGCGATCGCGGTTTCGGCGTCGGGCACCCGCAACAGGGCTTCGGCCAGACGCATCAGCGCCAGGCCCTCGGCGCTGCTGATGGGATATTCGCGCAGCAGGCTTTCCATCGCCCAGAAGGGCGCCGGTTTGTCGCGCACGGCCTGCACCCAGGGCGTGGCGACGGTCACCACGGCGGGCCAGTCCAGCCGGCCCTGCAGCGCAGCCAATGAAGCGCTCAGCACCTCCAGCTCAGGCCGATAGGGGAAGGGCAGGCGGGCGACTTGGGCAAGTTGGGCAACAACAACGGCGAGTGGGGTGTTCATGCGCATGCAGGCGATGGCGCCGTTCAGGCTGAGAAGTTGCGCAGCTTATGCGCCCATTGGCCGCACCGGATGCGGAAATCTTCGGCCAGGACGGAGAATCCTGCAGCATGAACGACGAAGACAGCCACCGCGCCGAGCGCGAACTCGACAAGATCGACCGCCGCATCCTGCGTGTGCTGCAGGCCGACGGCCGCATCAGCAACCTGAAACTGGCCGAAGAGGTGCACCTTTCGCCCACCGCCGTGCTGGAACGCGTCAAGCGCCTGCACCGCGACGGTTATGTGCTGGGCTACGAGGCCCGCCTGAACCCTGCCAAGCTGGGCGCCGGGCTGCTGGTGTTCGTGGAAATTTTGCTCGACCGCACCGTGCACGACGTGATGGACGTCTTCAAGGCCGCGGTGCAGGTGCGCCCCGAAATCCTGGAAGCGCACCTGGTGGCCGGCGGTTTCGACTACCTGCTGAAAACGCGCGTGGCCGACATGACGGCCTACCGCGAATTCATCGGCAGCGTGATCTGGACCCTGCCCGGCGTGCGCGAGACGCGCACCTACGTGGTAATGGAAGAGGTGAAGAACAGCAGCCTGCTGCCGGTGTAGCCGGCCGCAGCGCCCAGCCGCCCGGAAATCAGCGCTGGCCGAAGATGGCCGTGCCCACGCGCACCACGGTGGCGCCTTCAGCGACGGCCGCTTCCAGGTCGGCGCTCATGCCCATCGACAGCGTGTCGAGCTGCAAGCCCTGCGCGTTCAACGCCGCCAGCAATTCACGCAGCGCGCGGTGCGGCAGGCGCTGCGCGCCGGGGTCGCCGGCGGGTTCAGGAATCGCCATCAGCCCGCGCAACTGCAAGCGCGGCAGCGCGGCCACGGCCTGTGCGGCGGCCAGCACTTCAGCGGCCATGAAGCCGCTCTTGCTGGCTTCTGCGCTGATGTTGACCTGCAGGCACACCTGCAGCGGCGCCAGTGCCGCCGGGCGCTGCTCCGACAGGCGCTGCGCCACCTTCAGCCGGTCCACCGAATGCACCCAGTCGAAAACCTCGGCCACGGCGCGGGTCTTGTTGCTCTGCAAAGGCCCGATCAGGTGCCACTGCAGTTCGGCGCGCAACTCAGCCAGCGCTTCGATCTTGGCCAGCGCTTCCTGCACGTAGTTTTCGCCGAAAGCCTGCTGGCCGGCGGCGTGGGCTTCGCGCACGGCCTCAGCGGGGAAGGTCTTGCTCACGGCCAGCAGGATGAGCCGGTCGGAACCTGAGGCGGGCGCTGACAAAGCGGGCACGCTCGTGAGGATTTCCGCGTTGCGCCCGGCGGCCGTACATGCCGTTGCCATGCGCCGCTTCACTTCTTGCAGCTTGCTTCCGATGTTGCTCATAATCTTTGCGATAGCTTAAGCGCTCGTGCTTGGGCGTCGCGGTGAACGCCACTCGCCAAACACCACACGCCAATCGCATTCATGGACATCACGCAGCTGTTGGCCTTCTCGGTCAAGAACAAGGCCTCGGACCTGCACCTTTCGGCGGGCTTGCCGCCGATGATTCGCGTGCACGGCGACGTGCGCCGCATCAACGTCGAAGCGCTGGACCACAAGGCGGTTCACGACATGGTGTACGACATCATGAACGACGCCCAGCGCAAGCACTACGAAGACACGCTGGAGTGCGATTTCTCGTTCGAGATTCAAGGCCTGGCGCGTTTTCGTGTGAATGCCTTCAACCAGAACCGAGGCGCGGGCGCGGTGTTCCGCACCATCCCGAGCAAGATCCTCTCGCTGGAACAACTGGGGGCGCCGAAGATTTTTGCCGAGCTGGCGCTCAAGCCGCGCGGCATGGTGCTGTGCACCGGCCCCACGGGCTCGGGCAAGAGCACCACGCTGGCGGCGATGGTGAACCACCTCAACGAGAACCAATACGGCCACGTGCTGACGGTGGAAGACCCCATCGAGTTCGTGCACGAAAGCAAAAAATGTTTGGTCAACCAGCGCGAGGTCGGCCCGCACACACTGAGCTTTGCCAACGCGCTGCGCAGCGCGCTGCGTGAAGACCCCGACGCCATCCTGGTGGGTGAAATGCGCGATCTGGAGACGATCCGCCTGGCGCTCACCGCAGCAGAAACCGGCCACCTCGTCTTCGGCACGCTGCACACCAGCAGTGCCGCCAAGACCATCGACCGCGTGGTCGACGTGTTTCCCGCGGCTGAAAAAGAGATGGTGCGCGCGATGCTCAGCGAATCGCTCGTGGCCGTGGTCTCGCAGTCGCTGTGCAAGCTGAAAGACGGCAGCGGCCGCGTCGCGGCGCACGAGATCATGATTGCCACCTCGGCCATCAAGAACCTGATCCGCGAGAACAAGATCGCCCAGATGTATTCGTCCATCCAGACCGGCCAGAGCCTGGGCATGCAGACGCTGGACCAGAACCTGTCAGACCTCGTGCGGCGCAACATCATTTCGCCGGCCGAGGCGCGCGGCAAAGCGAAAATCCCCGAGAACTTCCCGGGCTAGACACAGGACCCGCCATGGAACGCGACCAAGCATCGAAGTTCGTCAACGACCTGCTGCGGCTGATGGTCAGCCGCAACGGCAGCGACCTCTTCCTCACGGCCGACTTCCCGCCCGCCATCAAGGTGGACGGCAAGGTCACCAAGGTCAGCCCGCAGCCGCTGACGGGGCAGCACACGCTGGCGCTGACCCGCGCGGTGATGAACGACAAACAGGGCGCCGAGTTCGAACGCACGAAGGAATGCAACTTCGCCATCAGCCCGCAGGGCGTGGGGCGCTTCCGCGTGAATGCGTTCGTTCAACAAGGCCACGTGGGCCTGGTGTTTCGCACCATCCCGGCCACGCTGCCCACCATCGACGGCCTGGCGCTGCCCAAGGTGCTGAAAGAAGTGAGCATGAGCAAGCGCGGCCTGGTCATCTTCGTCGGCGCCACGGGCTCGGGCAAGAGCACGTCGCTCGCGGCCATCGTCGACCACCGCAACGAACACAGCTTCGGCCACATCATCACCGTGGAAGACCCGGTGGAGTTCGTGCATCCGCACAAGAACTGCATCGTCACGCAGCGTGAACTGGGCATCGACACCGACAGTTGGGAAGCGGCGCTGAAGAACACGCTGCGCCAGGCGCCCGACGTGATCCTGATGGGCGAGATTCGCGACCGCGAGACCATGGACCACGCCATTTCCTTCGCTGAAACGGGCCACCTGTGCCTGGCCACGCTGCACGCCAACAGCTCGAACCAGGCGCTCGACCGCATCATCAACTTCTTCCCTGAAGAGCGGCGGCAGCAGCTGCTGATGGACCTGTCGCTCAACCTGAAGGCTTTGGTCAGCCAGCGCCTGCTACCGCGCGAGCAGGGCCGTGGACGTGTGGCAGCGGTGGAAATCTTGTTGAACACGCCTTTGATCGGCGACCTGATCTTCCGCGGCGAGGTCAGCGAGATCAAGGAGCTGATGAAACGCAGCCGCGAGCTGGGCATGCAGACCTTCGACCAGGCGCTGTTTGATCTTTACGAAAGCGGCGCTGTGAGCTACGAAGACGCGCTGCGCAATGCCGACAGCGTGAACGACCTGCGCCTGCAGATCAAGCTGCAGAGCCATCGCGCGCGCAACTCTGACCTCTCGGTCGGTACCGAGCACATGAAGGTGGTGTAGCAGAGCCCCCAGGCTGCGGCGCTTCGCGTCCTCGCCACCCCCCAAGGGGGCTCATGCAGCGGCCCGGCGGAGCCGGTTCAGGTCGTGAGGCCCCCAGGCTGCGGCGCTTCGCGTCCTCGCCACCCCCCAGGGGGGCTCATGCAGCGGCCCGGCGGAGCCGGTTCCGCGCATGGGGCTGGGTCGGCGGGTGTGTCAGCATTGCGTCATGAGCAAACGTGACTACGAAGACCAGGTTTCGCGCCGCTGCGCTTTTATCGGCTTGGGGGTGATGGGGCATCCGATGGCTGGGCACCTGGCACGGGCTGGGCACAGTGTCACTGTCTACAACCGCACAGGGGCCAAGGCGCAGGCTTGGGCGGCTGAACACGGGGGCCAGGAGGCTGGCACGCCGCGCGAGGCTGCCGCCAACGCCGAGTTCGTGTTTGCGTGCGTCGGCAACGACGACGACTTGCGCTCGGTGACGCTGGGCGCCGACGGCGCCTTCGCGGGCATGGCGCCGGGGGCCGTCTTCATCGACCACACCACGGCTTCGGCCGAAGTCGCGCGCGAACTCTTTGCTGCTGCGAAAGGGCTGGGGCTGCACTTCGTCGACGCCCCAGTGTCGGGGGGCCAGGCGGGCGCGGTGAATGGCGGCTTGACCGTCATGTGCGGCGGCGATGCTGACGCCTTCGCCGCGATGAAACCGGTGGCGATGAACTTCGCCAAGGCCGTCACGCGCATCGGCGATTCCGGTGCCGGCCAGCTGGCCAAGATGGTGAATCAGGTCGCCATCGCAGGGCTGGTGCAGGGCCTGGCCGAGGCCATCGCGTTTGGTCAACGCGCCGGGCTGGACATGCCGCTGGTGCTGGACGTCATCGGCAAGGGCGCGGCACAAAGCTGGCAGATGGACAACCGCGGCAAGACCATGGCCGAGGGCAAGTTCGACTTCGGTTTTGCCGTGGACTGGATGCGCAAGGACCTCGGCCTGGTGCTGGACGAGGCGCGCCACAACGGCGCCCGGCTGCCCGTAACGGCGTTGGTGGACCAGTTCTACGCCGACTTGCAGGCGCTGGGCGGCCAGCGCTGGGACACCTCCAGCCTGATCCGCCGCCTGAAAAAGTAGCGGCCGGGTCAGCCTACTTCGTCAAGGGCGTCGGCGCCGGCATCGGCGCCAACTGCGGCGCCGGGGCCGACACTGGCGCCGGTGCCGGTGCCGGCGTGGCTGAGGCATTGCGGCCCAGGTTGGCGAGTTCCTGTTCTGACATCAGCTCGAATGCGCGCACGACCTTCTCCACACCCTTGACCGCACGCGCCAGCTCGGTGCCGCGTGCGGCTTCGCGCTCGGTGACGCGGCCCATCAGGTAGACGACGCCGCGTTCTGACACCACCTTGTAGGCATTGGCCTGCACGTCCTTGGCGTCGACCAGCGTGGCCTTCACCTTGCTTTCGATGAAGGTGTCGGTGGCGCGTGAGCCCAGCGGGCTGTTCGCCCCCACGCCCAGCTCGTTCAGCACCGACTTCACGTTCTCGACCTTGGCCACCGCCTGCCCCACGGCCAGCTTCTCGGCTGTGCCGGGCACCTCGCCGGTGATGAGCACCATGCGGTTGTAGCTGGTGAGCGTGACGCGGCCCAGCGTGGCCAGTTCACGCACACGGGCCGCTGCGCGCAGCTCGATGCTTTCGTCTTCGAGCTGAATGCCGGTGGTGCGCCGGTCGGTGATTACCAGCCCGCCACCGAGCACGGCGCCGCCCACCAGCAGCGGCGCGCAGCCGGCCAGCATGCTGCCCAGCAGCAGCGCGGCCAGGGTGGTGCGCACCGCGCGAGGCGCGGGGTGAGCAAATCGAGTGAACTGGCTGAATTGGGTGAATTGCGTGAATTGGGTATAGCGGGCAAGGCTCATGGCGCTTGGTCTCCCATCAATTGAAAATCGACAGCGTCGCACAGGCAATGCAGCACGAGCAATTGCAGCTCGGCCACACGCGCAGCACGTTCGTGGGGTACAGCCACCAGCACATCGGTTTCGGCCAGCAGTTCACCAAAGGCCTGGGCGCCGCGGCCAGCGAGCACGACGATGGTCATGTCCTTGTCCTGGGCGGCCGAGATGACCAATGTGCTGTGACCTTCGCCGTCGTCGATGTACAGCAGCACGTCCCCGGGCAAGCCCAGGGCGCGCACCTGCTGCGCGGCGTCGGGGCCTGCGACGAGCGCCAGTGCGGCCAGCGGCGGCCGCTGGCGTTCAAAGCGGCCGGCGAACAGGCGCGCGAAGTGCGGCGCGAGGGCCGCGCCGGCACCGCTGCCGCAGACCATCACCTTGCCGCCGCCCGTCAGTGCCGCCAGCAGCGCGGCGGTGGCTTCGGCAATGGGCCGCGCCAGAACCTCGGCGGCCTGGTATTGCAGGTCAGCGCTTTCGAAGAACTGCTGCTGGATGCGCTGTTGAAGCATGGAAGGGCATCATATGACAGGGGGTGCGCGTGCCCGTTTTTACAGGCCGGCCACTGCCAGCTGGCCACTGCGAGCCGGACGCAGCCTGATCTCACTTCGACCCATGCGCCCTTCGCCTGCCCGGGAAGAAGGAATTCGTGCGCTCGATGTATTCGCGGTAGGCGGGACGCCGCTCGGCGATGTCCTTCTCTTGCAGCGCCACGCCCGAGACCTTGAACAGCAGAATCGTCATCAGCACAGGCGAGGCAGCGGCCCACCACCAGCCTTGCCCCGACATGGCAAGCAGATAGAAGCCCCACCAGACACAAAACTCGCCGAAGTAATTGGGGTGGCGAGAATTGCGCCACAAGCCACTGTCCATGACCTGTCCTCGGTGGGTGGGGTCGGCCTTGAAACGGGCCAGCTGCCAATCGGCCACGGCTTCGTACACGGTGCCGACCACGATGATGCACACGCCCAGCGTGTCGACCCAGTTCCAGGGCTGCGTGTTCACGACAGCCGCCAACACCGACGCAGAGACGACCCAGGCCAGCACAGCCTGCAAGGCAAACACCAGCACCAGACTCTTCCAGCGGAAATGAGGCTCGTTGCGAGCGCGGATGGCTTGGTAGCGGCGGTCCTCGGGCTGGCGCCAATGGCGCCAGGTGATATGAGCTGAAAGCCGCACCGCCCACAGCGCAACCAGGCCGACCGCGACCATCGCGCGTGGATCGGTCTGCGGCGCGATCAAGGCATAGGTTACAGCTGCCGTCAGGATGAACAGCGGCCACACACTGTCGGCGATGCTGACGTCTTTCAGTCGCAGGCTCGCCAGCCATGCGACCGATGCCAGCATGGCCATCGGCAGCAGGGCTTGCAAGGCAAGCATCGTGATGTGACTGTCCATCTGCAGCAAGAAGCGCCTGGAAATGGACCGCCGGTGCCAGCCTTACTTGGGCATCAGCACCGTATCGATGGCATGGATGACCCCGTTGTCAGCGGCCACGTCGGCAGCCACCACCTTGGCTTTGTCGACCATCACGCCGCCCTTCGTGGAGAGGGTCACCCGCTCTCCCTGCACCGTCTTGACCTTGCCGGGTTTGATGTCCGCAGACATGACCTTGCCCGACACCACGTGGTAGGTCAGCACCGACTTCAGCTTCTTCTTGTCGGCCAGCAACTTGTCCAGGTCGGCCTTCGGAATCTTCGCAAACGCCTCATCGGTGGGCGCGAAGACGGTGAAAGGCCCCGGGCCCTTGAGCGTGTCCACCAAGCCTGCTTCCTTCAGCGCGGTGACCAGGGTCTTGAAATTGCCTGCGGCCACGGCGGTATCGACGATGTCTGCGGCCTGGGCCGACAGGGAGGTCAGTGACGCCAGTGCAATCGCGGCGGCAGCGAGGAAATGCTTTTTCATGATGTGCTTTCGAAAGGGGGAGTCGGGAAAATGGCCGGTGCCGAGCGGCACCGGTAGTGGTCAAAGGGGCTTTTGGTGTCAGGCCGGCGGCATCAGCTCGGCATCAGCACCGCATCGACCACGTGGATCACGCCGTTGCTGCAGTCGATGTCGGTCTTCGTGACGTGCACGTTGCCGTTGAGCTTCACACCACCCTGCGTGGTGATCTTCAAATCGGCGCCGTTCACCGTCTTGGCTGTCTTGCCGTCCATCTTCATCACGTCGGCCGCCATGACCTTTCCGCTGACGACGTGGTACGTGAGGATGGACTTGAGCTTGGGCACGTCTGCAAGCAGCTTGTCCACGGTGCCTGCTGGCAGTTTGGCGAAGGCGTCGTCGGTGGGCGCGAACACCGTGAACGGCCCGGTGCCTTTGAGCGTGCTCACCAAACCCGCGGCCGTCAAAGCGGCGGCCAAAGTCTTGAAGTTGCCGGCCGCAACAGCCGTGTCGATGATGTCGTGCATGAGAACTTCCTTGGCTGCGTTGGCCGCTCGACGGGGTGTCGAGCGAGGCCTTTATTTGGCGCGAAGCACCAAAACTCACGCATCGTGGCTGCCGGTCTGCGCTGCGTCCGTGCGCCAGCACACTCACTGGCGGCAAACGTCGGCGTTTCGGTTCTCGCATCGGCCACAACGGCTTGCTGGCAACATCGGCGCCTGCCGCCATAGCGGCCAAGGGCGCGGCCGCAGCGCCCCAAGGGAGCCATGAACAAGAAGACCCTGTCCGAAAGCGACATCTGCGAAAAGTTCATCCGCCCGGCAATGGAAGCCGCTGGCTGGAATGGCATGGACCAGATCTACCGCGAATACCCGCTGCGGGCAGGGCGAATGGTTGTCCGTGGGCGCAAGGCCCGCCGCGACGCCACGACCGTGCTGCGAGCTGACTACGCCCTCTTCCACAAGCTCAACATCCCCCTGGCTGTGGTCGAGGCCAAGGACAACGGCCACGCCGTGGGCTCCGGCATGGCGCAGGCCATCCACTACGCGCAGCTGCTGGACGTGCCGTTCAGCTTTTCCAGCAATGGCGACGGCTTCGTGTTCCGCGATGCCACGCTGGCGGATGGCGTGCTGGAGCGCAATCTGAGCCTGGCGGAGTTTCCGTCGCCCGCCGAACTCTGGGCCCGTTACTGCCGCTGGAAAGGCTGGTCGCCCGAGGTCCGGAAAGTCGCCGAAACCGACTACGCGCCGGCCAAGACGCCGCGTTACTACCAGCTGAACGCCATCAACCGCACGGTCGAGGCCATCGCCGGGGGCCAGAACCGTGTGCTGCTGGTCATGGCCACCGGCACCGGCAAGACCTACACCGCGTTCCAGATCATCTGGCGGCTGTGGAAGAGCGGTGCGAAGAAGCGAATCCTGTATCTGGCCGACCGCAACATCCTGATCGACCAGACCATGGTCAACGATTTCCGCCCGTTCAAGGGCAAGATGGCCAAGCTCAGCGCGCATGCCAAGGGCGTCGAGGTGATCAATGCCCAAGGCAAGACAACGCTCGAACATGTCGACCTGGCGGTGAACAAGGCCACCAAGCAGGTCAACAAGAGCTACGAGATCTACCTGTCGCTGTACCAGGCCGTCACCGGCACCGACGACGCCAGCAACATCTACAAGCAGTTCTCACCCGGCTTTTTCGACCTGATCGTGGTCGACGAGTGCCACCGCGGCAGCGCTGCCGAAGATTCGGCCTGGCGCGAAATCCTCGCCTACTTCGGCAGCGCCACGCAAATCGGCCTGACCGCCACGCCCAAGGAAACGGCCGAGGTCTCCAACGCTGATTACTTCGGCGAGCCTGTCTACAAGTACAGCCTGAAGCAAGGCATCGAAGACGGCTATCTGGCGCCGTACAAGGTGATCCGCGTCGACCTGGACAAGGACGCTTTCGGCTGGCGCCCCACCGCGGGCATGACCGACAAGCTCGGCAACGTCATCGAAGACCGCGTCTACACCGGCGCCGACATGAACCGCAAGCTGGTGCTGGAACGGCGCGACGAGGTGGTGGCCGCGAAGATCACCGAATACCTGAAGGCCACCGACCGCTTTGACAAGACGATCGTCTTCTGCGAGGACATCGACCATGCCGCCCGCATGCGCCAGGCGCTGAGCAATGCCAACGCCGACATCTGCCAGACGCAGCCAAACTATGTCGTGCAGATCACCGGTGACAACCCCGAAGGCAAGCGCGAGCTCGACAACTTCATCGACCCCGAGAAGACTTACCCGGTCATCGCCACGACGTCGAAGCTGATGAGCACGGGTGTGGACGCGCAGACCTGCAAGCTCATCGTGTTGGACCAGAACATCAAGTCGATGACGCTGTTCAAGCAGATCATCGGGCGCGGCACACGGCTGCGCGAGGACCTGGGCAAGTGCTGGTTCACCATCCTCGACTTCAAGCGCGCGACCGAACTTTTCGCCGACAAAGACTTCGACGGTGACCCGGTGCAGATCTACGAGCCGAAGCCCGGCGAGCCTGTCGCGCCGCCCGTCCCGCCGGGCGGTGAAGCGGGCGCCGGCAACCCCGAAACCGCAGTCGACGGCGACCCGATGGGCCCGGGCTTCACCGGCGGTGGCGGGGACGACGGCGAACCCCGCAAATACGTCGTCGGTGGCAGCGTCAACGTGGCCGTTGCCCGCGAACGCGTGCAGTACCTCAATGCCGACGGCAAGCTCGTCACCGAAAGCCTGCGCGACTACACCCGCATCAACCTGGGCAAGGCCTACGAATCTCTCGACGCCTTTCTGCAGGCCTGGAACAGCGCCGACCGCAAGGCGGCGCTGATCGAAGAGCTGGAGCGCCGGGGCGTCTTTCTCGACGCGCTGGCCGACGAGGTGGCGAAGTCGGGCTGGAACGACCTCGACCCTTTCGACCTGCTGCTGCACGTGGCCTACGACCAGCCGCCTTTGACCCGGCGCCAGCGAGCGCAGCGCGTCAGGCAGCGGAACGTCTTCACCCAGTACGGCCCCGTTGCCCGCAAGGTGCTCGATGCGCTGCTGGACAAGTACGCCGACGAAGGCATCACCACCATCGAAAGCGACGCCGTGCTGCGCGTGCAGCCGTTCACCGACTTCGGGCTGCCCGCAGAGCTGATTCGCAGCTTCGGCGGCCGCCCGCAGTACCTGCAAGCCCTGGCCACGCTGGAGCGCGAGCTTTACGCGCCTGCCCAGGGCTGACGCCCGAAGAAGAAGCCGAACCCGAATGTCCAACCTCACCCCCGTCATCAAGTCCATCCAGGACGTCATGCGCCAAGACGCCGGCATCAACGGCGACGCCCAGCGCATCGAGCAAATGGTCTGGCTGCTGTTTCTGAAGGTCTTCGATGCGTTGGAAGAAGAGCTGGAGCTGACGCGCGATGGCTACAAGAGCCCCATTCCCGACCGCTTGCGCTGGCGCGAATGGGCGGCAGACGCCGAAGGCATCACCGGCGACGAACTGCTGGCCTTCGTCAACAACGACCTGTTCACCACGCTGAAGAACCTGCCGGCCGACCCGCTGCGCAACCCACGCGGCTACGTGGTGCGCAGCGTGTTCGAAGACGCCAACAACTTCATGAAGAGCGGCCAGCTGCTGCGGCAGGTGATCAACAAGCTGAGCGTCATCGACTTCAACCGCCAGGCCGAGCGCCACCAGTTCAACGACCTGTACGAGAAGATCCTGCGCGACCTGCAAAGCGCCGGCAACGCGGGCGAGTTCTACACGCCGCGCGCTGTCACGCAGTTCATGGTCGACATGGTCGACCCGCGCCTGGGCCAACGCGTGCTCGACCCGGCCACCGGCACTGGCGGTTTCCTGGTCTGCGCCATCGAACACCTGCGCAAGCAAGTCAAGAACACCGAGCAAGAGGCGCTGCTGCAGAGCAGCATCCTGGGCGTGGAGAAGAAGCAACTGCCGCACATGCTGTGCGTGACGAATTTGCTGCTGCACGGGGTGGAGGTGCCCAGCAACATCCGCCATGACAACACGCTGGCGCGGCCGCTGCGCGAGGTGACGCAGGCCGACCGCGTGGACGTGGTGCTGACCAACCCGCCCTTCGGCGGCATCGAAGAGCCGGGTATCGAGCAAGGCTTCCCGGCTGACGTGCGCACCAAGGAGACGGCCGACCTGTTTCTGGTGCTGATCAAGCACATTCTGAAAACGAACGGCCGCGCCGCGCTGGTGCTGCCCGACGGCACGCTGTTCGGTGAAGGCGTGAAGACGCGCATCAAGGAACAACTGCTGGCCGAATGCAACCTGCACACCATCGTGCGCTTGCCCAACGGCGTGTTCGCGCCCTACACCGGCATCAAGACGAACCTGCTGTTCTTCACCAAGGGCCGGCCGACGGACGCCATCTGGTACTACGAGCACCCTTACCCGGCGGGGGTGAAGAGCTACAACAAGACGAAGCCGATCCGTATCGAAGAGTTCGACGCCGAGAAAGCCTGGTGGGGCAGCGAGGCCGATGGCTTTGCGGCGCGGGTGGAAAACGAACGGGCGTGGAAGGTGGGCATCGATGCCATCAAGGCCGCGAACTACAACCTCGACCAGAAGAACCCGCACGCGCCCGATGCGGTGAGCCACGACCCCGATGAGTTGCTGCGCGACCATGCGCGGCTGCAAGCTGAGGCGCAGGCGCTGCGCGATCAGCTCAAGGCGATCTTGGGGGAATCGCTGGGGGCTCCGCAGTGACGGGGCGCACCGCTCAACCGAAGGTCCCGGCCAGCAAACGTCGGGTCGAAGGGGCGTTGGTGCCCGCCAATGCAGAAACCGCCAACGGAACCGATGCGCTGTACAACGCGATCCAGGCCGTGCTGGCGCAAGCCAGGCAGCAGACGCGGCGCAGCGTCAACCAGGTCATGGTGCAGGCCTACTGGCAGGTGGGCCGGTTGATCGTGGAGCATGAGCAAGCCGGCGCGGCGCGCGCCGCCTATGGCGCCAAGGTGCTGCAAGCCCTGGCCGAGCGTTTGGCAGCAGAGTTCGGCATCGGCTTTTCAGCGTCCAATCTGCGCAATTTCCGCCAGTTTTTCCAGACTTTTGCGCAGGACGAGATTTGCGACACGCCGTGTAGCGAATTGAGCTGGTCGCATTTCAGGCAGCTGATGCGGGTGGCCGACCCCGCCGCCCGCGCCTGGTATGCCGCTGAGGCCAGCAACCAGACCTGGAGCGTGGCAGCACTGACGCGGCAAATCGGCACGCTGTACTACCAGCGTCTGCTGTCCAGCCAGGACAAAGCTGGCTTGAAGGCCGAGGCCCAGACGCTGATCAAGGCCGAAACGCCGCCTGACCCGCGCGACTTCATCCGCGACCCTTACGTGCTTGAATTTCTGCAAGCCAGCCCGAACAGCGCCTGGTACGAAAAGGACTTGGAGCAAGGCCTGCTGGACCAGTTGCAGCAGTTTCTGCTGGAGTTGGGCAGGGGCTTTGCTTTCGTCGCCCGCCAGCGCCACTTGCGCGTTGCCGATGAAGACGCCTTTGTCGATCTCGTCTTCTACAACTACGTCCTGAAGTGTTTCGTGCTGGTGGAGCTGAAGGTGGGCAAGCTGACACACCAGGACGTGGGCCAACTGGACATGTATGTGCGCGTGTTCGACGAGCAGTTGCGCGGCGAAGGCGACGGCCCCACGCTGGGCTTGATCTTGTGCAGCGAACGCAACGAGGCCGTGGCCCGCTATTCGCCGCTGGCCGGCAGCGCGCAACTCTTTGCCAGCCGCTACCAGCCGTGGCTGCCGACGGAGGCCGAGCTTCAAGCTGAACTGGCACGCGACCGGGCGCTGCTGGATGCCGCGCGGCGCGCGCGGGGTGGGGCATGAGCGCGGTGTTGAAGGCGGGTGAGCCGAGTGCCCGATATCTGGTGGCGGATGCGGCCCCGGTGGCGCCGCTGGTGAGGCAGTTCGATCTGATGGCGACAGCGCCGGGGGGTGTGGCGCGGTTGCGGGAGTTGATCTTGACGTTGGCGGTGCGGGGGAAGTTGGTGCCGCAGGACCAAGCGGATGAGCCAGCCAGCAAACTTCTCGAACGATTTCGAGTTCAGAAAGATCGTTTGATCGCCGAAGGCAAAACCAAGAAGGCGAAAGCCTTGTCACCGATCGACGGTGCGGAAGTACCGTATGAACTGCCAAATGGCTGGGAATGGGTTCGTCTTGGCGACCTGCTTCAGAAGATTGGGGCGGGGAGCACGCCGCTCGGAGGCAAGGACGTTTATGTCGCCACTGGCGTCAAGTTCCTTCGTTCTCAGAATGTCTGGAACAACGGCCTTAGATTGCATGGCGTCGCCTTTATCAAACACAC
>Ga0209490_10002520_pt1 | contig 17321 bp, 13 predicted proteins | sample MAT06_FD_187209 | JGI IMG/M metagenome (GOLD analysis project Ga0209490, IMG submission 187209) | Freshwater microbial communities from Lake Fryxell liftoff mats and glacier meltwater in Antarctica - MAT-06 (SPAdes) (version 2) | ecosystem: Environmental > Aquatic > Freshwater > Ice > Liftoff...
CAGCTTTCATTGCGCTGCACCTCACTTGTCCAGAGATGCTCGGTTCGCCCCAGCCCACGCGCCACGAGGGCTGGTGGTCTACCCTGTTCCGGCGCCTGTGGCAACGGTGGCAAAGCCGGTAAAGCAGCTTGTACGCTTCACTTCGTGATTTTTCGGATCAGGAAACCGCAACCGTCGCGCATAAACCCTTGGGGTTTGGCACACCGAATTTGATCGGAGCCGTCCAATCTAAACCCCAAGCGTTTTGGCACCATCTGTTGCGATCTACTGATAATTGATTAGCAGTCAGGAGCCCAGCATTGGCCACCTATGACGGCATTGCCGCAGTCAGCCGAGCCATGATCGGCCTATTGGAAGATGCGCGCGACACCTTTGCCCATCAATCATCGGCGCTCGGTTTTAAGCTTTACCATGCCAGCGATTTTGATGCGCCAATCGACGACCACGCCCTGGCCGGTGGCTTTGGCATTTCGCTCTGTCTCTACCGTGTGGCTATCAACGGTTCCATGCGCAATGCGCCACGCAAGGTCGAGCCAGATGGCAAGAGCTATCGCGCCCCGCTGCCACTGGATCTCTATTACCTGCTGACCGCCTGGGCCAATGATGTGGAGATGGAGCAGCGGTTGCTGGGCTGGGCCATGCGTACGCTCCACGACACGCCAGTGCTGCCGGCCGCGCTGATCAACGAGCACACGCCGGGATCCCCAGCCTTTGGCCCGAGTGAAACGGTAGAAATCACCTTAGATACGCTCTCTTTTCAAGACATGGCAACGATTTGGGACAAGCTAAAACCCAAAATGCAGACCTCAGTTTTCTATATTGCGCGCATGGTGCTCATAGAATCGACCCGCGCGTTGGTCCAGGCTGGGCCAGTCCAAACCCGCGTCTTTGGTACGTTGGAGGGCGCAAGCGCAGTGCGCTAAAGCGAATATGCAGACAAAATTGCTCGGTGAAGGCTTTTCTCTGGTCGCCCCGTTGGCGCTGCGCTTTTGGGACCCAGTGGCCCTGCGCTTCGTGACCAGTGATCTGCTGGTGACGGCCACTGCGCTTGGGCAGCCAGCGCGGCCAGCGCCGGCGATTCTCAATTTGTCGGGTGCTTATTGCTTTATCCACTTGCCAGGGCTGCGCAGCCTGGAGCAGGGCGCAGGCGACAGTGATTACTGGAATCAAATCGCCGCGTTGCGTCGCCCTTTCCAGGTGACGGTCGTGGACCAAAGCGGTCACTTTTTGCCCATGAGCTTGGCGGTAATGGCTCCGTTCAAAGGGATCTATACGCCGGCCTGTGCGGGGAGCGCCTTTACTGTGTCCACCCCGCCAACCAGCGTGCCACTTTTTTCGGCACCCACCCGCCCCACGTCGCCGGGTATGGCGGTGATCCGCAGCGAACTGCGCCTGGCCGATCAACCGGCGGCGTGGGCCGTGTTGGAAGGTTGGAGCGCAGCGCCCGATGACCCGGATGCCGAACTGGTTGGTCGTGGCCAAGCCGATGCGCAAGGGCGCGTCGCCCTTTTCTTGCCCTGGCCGCGGCCAAAGCTAGGGCAGGCGCTCGACGAGCAGAGTTGGCCTATCCACCTGCGCACGCGTTATACACCCGCATTGGCCGCGGCTAGCCCGCCCGAATTTTGCGCGGTGCTGCAACAGCCAGTAGCGAGCGTAACACCGATACCGGCCACACCTGTCAACCTGTTTTATGGTCGCGAGGTGATCGTGAAGTAGCGAGAATTCCTTTCGGGAAGGGTTGTTCGTTCCGCTCCGGAACCCCCACCCCGCAGACAAGGGTTGTTCGCCGATCCAGTGGCGTTGAAACAATCTTGTCTTCCCGGAAGGTGTCTCCGTTGATTGGTGGTCAACCCCCTTCCGGGAAGATTGTTTCGTTTAGTGCCTGGTCGGGTATACGCTTCCCGGAAGGTGTCTCCGTGTAAAATAGCTTTGTCAAGAGGAGGAAGGCAATGCCCGAATATTTAGCCCCAGGGGTCTACGTCGAAGAGACCTCGTTCCGTTCCAAATCGATTGAAGGAGTAAGCACAACAACAACCGGTTTGATTGGACCGGCGCGCTATGGGCCCGTAACCGAAACACCAGACATCCTCACCAGTTTGGGCGAGTTTGAACGGGTTTACGGGGGTGGTGAGCAGTTGGAGTTTAAAGCCAACGTGCGCTTAGACAACTACCTCTGGCATGGTGTGCGTGCGTTCTTTAGCGAAGGCGGCAAGCGGCTCTATGTGGCGCGTGTTTTCCGCCAAATCGATGATAAAGAATATGTCGCCCCGGCAGAACAAGACGATGCAGTCGCTGGCAAAGATGGCAGTAATTACCGCGATGGTCATGCGCGCGCGATTTTTGGCGGCGCGGGGGGGGTAAGCTTCCGCGCACGCTTTCCCGGTGCAGCAGGCAATGTTCGCCTTCAGTTAGCACTGCGACTTGGCAGCAAGTTTCCCCGCACCGCAGCGGCAGAAATCGAATCTGGTGCGGTGCATGGTGATCTGGTTTATGTGCAAAAAAGGACGGCTGGCGCGACGCCGGTCAATGTTGCCACTTTGCTAACCGAGCTAACTGGCGCCAATGGTGCTGTCAGCCAAGCCACAACCGTGTCGGGGTTTGTCAACAATTTTGTGGATGAAGCCATTCAAAACAGCACCGACGCCGCCAACAAAGCTGCCGCTGCGGGGTTAGAAGTTAACCTACGCGCGGCAATTTTTCAAACCAAACAAGCGGCAGGAGAGTTGGCAAGCGCCGATAGTGATCGTGCCAAAGCCGAGCAGATCATTGCCGATGCAAATGCCAGTGCAGTCGACAAAGCTAAAGCCGCGCAAGCGCTCATTGTGGCAAAAAGTGCGATCATTGAGAACGCAACCAGCGCGGTATCGACCGCGCGCACCATGGTAACTTTAACTAAATTGGCGCTCAAAAGCGTGCGTTCAGCTGACCAGGCGGAGACGAATACCGCAGCACAAAACGCTGACACCAAGCTGGCTGCCGCCGTGGTTGCAGCTGGCAGCACGGTCATTAAGGGATCGTTTTTGCTGGTCACAGTAGCCAACAACACCATCAGCCTAGTCAACGACAGCAACCAGCCAGTCATACTTACAGTGGACGATGATGTGCGCAGTGTCGCGCTACGGCTTGAGCTGCTTCCAGCGGGCAGCGACATCGTGACACAGGTCTGGGATAATGTGGCGCTTGACCCGCAAAAAATGCGTAATGGTGTGCTGGACAACCTCTTTTCATTTTTTACGCTAGCGCCCGCCAACCAAGACCTTGCCCGCACGTTGCCGATTGTTGTACGCAAAGGCACTAATGTCACCAACGGCCTACAGGCATTGGTAATATTTTTTGATGTTGGTGCAATGATTGCCCAGCTTGGTGAAGCGATCCGCCAACAAAAGCAGCCAGAATTTATTGCTACAATCACCCTCACCGGGGGTAGTGACGGCCTGCGGCCCGGGGTTGGTGAGTACGAAGGCAAAGCTAATCCCGATGATGCTTTCAAAACCGGGTTAAAACAATTCGAGGACATCGAGGATATTTCGATTGTGGCGGCACCCGGCGCGACATATAGGTACCAAAGTGACTTCCATGATAATGCGATTGCCATTATGAGCCAGCTGATCAACCATGCCCGGACAATGCGCTATCGCATTGCTGTGCTCGACAGCGGCGATGCGTTGAGTATTTCTGCCGTGCGCGAATTGCGGGCGCGTTTCGATTCGACCTATGGCGCGTTTTATTATCCCTGGGTGCGCATCATCGACCCGATCACGCGCCAGGAGATCAATTTGCCCCCCAGCGGCTTTGTCGCTGGCATCTACGCGCGCAACGACATCAATCGTGCGGTCTGGAAAGCGCCAGCCAACGAGGTGGTCAATCTTGCGCTGGGTTTTGAGAAGACGATCAACAAAGCGCAGCAGGATGTGCTCAACCCCGAGGGCATTAACTGTTTTCGCTTCTTCGAGGGGCGCGGCATGTTGCTGTGGGGGGCACGTACGATCAGTTCCGACCCGGAATGGAAGTATGTCAACCTGCGCCGTTACTTTGCCTACTTGGAACGCTCGATTGATCGCGGCACCCAATGGGCGGTTTTTGAACCCAACGGCGAGGCCCTGTGGGCCAATGTACGCCGCACCATCGAAGATTTTCTGCTCAACGAATGGATGATGGGCGCGTTGCTGGGCGACAAGCCGGAAAAAGCCTATTTCGTCAAGTGTGATCGCACCACCATGACCCAAAACGATCTGGACAACGGGCGGCTGGTCTGCCTGATCGGCGTGGCACCACTGCGCCCCGCCGAGTTTGTCATCTTCCGCATCGGCCAGTGGACCGGCGACCGCAAAGTGTAACGATTATGCCCTTCAATAGAAGGGAGGATTTTTGATTGACGATTTACGCGGATCGGCGCCATAGCGCACGTCTTCTGCGCTGGAAACTTAGCTAGAAGAAGCAACAAGCTTTGTCCCTTGATCGCGTCAATCGTCAATCAAAAATCGTAAATTTAAGGAGGACTTATGGCCGTCTTACGCGACCGCCCGTATGTACAATTTAACTTTCTGGTCGATCTGGGCACGGGCAACACTGATGGCGCCGAGGCCGGTTTTCAAGAATGTAGCGGCATCGGTATGGAAGTTACCGTCTCCGAATATCGCACCGGCAATGCCAAAGAGAACAGTGTGATGAAGATCACAGGCATGAACAAATCGACCGATATTACGCTCAAACGTGGGGTCATTGGCTCGCTCAATCTCTACCAGTGGCTCAACGACATTCGCAATGGCGACCAAAAAGCCTTGCGCACGGTCACGGTGCAATTGCAAAACGAAGATCACACAGCAACGGTGATGACCTGGAAGCTGCTGCGCGCCCGCATTATTAAAGCCACCTTTGGCCCCTTCAACGCCAAAGGCACCGACGTTGCTATGGAAGAGATGGTGTTGGCCTACGAACGGTTGGAGATGGAGTGATGACTTCGATCCGGCGTTGCCTGCCCGGCATCCGTTTTCAAACCCAGCCCGCACCACTCGACGAAGCGCTGCCACGCATGGACATTGCGGTCTTTGTCGGCTTTGCGCTGCAGGGTGAATTGAATCGTCCTACGGTTGTCGAAAGCGTTGATCAGTTTGTGGCTTTCTTCGGTGAGGATGTGCCGTTGGCGTGGGATGCCGAGCGGGGCCAAATGCTCTACGGCTATCTGGCTGCCGCCGTGCGCGCCTTTTTTCGCAACGGTGGGCGACGGGCCTGGATCATTCGTGTACCAACGCCGGCACCCGATCAATGGCGCGCAGCCCACTTTCTCGACCCGCGCCTGGCCGAGACCAGCGTGGAGCAGTTGCTAACCGAGGCCACCTATCTGCGCTACCTGGGCAGCGATCAGACGCAGCCACTGACAGGCATTCACGCGGCGCTGGAAGTGGAGGAAGCGACGATGATTGCCGTGCCAGATGCCGTGCATGGGGGCTGGCGGCTGGCAGAAACACCCTTGCCCGATCCACCCAAATTGGTGACACAGACCGACCCAACCGACGCCAATCGTGGCGAGTTTCTCAATTGCGCCATTCGGTCGGTAGCCATACCCCGATTAACGTTGGCGGATGAGCCGGCGGAGAAGCGGGTTTTCCTGCGCGATGCCAGCGTCGATCAATCGTTTGCCCTGCGCTGGCAGATGCCGGCAGGCAGTGTCCCGGAAAAAACGGTTGTGTGTTTCGTGTTGCAAGAAGCCACGCACCCCGATTTTAGCGATGCGACGCCAATCTATACAGTTGAAAAACGTGACTATATCGATACACAAATCGAAAAGAAGATTATCTTTGGTCGCAGCCTGGGTGATTATTACTATCGGGTGCGCGCCGAGGTCAACGGCAACCAGAGTGCGTGGTCGCTGGGGTTGGCGGTGCGCATTGCGCCCAAAACGAGTACGGTTGCCAAGCCGAGCGATGATTACGTCAACACCGTGTTGGTGGCCGTCCAGCAAGCACTCTTACGCCTGTGTGCCGCCCGCGCCGATCTCTTGGCCATTCTCGCCCTGCCAGCCCACTATCGGGCAGCAGAGGCGATTGACCACGCCGATAACCAATTGCAGCTGAGCAGTAGCAAGGAGGTCAACGCCGCGTGGCGCAGCTATGGCGCGCTCTACCATCCCTGGCTGATCGGGCACGAGGAGAATCGTCCGGCGGAATTGCGCCGCACGCCACCGGATGGGGCAATCTGCGGCATTTTGGCGCAACGAGCCTTGCAGCGCGGCGGCTGGATCGCCCCCGCCAATCAGCCGCTCCAAGCGGTGATCAGTCTGACGCCGCCGCTTGCGCGCCAACAATGGCTGAGTCTGCAAGCAGCACAGGTCAACCTGATCCGGCAGGCGCCGCGTGATTTCCTGTGCCTGAGCGCCGATACCTTGAGCAGCGACCCCGATCTGCGCCCGATCAATGTGCGCCGGTTGTTAAGCTTATTGCGGCGGCTGGCCCTGCGCGAAGGGACGCGTTACGTGTTCGAGCCCAATGATGATTCATTTCGCCGCATGGTGCAGCGCAATTTTGAAGCACTGCTCGAACAGCTTTTTCTGCGTGGCGCCTTTGCCGGCAAGTCGGCCCGCAGCGCCTATCAGGTGGTGACGGAGCGGACGCTCAACCCGCCGGCCAGCGTGGAACAAGGGCGCTTCATCATCGAACTGCGCGTCGCCCCCGTCCAGCCGCTCACCTTTTTGACGGTGCGCTTGGTGCAGACCAATGATCGCTTATTGGTAAATGAGGTAAGGTGAGTCATGGCAAACCCTGCCAATGATACGGTGATTCAGCCGTTTACGGCCTTCAACTTTGCGGTTGAGATTGACCTTAGTGAACAGGCCCAAGGCGGGACAAAACTGTGCAACGCCGCTTTCGCCGAATGTGATGGTTTGGAGATGAACATGGAAGTTAAAACGTTGCGCCAAGGGGGCGACAACGGTCGCCAGATCCGCCTGGCTGGGCCGCTGACCTTTGGCACACTCACGCTGAAGCGCGGGCTGACGGCGTCATTTGATCTGTGGGATTGGTTCAACGACACCTTGCTCAACCCCAGTCTGCGCGCCAAAGCAGAGGTGGTACTCTTTGCCGCTGATGGTCAGACAGAACGGGTTCGCTTTCTGCTCAAGCGTTGTTTGCCCATCAAACTCAAGGCCCCGCCGCTCAATGCCAAAGATGGCATGGTGGCGATTGAGGAGATGCAGATTGCCTATGAATCGTTGCAGTTGAAAAAACCGGGGACGTGATATGTCAGAACCAATCCAAGTGGCCAAGGCCGAATTGCGGGCCTTAAAGCCCGATGGTGAAGAGGCCAGCCCACAACATCGGGTCCAGGTGCAATTCAACCCAGAATCGCTCAAGGTGAGCTACGCCAACCAGGTCGCACCACCAGAGACGGGTGGCCAGGGCAAACCAAAGCAAGGTAACGCCACCGACCAAAACTCTACTTCGTCGATCCAATTTGTGGGCAAGGGTACGACCAAGCTGAGCGTTACCTTTTGGTTCGATGTCACGGGCGAGTTGCCAGCGGGCAAGACAACGGTGAGCGATGTGCGCAAGTTGACCGAAGATGTGGCCTTCTTCCTGCGGGCCAAGCCAACCGACAAGGACCCGCAAAAGTCGATCCCGCCCGGTGTGCGCTTTCTCTGGGGCAGCTTCAAGTTTGATGGCGTCATGGAATCCATGGAAGAGTCGCTCGAGTTTTTTAGCCCAGAAGGCAAACCCTTGCGCGCCAGTGTGACGATCAACCTGACCCAGCAAGAGATCCAGTTTGGCTTTAACAACGAGTTTAAAGACTCGCCCGGCAACAACAATCGCCCGGCACCGGGCACACGTCCGCTGACACCGGCACCCGCCAACAGCACATTGCAGGGTATGGCCGATCAACGTGGGGTGGGCAACAACTGGCAGGCGATTGCCCAGGCCAACGGCATTGAAAACCCGCGCCAGTTGACACCAGGACAGTTGATCGATTTCCGGGCAGGACGCCAGTAGGGAGGCAAACATGGCTGTTGTGATCAACGAATTTGAAGTAATGCCCGCCGAGCAAACAAAGCCCGCCGCGGCCAATCCGCCGGTCGCCGGCGCTTCCGAACCGCCGCCCTTGACACCGCAAGAACTGGCGGACCTGGTGCGGCGCCAGTTGGAACGCGTGGCGCGGGTCTGGGCGCATTGAGGGGCGTGACCCCGACAACAAAGGATGGCATTTGATGGCAGAAACCAGCGGTGCTCGCCCCGCACGACCGACACTCAACCTGGCAGGCCAGGACAAAGCCGCGTTGGCCGATGGCTTGCTCCACTTGATGATTAGCGAAGATCTGCACGGGCTTTATGCGTGCGAGGCGCTTTTCAACAATTGGCAGAATGGCGACCATGCCTATTTTGACCGGCGCGTCTTCGACTTTGGCAAGGCCTTCAAGGTCAAACTAGGCGCAGATGCCAACACCACGCTCTTTGCGGGGCGCATTATGGCCCTGGAGGCCGAGTTTCCCGAAGGCGAAGCAGCCCGCCTGCGTGTGCTGGCCGAAGATCGCTTTCAAGACCTGCGCATGACCCGGCGCACACGCACTTTTAGCGATCTGAGCGATGCCGATCTCATGCGCCAGATTGCCGGCGAGCATGGGCTGACCACCGATATCAACCTGAACGGGCCAACCCACAAGGTGCTGGCCCAGGTTAATCAGAGCAATCTAGCCTTTCTGCGCGAACGGGCGCGCGCCATCGACGCCGAACTGTGGATGGACGGCAGCCAATTAATTGCCAAGCAGCACGATGCTCGCCCGCAAACCACGCTCAAGTTGAGCTATGAGGATCAATTGCGCAGCTTTACGGTGCTGGCCGATCTCTCACACCAACGCACAAGCGTCACCGCCAGCGGTTGGGATGTGGCTGGGAAGAAGGCTTTGAAATACGAAGCCACCGACCAGGTGATCCGCAGCGAACTGGGCAATGATGAAAGCGGTGTCGCGATCTTGCAGGCCCAATTGGGGGCGCGCAAAGAGGCTCTGGCCCATACCGTGCCGCTCACCAGCGATGAAGCCCAGGCGGAAGCTGAGGCCTTTTTCAAACTGAATGCGCGGCGCTTTGTGGTGGGGCGTGGCGTCGCCGAAGTAAACACGCAACTGCGCGCCGGCAATCGCGTCGAATTGCTCAACCTGGGCAAACTCTTTAGCGGCATCTATTACCTGTGTGAAGTCCGCCACATCTTTGATGGGCGTGGCTTACGGACAGAATTTACCGCCGAAAGAGCAGGGATTGGAAAAGTTTGATTGACGATTTTTGATTAACGATTTACGAGGTTGTAGGGACGCCATCGTTACTTCTGCTTTCTACATGGCATCGTCGAAAGCAGAAGCAACAACATTGACGAAGCTACCGCGTAAATCGTCAATCAAAAATCGTCAATCCAAGATAGGAATGTTATGTTCACCAAATCACCCGCCGAACTGATGCTCGATGCTCGCCTGCCGATGGGGTTGGGTGGGCACTGGTATGGCGTCTACCCGGCTCTGGTCAGCGACATCAAAGACCCGGACAACCAAGGGCGGGTCAAGATCACGTTGCCCTGGACGCCCGACACCGATGGCGCGCGCTATGAAGCCTGGGCGCGGCTGGCCACGCTAATGGGCGGCAACAACCGGGGTAGTTGGTTTATCCCCGATGTTAACGACGAAGTGTTAGTCGCCTTCGAGGGCGGCAACCCCAAACGGCCTTATGTGGTTGGCTGTCTGTGGAATGGTTCTGATAAACCAGCGGCGACCATGGACGGCGCGGGTAAGAACGATCAAAAAGTGCTGCGCTCGCGCAACGGCGTGAAAGTGACGCTGGACGACCAGAACGGCAAAGAGCAGATGATCCTAGAAACGCCCGGCGGCCAGAAGATCACACTCAAAGATGGGCCGGGCGCAGTCGAAATTGTCGACAGCAACGGCAATTCGATTAAGTTGGAATCCAGTGGCGTCACCGTCGACAGCGCAGGCAAAGTGACGATCAGCGCCAGCCAGGTCGAGGTGACAGCGTGTATGGTCACCGTCAACGCCGGCATGTCCAAGTTTAGCGGTGTGGTCCAGGCCGACACCGTGATCACCAATACCATCATCGCCACCACCTACACACCGGGTGCTGGTAATATCTGGTAGACCGATGAATTTTACTTACACAGGTTACGCCGCGGGAGCGCCGCCATCCCTGGCGGACGTTCGGCGAGCTCAGTCGAGCCGCAGCCGGCAAGGATGCCAGCGCTCCCAAGCGAGCCTGCGTTACTTAATCAACGGGTGAATAGATCCATGGAACCTTTGCTGACAACGCATGTACAGTGGGTAACGGCGTCGCCGTTTTGGACGGGGGCCGCCGCGGCCGCTGATGCCAACGAACGCGCGGCCTTTCGTCAACCGGCGCTTTTACGCTTTGCCACCGACAGCTTTATGCAAGACTTTATAGCCATGCTCGCGTCCAACCCGGCGCAGATCACACAATTGCGCGCGCGCCACGAAACCTGGCGCAAACCGGGCGCCGTCCACGAGCCACCGCCACGTTCACTGATCGAACTGGTGCGCGGGCGCCAAAATGGAAAAGGGTTGATACGACCGGCAGTTACGCGTCCCGCACTGGTCGCGCCGCCGCCGCCAGCGACTGCCCCGCTCAAGCTTTATCAACCGGCGCACCAACGCTATTACCTAGTGGCCGGTTGCCTGGTCTGCCGTGTGCCTGGCCTGCCCGACCGCACGCTAGACATCGGCAATGGCGAGCGCGTCTCTTTTGTCATGCGGCGCCTGCACCCGGCGCAGGCGAACGGCACCGTCGATCCTAGTAACCCGGCCACCTATACGGAGTTTGCCCTGGTCGGCCGCGAAGGCAACGAGCGTTGGCAACTGGTGGTGAGTGGGCGCAATGAACTGCTGCCCGCCGAAGAACAATTGCCGCTCTTCCCGCTCCATTTTGTCGAAACCGACAATCGCACGCGGCGGCTGTGCGCTGGGTTAGTCCCCGTCGGCAGGCGTGAAGCCTATCTCGGCGCGCCCCAAGCGACGGCGGACGGATTGGGCGTGGTTGTACCAGCGGATAGCATAGTCGATGACCCGCGCACGGTCCTCGTGCGCAGCCAGGTGATCGAGCCGTGGAAAAGTTTGATCGACCAGGCCGAACGCGCGCGGGCCAATAATATCAAGCTAGACACACCGATTCCCGATGTACCCGATCCGACACCTACCCAAAAGGAAGGCCAGTTGCAGAGCACGCGCGCCGATCTGCAACTGATCTCGTGGTACATCCTGCTCGACTTTGCCAAGTATTTGGACGATTATATTCCGAAGGTCTGGAAAGCGCTGACGGGAGAAAACGTCACCTTGACCACGGGCGAAGCAGCCTTGCTCACCGCCTTGCAAACGTCGGCAATCAAGGCCGGATTAGGGGCAGCCCTCAAGCAGATCGTTACATTTGAAGACGAGCTGGATGGGGCAACCGGCCCCTATCCAGACCCGTTGGGGCAATATAAGTGGCCGACCCTGGCCTTTACCTTGGTCAACCTGGATCAAATAACCGATAGACCCAGCGCCGATCTGGCGCGCGCGCGCGTTGAGGATCTGGCCGACTTGCTCAAGACAGCCTTGCCAAGCGCGGTGACGACCCCTTTGCCGCCGTTACCGCTGGCCGCCCGCCCGATCATGGCTGGTACCCGCGATCCCTGGTTTGTGATCCGCTTGGTCTTTGAACGCCCGCATTGTGGGCCGCTGCAACCGGTGGTGATGAGCGCGGCCACCGAGCCGTTTCAACTGGCGGGCTTCTTTGACCACGACGCCCCGGCACGCCCGATCCGCATTGCCTTGCCGCTCGACACTACACCAGGCGGTTTGCGCAAATTCGACAAAAACACAGCTTTCATGATCTCCGACATCTTATGCGGCCAGATCGATCGCGTCAAAAACATCTCGTTTGGCGACCTGGTGCTTTCGGTCTTGCCCTGGCCCTTTCACAAGGACCTCGACAAGCCCAAAGAGGGGGCCTGTCCAGAGGGCACCATCTGCTCGCTTTCGATCCCGATCATCACCCTGTGCGCGCTGATCTTGCTGATTATCATCGTGACCTTGCTCGACATTATCTTTCACTGGTTGCCGTTCTTTATTTTCTGTTTCAAGTGGCCAAAGTTCAAGGCGAAAGGCTAGGGCGTGATGGATGCGGGTACACTCTTCGGACGCAGTATCAGCTTTCCACCGCGCCTGGTCGATGGTCGCTTGGCGTGGTCGGTGGGTGAGGCCAATGTGCGCGAATCGATCCAGATTATTTTGCTGACCGAACTGGGCGAACGGCTGCGCTTGCCCACTTTTGGCGGTGGCTTACACGAGTTTCTGTTCGAGCCAAACACGGTGACCACCCACCAATTGATCGCCGACCGGATCACGCAGGCCGTCACGCAATGGGAGCCGCGCGTTGTCATTGAAGCGGTGCTCGTCGAGGCCGACGCGCGCGATCCACAGGCCGCCATCGCCACGCTGACCTATAAACTGGTGGCAACGCAGGCGCGCGAGCGGGTGCAACTCAATGTCGCAGTCGGCCAGTAAGACAGTGAGTCAGTAAGACAGTAGGGCAGTAAGGCAGTTCTTATATAGAGAAAAATGTGCGGTTAAAAACCGCACCTACTGAACAAAAATTCGGGAACACGGCTATGCCATTAACCATTCCTACCCTCGACGACCGCCGTTATCAACAATTGTTGGACGAGGCACTAGCGCGCATTCCGGTGCATACGCCGGAATGGACCAACTTTAACCGCAGCGATCCGGGCGTCACCTTGATCGAGGTCTTCGCGTTTCTAACCGAAACCTTGCTCTATCGCGCCAACCAGATGCCCGAGCGCAACCGGCGTAAGTTTCTGTCGTTGCTCGGTGTGCCGCTGCAACCGGCTTCATCCGCGCGCGGCATTGTCACCTTCCGCAACGAAAAGAGCAACGATAGCGGGCAGTTAGAGACGATTACCTTAAGTAGTGATGTGGAGGTGCGCGCCGGTAACGTGCCCTTTCGCAGCGAACAAGGGCTGGACATTTTGCCCATCGAAGCGACCGTCTATTTTAAACGCCTGCTCGACGCCCAACGCGACCCGCAATTGGCGCAAAAGAAACAATATTATCAGGAACTTTACGCCTCGTATTTCGACCCGACCAACCTGCCGTCGCCCGCTACGCTCCAACTCTACGAAACCATCCCCCTGGAGTTACGCGGTGAAACGGGCGGGGTCAACTTGGCGGATACAGTGGACAATGCCCTGTGGATTGCGCTGCTGGTGCGCCCGAATGATAAGAACCAGAACGACCAGAACGGCAGCCTGTATAAAGTCAGCGAGGCTCGCCACGCCATCGCCGGTAAAACCCTTAGCCTGGGTCTGGTGCCGCTGATCGACAACCCGCAGCGCAACCTAACGCCCGGCCAGCGCACCCGTTCGGATGAACAACATTTGCTGGATGTCTATCTGCCCGTCGTTGCGGCCAATGGCGGCTTGGGGACAAATCAACGCCCCAGCTACCGGCGCTTGGAAGCCAGCGCCAGCCAAGATCTGTTGAGTGAGCCCGGCATTGTGCAGATCACCCTGCCCAGCGCCGACGAACTCCAGTTGTGGGATGATCTCGACCCGCTCGAAGCCGGCGTGCGCGAGCTGCCACCAGCCTTGGATGACACCAACAAAGCCGCGCGCGTGATCACCTGGCTGCGTTTGCAGGCCGCGGCTGGGGCACAGGTCAAGCTGTTGTGGGCGGGCATCAACGCCACGCCCGTTACCCAGCGCGCGCAGGTGACGAGTGAATTGTTAGGCGTCGGCACCGGCGAGCCGGATCAAACCTTTAGCCTGGCCCATACACCTGTACTGCCTGCTTCGCTGCGCTTAACGATCATACCCGCTGTCGATAATAAACCCTGGCAGCTGATCGACGATCTATTGGCCGCCGGCCCCGAAGTGCCAAGCCCCGATCTGCGGCTGCCCCCCGGCACAGCCGCCGCGGTGAACGAAGCGGTCAATGTCTTTACCATCGATCCCGAAGCCGGGCTGCTGCGTTTTGGGGACGGGACACGCGGGCGCCGTCCCGCCGCCGGCGCGACCTTGCGCGTCGATTATGCCTACGGGCTGGGGCGGGCGGGCAACGTGGGCGCGGGGGCGATCAGCAGTGGCGCGGCCTTGCCCGATGGCGTGAAGGTAACCAACCCCGTGCGCACCTGGGGCGGGGCAGAGGCGGAGACGATTGACCAAGGCGAAAAGCAGATCACACACTATTTGCAACACCGCGACCGCTTGGTCACCGCCGAAGATTTCGCCACCATCGTGCGGCGCACCCCGGGCGTGGCAATCGGGCGTGTCGAAGTGCTGCCCGCCTTTCACCCCGAATTGTCGGAAGAACCGGGCGATGCCGCCGGGTCGGTCACCTTGCTGCTGATCCCACAGGTGGATCCGGTCCATCCAACGGCGCCGCAACCCGATCAGATTTTTCTTAACGCCGTCTGCACCTGGCTCGACCCGCGGCGGTTGGTGACGACCGAAGTGCTACTGCGTGGGCCAGACTACCAGCCGATCTGGGTTTCGGTGGGCATCAAACCAGTGGCCGGGGCCAGCGTGGCCCAAACGCGTGAGGCAGTGCGCCAAGCCTTGAGCGACTTTCTTTCGCCCTTTACCTGGCCGCTTTACAAAGCAGTCAATGATCGTGAATTGATGGCGATTGCGGCCAGCCGTGTGCCCGCCGTCCAGTTTGTCACCGGCGTTGTGCTGGCGGCGGGCACGTCTGCACCGCAGTCGGTGATCAATTTTTCCAAATTACAGCTACCCCAAATCATGGGGATTTCCGTCGTCGTTGGGGATCCGCTGGCCGTTGACGATATTCGTGCCCAGCAGGCGCCGCCCCTTGATGGTCAGGGCAATCCAAGTCAGGGCAATTTTGTGGCTGTGCCCATCATTCCAGAGGACTGTCACTGATGGATGCGAATAACACCCGCTATCACCTGTTGCTCGGTCAAGCGGATTGGTTTACCTGTAAAACCGATCTGCTCCCAGTTGCGCTGCCCCCCGACCCTGTTCCACCCGCGCCGGTTGTGGTGATTGGGGAGCAATGGCGCGTGCCATCAGCGCGGCAGCGGCTTGCCGTCGATTGGGAGGATAGACGCGCCCAATTGACGCTCAAGCCGCTGCCCTTTCCGTTCCCCACGGCACCAGGTGATCGCGCCCCGCAGATCGACAATCGGCGCGGCGCGGCGCGCGACCGCTATGGTAACTGGTACTGGATCGACAGCGCGCAGACGGCCATTCGTGTGCGCTCAAGCGGCACAGAAACCGTGACACTTTTTTGGGCGACGAACAGTTTAACCCAAGCCCCATCACTACGTCCGGGTGACTTTCAGCCAGTTTCCACCGCAACTGGGTCTGGGCCCGTGCAACTTGGCGGACTTGCTGTCACGGAGGATCATTATCTGGTGGTCGGCACGGTGCAACCGGCGGGATTGTTTATTTTTGATCTGCACGCCGGTGGACCGCCGCAACAACTGCTCTGGCCGTCTCAGGTGGCCTTTACCCCATTTGACATGACCCCGCGACCGGGGGGCGGCGTCTGGATTCTTGATCGCGTGCATCACTGCTACTGGGCGATTGATCGGAATTTCACCGTCATTAGTGCAGACCAGGCAACGCTAACCCTGCGCGCCCAGCGCCAGGATGACTTTCAACCCAAAGCGCCAGCAGACAACCCGGCCAGCAACCGCAGCCCGCGGCAAAGCCCGGCGCGCCCTTTCCCCACCGGCATTCATGGGATCGCGCCCGCCGCGCTCGCCGACCTGGATCCGCTGGCGATTGAGGCCTTGCCCGATGGCACAGTGCTGATCCTGGAGAATCCGGCGGGTGCGCGCTTTGCCCGCATCCATCGTTATCGCTTTGGCACGCGGCTGGGCAACCCCGTCGCGACCGAGATCAGCTGCGACCCGCGCACCAAAACCGCCGATTGCCGGCTGCTGGCGCATGACTTTGCCTTTGTGCCCGAACATGCCGACCCGCTTGATGCTAGCCAAGTCATCCCGGATCGGCTGTATGTGGCCGCGGACAGCGGCAATCAGAGCTATGCCTTTGTTTTGAAAACGGCGGTGGGTGCGCCCGAACAAATCGTGTTGGAGGCAAAGCCCGAATATTGGCCCATGCGCCTATTTGGTGGACGGGCGCTGGTGGCAAGCGGGGGCCAAGTGTACTACGACTTTGGCGCCGATGCCAGCACGCGTTGGCTACCACTAGTCGAGCAACGGCGCCCGCGCTATACCGAGCAGGCCACCCTTTACACCCGCGTCTTCGATGGCCGTGAGCCAGATTGCGTCTGGCATCGCCTGCTGCTCGATGCCAGTATCCCAGCAGAAACCCAGGTGCTCGTCTACAGCCGCACCGCGAATCGGGATTTTAGCAACGATCACAGTCCACAAGCGCCCAGTTGGGAACCCGAGCCGACGTTTTATCGGCGCGGGGATGCTTCGGAATTACCCTTTGTACGCAACACGGCCAACCATCCAGCGGCGCGACCGAGTAACAGCATGGACACTTGGGAACTGCTCTTTCAACGGGCGCGCGGCCAGTTTTTGCAACTCAAGCTCGTGGTGCAAGGCGATGGGCGATCGACGCCGCGGTTGCGGGCCTTACGCGCCTACTATCCGCGCTTTGCTTATACAACCTATTTGCCCGCCGCCTACCGGGAACCCGCGCCATTGCTCGATCTCTATGGGATTGATCCTTGTACAGCCGATAATCTGGGCGCGCTGGATACCGAGCAGCGCCGCCAGATGGAAGCCTCCTTTAGCTTTCTGGAGCGTTTTCTGGCCAATTTCGAGGGCATCTACACCGCGCTAGAAGATAAGATTGCCGCCGTGCAACTGCTTTTTGATGTGCGCAGCTCGCCCAGTGAAGCGTTGGAATGGCTGGCCAGTTGGTTTGGCGTCGTCCTCGACCCCGTTTGGGATGCGGCGCGGCGGCGGCTCTTTATCCAACACGCTATGACTTTTTTCCACTTTCGGGGCACGGCCTTTGGGCTAAAGATGGCGCTGCGCCTGGCGCTCGATGCGCAGGTTGATGCAACGATCTTTGCGTTGCAGCCCGCGGAGCCGCTGGCGCGCCAACGGGCCAATGCAATTCGCATCCGCGAGCAATTTCGTGCCCGCCCGCGCCCTGCGCCGCCGGCCAGCAACGTGCTGAATCAACGTTGGCAGCCGGCGCAGGGCGGGGCCGCGCTGAGTCTGCGCTATACCAGTTTGTTGCAGCAGAGCCTAGCGGGCGTTGCCTTTACACCCTTCCCAATCCAGCCGCCGGCCGGTGCCGAGGGCGAATTGTGGGCC
>Ga0209490_10002523_pt1 | contig 17311 bp, 15 predicted proteins | sample MAT06_FD_187209 | JGI IMG/M metagenome (GOLD analysis project Ga0209490, IMG submission 187209) | Freshwater microbial communities from Lake Fryxell liftoff mats and glacier meltwater in Antarctica - MAT-06 (SPAdes) (version 2) | ecosystem: Environmental > Aquatic > Freshwater > Ice > Liftoff...
CGGCGCTGCGGAGGGCTCCGGTACGCGGACCTTCGCGGTCGTGTCCCACCATGAAACGAGCAGCGGGCGGCGGCCGATGAGCGCCGCGAATCGCGCCGAGTCGGCGCGTACCAAACCCGGAAGAAACCGGATCTCGTCGCGCGTCTCGCTGTCCAGCATGTCGATCACCGGATAGAGCGCCCGCTCAGCATAGGTCACCGACGAGACCAGTGGACCATCCACGTCGTAGCTGCTCGATCCACCACATGGAAGCGCCACCGTGGCCACCGTCATCAGCGCTGTCGGCACCACCCAGCCGTGTCGCATCACATCGTCTCCCGAAACAGTGTCACCCACCGGTGGCCGGCGGGAAAAATCCAGACGCCCTGGTACCCCGGTACTTCGGCAAAACTCGGCACCGCATTGAACCAGGCGCGATGCTCCGTCTTTCCCCGTGCGGTCTCGCGCTCGAACGCGCCCAGACCAATACGAAACGGAACCCCGGCGCGACGCACCACCCGCACCGCCTCCGCGATTCGCTCCGGTGTTGCCGGCTCCCCCGTGTCGAACAGCTGCAGCACGTGCCCGCTCACCAGATCGCCGAACAACGCGCCGTACTTCGGCTCACGAAGGTGCGCAATGATCGACGTGACCCACACCGTATCTCGCGACAGCGCATGTGCGCGCAGATACCGTACCGACTGCGCCCACGCCGTCAGCGCTCGTTCCGGTGCATCGTAGTCCAGCTGCACCGCGGCATACGCCACCGCCCCGCCCCGTTCGCGCAGCACTTTCACCGCGCTATCCAGCCGCGGCTCAAACGTCGGTGAAAGTAGGGACACGTCGCGGCAGCGGTCCAGTCCATCTTCGAGCCGGATCACGGCCGTCGGATGCGCCACCGAAACCACCGCCGCAGACAAACCTGCCCGTGCCACCAGCCGCCGTGTGACGGTGTCACAGTGGATGGCGCCGATGAAGACTCCCGCTTCGAGCGCGGGGTGCGCGACCAGACTCTCCGTGTAGCGCGAGACGTCGCTGCGTGTCCAGATCCACTGTCCGAGCGCCGTCCGCTGACGCGTGTCTGGTTGGGTGGCGGGCGCCTGCTCACAGCCTGCGACGAGACCCGCGCAGGCGAGCAGCATGAGCATCCAGTATTGGCGTGAAACGCGAATCAGCACACTTGAATCGTAGCAGCGGTAACGCACGCACACGCCACCCGATCAGGTGACATCGGTAAACGTCCCGCGTCACCCGTCCAGCACTGCCGCGAAGTACGCGACGATATCGATCTCCAGCGGTGCAACTGACGCCACCGGCTGCCAGACGAGCGATTGCGCCAGACACTCCGCCGCGGTGGACTCGGGACGCCAGCGTTCGACCACACGGGCGTCAGTATCGATGATCCAGTATTCGGGGATGCCCTGCGCCTGATAGAGTGCCCGCTTGACTGTCCGGTCTCGCGTGCGTGTGCTGCGAGAGAGGACTTCGACCACCAGCGACAAAGGTTGCAGGTCTGGCCAGTCTCTCATCGGTTTGCCCGGTACGCGCGCAAAACCGAACAGGTCGGGCTGCACCACGGTGCTCTCCGAATACTGGATGTCCGCGGGGGACCACAGGACGTCCAGCCCTGCTGCCTTCGCGTACGGCGAGAGCAGATCGTAGAGCTCCCGCAATGCCCGCTGGTGTACCATTCTGGGGGCGGGCGTCACGTACAGCACCCCGCCGATGATCTCGTACCGATTGCCGTCGTCCGGCAACGCGTGCAGCCTGGCGACGGTCCAGTCGTGCGAGATCGCGATGGAACGGGTGGCCATGACGAGCGCTCGGCGTTGGCGTGGCGAGGAGTGGACATGCACCGATGTTGTGGCGCACTCCAAGAACCTATTGCCTGCTTTCCACGCCAGCGTCACCGTTTTCACGCACGCGTAGATCGGCTATCGCCGCGCGTCGGCACCATGGCGCGCGCCTGACCTTTGAGGCGACGTGCGGCTCACCCACACATCAGTCGCCAGCGACGCGGTTAAAAAACTCGCGCAGGTCCAGCACGAGCCGTGCCGACGTCGCGTCGGGCTGCCAGATGAGATCGACCGCCAGAAGCTCCACCTGCTCCGACTCAGGCGTCGCACGTTCGATCTCGCGACGCGCCGCATCGACGACCCAGTATTCCCGAACGCCCTGCGTCTGAAAGAGTTGGCGCTTGACACCCCGGTCACGGCGCCGACTCGACGGCGAGACGATCTCGACCGCCAGCAGCAGCGGCTGCACCTCAGTCCAGGAGCGGGGCGCGGTGCCAGTCGGATTGTGAAAAGCGAACAGATCAGGCTGCACCACCGTGCGCTCCGAGTACTGAAGGTCGGCAGGCGACATCATGACGTCGAGACCGATCGCCCTTGCATACGGCAGCAGTCGCAGGAACAATTCCTGGAGCGCCCACTGGTGCCCTGACGTCGGCGACGGCGTCACGTGCAGCACGCCGTCGATGATCTCGTACCGATTGCCGTCGTCCGGCAGCGCATGCAGCCTGGCGACGGTCCAATCGTGCGATGTATCGAGGGAGCGGGTGGCCATGACGAACGCTCGGTGTTGGCGTGGCGAATGGCAGGCATGCACCGATGGTGCGGCGCACACGACCAACCTACTGCCTGCTTTCCACGCCAGCGTCGCCGTTTTCACGCACGCTTACGTCAGGCATGGAGACCGAGCGCACAACGGGCGGCATATTACTCGGACGTGCGCCAAACCACGCTACCCCTCGACATCGCGCATCATTTCACTGTCCCGCGTCTCCGGCATCGTCACGTAGACCACCAGGCTCGCCGCGATGCACGCCGTCACATACCAGTAGAACCAGCTTTCATGCCCCATGTTCTTGAACCAGAGCGCAAGGTACTCCGCCGTCCCACCGAACAATGACACCGCCACCGCATACGGAAACGCCACGCCCAGCGCACGCACGTTGGTGGGAAACAACTCAGTCTTCACGACCGCGTTGATCGCCGTGTAGCCGCTCACCGCCAGCAGCGCGACCGTCAGCAGCAGCAGCGCCGACCCGAAGGTGGTCGATGTCGACAGCGCCGTCAGCAGCGGTATCGTGCCGAGCGTCCCGACCACGCCGAACGTCATCAAGACAGGGCGGCGACCCACGCGGTCAGAAAGGGCGCCCACCAGCGGCTGCACGCACATGAAGATCGCCAGCGACGCCGCCGAAATCAGCGTCGCGTCACTCTTCGTGAACCCGGCGGTGTTCACGAGAAACTTCTGTGCGTAAGTCGTGAAGGTGTAGAACGCCACCGTGCCGCCTGCCGTCAGCCCGAACACCGTCGCCACGGAGCGCGGGTGCGCCATCAGGCTGGTCAGCGCCGACTTGCGCGTCTCCCCCGGCGCGAGCGCCTTCGTGAATGCGGTCGTTTCAGCCATGTTCCTCCGCAGGACCACCGCCACCAACGCACATGCCGCACCGATGACGAACGGAATGCGCCACCCCCACGCCTCCAGAGCCGCCACGCTCATGGTGCGCTGCAGTACCAGCAGTACACCCAGCGCCAGCAGCTGCCCCATGATCAGCGTCACGTACTGGAAGCTGGACCAGAACCCTCGGTGCTTCGCGCCGGCCATCTCGCTGAGGTACGTCGCGCTGGCCCCATATTCTCCACCAACGCTCACACCCTGCATCATGCGCGCAATCACCAGCAGCGCAGGCGCCGCGATCCCGATCGTCGCATACGACGGCGTGATCGCGATCAGCAGCGAGCCCGCACACATCAGCAGCACCGACGCGGTGAGCGCCGTGCGGCGCCCGTGCCGGTCGGCGTAGCGGCCCATCAGCCAGCCTCCCAGTGGGCGCATCAGGAATCCCACCGCAAATACCGCCGCCGCATTCAGCAGCTGCACGGTCTGATCGGCCGGCGGAAAGAACGACTTCGCGAAGTACAACGAGAACGCCGAGTAGGCGTACCAGTCATACCACTCGACGAGGTTGCCGATGGAACCGCCGAGAATCGAGCGAAGGCGGTGCGAGGCGCTGGGCACGGCTGAGGATGGCATGCCCCATTCTATCACCCTGACAGCGGACCGGATGCCCCATCCGCAGTGCACGTACGACGTCGTCATCGCTACATCGTCGTCAGGCACGTTGTGCCGCCATCCCCCAAAACATCGGTCACGAGTAACCGTACCTCACGTTGTCACCAGCGAAGGCGAACCATCCACCCGCGCCTCGAGATAGTCCACCAGTTTCGCGAACGGATCGAAGCCGATCACGTTCGGCGCATCGGCGACGAAGTTGCTCAACGCGTTGATGTCGTAGAAGTAGTGCTGACCATCGCGGTCATCCACCAGGTACTCGATGCCGCCCACGTCGATGTTCGCGGCGCGCGAGATCTGCTCCACCTGCTGGATGATGTGTGCCGGTGGATGTGTCGCCTCGACGCGCATCCCCGACTTCGGCGCATCGATCGCGCAGGCACCGCGGATCAGTTCCGCGCCGGTCGTCGTCTGGCACGCATCCGCTGGGCAGAGGTCGAAGCTGTCCTGCGGCGGGTAGACATTGATGGCGTAGAGGTACCTGCCGCCGAGCGTCTCGACGCGTGTGATGTGGCCATTGCGCAGCGGTGCCGACTCCTGCACCAGCGCCGTGCTGTCCACACCCAGATCGATCGTGCCTGCAGCCACTGCGGCAGCCAGCGCCTCCGCCGTGTCATAGCGCACGATGCCCGCGCCGCTGCCGCCGATGTTCGCCTTCACCAGCACGGGGAATCGGAAGCCCTGCGTCGCCTCCACGGCGCGCGACGGATGGTTGATGACGCGCGCCTTCGGATACGGCAGCCCGAGCTCACGCAACAGGTCGAGCTGCGTGGCCTTCGACAACTCGTAAGCGTAGGCTTGCGCACCGTTTACCACCGGCACGCCGATTCCTTCGAGATGCCGCAGCCAGTGCAGCGTGTGGAAGGTGGTCTGCGCGTGGTTGCGCAGGTATGCCGACGGGCTGGCACGGTTGAACACCAGCGACCAGGGCGCGGTCGTCTCCGACGGGTCGAACAGATGCGCGGCGGCATCGAGCCGCTCGTACGCGATGGCGCGGCGTTCGAGCTCCGCAAACAGCGGCCGGAACCAGTCGGGGTGTTCGTGATAGATGGCGATCGGCAGACGGGACATGAGGCACTCTTCGGTCACGGTGATGCCGTCCAGATACGACAAAGCCCGGCGCACTGAAGCCGCCGGGCATTCGCGTTTTAGCTCATTGTTTTACGTGGCGGCAAGAGGCGGCAAATGACCACGGACTTCAATTGTTCCTGATAGCTAGTCGCTCCTGACACACAGTCAAGACCGGCGCCCATCCGTAATTCTACGCGGGAATGTGGTCCGGTTTACTGCCCAACCACCCGGATCCGCGCACCGTCGCGATTGAATACCTCGACACGATCAGCCCGCCCGTCACCGTTCCGATCAGTCCAGATCTGGACGATCCGACCATCGCTGTCAAACCATTGAACACGATCCGGTGCCGATCCTCGCGCGGGCATCGCGAACCGTGCGGCCACATTGAGCGTTCCGAACCACCGTTGCAGGTCCGCCGGTCGCTGCCCTTCTGTCCACGAGACCGCGCTGCGCATCGACGGCAGCTGTGGCAGAGCGTCGTCGCATCGCGTGTCCCGAAGATCGGTGCAGACATCGCCACTCTGCACGTCGTCGCACACGCCATCACGGTTGATGTCGGTGCAACTCTCGCCGCCGCTCCGAAAGGGAACACGTGCCCGATCCTCGTCGCGCATCGGACGCGCAGCGGGGCGCGACCAATCGCTCGGCGTGTACCCCGTTCGCTTCGGCTCCGGACCGTAAATCACCGTCGCGTCGACCGGCTTGGCGCGCAACGCCGCGCGACAATCGGTGGGTGCAGGTTGCTGCATCGGCGGCACATCACGTAACCACACCCTGCACATTCCAGCAGGCGGCACATACGCGGCAGGAATCTCCGGCGACGGAAGCGACTGCGCCGCGACACGACACGCTGCGACACTCATCGCCCACGTGACCGTGGTGGAGTTCCAAAACACCAACCGCCAATTCCTCACGCCCCTACACTCCCTGTGCCGGTTCAGCTCTGCTCCGATCGCATGGCTTCTACCCGTTCAGGCAGGGCAAGTGCCACCGTGACGAGAAACGCTAAGCCTCTGTCCCACAGATACTTGCCGTTTTTACGGTCAATCGGGCAACGCGCCGAACGTCCCCCGCAGTGGACACCTGTCTCGCCACGAAGTCACGCCCCGACCGATCACGCGAAGGTTCCGACCGGGTTCCATCAATCGCCGAAGGAAATCCCCAGCGCACGCGCCGTCTGCACGATGTCGTGCTTCGGATCGACGCGCTTCACTTCGCGCAGCGCCTCAACGATCGGGATCGTCACGATGTTGGGAGACTGCAGCGCCACCATGTGGCCCCACTTGCCCTCGGCGACGGCCCGGACGGCCTCGCCGCCGAAGCGGGTTGCCAGCAGGCGATCGTAGCCCGTGGGCTGCCCGCCGCGCTGCAGGTGCCCGAGCACCATCGAGCGCGCCTCCTTCCCCGTCTTCTCCTGCAGCGTGCGCGCCAACGGGCCGGCCAATCCGCCGACCCGCTTGGCCTGACCCGGCATCGACGGACCGAGAATCGACTCTTCCCCGCCGATCGGGACCGCCCCTTCGGCGACCACGACGATCGAGAAACGACGCCCCGCCAGATCGCGCGAGCGGATCTTCTTCACCACAGTCTCCAGATCGAACGGGATCTCGGGGATCAACACCACATCTGCACTGGCGGCGACACCGGCGTGGAGCGCGATGAATCCCGCGTCCCGCCCCATCACTTCCAGCACCATCACGCGATCGTGGCTTTCGGCCGTCGTATGCAGCTTGTCGATCGCTTCGATGGCGGTTGTGACGGCGGTATCGAACCCGAAGGTCGTGATCGTGCCACTCACATCGTTGTCGATGGTCTTGGGAACCGCAACCATCTTCATCCCCTTCTCCACCAGACGCTGCGCGATTGCCAGCGAACCATCGCCGCCGATGGTAATGATCGCATCGATACCAAGCGCCCTGGAGTTCGCCACCACTTCTTCGGAGCGATCCACTTCGCGGAACGTCCCATCGCCATTCGGCACTGGGTACGCAAATGGGTTGCCACGATTCGTGGTTCGCAGGATCGTGCCTCCGAGATGTCCGATTCCCGAGACCATTTCGCGCGTCATGGGGACGACGTCGTCCTCGCCCAGCAGTCCGTAGTAGCCGCGCTTGATGCCGAGCACTTCCCACCCGCGATCGAGGGCAGAGAGGACGGCGGCACGGATGACGGCGTTCAGGCCCGGGGCGTCGCCGCCGCCGGTGGAAAGGGCAATACGCATGACGTAGGTGTCTATGAGGTGTGAGTCAGCGTAGCAAAGTAACCGGCCCGAGCCACGTTCTCACCGTTTGGCTAGAATTCCCTCATGACTCAGCCATCTCATCGCCGCTCGACGTCCGCTCACCGCGATCCTGCCAAGGGAGACGACAAGCACCTGATCAGCCTCTCCAGCACCGCGGTTGCAGCTCGACGCCAGCCTCGGCCGCAGTCCGCTTTCCAGCACTTGCATTCGAACGGCGGCACGAATCAGACTCTGCCACCGTGGATCAAGCCACAGTGACCAGTCACACGATGACCTCCTTAGCGTGTGCGGGTCCGGTACGTTCGCGCCATGTGCCCGGTACCGGCGCACCGACGTGACCACAAAACCTGCGGCAGTGATCTTCGACTGCGACGGCGTGCTGGTTGACAGCGAGCCGCTGATGAATCGCGAGTTCTGCGCGATGCTCAACGACCTCGGCTTGCCGTACACTCCGCACCAGACGACGCAGACGTTCATGGGTCGCTCGATGAAGAGCTGCATGCAGATCGTCGAGGCCGAGCTCAAGCGGGCGGTGCCGAGCGACTTTCTGCGCATCCTCGACCGACGCGCGACTGCCGCATTTACGCGCGATTTGCAACCCGTTGCGGGCATCGAGTCGCTGCTCGACGCGCTGGATGCCGCCGGCACGCCGTACGCAGTGGCGAGCAGCGGATCACACGAAAAGATGCAGCTCACGCTCGGCCTGACCGGCTTGCTCCCGCGCGTCGCAGGTCGGATCACCAGCGCCACCGAAGTGCCCAACGGGAAACCTGCGCCCGACGTCTTTCTTCTTGCGGCCGAGCGGCTGAAGACCGCACCGGCGCAGTGCCTGGTTGTGGAGGACTCGCTTCTGGGCATCGAAGCCGCACTGGCGGCAGGCATGCGCGTGATCGGCTACGCGGCGATGCTCGGCGTGTCTGAGATGCAGGCTGCCGGTGCGACGCATGTGGTCACGTCGCTGGCGGACGTCAGGGCGCTGCTGGTCACGCGTTGAACAGGAATCGCGCGTCCGGCGCCTTCTGCGCAGCTGCACATCCTGCACGCTTTCAATGACACCCGCACGATTTCGGTGTGCGCAGTGATGACGAGTGTTGCACTATCCAGCTGTCTCACACCTGGAGCGGCAGATGCGCGCTGGATTCACGATGTTGGAGCTCGTCGTTGTGCTCGCGGTCACGGCGGTGCTGGCCGGGTTTGCACTCCCCGCACTGATTGGAATACGTGATCGCGTCACGGTGCGCCTGGCGGCGACGGAGGCACAGCGCGCACTCGCCGACGCGCGCAGCGTCGCCATTACCAGCGCCACGCGGACGTCGGTGCAGATCGACACGCGCACCAACTCGCTCACCGTCGTATCCGGAACAGACACACTCCGGCGACTATCCCTCGCTGAATTCGGCGTCACGCTCCGCACCACGCGCGACTCGATCGCGTTCGGTCCGACGGGCATCGGCTGGGGGGCGGCGACTGCAACGATCACACTCTCACGCGGCCGCGCGTCCACTGCGCTCGCCATCTCGCGGCTGGGGCGCATTCGTCGGGCGTGACTCTGCCATGCGGACGACACACGAGGCGTTCGCCACACGCGCGGGCGTCAGCCGTGAACACAAAAGCGCGGCGCCCGAAGTCACAGGGCGCCGCGCTGGAAAAACACGACACAGCCGCAGTTCGTGCGAAGTGATTACGACGAGCCGAAGTCGTACCCCGGCACCGAGACGCGAGGAATCTGCTGCCCGATCACACGTTCGATCGTCCGCACCATCGCGATTTCGTCAGGGGCCATGAAGGTCACGGCATCGCCCGAGGCCGCAGCGCGACCAGTACGACCAATGCGGTGCACGTAGTCCTCAGCCTGCTGCGGCACGTCGTAGTTGATCACGTGCGAAATGCCGTTGATGTCCAGACCGCGCTGTGCGATGTCGGTTGCAACGAGCACGCGTATCGTACCATCACGAAACCCTTCCAGCGCCTTGATCCGCTGCGCCTGCGTCTTGTCGGCGTGCATTGCCGTGGAGGCGATCTTGTTCTTCTCGAGATTGCGCACCACCTTGTCGGCGCCATGCTTCGTGCGCGTGAACACCAGCACCGAATCCATCTCGGGGCGGCGCAACAGGTGCACCAGCAGATCGACCTTCTTCTCCGCAGGCACCGGGTACACGGCGTGCGCCACCGTCGTCGCGGCACTCGAACGACGTCCAACCTGCACGACGATCGGGCGACGCAGGTATTTACGCGCCAGCGCTTCAACCTCCGGCGGCATGGTCGCACTGAACAGCAGCGTCTGCCGGTACTTGGGGATCTGCTCCACCACGCGATTGATCTGCGGCGCGAAACCCATGTCGAGCATGCGATCGGCTTCGTCCAGCACCAACACTTCGAGATCATCCGGAACCATGTTCTGCTTCTCGAGATGATCCAGCAGGCGTCCCGGTGTTGCGACGACGATGTCGACGCCGCGTCGCAGCGCCGTTTCCTGTGGCTCATACGGTACGCCCCCGAAGATCGGTGCCACTTCGATGCCGGTGCCGCGCGCGTACTTCCGCACACTCTCTTCCACCTGCAGCGCCAGTTCGCGCGTCGGCGTCAGGACCAGCGCGCGGGTGCGCTTGGGGCCATCCAGCAGGCGGCTGATCAGCGGCAGCGTGAACGCCGCCGTCTTCCCCGTTCCGGTCTGTGCGAGCCCGATGATGTCGGAGCCGCGTAACGCCAACGGAATCGCTTCACGCTGAATCGGCGTTGGATACTCGTAGCCGGCGTCGATCACGGAGCGCAGCAGCCGATCGTCGAGGTTCAGCTGTGCGAATGTGACGCGCGCTTCATCGGCCGCGATCTGTGCGGCAATACTCTCGGGCGTCGCCTCGACCGTTTCGGGGCCGAGGTTGTGTTCGGCCTCACTGAGGGTGGTTGGTCCCTCGCCAGCGGGGCGAGCGCGACCGCCACTGCGTGGGCGTCGTGTGCGTGAATTCACTGAGTCTGGTGTGTTGCTCCGCGGTCGCCTGTTCGGCTTCCGCCGACCTGTGGAGCTGTGTGCAACGGTCCCGAGAGTCCCGTGCCGTCACCGGAACCGCCCTTGGCCGAAACGGGAAGCGTTGCGGACCATCTGAGCGATCTCGGCGGGTGCACGGAGTGCAGTCGCGTGGGACGCCGGCAACAGGATACGTCGGAGGGACGGATGCGCCGGTGAATGTTCCGCTCAGGCGCGAGCGACCATTCGATTCGAAACGTACTCGGCGAGGTGGATGAGGGATACCCGAACCTCGAAACACCGGCGCAGCGAGTTCCAGATCAGATCGCTGGCAAGCCGAGAAACGGAATCAGCCGCTCCAACGCCCATTCCGGTCGCTCCTCGGGGATCACGTGCCCCGCCCCCTGCGCCACCTGCAGTTCGGCGCTCGGCATGGTGCGGGCGAGCGTTGGCACCACCCGCTGCGGCCGGACCACAGGATCGCGATCGCCGAACATCAGCAGCACGGGCTGCCTCACACCGGCGAGCTCGGACGGAGTCCACGGGTCCCAGGTAAAGCTGTAGAGCAGCAGACGCATGGCGTTCAGAAAGTCCGGAAACTGGGTGGGCGCCCAGTACTCATCCACTTCGTCGTCGTCGGAAATTCCCGCCTGACCGCGCGAATGCTTGAGCGCGAACTTGATTGCCCAGCGCGGTATGCGACTGGGTAACAGGGCGCCTGTGAGTGACTCAGGAACGAGCTGCGACCAGGCGGCCCGATCGACCAAACCAAAGCCCACCGGGCCAAACAGCGCCAGTTTAGTGACCCGCTCCGGGGCGTGGAGCGCAAGTGCCATCGCGAGTGCGCCCCCCATCGAGTGACCGACAAACGGCGCCGCTCCGATGTCGAGCGCCGTCAGTACATCGCCCAGATGCGTGACCAGATCATCGCGACGATAGCGGTCTGGGTCAGCGGGCCGGTCGGAGAGCCCGTGCCCGCGCAGGTCGATGGCCACAGCTCTCCAGCCAAGCGCTGCGACGGGTGCCGCAAGATGCCGCCACGCATACGCCGAACACCCCCAGCCGTGCAGAAAAACCACGGGCGGTGCATCGGGTGCTCCAGTCTCTACAACTCTCGTCCGCTCGCCGTGCGGAAGCACAACCCACCGCGCCCGCGCCGTCGCGTCGCGCGCCGGATACATCGCCTCCGGCGAAAGCGGCACCGCACGCTTGGTCATCGGCACGCGGTGCAGCCGACGACTAAACGAGGTTCAGATCGCGCCCGATCAGCTTCGCAATCAGCGACACGCGCAACGTGACGTCACTCCAGCGTCGTTCGCCTTCCGTCGCCTGATCTTCCAAAGGATACCAGCCGATCAGATCCGCTGCCGAACTGGCCGGCATGTCATCGCCCTTCATGGGATGCCAGACTCCATACCGGTCGGCACTTTCCACGAAACGCTCGAACATCTTGATCCACGGCTCGTGACGACGGAACACGCCGAGCCGAACCATGATCTCGAGCCAGTGCAGCGCCGCCGGCACATCGGCCTCCAGCGCGTTTCGATGCGGAAGGCGGTCGCCGAGCACCGCGTTCGGAACCGGGACCAACTCACCCTCGATCTGTTGCACCGGCTCCTGGCGCGGCTCCGCCTGCATGAGGTGCTTGCCGAGCAGCTCCATGCCCATGTGGTACTCCGTGCGGAGCTCCGGCATGAAGGCTGCCATCCGCAGAAAACTCATCGTCGGCGGCGCCGCTTCGGTAGCCAACACCTGCTTGTTCCCGACACGTATCCACGGCTTCGCCGCGAGCGGTGAGCGCAGGTAATCCATCACCCTCTTCGTCGCCCGAATTGCGGCACCGCGTACACGCGGGTCGCGCTCGTAGCCGGCCTGGGCCAGAAGCGCCGCCGCTTCCACACGGATGTTCGCGCGGAGCCGCGTCGCCAGCTCCTTGTTCGTTCCAGCCTGCGGACCAAACTCGTAGAGCATGATCGGATCTTCGTCCATCGCGAGCAGGCGGAACAGGAAACGACGCGAGACGGCCAGCGGCGGCGAGTCTCGATCCCAGCCGCATTCGAGCAGATGCCTGAAGGCGGAGAAGGTCGCCGAATGCGGGGATGCGCCGGGGAGCGGGAAGAGCCGACCGCCCCACGTACCATCCAGGTGCATGGTCACCGCGCACCGGATCGCTGACGCCTGCTGCAGTGTCACCGGCTGCGCATCGGTGGCGGTCTTCAGCTTGCCGAGTTCGACGATGGCGCGATACTGAACCGCTCCTGTCGCTTCTCGCATGAGCCAGCGGACAGGAACGCGAACCGGAGAGTCGGGCATCTCCGGCAAGACGGGTTTCGGTGGCGGCGGCGGCGGAGCTGCAGGGGCCTCAACAGCAGGCGTGAGCGCGGCCGGCAGGCCAGTTTCGAGATCTGGAAGGTCAGTCACGGTATGGAAGCGGACGGAACACGTTGCGCCACAACAACCTCCAAGCTAGCACAGGATCTGCTCGCCGGCATGGGTTCACACCGAAAATTCGCTGAAAAAGCCGATCGCCGTCCGCATCGCTCGAAACGGACGAAAACGACAGAATTTCAGCATGCTTTAAAAGCATCGCGTTTGCGGGCGCGATTCTGGCGGTCACTTCTGCTTTCCGCGCGCCCGGCGGCCCAAGAGCTCCCAGTCCTCCGTCAACCACCGTCCCGAGGCGGTCGCTCATCCGGTCCGACCCGCGGTACTATTGTTCCTAGGTGTCCCCACCGGGCCAAGCTGCTGCAGACAGTGATCGATCCGACCTCAGAAATCCCTTTTATCAGACAGTAAAAAGCCACCATCAGCCCTTGTTCAATGCAGCTTCCGGGAGTTTGTCGTGAACAACAATCTCGCCTCAATCTTCCTTCCCATGATGCGTGTTCGGCGAATCACTGACCGACTGCCATCGCCCGCGCAGTGGGGATGGCCGTAGTGCGCGGGGAGTTTCTCGATCTTGGCGGTGCCCGCCTCTATTACTTCGCGGCGGGGACGCGTGGCGGTGGCGAACCGCTCGTCCTGATTCACGGCTTCCCGACCTCGTCGCACCTCTGGCAGGAGCTCGTGCCGTTGCTCCCCAACGGCCGGCGAGTGGTTGTTCTTGATCTGCTTGGATACGGCCGCAGCGATCCGCCTGGCGAGATGGCGCTCGACATCAAGTCGCACGCGGACCGGATTCTGATCGTGCTGGACCTGCTCGGCATCAATCGAGCCTGTCTGATCGGCCACGATGTCGGCGGCGGTGTCGCACAAGCCGTCGCCGTGCGGGCGCCCCATCGGGTGTCGCACCTGTGCCTGATCAGCAGCGTGGCGTTTGACGACTGGCCGTCCCGGGAGGTGAAGCTGGCCCGAGCCACGCTCCCCCTCACTCGGCATCTTCCTGCGACGTGGCTGCTGGGCGTGCTGAAGAGCGATCTCGAGCGCGGCTTCGTGGATCAGGAATTGGCCTCACGTTCGATCGATCGATACATCAAGGGCTTTGCCACACCCGCGGGCCGCGACCTGCTCGTGGCGCATCTCGAAGCGCTCGACAGCGCCGACACGGTCGAAATCGGCAGTCGCCTCGGTGCCGTCCCGGCGCCAACCGCGATCGTGCACGGCGCCCACGATCCGTTCATTCCCCCCAGCGCTGCCAGGAGGCTGCACGCCGCCATTCGCGGCTCGTCGCTCGACGTCCTCGATACGGGACGCCACTTTCTGCCTGAAGAGTCACCGGAACGGCTGGCAGAGATCATCTCCGCACTGGTCGAACGCTGATCATTGCTCGAGCGCTGATCGCTGCCCGCGGGACGCAGGGTGCGCGAAAGACGTCAGACTATTCGCACGAAACGTGGCGCCATCCAATCAGACGCGATCGGCTTCGCGCGCTCCTTCCAGAAGATAGGCGAGATCCTTCGACAGTGCGCGAGCCTGTTCCGTGGCGTGCCCGACATCACGAACCGAAGGCGCTTCCAACCCCATGGAGCCGAGCCGCAGCACATCGAGTCGCAGATTCTGCAGCGTGATCGCAGCACTCTCCAGCTGGCCCTGCAACTTACTCCGTCGCACTTCGAGTTCACCCAGCGACTGACGTTGGCGCAGCAGTAACGCCAGTGTGCGATCGTCTTCCGAAACACGGCGCGTGCGCATGTCGGCGATTCGCGCGTCGAGTGATCCGTCGGAGGCGGCGCCCATGTCGCGCTCCAGTTGATGGAGCGCACTCGCCAACTCCGCGATCCGCGCCAGCAAACCATCGACCGTCGGACCGACGTCGGCGAGGATCGCGAGGTCATCGCCACCAAGGCGCGCCAACTGCACGCGAATCGCCGTACGATCATCCACGGCCTGACGCAGCCGTTCGCCGTAGGCGCTCATCACGACGTCGGGGGCGGCGAGCTGGGAGACCTCTTCTTCCCGCAACCGGAACGCCGTTCCCGGCGCCCGGGCGGCGTCGCTGTCACGCCATGTGTTGTTGAGCAGATCGCGGCGGCGGAAACCGAGTCGGCGCAGCGGCGCCGCCGCCCGTTGCGCGCTCAGCAGCGCTACCGCCGCAGTGACCGCGCCCAAAACCAGAGGTACGGACCCTCCCGGCGTTGATGACAGGATCAGCGAAATCACGGCGACACCGGACGACACCGCTGCCACTTTCAGCCGGCTCACGAATCGCCGCGCGCGACCCACCAGACTCTCGCTGAACAGCACTGCCGGAACGCCACCAGCCACTCCGGCATTCTGCAGCGCATCACGGCGACCGACCACGGCGACGAGAGAAAGGCCTGCATCGCCCAGCGGACGCCAGCGCGCACTGAGGCCCATCAGCATCCCGAAGGCCGGAAACACGATCCACGCAAAGTGCGGTGACGTGATCGCGTTGACGATTCCAAGGAATCCGATGGTGCTGAATGTGCGGAAAAAGCGTCGTCGAAAGCTCGCCGCCTGCAGCGCGATACTGGGCGAGTTTGCATCCACGTTGTAGACCCACGCCGGCACGCTGTTGGCGCCCGCCAGCGGCATCGGCGGACGCGGTGGTGTCGGGAGCGTTCCTCGCGGTGGCCACACCTGCGCAGGGGCAGGCATCGCCGACTCGGCCGCACCGCGGAGCGGTGCATGCGCAAAGATGGGCGCGACCGGAACTGACACCGCACGTACTCCGATCGCCGGCGGGCTGGCGTGTCTGGTTGTGTCAGCACTGACGCCGCGCAACGCGTCGCGGAATGCGGCCACCGTCGGCCAGCGATCGACAGGCTTCTTCGCGAGGGCGCGTTCAATCGCCGATACCAGTACCGTGGGCGCCGTTGGTGCCTTCGGCGCCAGCGGCGGCAGCGATTCGCTGACGTGCTTCAGCAACAACGCCGGCGTGCTGTTGGCGGTGAACGGCGGCGTCCCGGACAGCATCTGATACCCAACCACGCCCAGCGAATACAGGTCGGAACGTCCGTCGAGTTCACCGTCGCCCATGGCCTGTTCCGGGCTCATGTAGGTCGGCGTCCCGACCGCGATCCCTGTCAGCGTGAGACGACCATCCCCCTCGGCGGCGCGTGCAATTCCAAAATCGGTCACCAACACCCGGAGCGTCTCGCGCTCGAGCAGAATGTTGTCCGGCTTGATGTCGCGGTGTACCACACCGTGCGTATGCGCATAGGTCAGCGCATCGGCAACGCCACTCAGGATGCGCTCCGTCTCCGAAAAGGCCAGTTTCCCCTCACGCACCAGCCGATCGCCGAGGGTTTCGCCTTCGATCAGGGCCATCACGATCCAGACCAGCGTGTCCCGTTCCTCCACGCCGTAAATCGGCACGATATTTGGATGCGCGAGCTGCGCGGCGGTTTGCGCTTCACGCATGAACCGTTCGCGGACGTTGGAGACGAACGCCAGCTCCGGCGGGAGCACCTTGATCGCCACGTCGCGCCGCAGGCGCGTGTCGCGCGCCCGATACACCACGCTCATTCCACCACGGCCAAGTTCGCCGACCACGGTGTACGCCGGAGCGATGGCTGCCGCGAGACGGTCGCGCAGGACATCGGTGGCGGGAGCCGGCACGGTCATGGAGCGCTCGGCCCCGTGCTCAGCGCGTGCCTGACGATGCGCGCGACTTCGGGCTGCCGACGGCGGCGAGCACGGCGTCCACATCGCGGGCCAACTCCTGCGCGCGCTCGGCGAGTTGCGTCACATGGATCGTCGATCCCGATGTCGACCCAGTGCGAAGCTTGACGATATCGTAACGGATAGACCGCAATGCAGCGCGCGCCTTTTCGAGCCGATCACTCGACTTCTGTCGACGCCTGAATTCACCCTCCGCCTGTTGCTTCTCCCGCTTCAGCCTGGCTAGCCGACGCACGCGTTCCTCGCTCCCTGCCTCAAACGGGTTCGCCTGCGACTCGAGCATCGCGATTTCCGCCTCGAAGTGCGTCAGATCTGGTGCCTGCGCCGGATTCCGATCGAGTTCAGCCAGGAAGGCTGCCTCCGACCGCACGGCCTCCAGCAGTTCGTCCGCATTGGATGCGATACCACTCGCGATCTTCTTTTCGGCTTTCGGCAATGCCTCGAACATCCGCTGAATCTCAGCGCGATCACTGACACCATCACGCACCGCATCGTACCAATTGCCGTAACGCATCTGCTCGGCCACCGGTGACCCGGCAGTGACGCCGGGCGGCAGTGCTCCTCCCCCCTCCGACATCAGGCGATCGGTCGCGGAGAAGAGTGATCCTCCACCTCCCGACTGACGGCGGAGTCGCGCGCGCTCGCGCACGGCGTTGCGCTTGTTTGGATTCCAGAGCGCTGCAAAATCCTCCGATTTTTCCGAGATCACATCGGCGAACAACACTTCGCGCGGCTGCTTGAAAACATCGCGCCAGTCAAAGCCCGCCTGCCACAGCTTGGCGTAACCCATCGCGATGCCGATCGACCAGAACGCCGGCACGAAGGTCATGTCCACGACGTTGACGAGTTTCAAGACCAGTGAGACACCCGCGAACGTCAGAAAC
>Ga0209490_10002524_pt1 | contig 17309 bp, 13 predicted proteins | sample MAT06_FD_187209 | JGI IMG/M metagenome (GOLD analysis project Ga0209490, IMG submission 187209) | Freshwater microbial communities from Lake Fryxell liftoff mats and glacier meltwater in Antarctica - MAT-06 (SPAdes) (version 2) | ecosystem: Environmental > Aquatic > Freshwater > Ice > Liftoff...
GGTGGTGCTGATGGGTTACGCCAACCCGCTCGAGCGCATGGGCCTCGAAGCGTTTGGCGAGGCGGCAACCGCGGCGGGTATCGACGGCGTGTTGGTGGTCGACTATCCACCCGAAGAAAGCGGGCCGCTGCTCGCGATGATGGACAAGCGCGGGCTGGCAACCATCTATCTCCTGAGCCCAACCTCGTCGGCTGAGCGCATCAAACTGGTGGCGAAGGCGGCGAGAGGCTATGTTTACTACGTGTCGCTGAAGGGTGTCACGGGCGCCGGAAACATCGATACGGTCGAAGTCGGAAACAAGATCCGCCAGATCAAGGCCGAGGTGAAGATTCCGGTTGGTGTCGGCTTTGGCATCAGCGATGGCGCAACCGCCAGGCGGGTATGCGAAGTCGCCGACGCGGTTGTGATCGGCTCGCGCATCGTCAATGAGATCGAGCGCTCGACGCCGGACACGGTCATCGAGAACGTGAGAAAACTCGTCGCCGGCTTCCGTGCCGCGATGGACGCGTAAACTAGCCGCATCTAGTAGCGCGATTACAGCGCGATTACAGCAATCAAGCGGAAGGTCAACGATGTCGTGGTTCCGAAAACTGCTGCCCCCAAAGATCAAATCGAGCAACGCGCCGTTACGCAAGGCGGTGCCGGAAGGGCTGTGGAGCAAGTGCCCTGCCTGCCAGTCAACGCTGTACTTCACCGATCTTGAAAACAATATGCATGTCTGCCCGAAGTGCGGGCATCACAACCGTATTTCAGCGCGCGCCAGACTAGACCTGTTCTTTGACGCTGAAGGGCGCGCCGAGATCGGCTCCGAGGTTGTGCCGGTCGACACCCTGAAATTTAAAGACAGCAAGAAGTACGTTGATCGCTTGGTCGATGCTGAGAAAGCCACCGGCGAAACCGACGCGCTGGTCGTCATGCAGGGGACGGTTGAGGGTGTCGGCATGATTGCCGCCTGTTTCGAATTCAACTTTCTCGGTGGCTCGATGGGGTCGGTCGTCGGTGAGCGCTTCGCGCGTGCGGTCGAAGCTTGCTACGACGAGAAATTGCCGTTCGTGTGTTTCACCGCCACCGGCGGCGCACGGATGCAGGAAGGCCTCTTGTCGCTGATGCAAATGGCAAAGACCACGGCGTGTCTCCATCAGCTATCCGACGCCAGATTGCCATTCATCTCAGTCTTGACCGACCCGACCATGGGCGGCGTGTCGGCCAGTTTTGCCATGCTCGGCGACGTGGTGGTGGCCGAGCCGGGCGCGCTGATCGGGTTCGCCGGCCCGCGCGTGATCGAGCAGACCGTCCGCGAGACCTTGCCGGATGGCTTTCAGCGCGCCGAATTTTTGTTGGAGAAAGGCGCGATCGATTTGATCGTTGACCGCCGCGAAATGCGTCACCGGATCGCTTCATTGGTCACATTGCTGCAACGCGAACCTGCGCCGACGGTAGAGCCTGCCTGACCCCTCGTGTTATTGCGCCGGAAAAGCCAACCGCTGCCTCTGTTGACAAGACAAAGCACAAACTACCCTATTGACGGGCACTTTCAGTCATTTATGCTCGAAAACGCGCGCCGTTACTGGAGTTTCACATTGCTGCTTTGGCGAGTGTTGCGGTGAGTGCATCGAACGAAATGGCGGCGCTGCCGACCAGGCTTGATGGATGGCTCGACTACATCGGCCGACAGCACACAGCCGAGATCGTCATGGGGCTGGAGCGCGTTCGAGTCGTGTGGCACCGTATGGGTTTGCCGCGCGCCCCGCGCAACGTGGTGGTGGCCGGCACCAACGGCAAAGGGTCGACCTGCGCGATGCTCGAGGCGATACTGCACATCGCCGGATATAAGACCGGCTTCTATTCGTCGCCCCATTTGCTGCGGTATAACGAACGCGTGCGCATCGCCCAACGAGAGGCAAGTGACGCGTTGCTGGTCGAGTCATTCAATGCGGTAGAGGCGGCAAGACTGGACGGGGAAGTCGTCGCGCTCACGTACTTTGAATACGCAACCTTGTCGGCATTTTGGTGCTTTGCGCACGAGGGAGTCGAGGTCGCCATTCTTGAAGTCGGCATGGGCGGACGGCTGGATGCCGTCAACCTGATTGATGGTGATGTCAGCGTCGTCACCTCAATTGACCTCGACCACCAACAGTTTCTCGGCAACACGCGTGAAAAAATCGGCTGGGAAAAGGCGCATGTGTTCAGGGTGGGGCGCCCTGCTATCTTTGCCGATCCTGACATTCCCGCGAGCGTTTCTCAATTCGCCACCAACATCGGTGCGCGGCTGCATTTGATCGGCCGCGACTACCAGTTCACCCGCATGGAAGGCCAGTGGCAGTGGCACGGCACCATCATGGGTGAATCGTCGAGCCGCCACTCCCTGCCGATACCGGCACTACGGGGCAGCTATCAACTGCGCAATGCGGCGGCGGCGCTGGCAGCGCTAGCGGCGCTCGCCGGGCCCGGGTGCAATCTGCCGGTGTCGCAGAATCACGTCAAACGCGGCCTGCTAGAAGTGGATTGGCCGGGCAGAATGCAAGTGTTGCCGGGACGGCCCAGTGTGGTGCTCGATGTGGCGCACAATCCGCACGCCGTGAGGGCGTTGCATGATGCCCTTGGCGCCATGGGTTTCTACCAGAACACGTATGCCGTGTTCGGCATGCTCAAGGACAAAGATATTGCGGGCGTGGTCAACACCATCAAGGATCGCATCGATCATTGGTTCATCGCCGCGCTGCCCGGCGAGCGCGGTGTGGATACCGCCACGCTTGCCGCCATCCTCGACGATTGCGGGCTCAACGGCCGCTACACGCGTTTTACGAACATCGAAAATGCCTTCCTCGCTGCGCGTGAGCGTGCGACCCAGAATGATAGAATTTTGGGGTTTGGTTCGTTCCATACCGTTGCCGATCTGTTGAAAGCGCTGAAGCGGGCCAAGTAATGGCAAAAACCGGCTCGGCGACATGACCGTTCTCGTGCCACCGTCCGCGCAAACCGCCTACTTACCGCCTCCATGCCAACTGCCAAATCGCCGGACCCATCCCCTGCCGAACTCGAACTGAAGCGGCGGGGTCGTCGCCGTCTGGTGGGTGCTGCGACCATCGGCGTGGTGGCCATCGTGGTCTTGCCGATGGTGTTTGATTCCGAGCCCAAGCGCAAAGAAACTGCGCGGCAGGAAATCGAGGTCAAGGTGCCACCCAAGGATGGGTTGCCCCCGTTGGCGCCGCCCGTTGCGCCGCCAAGTTCATCAACTCTCGCATCCCCGGCGGTACCACCTATTGCAGCGGTCTCGAGCACGGTGACAAAGCCCGGCGAGGCGATCGTACAGACCGCGAAGCCGGAAACAGCCAAAGGCGAACCAAAGGTGCCGGAGTCGAAGGCAGCCAAGCCAACCAAACTTGACGCGGCTGTGACTGCTGCGCCCGATAGCGCGCCGCCGACGAAAGTCGGGGCACCGGTGAAAGAAGGTTTCGTCATTCAGATTGGTGCCTTCAAAGACGCAGAAAATGCCAGAGCGGTGGTGGCGCGAATGAAGGAAGCCAAGTTGCCCGTCTTTACCGACGAGATCCCGGTCAGGACCGGTAACGTGACCCGGGTACGGGTAGGGCCGTTCGCGACAAAAGAGCGCGCCGAGAGTGCGCTTGCACAAGTGAAACTGGCCGGCGTTGACGGCAAAGTGGTTCCGCTTCCCTGATCCATGAACGCGGTCGATTACGTCATCATTGGTCTGATGTTGCTATCGGTCGCGGCTGGTGCGGTGCGCGGTGCAATTCGCGAGGTGCTCAATATTGCCGGATGGGTGCTGGCCTACATCATCGCGCATGCGTTCGCCGCCGATTTGGTGCCGGTGTTCGCCGACTGGGTTGGCGATCCTGTTGCACGGACCGTGCTCGCCTGGGCCGGGATCTTCCTGGTCGTCGTGGTATTGGTGTCGCTGATCGCCAGCCTGCTCTCGGAAGTCGTGCGAAAATTAGGCTTGAGCAGTCTTGATCGGGGTGTCGGCGCACTGATTGGCGTGGCACGCGGTCTGTTGGTGTTGCTCGCCATCACGTTGGCGGTGGGCCTGACAAAGATTCCGCAGTCACCCATATGGCGCGAGGCAGTACTCACGCCGTGGATGGAATTGGCGGCAATGTATACGCGTGGCGTTTTGCCAGATGCGATTGCCGCGAAGGTGAAGTACCGCAACACCGGCGGCAAGGATAAGACCGCTGGAAAAAATTTCAACCGCGCGGCGCGTCAGGGATAAATCAATATGTGTGGCATTGTCGGCATCGTCTCCAAGAGCCCGGTCAACCAACTTCTTTATGACGGGTTGATGGTGTTGCAGCACCGCGGACAAGATGCGGCGGGGATCGTGACGGCAGATGGACGCACCTTTCATATGCACAAGGACAAGGGGCTGGTTCGCGACGTGTTTCGTACCCGCGACATGCGCAGCCTCACCGGCAACATGGGCATCGCGCACTGTCGCTATCCGACTGCCGGATCGGCTTCAAGTGTTGCCGAGTCGCAACCTTTTTATGTTAACTCTCCGTTTGGTATCGTATTGGGCCACAACGGCAATCTCATCAATACGCCAGAGTTGCAGCGCGAGCTATTTCAGGACGACCTTCGTCATGTCAACACGAGTTCGGATTCCGAGGTGTTGCTCAACGTGCTGGCCCACGAACTGACGCTGTCCGCCAAGGGGCCGCGCCTCGACCCGGAGTCCATCTTCTCGGCGGTAGCGGGTGTACACCGCCGCGCCAAGGGCGCCTACGCGATTGTCGCCATGATTGCCGGTTACGGCCTGCTCGCGTTTCGCGATCCCAACGGTATCCGCCCACTGATTATCGGTAAGCATGAGACCGAGAATGGCGTCGAGTTCATGGTCGCGTCCGAAAGTGTTGCGCTCGACGCGCTCGGCTTTGCCGTCATGCGTGACGTGGCACCGGGCGAGGCGATTTTGGTTGATCTGTCGGGCAATTTCTTTTCGCGCCAGTGCGCGGTTAACCCGAGTTTGAATCCGTGTATTTTTGAGTACGTCTATCTGGCGCGGCCGGATTCGGTCATCGACGGTATCTCCGTCTATGAAACGCGCGCGCTGATGGGCAAGTCGCTCGGCGAGCAAATTCTTCGCCAGCAGCCCGACATCAAGATTGACGTGGTGATCCCGATACCGGACACATCGCGACCGTCGGCTGTCGAAGTGGCGCAAGTGCTCGGCGTGAAATACCGCGAAGGGTTTGTGAAAAACCGTTACATCGGCCGCACCTTCATCATGCCCGGACAGGCGGAGCGAAAAAAATCGGTGCGGCAAAAATTGAACGCGATGGCGATCGAATTCAGGGGCAAGAACGTTTTGCTGGTGGACGATTCGATTGTGCGCGGCACGACGTCGAAAGAAATTGTGCAAATGGCGCGCGAATGCGGTGCACTGAAGGTCTACTTTGCCTCTGCCGCACCACCAGTGCGTTTCCCAAATGTGTATGGCATCGATATGCCCACGCGTAGTGAACTGATCGCCACCGGTCGCAACGCGGCGGAGGTTGCCGAGGCGATCGGTGCCGATGCGGTGTTCTATCAGGAGCTTTCTGATCTGATTGCTGATGTGAAGCGATGCAACCCCGCGATCATGAATTTTGACGCTTCGTGTTTTGACGGGCACTACATTACCGGTGGTGTCTCGGCGCAGTATCTTGCCGGCATCGAGGCCAGCCGCAGCGACGGTGAGACCCGCGGCGGCGAGCAGTCGGACGAGGTCAACCAGCTCGATCTCGGCTTCTCGACTGTCGACTAAGACGATGACGGACGAATTCCAGTTCGATACGCTCGCCGTGCGCGCCGGCACGTTGCAGTCGGACTTTCAGGAGCACTCGGAAGCGCTGTTCCTGACGTCGAGTTTTACCTACAAATCCGCTGCAGAGGCGGCGCGCAAATTCGCCAATGAAGAGCCCGGGTTTATCTACTCGCGCTTCACCAACCCAACGGTAACGATGTTCCAACAGCGCCTGGCCGCACTGGAGGGCACGGAGGATTGTGTGGCGACGGCGACCGGAATGGCGGCGATTTCGGCTACCGTATTTGGACTGCTCAAGCAGGGCGATCATATGGTTTCGTCGCGCAGCGTATTCGGCACCGTGGTGCCGTTGTTCGACCAAATTGCTGCCAGGCTCGGTATCGCCACAACTTGGGTGCCCGCAGCCGATGTCGAGGCTTGGCGGGCGGCAGTGCGTCCCAACACCAAGCTGTTTTTTTGTGAATCACCGTCCAATCCGTTGGGCGAGATCGTCGATATCACTACAGTCGGCGAGATCGCCAAGCAAGCGGGTGCAATCTTCGCCGTCGACAACTGCCTGCTGACGCCCGCACTGCAACGTCCGCTCGAACTGGGTGCCGATCTGGTGGTACATTCCGCGACCAAGTACCTCGACGGGCAGGGCCGTGTGTTGGCCGGTGCTGTATGTGGGCGTCGCGAATTAATTGAACCCATCTACATGTACATGCGTACTGCGGGCGCAGCATTGTCGCCGTTTAACGCCTGGGTCTGCTTGAAGGGCATGGAGACGCTGAGCCTTCGTATCAATGCACAGTCCGACCAAACTCTAGCGTTGGCGCGCGTTTTGGAGCAAAAAGACTCGGTGAAGCGCGTCTACTATGCCGGTTTGCCATCGCACCCGCAGCACGCGTTGGCCATGAAGCAATCACCTAAGCAGGGTGCGGTATTGGCGTTCGAAGTCGATGGCGGTCAGGATGGTGCAAGAGCGGCGGCGTGGCGCGTCATTGATGCTTGCAAGATGATTTCGCGCACCGCGAACCTGGGCGACACGAAGACCACCATCACCCATCCTGCAACCACTACGCACGCGCGACTCACCGCTGAACAGCGTGCCGCTGCGGGCATTACCGAAGGCCTGATCCGGGTGGCTGTTGGACTGGAGCACCTCGACGATATCGCTGCGGATCTTGGCCGTGCGCTTGGATAGTCATCGCGCCGCTAGCGTTGTGGATCGCATTGGTCAACCCCGTCTAGTGCTGGCCTTGGTGGTGCTGGTGTTATGCGTACTACTCACCGGCTACGGTATTGCCAGCAAATTCTCATTGGACGGAATTCCGTTGAGTCGGGCCGGTTTGGGTCGCTATCTGGGGTTTGTGGCTGTAATGGGGGTGGCGCTATATCTAATCGCGCGTAGCGGCGGGCTCTCTATGTGGGCAGCGTGTGGTTTGCTTGCCGTAACCATATCGCTGGTAGCCGGTGCCGCTTGGTCGCTGGTCGTGGTCGCCTGGTTTGCCTTGTCATCCACGCTCGTTGGACAACAACTGTTGAAACGATTGCCTGGAGGAGGCGAACAGAGCCACCTAATCTGGTTGATCGCCGGCGCAGGCCTGTATGGATCATTGATCGGAATTCTTGCGCATTTCCCCGTTAATTACCGTGCGACCTACGCGATGCTGCTGGCGCTGCCGATATTGATTTGGCGGCGGCAGGCGCTTGCCGCACTGGGCGCGATGGTGACGGCAGCGCGCCCGATTAGTGTACGAGCCCCGTCGGAATCCCAAGGCAGGCGGCAACACGAATTTGCATGGTTGGAACTGGCGATTGGCGTGGTCGTGTTGATCCATGTGGTGATCGCGTTCGTGCCAGAACTGGGACACGACGCACTCGCCACCCACCTGTTCGTTCCTGCGCACCTAGCGCTCCGCCACCAGTGGGGTTTCGACATTACCCATTACGTGTGGGCGGTCATGCCAATGCTGGGTGACTGGATTTTTGCGGTGGCGTATGTCCTGGATGGTGAGTCGGGTGCAAGGCTGATCAACGTTGGCTTTGTCATCATCCTCAGTCTGCTCATCAGGCATATCGCCATGTGGGCGGGCGGAACGGTTGCGGGGGCCAATTGGGGTGCGCTGTTTTTCCTTTCAACCCCGCTCACTTTTACCGAAAGCAGCAGCCTGTTCATTGAGTCCATCTGGGCGACTTTCCTGGTCGGTGGCACGCTCCTGGTTTGTCGCGTGTGCGCCGACCCGGATCGCCGTACTGGCGCCAGTGAGCACACAAACACTAGGGCGGATTTGATCGCCGCAGGGCTGTTGCTCGGGTTGGCCGCCTCGGCCAAAGCCGTCACGTTCACCGTGTTGCCGGTTTTGTTCGTGCTGCTCATATTGCGCACGAGGTATTGGGCGCATGTGGATAAGCGGCTGGCAATACTGGCTGGACTGGGTCTGTTTATCGTATTTGCCATTGCCCCTTATGCCTATGCGTACCTGCGAACAGGCAATCCGCTGTTTCCTTTTTACAATGCAGTCTTTCAGTCGCCGTATTTTGCGACGTCAAATTTCTCCGACACGCGCTGGTCGAAAGGGCTCAGTTGGAACTGGCTGTATCTGGCCACGTTCGAGCCTTCACGCTATATCGAGATGGGGAAGGCGTACATCGGCGCGCCCGGGTTTCAATGGATCGTGCTGCTGGCGCCGGCGGTCGTGTTGCTGGCGGTGCGGCGGGAACGACGCGCGATTGAGCTGCTGTTGATTGGTCTCGCATGTTTGGGTTTGACGACGTTTTTCATCGCCTATCTTCGCTATGTGTTTCCGGCGTTGGTCATTTTGTGCGCCGTCATTGCGGTCGCGGCATCGCGGATTGCCAGTGACGAAACAGCATGGTGGAAAATTCCGTCGTTGGTCATGACAATGGTTGTAGGTTTGAATCTTGTTTATCTCAACGCCGCCGCGCCTTACTATGAATTCCCGACGCAGGCCATTTTTTCGGACGAGAAACGTACGGCGTATCTTGAGGCGCAGCAGCCGATGCGGTTGGCGGTGAATTTTGTCAATCAGATCAACCTTTCGAATTCTCCAGTCGCCATTTTCGGCGAAGCACTGACGGCGGGTTTGGCCGCCGATGCGCTTCACCCAAGCTGGTACAACGGCGCATTCGAAGCTGAAATTGTTGCCGTCAAGAACGTCGGCGACCTCGTCAGGACACTAAAAAAATGGGGCGCACAGCATATTTTGCTGCAATCAAGTTGGGATAGACCTATTGTGCGTGCCTTGGTTGAAAAAGTTGCGATGCGGCGTGCTGTTTTTGGCACGGTCTCGGTTTGGACACTGAATCGAGAGGAGATTTTTTCCGAAGAACTGTTGCAGTCGCCGACATTGGGGAAAACGGCAAACTGGCGTCTCGAACCGGGCGTGACGGTATCTGCGTCGGGTGCGTTTGAAGTGACGGCTAAAGATAACGCGGTTCAGATTGTCCCCACCGTGCCTGGCAAGCAGTATCTAAAATCAGTCGTGGTCAGTTGCGTTGATAAAGCCACCCTCGGCAGGTTACAGATCAATTGGGCTGATGCCAACCAAAAATACCTGAGCACGTCATCGGACACGTACGCATGTACGGCGACCCCGGTTCGGCACACCATGGAGGCGACTGCACCTGCCGGCGCCGCCTACGCCTACGTCTACGCAAGCGCGCATCTGGACGTGCCGGTGCGCATGTACGAAGTTTCCCTTAAACACTAAGCGGCACAAGGTTTTAGGCATCAGGCGACCATGACAATTAATTGTTCCCACCCCTTACTCGGACCGATCTCGCCGACCGCCGCCATGACCATTGCGGTTGTGATCCCCGCTTATCGGGTGACGCGGCACATACTGGCGGTGATCGAGGCCATGCCGACCGTTGTCGACCACGTCTTTGTCATCGATGACGCCTGCCCGGACCGCTCGGGCGAGTTGGTGAAGAAAGATTGCCATGACCCGCGCGTTGAAGTTCTCACCCATGCGCACAACCAGGGCGTCGGCGGGGCGGTCATGACAGGATACGCGGCAGCGATTGAGCGCGGTGCCCATATCATTGTGAAAGTGGATGGCGATGGACAGATGGATCCGGCGCTTATACCTGCGTTCGTCCTACCCATCCTCGCCGGTCAGGCCGACTATACAAAAGGCAATCGCTTTTTCAATCTGGAGGAAGTGCGCGCAATGCCGGCAATCCGACTGTTTGGCAATGCGGTGCTTTCATTTGTGTCAAAACTTTCTTCGGGCTACTGGAATGTCTTCGATCCGACCAACGGCTACACGGCTATCCATGCCGATGTTGCAGCGCTGTTGCCGTTAAATAAAATCAGCCGGCGTTACTTTTTTGAAAGCGACATGCTGTTTCGCCTCAACACGATTCGTGCCGTTGTGGTCGACGTCCCGATGGCGGCCAAATACGCCGACGAAGTCAGCCATCTTTCCATACCGAATATCCTTGGTGATTTTTTGTTCAAGCACATGCGGAATTTTTGCAAGCGCATTTTCTACAACTACTATTTGCGTGACTTGTCGTTGGCCTCGATCGAGTTGCCACTTGGATTGGCGCTCATCATTTTTGGTACTTCGTTTGGCGCGATTCGCTGGATGGATTCGATGGATGCGGGCACGGCTGCAACGGCGGGTACGGTGATGCTGGCCGCATTGCCCATCATGCTCGGGATACAGTTTTTACTTGCCTTTGTAGGCTATGACGTGATGTCGGTGCCCACGCGGCCCCGACATGGCCAGTTTCGTATTGCACTGACCACCGATGCGATTGCCGGCGTGGAGACCGGCGTGGGTCAACACGTGGATGACCGCGCGCCCGCAATGAATGCCAATAAGGGTGCGCAAATATCCCCGCATTCATGATATGAAAATCCGATCAAATGCGGAACTAAGGCGGGTGGCCATCTATGGTTCGATTCAGGCCGTCGCCTACGGCATTGATATGGGTGCATTCCTGATTCTTATCAATGTCGCCGGCCTCGGCTTGGTGACTTCGAACGTGCTCGGCAAACTACTCTCTGCGGTTTTCTCCTTCAGCGCACACCGCAGGTTTACCTTTCCGCAGGTCGATGCACATGGGGGTGCACATGGCCGCGCCAGTGGACGTTCGAATGGACGTACCAACCAAATGGTGAAGTATTTTCTCCTGCTGGGCCTCAATATTCCGATCGCCACCGCCATTTTGGCTTTGCTCACGCAGTGGATTTCACCACCGGCCCTGGCAAAGTTCATTGCTGATTTGATATGTGTTGCGCTATCCTATTGGCAGACGAAGTATCTCGTTTTTTCCAAAGCCCGCTGATCGATGGAGCTGCTATTTAGACCGTTGCCGGACATGACCGAGTCGCTGGCGCAGGAATATGTCCGCTTGTTCGCCGCATGCTTCCCCAAGGCGGTACACTTTACGGCGGAATATCTCTTGTGGCTGTACCGGGATAATCCGGCCGGTGCGGCAGTTGGCTTCGACGCCTGGGATGGCGATCGTCTGGTTGCCCACTATGCATGTGTGCCCGCGGCTATCCGGCTTCACGGGCGGTCGTCAAGCGCGCTATTGTCGTTGAATACGGCAACGCATCCGGACTATCAGGGGCGCGGTTTGTTTACCAAGCTCGCGTCACAAACCTACGCATTGGGTGAATCGAAGGGATACTCCTGTGTGTTTGGCATCGCCAATGCCAACAGCACGCCGGGCTTTTTGAAGAAACTCGATTTCAAGCTGGTTGGCGCCCTCACGGCGAAGCTCGGCATTGGATCGCTGCAAACAGGATGGGCGCAGTCAACGACGGGCGTCACGTTTACGCGTCATTGGGACTTTGCGAGCCTCCAATGGCGGCGCAACAACCCATCCAACCCGGTATCGTTGGTGCGTTTGATGAAGGGGGCAATCGCCTGCCGTTCGCGCGGATCCATGATTGGTTTTTCGGCCTATGCCGAGATCGCCTGTGCATTTGATGATCGCATGATTGATCAAGCATTAATATCAGACCCAATCAGAAACGCCACCGCGAGCCGCATAACCTTGTCGCCGTTGCGCGTCTATTTGGGTAGCTTCCCCAACGGGGTATTCCCGGCGTCGACGTATGTGAATATTCCCGCGTTCCTGCGTCCGTCCCCGCTGAACTTTATCTTCAGACCGTTGGTTAAAGATGTGTCGCCGCCGACGATGGACGGTATCCTCCTGTCCTTCATGGACTTCGACGCATTTTGATCAATATGTGGTGCCAAAGCGAATGACGACGCTATTTTTGTTTGCACATCAAGATGATGAATTTGGTGTGTTCGAGAGAATTTTCAGGTTGCGACAGCAAGGTCGTTCAGTTGCGGTGGCGTATCTGACCTCAGGCAGTCGAAGCGGTGAGCCGCATCCGGCGCGTGACCAAGAATCGGTCGACGTACTTGGTCGCTTGGGTGTTCCGGCGGTCGACATACACTTTATTGGCAGCGCGCTGAATATCCCCGATGGAAAATTGGTTGAGCATATGGAGTCGGCCCTCGAAGCATGTCTTGGGCTGGCGGCGAAGCAGGGGACTGTCGACGAAGTCTGCTGTCTGGGGTGGGAGGGTGGGCATCAGGATCACGACGCCGTTTATTTGCTGGGGATCATTTTGGCAAAGCAACTCGGGATACTAGAGAGCAGTCATCAGTTTTCGCTGTATCAAGGCGCTGGTCTTAGCGGCAGCTTCTTTCGATTGCTATCGCCGCTGCCTCAAAATGGCGCATTGCTGAAGAGCCACATCCCGCGGGCACGACGGTTGCTGTTTGCGCAACTCGTACTGAGATATCGATCGCAGTGGCGAACATGGATTGCGTTCTATCCGCTGTTGATCATCTACTATCTCGTCAACGGTTCGCAAGCGTTGCAACCGCTGGTTCCCGCGCGCGCGCGCGCCGCACCTCATGCGGGTGCGCTGCTTTACGAAAGGCGCGGGTTCTACTCGGCCGCAAGGTTTGCAACATTTGCGAAATCGTTCCTGGACAAAGCACGCTGAGGCTTTGCGCGGAGGGGACGCTGCAAGCTACGGCGTGGCTTCGTGTTGTGTCGACGGCGCTGGCGACCCGTCGCGAACACAAAACGCAGGCGTGAATGGCGGAATAAATGCCCTCAGGGCGACCGGTACCGAGCGCATCGCCGCGAGAATATGCGTTGGTTTGATCCGTCCCGCCCGCATCTCCTCATCATCGCGCGCTTGGATGCGGTCAATCATCGCGAGGTCATGTGCGGAATCGATATTGAAATGATGGCCGAAGCCCCGGTCAATAAACGGATCGATGACATTGGCAAAGGCGAAAAACGACTCGAAGTGAAATTGCTTGATTAACAGCGGAAGAATATCCTGTGCACGCACTCCTTCAAATCCCGAATGCGAACAGTCCCAGTTCTGAAATGACGCTTCGTAGCGGTCAAGTTGGAGGTTGTAACGGTAAGCAGGCGGCAGTTTGCGCCAAAACTCCTGTACCACGTGGAGCGCCTCCGGCCAGCGCATGTGGCCGTTGCGGCCGATTATGTCGGAGGTGAGAAATACACCGTCGGACCCAATGACACGTTTGATGTTGGCAAACAAGGCTTCCAGTTTTTCAATATGGTGCAATGACTGGTTGGCGATCACGGCATCATAAGTCGAATCAGGCTGCCAGAAATTGAAATCAATAGTCGTCGTCGCGATATGGTCGCCAGCGCCAGCCTCTGCTGCAAGCAGTTTCCCACGTGTCAACATGACATCGTTCATGTCGAAACAGTCAATCAAAAAATTCCGGTAGCCACGCTGCATCAGCATCAGCGCCAGCCGTATTTCGGTATCGCAGTTGCCCGCACCTATGCTAATGAAGCGCGCCGGTCTACCTGCTGCAAGGGCGGTCTGTATCTGTGATTCCAAATGCAGGCAGTAGAACGAATCGGGATCGCTGAAGCCGAACGGTTCGTAGGCCGGGCGTAAATATTTGTTCGACCAATAGTGATAAATGGGCGGCAAGTCATGCACATTGACGTCTGCGGTAAACCGCTTGTGCTCGGCCGCAAGGCGACCCGCATAGGTGGATTGCCCCCTTAATCCATCGCGGGCGCGTGCCGAATTGGCGGACGTCTGCCCTTGCGCGGTGCGCCCCAGTATCCGCCTTACGAATGTGAGCAATCCGAGGGTGTCCAGCGTACGACGGGCTAATGCTCTGCAATGGCGGGTTAATTTGTCGAAACCGCTGGAGCGGTCACGCCGGGATGCGAATGCGGCGTGCGCATCGCCCATTGCTGGTGGCTGCCGCCATTGACGTTGCAGCTTGGCTGTTTGATTGCGCATCCAGCTGGCAAACCGTTGAATCAGACTGATCGGCTTCTGCGCGACGATAAGGCTTTGCTCGACGCCGTAGTAACCAAGCTTATCTGACCAGTAGAGCACCAGGTTGACATCCTCGAAGCCGAGATCGCGCATGCGGTCGAGCAAATCCCAGCCAAAATCCTGAAAGCAAAGGCACCCTTCGGCAGATACCGGATCGCCGTGATACTGCGGCTCGGCCAAGTGTTCAATGCGACCGTCTTCATGAAGGCGCGCACGGGTGTGCGTATTTTGTTGTTCCTTCAGGAATGGAACCGACAGTAGAAGACGCCCGCCGGGTTTCAATGTTCTGAATATTTCCTTTAGTCCCAACTCTGGCGCTGGAATATGTTCCAGCACATCGAAATTCAATACAAAGTCGAATGCGTTGTCCGGGAATGTCAGCTTGGTGATGCTCTCGTTGCGTACGCCATTCGCGTTGCGGCGTCCGAGCGCAACCGTTTCACCTAAATACTCACTGCCAACCAGCAGAGGGAATCTCTTCTCGAGCGCTTTATAGAGCGGCGTGACCTGCTCGGCAACATAGATCGCGTCGTGTTCGGCCGCACCCAGCGTTTGCTCCAGTATCTGCATGGAGGCCCTGATCCGGTTATTCAGGCCGCAAGCACACAGCACGCGTTCCCGCCAGTTCGGAACCTGTACACCATCAGTCATCACACTGCCGTAAAGAAAATCCGTCTCAAACACAACATCCTGTTGGCACACATAGCAGTAGCCATTGGTCTGGAAAGGGATTTGACCTGACGCCAAATGTAGCTCTTGCAGCCAGCGTTTGCGGTGCACATCTGCACTCTGTTCGTGATGCTGCCGGTATTTGCCAAAACTATCCACACGTACCACGCGTAGCTTGTGTTGGTCAGGCTCGTTGTCAGACGCCGCGGGTAGGATACTCAAGACGGTGCCACTGAATTGTCGTCGAGCGTCTGCGTGCCGGTCATGGACGCGGTAGATATATAGCTTGCCTCGTCATGCCAATCGGCCAGCACATGGCGGATACATTCATGCCCGTCTACAAAATGCACGTGCCGCGCCGGACGATGCGTATGGCCATGGATCATGGCAATGTAGCCGTGCTCACGAAATAGAGCATCTACGGCGGTCGGCGACACGTCCATGATGTCCTCGGCTTTCAGCGCCTTTTCTGTGTCGCTTCGCGCGCGGATCGAAGCTGCCAGCGCAACGCGCTCGGCGTAGGACTTTGCAAGAACTTCACGCTGCCACTTTGGGTCGCGCGCCTGCGCCCTGAACCGCTGATATGCATGGTCATCGGTGCACAGCGTATCGCCGTGCAAAAGCAACATCAACCGGCCGCGGACAATGATTGTGGCCGGGTCGGACAAAATCATCAGGTTTGCAGCCGCTGCGAATCGTTGACCGATGAGAAAGTCTCGATTGCCGTGCAATTTGGCGACCGCGATGATTTTCTCAACCTCAGCGAGTCGGCCGTAAAGGTGTGTGACGACGCCAGCCTTGAACGAGCCAAATGATGCCGCTTCGGCGAAGCGCTTTACGCTCATTGTATGATCATCTTCGACGTCAACGAATACCGGCGACGCGCCGACTGACAGAATTGCCAGCGTCGCATACATCGCGGCATTCGCACATGTAGCCACTTGGTCGCCGCTGCCAATGCCCGATGCCGGCAGTGCCAGGGCGAGTGCGTAAGAGCCGTTTGTTACGCTCGTGCAGCACGGTACACAGACGTCCCCAGCAAACTCAACTTCGAATGCTCCTCCCTCTGCACTGAGGATAAACCAACCGCTATTGATCACGTGTGTCGCAGCGGCGAGAAGTTCCTCGCGCTCAACTGACGCGCTGCGGCCGAGCTGATTGAAAGGGATCGTTTTATTCTGTTTATTCATCTCACAAATTCCGTAGATTCGATGGTCGTGCGTTCACATTCAATGCGCAATATGTCGGCGTGCAAACCAGGCAGAACTACACGCTTGCACTCATGCCCATCCGCTATGTATGTGTGTCGCCGATTTCTGGGCGTTCCCATTATTTGTGCGGCGGGTAGGTGAAAATACTGAAAGCGAATCACTAGTTTCAAATAGAACGATGAAGCATCAAGACAATTGGTGCAGCGGATGACGCAGTCTGGTTACGAGCGACTATTCCAATTTAGTCGACTTATTGGGAAAGATGGTACGCAAGTGTCGCGACGTGAAGCCCTTTGCGGCAATGGCGGGTGCTTCAACATATCGCCAAGAAACGACTGCCAAGATCAAGGTCACTGGAAACGCAACAACTACTAGCGTATCCGTGCTGGGTGTACCGAGAAAGAACATCGCCGTTTGGGTGACGGGAAAGCCATAAAGGTATAGCCCATAGGACGGATCGCCGTGTCTCGTGAGTTGCGGAAGCCGAAGTGATTGGTCGAAGGCAATCACCACCACGCTGTACGTAAGCGCCACATAGTAGAGAAGGCTGGCAAGCGGGCCGCCACGAGAGAGTAGTAGCGCAGCCCAAAGCAAAAGTGCGATCGTGGGCGAGATGAAAAGAAACTGTCGGCACAAGTAGACGAGTCCACCGAATAAGAAAAAGGCGATGAGCGGCTCGGGGTCCGAGACCAAGTGATTTGCAAGCACGCTTGAATTCGTTGCGAACATGTGTACAAGATAGCTGGCAAATGCCAATGCAATGAGGGGCGCTCTAAATCGCTTAAGCAGTATCGTGCACACGCCAAGCGCAAATACTGCACCGTACATCTTGAACTCGGTCGGCAATGTCCATAGTGAGAGGTTGACGACCCCCCGGAGTGGATTGGATTCGAATACACCAGGCAAAAACCATTGCAGACTGGTCAGGGACGAATTGCCCCAAGCGTAGAGCCAAACTTGGGCGTTGCGAAAGTATTCAATGGCGGAGTACGTCGAGATCAGTGGGCCAATGACAAGTGCCGAGAAGAGACAGCAAACGATCAGCGCAGGAAAAATGCGCAGGGCCCGAGCTTCAGCAAAGTCGATCAAATTGTCTCGGAGAATCAAGCTCCTCGTTACGAGATACCCGCTAACCACAAAAAAAATCTCGACGGCAAGTGTTCCAAAACTAATGAAGGCGGTTTGGGCCGTGAGCGGCTCACCTCCTGCAAATCCACTGATAGGATATACATGCGAAAAAAAAACTAGCGAAGCGGCAACAATACGAATTATGTCGAAATTGTTGACCCCTGCTTCATCAAGGGCGGCTAGAGAGGACGACGGTTTCATT
>Ga0209490_10002525_pt1 | contig 17308 bp, 12 predicted proteins | sample MAT06_FD_187209 | JGI IMG/M metagenome (GOLD analysis project Ga0209490, IMG submission 187209) | Freshwater microbial communities from Lake Fryxell liftoff mats and glacier meltwater in Antarctica - MAT-06 (SPAdes) (version 2) | ecosystem: Environmental > Aquatic > Freshwater > Ice > Liftoff...
ACAGGTAAAATGCCCTGATGCCCTCGAATTAATATGGCACTAACTATGCGTGGACGAAAAGTTGCGCTAAACGCGCAGCCTTCGACCACGCCCACGTTAAGCGCAAGGAGAAGAAAAAATAAAATACACAATTCACTCATAATTTTTCACATATTCAACGCTTTAACGACATGAAAAACTTACTCCAAGCCATCGCTTTGGCTCTCTTGAGCCTTATCTTTTGTCCCAACGTCTTATTTGGACAACTTTACGAAGTCACGCTCGACGAAAAAATCGAAAAATCTACGCTCATCATTGAAGGGAGGGTCATCGAATCCCAATGTTACCGCACAGACGACGGAAACATCTACACAGCAAACAAGGTGGAAATTGCCTCGGTTCTCAAAGGCGACTGCCGCGAGAACTCGTTGACCGTCACCACGTGGGGCGGTGAAATAGACGATGAATTACAAACTTGGACACACCTTCTCACACTTGACAAAGGCAACTATGGGGTCTTTTTTCTCGAACCAACCCGTGTTCCGGCAATCAGTGCAGCAAGTTACCCTTCATCTTTTGACGTTTACTCCGGGGTACAAGGGTTTATCGTCTTCACACAAAACGAAGCTAAAGCACTGGTCGGCTATGAGCCGTTTCATACCTATCCAGACATACCCAAAGAACTTTACGATCCCATCGCACAAAAGACAGGGCAGAAAAGAACGCTAACAAATACAGAAAGCACCAGCATAAGAAACGGAGTACGATACCATTTCACAAATATCGGTTTTGACGGGACATCCGTAACGTTCGATATTTATGTCAACTCCTTACTCGGCACAAAAAAATTGCACAGTTCGGGCATTCAACTGGGATATAACCCCGTCTTTTTCGGGTCAAATATTGCCACCAGCGGCAACCTCCTGATGCAAGATGCCGGCATTTCACAATCCATCACATATGATTTGGCCCAATCAAATGTCACTTCCAGCAAAGTAAAGATTGAACTTCTGCCAGTCGGGGTGCTCACTGGTTTGACCACAATAGGGACTACTGAACAACTGCTGGCCAAAGGCAAAATCTCCATTCAGAACATCTTGGCAAACCCGGGCATCACTTACGATATTGCGGAAATGCAATCCATGAGCAAGTTTTATGAAGGAGGCATGGCGCAGGTGTTTGATACAGTGATTGTTGAAGGCAATTGGAGGCCAAGCGATTCTTGTGACCCCATTGTTACTTCTGTAACCCCAAAAAGTGTAAGTGGGGGGACTGGAGATGTCATCGAAATTAGGGGGTCATGTTTTCTGGACTATGCCGAAGGGTTTAGCAGCATATGGTTTACGGATGCATCCAAAGGGCCTAACCCATTACAATGGATGTTTCCTCTAAAATCGGAGCTAGATAATGGTTGTGCAACTGGATTTTTAGTTTGTTGGACAGACACTCTTATTAAAATAAAAGTCCCGTCAATCTCTAGCTTTTCACCTGACAGTTCAGATATTGGAAAATATGCAGGCACAGGTATAATTCAAGTTTACAATTCTGAAAGTATAATACCTGGGCTATCGCCAGAACCCATAACAGTCAGGTTTTCCGCACATAATCGCTTTACTAAATTATCAGAAAATCCTTCAAGTGTCAGTTTAAAACATACATTAAGGGAAGCTAATGGCAATGGAGGCTTTACTTTAACTTTAGGGAGTAATATTTTGGCAGATAGTGATGCCAAAGCACGCTTTATGGATGCTTTAAAGGCATGGAAATGTGCAACGAAAGTAAATTTTGATACGATATCAAGCTTTCCCAATAATAATAGTTTTATATGCGCCGTAGATATTGGGAATATAGGTACAGGGGCACTCGCTACGACTTCAACTTTTGTGTTCCGTTGCAAGGAGCCAGGCTCAAGCGGGGACTATATACGGGCGGCAACGTCAAGATTCAATATCATTTTTAACGATTCAATTTCTTTTTACAAAGGTCTTGATCCATCGGGAATTAGTTCTACGCAGCACGATTTTCAAGCTGTTGCATTACACGAATTAGGCCATGCCCATTGTTTGAATCATGTCAACCAGTCTGATGATCTGATGTTCTTTTCTTTGCCTAAAGGCATTGGAGGAACAGTAAAACGAAATTTGACACCCGGTGCAATTGAAGGTGGGCTTTATATCATGAGCATTAGTAAAGCGAGCTACCCCGGTACAAACTGTACGTTCGACCCAATGACTGATGCAGACATCAGTAGTTTGGGGTGCTCGAGTTCGACTACTGATCATAGCGATCCCAATGATATAATACTTTACCCAAATCCAACCTCAAATAAACTTAATATTATAATTGCCAAAACACATCCATTAAGTTCAAAAATAGGGGTCCTCAGGATAAGTAACATACTTGGAAGGGTATTCGTCGAGCAGGAAATAAACCTTCACTCTAACGACGAAATGTCGATAGATTTAAGTGGCGTTCCTAATGGATTGTTGTTGATTAGTATTGAAACAGAGTCAAAAATAATTTTCACCTCGAAATTGATAAAGCTATGAGGATAACGATATCTTTGTCAATTTTGATTCTTATATCTTCTTCATGCCGTCTATTAAAGTCTAACGCTTCCCAAAGTTGTGGCCAACAACTTTCTGATGACTTGAAGAAAAACTGGTTGAGGATTAAAGACTACTCTTGCTGGAATCCAGATGTGTCTTTTGAGCGCAATGATGATTTTATTGAGAGGGTAAAAACAATATACAAGAGGTGTTTGCTTAACAAAAGTAAAACTGAAATTGAAAGCCTCTTTGGGAAGACTTTATATGTCTCCAAGTATGAGGTTGGATACGATTGTGTACCACCTCGCTCTAAAAACATCAAAGAAAAAATTTGCCTAAGATTCGTTTTTAATGACGAAGGAAATCTGGTCGAAATAATAAGCCCAGAGTGCTGGACTCCTATTGACTAAATAAAGCGCTTAACACCGGATAGCCGCCTATGCTGCCTAAACGGACAGCACGGCGGCTATCCCCACGTTCTGCGCAAAAACATCAAATCATGCGAATAATGGGTTAAAATAGCCAAAAGAGCAAAGCTGTTGCAATTGCGCCGAAAGTGTGGATCAACAACCCTTTGGTATTTCTGACTTTTGAAGCATCTTGAATATTAGTTTTTTGAATGAGCCAATTGAAAAGACTTTCAATTGGCTGTCTTACAGTTGAAACTGCTGTTGAAAAGAGGTCATCCGCTGCTTTTTTGAATTGACGAACTTCAATTGAATCACCTTTGACCAGTTTTATGGGAGTAAACAATTCGGAGTTTCTTTGTTTTAGATTTTCTTGAAGTGTTTTGTCCGAATAAGCCTTGTCTGCGTAAATGGTTCTGTTGAATAGGCTGGGTAACAAATTCCTAACCGCCTCCAAATCATTTTCGGCAGCGGAAGTGATGCCCAAAACTTCCGGGAAAGGGAGTTTGCCTTTGCGAGAAAATGCAATTACATGAAGTTTCACACCCCAATAGTAGATGCCTTTTGTGGCGCAATATGATTTTTCGGACAGTTCAGGGGCTACTACGCCATATCTTTTACCGGAACAAAGCATAATGGGCAATGAATCTATCACAGAAATACCTTTTGAAAAGGAAATGTTTTCAAGGTTTTTCAAATCGTCTAATATCAATTGAACCAAGTAAGGCATTGCGCTGCAAAGGTTATTAAGTCTGGAATTAAAATTGGCATAAGCAGGCAAATTGGGAAACCAACTGAGCAAATACCGCTTGGCAAAGTCATAAATATCTGATTTAGTGTGCTTTTTCTCGAATCTGCGGCAATAAAAATAGATAGTCAACAATTCAACGTCTGTCAGTTTTTCATTGCTAGGAGAAGAATTGTTGCTAAATCGTTGATAGTGAACAGATAACACTTTATCATTGCAATCGCAGAGGTAGAAGTAAAGACGGATGAGATTTAAGTCATTCATAATCAATTGTCTATAGTGTGAGAACTACAAACATATTGATTTTATCTAAATCGACTACCTCTGCTTTTCAACCCATTATTCGCATAAATCATAAATAAATAAACATGAACCAAATTTTCACAACCTTGATTTTCATTTTCGGCTTTTCAATTCTGTCAAATGCTCAGTCCGTTACTTCTCAAATTTTGAATAAAGAACCTATCAAAATAAATACGGTTCTTTCCCAAGATTATGACGGCGATGGTGATTTAGACATTATTATGGCTGGCACTTATCCCAATCAAGTTATATGGTTAGAAAACGAACCAACTCAACAATTCCCAAAACATCCCATAATTACCGAAAACATTTCAGACCTTCCGGAGGATATTGATTTGGGAGACATTGACGGTGATGGAGATATAGACTATGTGATTAGTAGTACTGGGGGTGCAAATGGGGAGTTAGCATGGTTTCAACGCCAAAACGATGGTACATATATTAAATGGACTATTGAAACTGGCGTTAATTATGAAAGATCTGTATTAGGCGATTTTGATGGGAATGGAACGCTCGACATTGTAGGAACGAGTTACAACCAGACCTCAATCAATGTATTTTTTAATGATGGCGGAGGTATATTTTCAAAAGTAAATATTCTTTCAAACCTTCAGCTCAATGGAGTAATCACTTCAGGGGATATTGATAATGATGGAGATATTGATTTGGTTTATGGTGCGAGTGGGTTATCTCCTAATGAATCAAGAATACTTTTAAATGATAGCAATGGCAATTTTACTTTGGGGAGCATATTGATTTCCTATGCCTTTTATGCCGATATTGATAATGATATTCAAATAGTCGATTTTAATGCTGATGGCATCAAGGATGTAGTCGCTTTTGAAGGCTCCATTAGCGATGGAATCTTTATGTGGGATGGTGCTAATAATTATCAGAGGAAATTTATTGATAATGATAACAATGGCTCTTATGACAACGAGAGTTTTTTAATTTTTGACGTTGACAATAATGGCTTTCTAGATATTGTTAGGCAAAATCAAGTTAGAAATCGCATTACAATCATATACCAGTTTTCAGACTTTAATTTTACCCGAAAAGTAATTGACGGCTACTTTGAAGGCATGGGTGGGAGCCAAATGGCATTTGGCGATATAAATAGTGACGGAAAAAATGATTTAATTATAGCAAGTAATTCCACGGCATTTAACGATGATATAAGTTGGTGGGAGAATATCAATGGTCAACTCTACAGGCATCAAATCTACTCTTATCTTGATGGGGTTCGAGTTCCAAAATTTGTTGATATTGACAATGACCAAGATGAAGATATTGTAGTGACTGTTTCAGGAGGTGCTGGCAATTCTGAAAATGAATTGTTGCTATATGAAAACATAGGAGATAAGAATTTTATCAATTGGCGCTTAAGCGATAGTCTTGATTATGCAGCAGATGTTGAGCCAGCGGATATAGATAGCGATGGAGATATTGACCTTTTTGTATCTGCAAGGGATGCGAGCGACTTGAGTTGGCTTAGAAACGATGGACAAAAAGGAGATTGGCATTTATCAATAATTGATGCAAACATTAATCAAGTGCTTGGAATCCGTGCCGTAGATGTAAACGGCGACAATAAAGTTGACGTAGTGGGTTGCGCTAATAATGATGATAAAGTGTTTTGGTATCAAAATAGTGGAGCAGGGGCTTTTACAAAATTGGTGGTTGATGCAAACGTTGACGCTCCAAGAGAAATTGAAGCAGCCGATTTGGATGGCGACGGAGATATGGATTTAGCCCTTGTGTGTGGAAACATGGCAAATGCAGTAGTTATTTACACCAATAATGGTTCGCAAAGTTTTACCAAGCAAGTTGCATTTACAGGAAAAACCGCTTTTGACATTGAGATATCCGATTGGAACAATGACGGCAAGCCCGATATTATTTTTACGCTTTCTGCCACTTCACCCGTCAACCCACAGCAAGAAGTGGTGGCATTAATAAATAATGGCGGCAACTCATTTACTACAACTCCATTGGTAATCAACGCCGAGAAAGGAACGGGGCTTAAAGTTGCCGACTTGGACAACGATGGCGACATGGATTTTGTGGTTGGAAGAAGTGTACAAGTCCGGGCGAGGATGTGGCTGCAAACACCTAACGGATTAGTTGGTTCAACCCTTTCTGATGTTGGTGCAGCCGGCAGTACTCCACAAGTTTTGGGCTTGGATGTTGCGGACACGAATGGCGATGGTAAAAATGAATTCGTCTTTGCGGATTTTGCAAGGGATGAATTGGTCTTGATTTCATTCAATTGCTTTTCAGGTGCAGCCCTCACCACCTCAACAGTTAATGCCTCTTGCGGGCAACCCAATGGCTCAATCTCAATAAATGCGACGGGCGGAACTGATTTATCCTATTTATGGAGTAATGGGGCTACAACTGCAACGGCTGGTAGCCTCGCTCCCGGAACTTATACAGTAACCGTAACTGCAAACGGGGGGTGCACAAGCACAGCAACCGCAACAATTACCGCCCAACAAATTGCAACTGTTTCGACAACCAAAACTAATGCAACCTGCGGCAACGCAAACGGAACGGCGACGGTAAATTCCCAAAATGGCGTAGGTTTAGCAAGTTTCCTTTGGAGCAACGGGGCAATTAACCCAATAGCAACTGGATTAGCCGCCGGAACTTATACCGTGACCGTAACTGATGTAAATGGTTGCACGGTCACATCTTCGGCAACTATAAGTGCAACACCAGTTGCTACTTTAACCCTCGCACCAACCAATACTACCTGCGGCAACAACGATGGGAAAGTGACGGTCAGTGTTGCGGGTGGCAGCCCTATTTCCAGTTACTTGTGGAACAATGGGGCAACAACACAGAACTTGGTAAATATTCCGGGAGGAGCATATTCTGTTACCGCAACAGACGGAAACGGCTGCCAAATCGTAGGTTCAGCGACCGTAATCGGATTGACTAATCCAACAGTTGATTTAGGGGCAGACATTACCTTTCAGCAGGGGCAGCAGGCTGTACTTGATGCGACAGGTACGGGGCTTACTTATCTCTGGTCAACCGGAGCAACCACGCCGACAATTACGGTAACGACAATGGGAACCTACTCCGTCACCGTAACGAACAATTCAGGTTGTACGGCAACGGATGCAGTCGTAGTAACCATAACCACCTCGACAAACGACCAAGAAAATAAATATAAAATAACCGTCTCGCCCAACCCCGCACACGATGTAATATACATAAGGTGTGAGGGCAGTTCAACATCCTCGGTTGAATTAATAGACAATATGGGGCGGTTACTTCTCAAAGACAATTCATTCGCCCCGGCCGGTTCAATTCGCAGCATGAAGGTTGATGAAATTCCCGCAGGAACTTATCATTTGAAGGTTTCTGGAAAGGATTTCAGTAAGACCATTTCAATCATAAAGCAATGAAAATCAATAAAATATGAAAGCGCAGAACTAACGCTTCCCTGCCAACCGCTCGCTAAACGCGGCGGTTTGGCAGGGAAGCAACCGTTGGAGGCAATAAGAAGTAAAAAAAACTCACAAAACGCACATATTTCTTTTCACACTTTAACCAATCCGATTTATGAGACACCATCTCATTTTCAGGCACTTTTGCCTGACCGCCCTTCTCGCAAGCCTTTTGCTTGCGACCAATGCCTCCGCACAACGGCTTCCCGAGTGCGAAAACATCCCGGAGTTCACACTCCCGCCAGAGTACCCGCCCACCCTTTGCCAAGAGTTTAGCGAACTGCCGCAGCCGATACCCATCGTGCTGGGCGTACCCGGCTGGATGACCGACGCCGATGTCAACTTTCAACTCGGCACTACCGTGCTGACCAACAAGGTCGTCTATGTTCAGGGGGATTTTACCGTACTTGCTAACTTTGAGTTCAACAACTGCTGGGTCAGCATTTCGCCCGGCAAAAAAATCAAACTGGGCAACAACGGAGTTGTCGCTGAACCGCTTCTAAATGTCAACAACTCCCGACTGTTCTGCTGCAATGGCCTTTGGGCTGGAATTGATATGGAGGATGGCGCACGGGTCAATACCAACAATGGCAGCCGCATTGAAGATGCCACGACGGCCATCATCGCCGACGGCAACAACTTCACCAATACGCTTTCGCTGCAAAACACGACCTTCAACCGCAACCGCGTTGGGGTTCAAATCGGTAAAACAGGCGCCGGTACGGGAACAAGCGTGGCAGTAGTCAACTTTGGCGGCAACGTATTCTCCTGTACTTCACCGATCAACACGACGCCTTCGGAAATCACCTTTGCCGGAGTGTTGGTGCAGCGCATCAGCGGAGTCACTACCCTTAATGGGGTTAGTGAGTTCAAGAAAATCCAATATGGTGTTTATGTGGGCCAGCAAAGCCAGTCGGTCACTCTCGGGCAGACCTTCCTAAATGTATATGACTCAAAATTCGACCAGATTATCACGACGGGTATTTATACCGAACCCGCAATGGTTATGTATGTGCTGGGCTGCACGTTCATCAATAACGGACTACGAGGTGTTGATGTACTAAAATCCGATCAATTGCATGTGCAGAATTGCCAGTTTACCTACACCGACGACGTCATCCCCAACGGCAAGAACTTTTATTGGGGCATCCGTTTCAATCCTTTCGGCTCGAACATCATCTACAATGACCAACAGATTTCTCAAAACCGGTTCGACGTAACCTTTCTTGACCAGGCCAAATTCGAACGCATTCACTGCATCAGCATGTACGGTGCGTCGGATGGAGCCACGGGCGAGCATTACATTGATGGAAACGACTTCCATATGCGATTCTACGCCAACCCGAATATTTCGGGTGAAATAAGGGCTGTGAGTGTCATTGGCGGCATACACACACAGACGGAAAATACGATACTTGGCAACCATTTTCAGTTCGAGAATCAGTGGTTGGAGAGCGCACCCTCTTGTGCGATCAATGTCACCAATGGCGACTATAATAACTTGACTATCGGTGGCAATAACTTCCACCACTTCACTGACGAAGAACTCTCGCTCCGTGGAGAGACGGCTATCCGTCTCATTGGCTCAACAGGCAGTGAGAACCGCGTAGCGCTGAACATTTTTGACTTTGACGAATGGATTATAGGAGTAGCCCGAGCCTATGATTTTGGTATTTATGCTGCTGACTTCGACAACACCAACTATGATTACAACATCATTCGGGAAAGTAACACGGGCTTCTACTTCAACGGCGCAAACGAAAACACCAATACACTCTGCAACGACATAATAAACGGGAACATGCTGCTCAATTTGGACCGTGCGATCATAGGGCCACAAGGTGGGCCACTTGATCCTAATGGTATCCCCCTTTCTGTGAACGGCAATGAGTGGGTAAATGGGGAAGTGCCAGCCTTTGATGCAAAATGCACGCCACCGAGTTTTGCTTCATTTTCCAAATTTTTTGTAACTGGTCAGCAGTCACCGACCAACTCCTTTTTCCCGAACATGATCAACCCAAGTTCGGGTTGGTTCATTGGAGGCGGCCCGCAACCGGATTGCGTATTTGCCTTAACCCAAAACCCACTGGAGCGCAGCATAGCGGACGGCACTTTGGCCACAGCCCTCGACAACCCCGCCGATACATGGGAATCAGAGCGGTATTTATACAAACGGTTAAACAGTGACGCTGCGCTGCTGAACTCTTGGAGCGGGTTTCAGACCTTCAAATCGGCCAAAGACGGCTCTGCGATGGCTCAACTTTCGGCAGTGCAGCAGATGATCGCCGATGCCTATGTCCCGTCAGTCTCGTTGGCCGTACAGGTGGCGCAGAAAAAAGGCCAGATAGACGCTTTGTTGGAAGACATCGAGCAATTGGACGCGCAGATTGCCAATGGCGAAACGGCCAGCCTGATGACCCAGCGGAAGCAAAAGCAGTCAGACTTGGCCGTCAAGCAAGGAGAGGCCTCTACGATAGATGCCGCGTATCAGGCCGAGGTGACCAACAAATTGCAGGCGGCACAGGCCGCCAACAATGGCATCACAACGGCGGCGGCGTGGGAAGCAAACACGAAATCGGTCAATGGTTTTGTAATCGCACTGGCAATGAACGGTGCGTTGAGTGAGGGGCAAATCAGTACACTGAAATCCATCGCAGCGCAATGTCCACGCGACGGCGGCATGGCGGTGTATCAGGCGCGGGGCATCCTGCCCGATTGCGAACTGGAGAACATCAACGAAGGCGTTTGTTACCCATCACAGGAGCGATCAGGCAAACTGACATCTGGCCAAGTGGCCAACGACGTGCGCATTGTTCCAAACCCTAACCAAGGGGAGTTCCTGATACATGCCGAAAACCTCGCAGGGGCGCGGGTTATCGTGTACGATGTGCTGGGCAACGTCATCCAAGAGCAGCGCTTCAGTGCTGAAACTACCGTGTTCAGTTTCTCGCGCAACTTAAATGTCGGTACTTATTTCTGCCGCATTGTGGGCATTGGTGGCCAAAATCGTACGGTCTCTTTTGTCGTAACCCGCTAATTCCTATCTCTTAACATTGGCGTAGTGGCTGCCCGGGCAACCACTACGCTTTTTTCGTTTTCGCTATGTCAAAGAAGAATACTTTCATCCTTTTCTTAGTAATAGTCATGAATAGTCTAGCATTTGGCCAAAAACATGACTTTAATTGGGTATTGGGGATTAGTCCATGGAAAGGAGATCTTTTAAGTTTTCACGATTTTGAACTTAGCATCTCCGTGGTTGATAAATCTACTCCATTTGATAACACAATTGTCGCAATGAGTTCCAAGGCAGGTGAGTTCGTTTTCTCTTATAACGGACTAAATATTCAGGACAAGGTATTGGATACCATGCAAAATAGCGAAGGGTTTGAACTTGGTATCTTGCCCAATCTCTATTCAACAACTGGCGCGCCGTTCACACAGGGGAGCATTGCACTTCCTTCGCAAAAGGATACGGACCAATTTCTGCTTTTCTACTGGGATTTTGACACATACATTTACGCACCTGACTCTTCCAGCGTGGCACCATTTCATCTGTATATGGCAAAGATTGACCAAACAGGAAACAATGGGTTGGGAAGCGTGATTGAGAAAAACAGGTTATTAATCAGCGACACATTAGCCAATGCAGGTATTGTTGCGACCAAACACGCCAATGGTCGGGACTGGTGGATAGTGGTACCGGAAGTCGTCTCTAACCGTTACCATACATTGCTCATCTCCAAGGATTCAATGGTACAATCTTTTTCGCAATCTATTGGTATCACCTGGCCTCTTTTTCTTGATATTTCCTCTCAATCAATATTTCTTAACGATGGAAGCAAATACCTTAGGTTTAGCGATGAAGTTGGATTGCAGATATTTGACTTTGACCGGTGTTCGGGCCTTTTTTCAAATCCGGAATTAGTAAATTTTGATTTTGACGGAGGGTATTTTGGTGGCTTATCTGCTTCGCGCGACTGTCGTTTTGTATATGTATCTGACAGGCTTAATCTGTATCAATACGACTTGCAAAGCACCAGTATTGGGAATACAAAAATTTTCATCGCCACTTACGACGGTTTTATGAATCCCGGTCGCTGCTTATTTAGCAATCCACAACTTGCACCCGATGGAAGGATTTATCTCAATAATAATTTTTATCAAGGTGGAGTATGCAAAAATTTACACGTAATAAATCATCCAGAAAGACAAGGGCATGGTTGCGATTTTGTCCAGCATGGAATAGACCTGAACACCGTTACACTTAGTGGCCTCCCTAACAACCCCAACTACCGCCTCGGCCCGATAGACGGCAGCCCTTGCGATACGCTGGGTATTGACAATATCCCGCTGGCTGCATTTAGATACGATAAGGATAGCAGCGATTACCTGCGCATTGAGTTTACGGAACTGGCGGATCATGAGCCGGAAACCTGGTACTGGGAGTTTGGTGATGGCGATACCTCTTGGCAACGGTATCCGGTGCATGTCTATGATACCGCCGGGACATATCAAGCTTGCCTGACCGTAAACAATCAAAATGGGTCGGATACGTATTGCAAGACCATGCAATTGAGCATAAGTAGCGCATCACCTGTGGTAAAGTCAGATGAAAACCTGATGTACTATGCCTATGATGCACAAAGGCTAATTCTGAAAAATAACGAAATTGATCAAGTCATTATTTTTGATGCATCAGGTAAGATAGTCCATCAATATGCACAGCCAAGAGATTGGATTAATGTATCAATACTTAAAAATGGGTTCTATTTTTGGCAAGCAATAGATAAAAAAGGCAAGCAAAAGTCGGGACGATTTGTGAAAATGTAAATATGCCTCCATCAATGCACTCCTGTCCATACCTCCTATACGTCGGCACGGCAGGAGTGCTAACGTTCTCGGCAACTAAAAAATAAAAATAAACCAAAAAAATAAATAGAATAACACCAGAGTATGGAACAACTTATTCAAGAAATTTTTGAAATCATTCAAGATTATCGGGCAGATGAAGGTCGGCAAAATGTAAAGGTGACACCCGAAAGAATTAAACTTTGGGTAAGCCAGTTTGAAGAAACTGAAAGAGATTTCATTTTATCTGAGTTAAAGTCAATTTTTGAAAAGCGGTATTGTTCAAAGGAAGATGCAAAAGCATTTTTGAAACAAATAATTGAAGTTCTTGCGAAAGATTTAAAATACGCTTCGGTACCCGATTTTTTGAAAAATTGTGTATTCCTTGATTTGCAACCGAACGGAAAAAGTCAAAAGAAAATGCTGTCAGAGTTAGATACATTAGTGCAAGAAAACTATGGTTTGAGTTTAGTAGATTGTGGTAGCACTGCAAAAAAGCATTTCATTTATGTAGATGATATCCTTTGTACAGGCAAGACGCTTTCCGATGACATTCAAGATTGGTGCAAACTTGAATATGCAACTGGGGAAACAAATCTTGATGCCCTAAAAAAATCATCGGCAAATTTGATATTTGCTTACATTTTTATTCATCTAAAAAACTACTACAAGAAGAAAGCAGAGTTTGGTCATAAAATTGATGCTTTTTTACGAGATAACCACAAAATGTACCGCATGGTTGAAATCGATAATAGTGACAATTTCAATTCAAAATTTGACTTGGTTTTTCCGTTAGAAGCCGAACAGACAGAAGCGGTTGAAGAATATAAGGTCAAGATAGTTACACAGGTTGACAATTACACGGAAACAAAGGGTTATAAAAAAAGCATTGAAGAGTTTTATAGAGCGCAAGGAAAACCGCAAACTGAAACACTTTTTACATCGGCGGAGAACAGAAAAAGATTTGAGAAAATAACCCTTCAAAAAGGGATTGATATTTTAAAGAACGCAAACGCTAACATTCCTAATATGAGAGCGTTGGGCTATTCCCTACCATCTCAAAAGAATTTTGGATTTGGAACACTTTGTTTCACATGGAGGAATATTGCAAACAATACACCTTTGGTATTTTGGTACAAAGGAGGTGGGTTTACACCTTTATTTGAGAAAAACCAAACAAATACACAGGATTTTGGTAATTTTGCGAGACGAGTTAACTTTTAATGTAGTTGATATGGAAAATTCAAAATATCAAGAAAGAATTTACAATGCTTCTGAAATAGCATTTTTCAAGAAAACAAAAGAAGCATTTGGTGGCTTGTCAAACATGGCAGCAGGTTTTCCGCTTGAAATAAACGGAATACCAATCTTGACTTCGGAAGCACTTTATCAAGCCTGCCGTTTCCCACATCTTCCCGAAGTACAGCAATCGATAATCAAAGAAAAAAGCCCAATGACAGCCAAAATGGTTGGGAAACCGTACAAAAGTCAATCAAGAGAAGACTTTGAAAGTGTAAAAGTTGACATTATGCGTTGGTGTTTGCGTGTCAAACTCGCTCAAAATTTCTTTGAATTTAGCAAATTACTATTTAGCACGAATAATAGACCAATAGTTGAAGATAGTCATAAAGACGCTTTTTGGGGAGCAGTAAGAGATAAAAAAGATGAAAATATACTGAGGGGGGTCAATGCGTTGGGTAGATTGCTCATGCAACTTCGAGAGCAATATCTTGATAATCCATTTTCTTGGAAATTAGTCTATGTAGAGCCATTGAAGATACCAAACTTCAAACTTTTCGGAGAGCATATTGGGATTGTTGATGAAAGAGAGAAATTTGTAAATAATATTGCCAAACAGTATGGATTAAGTGCATCATATTCGCTGTACCAAAATAATATAAATGGTGCATCTCAAAAATCACAAGTAGAAATTACCGTATTAAGAGAGCCAGAGGATATTAAGCCGACGATTAAGGTTGAGAAAAAAATTAATGGAAGGACAAGTGCGAAAAAAATTACCGAACCGAAACCTAAAAGAAGTAAAAAGATAGAAAACCCCACCCTTTTCGCTCAAAAATAAATATAAAAAGCCGAGAACAATCCACTGCCTATCATGCCTCCTAAACGTCGGCACGTCGGCAGTGGTAACGTTCGACGAAACAAGAAAAATAAAAAATATAATATGAAAGAATATGAAGATTGACACAAGAATTGCCATTATAAGCCTTCTGGTTGGAATTGGGAGTTTAGTTGTTGGTGTAAAACAATGTCAAATTGCAGAATTGCCGGTTGGTGAAATAAAAAAAACGAATGAAGCCAGCAACAAATGGACAGCAGAGAATACTTCTAATATTGAATCCATCAAAACAACGAATCAACAGACACAAGACAAGTCAAATGAAAATTATAATATTAAACGAAATTTTCCGTCCATCAAAACTGAAGAACCAACATATAATGAAATAGGTAAACCTTCCGAGCATCTGCTTATCAGATTTGAAAGCGAGAGGAATGCAAACTATTCGCCAAAAATACAAAATGAAGAACAAGAAAAGCCTGTTGGAAATAAATCAGAAGGGTTCGGATGTATTGTTGGTGAAACTGATGCTGATATCCAATGGTTCGATGCACCTTTAAATCATACCCAAAGCAAAGAGCCATTAATTCCAGCAGGTACAAAAGTTGTTCTCGGAACGATTGAAAATGGAATGCGCAAAATCACTCTACCCGATGGAAGAAGAGGTTGGGTTCCTTGCCAAAAGATAAAATCATGTCAATAAATCATTTCTAAATATGAATAAATCATTTTTGATTTCATTTCTTTTTGCCCTTGCACCAATCACTTGGCTGGTAGGACAAAAGCCTACAATCGCAGTGACTACCGAATGTGGTAAAGTTGTTGAATCGGAGTTTACTAATAATAATGAAGCCCAAGATGTAAAACTTCGTTTGGCAGCAGGTGACATTTTAGATGTCAATATTATTCCAATCGGGAACTATCTGAAAGTATGTGCCAAAGTTATAGATCCAGGTGGAACGATAATTATGGATATTAAAGAAAATACCATGTATCGTACGGATAAAAAAAGTTTAATTGTAAAGTCAGAAATTCTATCCGCTAGTGGCATATATACCATTAGAATTTCAAATTATCATCCAGGTAATGGCCTTGGTAAAGTAGGTTTATATACTGTTAGTGTCAGGTGTATTAAGAGGGATGGTCAGGTAATAGAACCCAAATAAAGAACGCCGAACTCTGCATGACTGTCAACCGCCCGCTAAACGCAGCGGTATGACAGTCATGCCCACGTTAGATGCAACTCCTTCACTTTCAATGACATATTTGAATCTGGAGAGGCTATTGGAAAGTTTTTGAAGCCATAAATAAAGGTATGTGGCACTACATGAGCCTAAATGGCGGCTAAAGCACAATCCGCAAAGCCAACTATAGTCGCCGTATTGCCACTTTTTACATTGAAATAAATCAATACGCAATGGAGAATCCAAAAAAAATCACCCTCGAAGTCCCAACCATTGAAAATATCACTGGTCGGCGCAGCTATATCCCAACGCTGTTCGGAATAGCCCTTCTGTTTTTCTATTTTAATTTTTGTGAACTGAGTTGTCAGGGTCAAAGACTGGCTGCTGTATCAGGCTTTTCTTTGGCAACCGGTACGACTATAGAAACGCCAAAATCAGATAGCCCATTTGGCTTTGGAGAGCCCTCAAAGCCCGATGAAAAGGAAATGCCAAGTAATATTTGGGCCATTTTTGCATTATTGGCTGCGCTCGGCGGACTTGTTATATATTTAATCAAACACAGGCAGGAAGACCGTATCGGTGCCATTGCTGGCGGAATAGGTGTCGCTTCGCTATTGCTTCTCAATATAACCTTGTCTTCATCTGTAAAACAGCAAGGTAATGGCATGTTGGTTGTAAATTTCCTTTTCCCGTATTGGGCGGCATTTTTGTGTTTTGGAGCCGCTGGGGCCATAAGTTTTCTGCGCTCCAAGCAAAACAGGGCTCTCCAACCGGTGCCATTCCACCCCTCGCCACCCAACCAGCCAGCCTCTTGGAGCGAGCCAACGCATACTCCTGCGGTTCAAGATTTTACTATCCCTCCACCTGCACAGGAAATTGTCCCGCCCGTTTTGCCAACACCACCCGTACCGGAGGCGATAGCGTCTCCGGCCCCTCCTGTATTACATAACCCGCCTGCCAATCCGTCAGTTCAACATTACGCCACGCCTGTGCATGAACAAATAGCCACGTTTCGCACAGAAGCAAATCCGTACACCTCTAATAATGCACAAAATGCCCAATCGTCGAATATTTGGATTTGGGCCTTGATCATCGGTTCAACGATCTTCATTGCTGCAGTTTTAGTTTTTGAGTTCATGCCTTCCAAAAGTTCAGTCCCTGAGAAGGTGCTTACTCAAACCGAACCTAAAAGTAAGCCACAAGTTGACACTAGGATGCCAATAACAAGTAAGCCAAGCACGTCAACTCCTGTAACGGAATCAGCAGTTTCGATTGGTTATGTAAAAACAAAGACAGGTTCTACTTTAAGGATGAGAAAAGAGCCATCGGAGAGTTCCGAAATATTGCTTAATGTACCCGACGCATCGCCAGTCATCATTATAGGATATGATGACCACACTTCAATCGTCAGTGGTGAGACGGGAAAGTGGTGTAAAATCAATTTCAATGGAAATGTAGGGTGGGTATGGGGGAATTTCATTGTAAAAAAGTAAGCATTGTTTTGTCTGTTAGCACAAACCAATTCAAAACAAACTGTTTTTGCATGCTACCCAAAAAAGAAGTTGATAAATTTGAAACAGAATGGTATAAATAAAGAATACGCCCATCTTTGCACTCACGCCCATGCCTCCTAAACGTCGGCACGGCGTGAGTGCTCACGTTGAACGAAATTATAAATAAATTAAACCACATTAAACAAAACAACACACGAATAAATATTCCGAAATCAGAATAATAAATTTATTTGTAGTATTA
>Ga0209490_10002533_pt1 | contig 17243 bp, 14 predicted proteins | sample MAT06_FD_187209 | JGI IMG/M metagenome (GOLD analysis project Ga0209490, IMG submission 187209) | Freshwater microbial communities from Lake Fryxell liftoff mats and glacier meltwater in Antarctica - MAT-06 (SPAdes) (version 2) | ecosystem: Environmental > Aquatic > Freshwater > Ice > Liftoff...
TTAGAGTTTCCAATTAGGCTTAGATTGGCTCAGCCTGACAGTAACTTAGTTGATTTGCGTAATTCCAGTTATTAAAATTAGTAGCCACGAATGAACTGATAAACTCAACGATGCTATTTGTGGATAACAACATTAAAACAAAATAAAATGAAAAGAGTAGAAAGAATTCTGATGACGATTGTCATATTAGCAATCACAAAGGCAGGTGCGTGGGGCCAAACCAAATTTGACGAAGATCGCATGGAGCGCGATATTGAAGTGGCAGAGAATATTCTCAGCACCATGTTGAAACAACAGTTTGACAAGCGTAGTTTTTTTCCGATCGAAGTGAATGGAAATTACCGTGCAGGTTACGGTGTAACGTTCACTATTCCGAATTTGCAATCCGGGTTCTTGTTTGAGCAATTCAACGTCCCTGCTCTTACGTGGTTAGATGGACCTGGTAGTTTTTCCTACTCCTACAGCAATACGGATCCTGAAGGCGTTACAATTATCGATAGAAATGGCATTACACAACAAAAGGAATCCGCAGAAAAGATCGCGGAGGATCAAAGAAATAAATCGCGGGTAATCAATGGCACTGCCGCGAGAACACCCAAGGCGCGGAAGAGTTCAAAAGCGAATCGCGATAGTTTAAAAGAAGAGTCGAACGAAAAGACGGTAAAGGCCATCAAGGAGTTTATTGCTGACTATGGCGATTTGATTGGGCAACTGGCACCCAACGAAAGGATTATCATTACCAACCGAGCTGAAGACGGCAGAATGTGGTTTGGACAATTTAACAACCAAAATGAATCGACCTTTTTATCAATAGAGTCAACGAAAGGTGATGTGAGCCAATATAGACAGGGCAAATTAACTCGTGATCAATTGTTTACTAAACTCAAAGTGGTAAACACTAAATCAGAAAGTGAGCTACAACCTGATTTGGAATTGTTGGCAAGTATTTTCAACAGACTTTATCGGAGCGATTTGTCCAAAACGTTTTTCACACAAGAAAACACATACTATGAGCGTTTAAAAGATTTTGGAGTGATCTACTATATGCAAGTGTATTCAAGCAATCAGCAAGGCGAAGATTTTTGGTCGATGCCAACGGTTAGCTTGAATGAAGTGGATCAGGAAACACGAGACAAAAAAGTGAAAGAGCTATATCCCCAGTTTGCTAAAAGCATCAAAGAAGATATGTTGGAGTATGGCCGCACATTGAAAAGTTTAAAAGATGATGAAAGTCTTATTCTAAACATTGTACTTACGCGCTGCCGCGGATGTCAAATACCTTCTACGCTTGAGCTGACAGTAAAAAACAGTGTGCTGAAAGATTACTCATCTGGCAAATTGACCAAAGAAGTCGCCATGCAGAAGATCGCTGAGAAGAAAGGAGCGGAGCAATAAATAACTATCAAATTAAAAAAACTCCAAGGTGTTGAACCCCTTGGGCTTTTTTTCATGAATTAGATAACAAAAATTTCCCCACCTCATTAAAAAACCGATCCTTGTCTTGCCAATAGTTTCGGCTATACAATTGAATGAACGGCCAGTTTTTGGTTTCCAGTACTTGGGGTACTAATGCATGAGTTGATTTCGCGGATGGGCTTTGGAAATACAAATCATCGTCTGTTAAAATCGCACCCAGCAGTAGTCCATTTTTCTTGGCCGTTAGATCATGGAAAGGAAGTAAATCACTTTCTAGTTTAAATTCTTTTCCGGCAAACCACTCTTTAATTTTTGACTTCAAGTAAATGCTTTTGGGATCGGTCAATTTAGAGGTTGTCTTAAACTCTCCTTTTGAAACATCCAATGCAAATTGTAGATAGGCCTTTAGCAATTTAGGTCCATCATTTTTTGCTTCGCCAACAGCAAGCTGCTCGGGCCATAAACTGGTGATTACAATTACTTTTTCCCTCGCCCGGCTGACTGCCACATTCAGTCGGTTCTCTCCCCCACTCACATTCAAACTACCAAACTGGGCAGACACTTTTCCCTTTTTATCAGGCGCATAGCCAACCGAAAAAATAATGATGTCGCGTTCATCGCCTTGAACATTTTCAATATTTTTTACAAACAATTTTGATGGTATCTCCTTTCCGAGCTTGGCCAAACTATCCTCCAGCTTATCGAGTATCAGCGATTGTTGAGGCGCATTAAATGTAATCACACCAATTTCCTTTTCAGGATGGGTCTTCCACAAATCTGTTAGCACGTCAACTACCTTATCTGCTTCTACCTCGTTGACGTAATTCCCCCAAACACCTTCTACTTTTAGAAAGTCAATGGCAGGCTCGTTTCGGTTAGCAATCTTCAACTCAGGTAACATTTGCAGTTTGCCCTGATAAAAATATCGGTTGGAGAATTCGATAAGCTCCATTGACTTACTCCTGTAATGCCCTTGCAATCGGGTGGTCGCCAGATAGCGATTGCATAATTCCAGCAATGAAACCACTTCGGTATCAGGTTCGTCATCATCTTCCTGCCAACGAGTTTGATAAAAATCGCCTGGCCTTAATTGCTGCGAGTCACCCGCTACTACGGCTTGTTTGCCACGAAAGAGTGCTGGGATACCGCGCTCGGCATAGCACTGTGAGGCCTCATCAAAAATGACAAGATCAAATATCTCTTTCATCGGAAAGATGGCAGAGACCGATTCGGGCGAGGCCAACCAGCAAGGCAACAATCGATAAATATCCTCCTCAAATTCTGTGACTACTTTGCGCAGTGGCCAAATCTTTTTCTTCTTGGTCACCTGATGTAATAGATCTCGATACGTAACACGATTATTTAATCGATTAAATTCCAAATTGTCCGTAACGCGCTCGCGCGAACGAAGCAACAAAATTTCATTGCTGATGGATTGCTTCTGCGAGATCAGTTCCTTCAACTCTTCTTCCAACAAGAGCAATTTGCCGGATGAAGCCATTCGCAATTGAGGGTTTTTGTTTTCCATGTTCTCGATCCACGCCAAGTAAATACTGTTCTCAAACAATTTGACCATCTGCGCCTGCTCCCAATTTTGAAGTCTATCAAAAAGTTTTGCAGTGACATCCCGGACTGCGTCTGATCGACTTTCCTTCAGTCTGTCAAACTCCACCAAAAGATCAAAGTCGCGTAACAAAACAGTAAGCAATTGATCACTTCTTCCTTTATTTTGAGTGAGCGAACTAATTTGCGATGACAACAGATAATGCAACCAATAGTCTTTTTTGCCTGGCAATTGTGCGATTAACTTGAACAAGGTATCTAGGTCTCTAATGAATTCCTTTTTCGAATGCGCAATTGGAGAAATCAAGTTTTTGATTCCACGAATTGAACTAAAAATTGTTTTTGCTTTGATTGCACCTTGCTGGTCGGCAAACCAATTCACCATCTCAGCTTTTGAAAGTCCGTCAGGTAGTTGAAGCAACCAGCTTTTTGTCTTTAGTTTCGACAAGTTGTGCTCAAGATTTAGCCGTTGATCAAGCCTTTGCTCTAACAACTTGAACCCCTCTTTAGTGCTCTCAAGTTTGTTCGCAACCAATACACGCTTGACCAAAAATTTATCTTTGGAAAATAGCTCCCAACGAATTAGACCGAACAAACTTTTCCGAGCCTTTGCATTCCGGTGCAATGCCAATTGCAATTGACCTAACTGCGCAGCTGGTACGGAACACTCAATTCCTACACCTTCGTAACAATCCATCACAACGCGTTCGATATTCGCCAGCCAAAGCGAACTTGTTTCCTCTACACTTTCCGGCATCATCTTCTGAAAGTAACCGTAGCGAGAATCGGACGCCATTAACTCTTTGATGGTTATAGCATCCAACCGCCTATCAATCAACGCCTCGCATTGTTCCCAATCCAACTGTGTATTGAAGTGCTTCGAGAAATTCTCTTTTACCTGATTGAAATAAATAGGCAACTCTTGTAAGCAATCTGCGAGAGCCTGTCGGTCAGTCGCTTGAAAATGAGAAAAAGATCTTCGCTCCAGCCACTCGTAATCAGGATTTTCCAAATGGGTCGCATAAAAGCAATACGATTTCAATATTCGACCGAACTCTGTTATCTCTTTTGCTTTAAATTGATTACACTCTTGCCGAAGGTTAATAAATGGCTCGGTAGGATCACTAATAAGATACAGTTGTTTGATGTTTAGCCCACAATCAGCATCGCTAAACAGGGCTAAACGAAAAGATTCAAGTTCCTCTGTAATTTGATCGATTCGCTTTCCCACATGAAAAAATTGCCGATCGAGTTGTATCGCATCTAAACTGATGTTTCTACTTTTATATTCTTCGACTCTATCAATCTGTCGGGCAGTCTTCTCGAAAATTTCTCTGCGATCGTTTTTGTAATCGTGAACCAAAGCTACAAAATCAGTTAGATTCTTTTCACGCAAGCGCATATACACTACGTCCAACGCTGCACGCTTTTGGCAAACCACCAATACTTTTTTCCCTTGGGCAATAGAGTCGGAAATCAAATTACAAATCAATTGCGACTTGCCAGTGCCGGGTGGACCTTGCACCACCAACGAATAGCCCAGTTTGGATGCCTTCAATGCATTCTCCTGCCATATATCCATTGGAAAAATAGAATACACTTTTTCTTCTTTCACCTGGCTCAACATTTCTGGGGTCAAAGAATTACTTTGACTGGGTGAACGTAAATGAAAAAAATCTTCTAAGTCGGTAAACGAATCGTTTTCTAAAAGCCGTAAATAATCAGGCACCAAGAATGATCCGGCTTGTGGAAAAATACCCAACACCGCCTCGGGAAATAATTTCAATTCACCAGTTTGATGCTCTTCTTCAAACTCTTCCTTTTTAAAAGTAGCAAACGGAATCAATTCATCGCGGTAATTATCTGGGTTAAATTGAATAGCCAGATTTGCCTTTTGGAGAAGCTGATACAATTGTGTTCGAAAGACCGTGCTGTCTGTGGCGCTCTCGTCAAATGTTTCATCCAACAATTCTTCATTTGCTTTTACTTGATTGTAAGAAGAGTAGGCCAACAAAAAGGATTTGTTAAATGCCACTTCAGCGTCTTCGCGCATCGTCAATACCCAAGAGGCATTTTCGATTTTAAGCTCAACTGGAAAATAAAGCAAAGGACAACGCACCAGCGTTCCGTCAGAAAATTTGCCGCGTACAAACGGCCAGCCCACATGCAGTTCGCGTGAGCCGCGTTCCTCAAAAATAAAATGATCTACTCGTTGAATTTTCTTGAGTCTAGTACTTGCTTCGTTTACGGTTTCCATCCGCGGATCGAGTACTGAACAAATCACTTTTTTCTTTCCTGCTATCAACGACTCAATAATGGTAAACGCTTTCTCCCCATTCAACTGACTGAGTTGTTGCAAGTCCAAGAACTGATCAGCCATTAGCCGCGGCAAAAAAATGGAACGGTTTCTTCCAGAAAGGTTTGTCAGCTTCCGCAAGTAATTAGTCAATACCTTTTTTGTTTTCTCAGAAGCCACTATTCTAGCGTTAGGTAGGGTTTTAGTTTTTCAAAAGTTTTTTCAGTGACTTTTTGGACTTTACGAAGATCTTCTATCTCACTAAACTTACCATGTTGAAAACGATAGGCTGCTATAACCCTCGCCAAAAAACGTCCGATGTAGGGATGAGATGCCAGTTCATTTTCCGAAGCTGAATTAAGTTTGATTTGTGTAGGCAGAAAATTATCCCCAATGAAAAAATCCCTGACAATTTCTTTTATAACAATCGAATCAAGACCAAACACTTCGTTCAACTGGTTGGGTGAATTGAAGCCACCTAACTTATCGCGATATTTTACAATCCGCACCGAAAGTTTTTCCCCTACCCCATACACCTTTAGCAGCTGAGCAGTGTCGGCTAAATTCAAATCCAGTTTTACTTTGGGCTTTTTCTTTAATGACTCGGGTTTCTCGCTTTTTGCAAATTCCTTGTTTGGCTTTTCAATTGGCAGATTGATGTAGGCATACAATTGTTTATATAACGTAGAATCCATGCCATAAATTTTTAACAAATCTGATTTGATCAAAAATTTTCCTCCTTTGCTCCGGTAAGAAACAATCCGGTTGGCGATTGAATTTATGAACCCTAACTTTTCCAATTCTTCTTTTGAGTTTTTGTTGGGATCAAATGTAAACAACTGCTGCCTGGCTAGTGTGCTATCCGATTTTTCCTCCCATTTCCAAGTTGCTACCAAACTATCTAACTTCTTTTGCTCATTTGAAAAATCTTGCTTCTGCCGCACAAACCAATACCGATAAGCCGGTTCTAAAAAGATGATGACAACCAACAATGGAAGCAAAATCAGGAAGGCATTAGTTTCTGAGCGCGAAAACGCAAAGAAACTTCTAATCCATGCTTTCAATCGATTCATTGATAAATGAAATGTACGGATTTTTCTTGGCGTCTACTCTACAAACTGAATTTCCTTTAACCCAAAAGCCCGCACTCTTCCACTAATAGTTACTTTCAATTTTCCAATCTCATCTACTCCTTCGATGACGCCCGGCAGCGTCTCTCCTTCTATTAAAAATAAATGCTCCTGTCCTTTCCGAAAAAGAATGTTCAAATAATCTCTTTCTAAGTCAGCAAATTTTCCGGCTCGTAATTGTAGATATCTCCTCTCTAATTTCTCCAGCAGCCCATTTAGCTCACTATTCAAATCAAACTCTTTATTGGCTACCAACTGCATCGATGTAGCCGAGCCGATCGCGAAATGGGTTTGATTTACGTTCAACCCAATCCCTACAACACTATGCTGAAGCTGATTGCCGGCAAGGACATTTTCGATGAGTATCCCGGCCATCTTTTTGCCATTGACCACCAAATCATTTGGCCACTTTATTTTTACCTCATCTAGAATTCGATCCGTAAGAAAATCTGAAATAGCTAATGAGACCGCTACTGTCAACCTAAATTGCTTTCCAACATCTAGAAACGTAGGCCTTACTAAAAAAGAGAAAGTCAGATTTTGGTTAGCCACTGTCTCCCAAACATTTCCACGTTGCCCTCTTCCGCGAGTTTGGTTAGCAGTGATTACCAAAGTTCCCTCCGAAGTTTGCGCCATTTGGACTAATTCGTTCAACAGGCTGTTGGTCGAGTGACATTCTGGCACAAAAACAAGGTTTTTACCCAAGAACAAGGTGTTGGCAGGGATTTTATACAAGGTATTTTGATTAGCTTTGCTGATTGTGACCCTCACAAAAATTCGAATATAGTAGAATGGCCAAAAAAAAGACAAAAGCAGATTCAGAAAAACTCAGTAAAGCGGTTGTAAGCGGAATGCAAGAGAAGAAGGCGTCTGACATCGTGGTCATGGATTTGCGCGAAATAAAGAATGCCGTGGCAGACTTTTTTGTGATTTGTTCTGGTAGTTCCGACAAGCAACTGGATGCCATTGCTGGATCCGTGGACGATGAAGTCTATAAAAAAATGAAAGAAAACCCATGGCAAATTGAAGGACGAAGCAATAAAGAGTGGGTCATTCTCGACTATATCTCTGTGGTTGTTCACATTTTCCGCAAAGATAGACGCCAGTTTTACTCGATTGAAAGGCTTTGGGGCGATGCGAAGATTACAGAAATTGAAGATTAAAGAACTTAAATAGAAAGTAAACGTTAGTAGTTTGAATTTTAGATTAGAAAAAATGGCAGACAAACCAAAAGAAAAGAAAATAGTACCTCCGAAACTTCCCAAAACGAATTATCAAACATGGATCATCCTCGGATTGATTGTGGTGATTTTTGGAGTTAGCCGAGTTTTCAATAACAGTGAATTGACAGAAGTTCTTGATAGCCGCTTTGAAGAGATGGTGCGATCACGCGACATAAAAAAGTTGGTGCTCATCAAAAATGAAGAAGTTGTTGAAATTACCTTAAAAGCCGAAGCGTTGCAAAACGCTAAGTACAAACAAGAAATAGAAAGAACCAGCAGCCCGATGGGTTTCAATGCAAATGGCCCACATTATAAATTAAAAATTGGATCAGTTGAAAAATTTGAAGATCGCTATCAGGAATTGACCAAAGGATTGGGTGTCAACGATAAAATCGATTTAAAAAAAGAAGATCGGGTAGATTACACTAATACCATTTTTAACATAGGCTTTTTGTTCTTGCTGGTTTTTGGCTTTTGGATGCTCATGCGCAGGATGACCGGTGGCGGTGGCCCCGGTGGCCAGATTTTTAATATTGGCAAATCCAAGGCGGCTCTTTTCGATGCAGAAAGCAAAGTGAAAATCACCTTTGCCGATGTAGCGGGACTCGAAGAAGCCAAAGAGGAAGTAAAAGAGATTGTAGACTTTTTGAAAACACCTGAAAAGTTCACCAAATTAGGAGGTAAAATCCCGAAAGGAGCGTTGCTCATTGGCCCTCCCGGAACTGGTAAAACGTTGTTGGCAAAAGCAGTGGCTGGTGAAGCAGGTGTTCCCTTCTTTTCACTATCAGGCTCCGACTTTGTGGAGATGTTTGTGGGCGTAGGTGCCGCTCGCGTACGCGATTTGTTCAAACAAGCAAAAGAAAAAGCTCCCTGTATTATTTTCATCGATGAGATCGATGCCATTGGCCGCTCGCGCGGAAGAGGGCAAATGCCTGGCTCAAACGATGAGCGTGAGAATACATTAAACTCATTGCTGGTAGAAATGGATGGTTTTGCAACGGACAGCGGTGTAATCATCTTGGCCGCGACAAATAGACCTGATGTATTGGATTCGGCTTTGATGCGCCCCGGCCGTTTTGATCGCCAGATCAGTATCGACAAGCCAGACATTGCTGGCCGTGAGCAAATTTTTAAAGTGCATCTTAAGCCCATCAAGCTTTCAAAAAATGTGGATGTCAAAAAATTAGCAGCACAAACCCCGGGGTTTGCGGGGGCAGAAATTGCCAACGTGTGTAACGAGGCTGCCTTAATTGCCGCACGTAAAGACAAAACAGAAGTAGAGATGCAGGATTTCCATGATGCCATCGACCGAGTGATTGGCGGACTAGAAAAGAAGACTAAGATCATTTCGCCAGAGGAGAAAAAGATTGTTGCCTACCACGAGGCAGGGCACGCAGTTGCCGGCTGGTACTTGGAACATGCAGCTCCGCTCGTGAAAGTGAGTATTGTACCGCGCGGAGTAGCGGCATTGGGATACGCGCAGTATTTACCAAAAGAGCAATTCCTTTATCAAACAGAACAGTTGTTGGATGAAATGAGCATGACCTTTGGAGGTCGCGCTGCCGAAGAAATTATTTTCGAGAAAATATCCACGGGCGCGTTGAGCGACCTGGAGCGAATTACGAAAATGGCGTATAGCATCGTAACCGTATATGGCATGAACAAAGAAATTGGCAACATGTCTTTCTTTGATTCCAAGCAATCGGACTATACCTTTAACAAGCCCTATTCGGATGCGACCGCGGAAAGAATTGACCAGGAAGTGAAAAAAATAATTGACACTGCTTATAACCGCACAAAAGACTTGCTCATCCATCACCGCTCAGAGTTGGATATTATTGCAAAAGAACTTTTAGAGAAGGAAATTTTATTTCAATCTGACCTAGAGCGACTAATAGGCAAGCGTCCTTTTGCCGGACAAACTACCTACGAAAAGTTTACCAACGGTACACCTGAGCCAGAGAAGGCGGTAGAAACTCCTCTTAATGGATCAACTGAGCCCGCGCAAGAAGCTGCAGGCGAGCCGGTTCAAGGATAAGCTTGCAATAAATTTCATGTAAAAGCCATTCAGCAATTCTGGATGGCTTTTTCTATTTTTACAAATATTGTGAAAAATGGAAATCACGCTTTCACCTGATCAAAAAATTTATTTCGCCTCAGATTTTCATTTGGGCGTGCCCGATCACGACTCCAGCTTGGAACGTGAAAAAAGAATTGTCGCCTGGCTTAATCACGCAAAAAGAGATGCTCATAGCATTTATTTACTCGGTGATATTTTTGATTTTTGGTTCGAGTACAAGCATACAATCCCAAAGGGTTTTATCCGCTTTCAAGGAAAGTTAGCAGAATTAAGAGATGCCGGCATTCCAATTTATTTTTTTACCGGCAATCATGACATGTGGATGTTTGATTACTTTAATAAAGAACTTGGTATAACTATTTACAGAGAGCCACAAGAACTTTCTGTCAACACTAAAAAAATATTGATCGGCCATGGCGATGGGCTTGGCCCAGGAGATACCGTTTACAAAATCCAAAAAAAGTTTTTCAATAGCAAAGTATGCCAGTGGCTTTTTGCAAGAATACACCCTAATTTAGGAATGGGCATTGCGCGATTGTGGAGCCGGCAAAGTCGCATCGCCAACACAAAAAGAGAAGAAAAATTTAATGGAGAAGGCAGTGAGTTTCTGTTGACCTATTGCAAAGAGATAGAAAAAACAGACTATCATGATTTCTATATATTCGGACATCGGCATTTACCACTCGATTTAAAAGTTGGTGAAACAAGTAGGTATATAAATTTGGGTGAATGGGTTCACTTTGATAGCTATGCCGAATTCTATGGTGGTAATATTTCTTTAAAGAAGTTTGAGTATGACAAATAAAATAGGTTTCTACGGCCTGCTTATTTTTTTTCATCTTAATTACACGGCCATTGGTCAAACTATTTCAAAGAAGATCCTAGAAATCAAATCTAAAGAAGTTGTTCAAGTATCGGTTGATCGATTAGGAAATTTTTTTATCGTCTCCACCGGCCTTGTTAAAAAAATAGACGCGAATGGAAAAGTAACCGCCTCGCTAAAACAAAAAAACATTACGATACTCGAACCCTGGTACCATCCCGCCATTTTTATTTACGATCAGAAAAAAAACAGTTGCCTGTACTTTGATAGAAACTTTGAAAATGAGAAGGAAATAAAAGTCAATTCCGCTTGGGCAATCGAACCTTCGCTTGCTTGCCCGAGCAACGATAATAAGATTTGGTTATTCGATCAGGCGGATGCATCTGTCAAGAAAGTGAATCCATTGACTAACGAAGTTTTGATTGAGTTTATCCTAGACACTACACAATTTAAAACAGCTCCTTCGTTTACCTTTTTGCGAGAATACCAAAGCATGATTTTTTTGCTGGATAAATATTCCGGCATCCTCGTCTTGAATAGCATTGGAAAGCAAATCAAAAAAATTGACAAGAATGGGATCAGCAACTTTGGCTTCTTTGGGGAATACCTGTACTACTTAGATGACCCAGCCATCAAATTCCTGCACCTCGTTACCGAAGAGGCCTTTGAAGTGAAAGTTGAAGGCAACAACAAATTTGCGTTGGTTAGCGATGAAAGAATCCTATTGGTAAATCAGAAGAATAAACTTTCTATTTTTGAATTCCGCCCAGAATAAAAAAGCCTGATGCAACCTTTTAGTACATATAGGCGTCTATGATAAAAACCTTACTTATGCGCCTACTCTTTACGCTTCTTTTGCTTGTTTCAACAATTTGTTCATATGCCCAAATCGAAAAGATTAAGGCCGCGCGTTTTACTTCCATTCGCTCATTTGGGCCTTTTAAAGTAACGCTAATTAAAGCCGAGGCAGCGGGAGCGGAAATCGACTATCAAGGGCTAGACCCAGAAGACGTTTTGATCAAATGCGATGACAGAGAATTGCACATCAAATTGCGCAATCAAAGTTTTCTGGATTTTAACGGTGACCAATACAAAAGCAGAAATAAACCCTACGCAATAGTTACTATCTACTACACTTCGTTGGACAATATTGAAGCAAAAGCAGGAACTATCATTGTAGCCGAGGAAACTATCGTTGCCAAAAACTTGACTTTGATCAGCAAAATGGGTGCGGAAATGCGGCTTGACATAAAAACCGAAAGACTTGAATTAGACTCTTCCATGGGCAGCGAAGTGGAGTTAACCGGAACTGCAACAACGGCCGACATAAAGTCAAAAATGGGCAGTAACGTAAACGCCTCTATGCTGCAAAGCCAAAAGGTAACCGTGACTTCGTCCATGGGTTCTGAAGTTTCCGTTTTTGCAGAAAATGAATTAAATGCCTCTGCTGACTTTGGCGCATCCATTTCTTACAAAGGCAATCCACGACACAAAAGTACCTCTCGGTTTTTGGGTGCAGAGGTCAATCCAAAGAAGTAACTTCACAAGCTCCTTCATTACAATCCTTAAAATTCCTTTCCTCCTCTGTTCATTTTTGAACATCTTTGTACGTATTAGAACAAAGTGAGGGATGAAAACTGCATTTGCGGACAGTTGGCGCATTGGCACAGTTTTTCCTTTCAACACACGCTAAACCAAACCTATTGTGAACGAAGGCGGCAAAATTTTAATGGTAGATGATGACGAAGATGTGCTGCTGGCAGCCAAAATGCTTCTCAAAAAAAACAATCACCAAGTCATCATCGAAAAAAATCCAAACAAGATTCCTTTCCTACTCAACAATGATACCTATGATGTGATTTTGCTGGATATGAATTTTAGCAAAGACACTACCTCTGGTAAAGAAGGTTTCGAATGGTTGAAGGTCATCAAAGAAAGAGAGCCCGATGCAGTGGTAATCATGATTACCGCATTTGGCGATGTGGAGATGGCTGTTCGGGCATTGAAAGAAGGCGCTACTGACTTCGTTCTAAAACCTTGGCAAAATGAAAAACTGATTGCCACGATTTCCACAGCCATTAAATTAAAAAAATCATATAACGAAGTTGACAAGCTGCGCAAAGCGAAAGAAATGCTGGAGGAGCAGATCAGCCAACCCTTTCGCGACATTATTGGAAACAGTACGGCCATCAATGAAGTTTTTTCATTGGTAGATAAAGTAGCCAAGACGGACGCTAATATTTTAATACTGGGTGAAAACGGAACGGGAAAAGAATTGATAGCCCGCGCCATCCACCAAAAATCATTACGCAAAAATAATTCCTTTGTAGCCGTAGATATGGGCGCGGTAACAGAAACGCTTTTTGAAAGTGAGTTGTTCGGCCACAAGAAAGGTGCCTTTACCGATGCACGTGAAGACAGGCCCGGTCGTTTTGAGTTGGCAAATGGGGGGACTCTATTTTTAGATGAGATCGGAAATTTGAGTCTAAGCCTACAAAGTAAATTGCTAAGTGCCTTGCAATCACGTCAAGTGACGCGAGTAGGATCTAATCAACACATTGAAGTAGACATTCGTTTGGTGTGCGCCACAAACATGCACTTACACCAAATGGTGGCCGAAGGCAAATTCCGGCAAGATTTATTGTATCGGATCAACACCGTAGAAATAAATATCCCTCCGCTGTGCGAACGAATTGATGACATCCCTATGTTAGCCAATCACTTTCTAAACTATTATTCAAAGAAATACCGCAAGGACGTATTGACAATTTCGCCCGAGGCGATGAACAAACTAAAAAAGTACGCGTGGCCTGGGAACGTGCGCGAATTACAACATTCTATTGAGCGCGCACTCATCATGGCAGATTCGCAAACACTGCAAGAAAGCGATTTTCTTTTTAGCCGAAAGGGAAATGAAAGTGTCGCGAGCGATACACTTAACTTAGATGAGGTAGAGAAGTCTGCCGTCATCAAAGCCATTCAACTGCACAATGGAAATATCTCCAAAGCAGCCGATGAACTAGGGCTTACCAGAGCATCGCTCTATCGCAGGATGGAAAAATATGGAATTTAACTGGCGCTCGCCATCAGTTACACGCATCGGGATTTTGGTTTTTACCATTTTCGCATTTGCCTTTGTGGTGATCGGGAAAGATACGAGTACACTCTTGTCCGTTGGCCTGTTGATCGCAATCGGATTTCAAGTTTCTCAATTGATAAAAATTATAGAGAAACCGACCCAAGACATTTCATCTTTTCTGGATCACATTAAGTTTGACGATCTATCCTCCAGTTTCAAAACCGATAGCTTTGATCCTGCTATTCAAAAACTTCATCAGGAGATGAACGAAGCGCTTGGCAAACTGCGCCAAACTCGTAAAGAAAAAGATTCTGAATATCAGTTCTATAAGAACATCGTTCAACATGTTGGAATTGGAATTCTCACGTTTAAAAAAGACGAAACGATTCAAATCATAAACAACGCTGCGAAACGATTATTGCGAATTGACAAGGCCGAGAAACTGAGCGATTTACGCGAAGTAAGCAATGATCTAGTGGAAGCCTACTTAAAATTAAAAACGGGAGGCCGTGAATTGGTTCGGGTAAAAAATGGCGATGAAACAGTACAGCTTTCTGTGTACGCGATAGAACTCACGCTCCGAGGCGAAGAGTTGAAACTTATTTCGATGAGCAACATACAAAGCGAGTTGGAAGAAAAGGAGATGGAAGCGTGGCAAAATTTAGTGCGCGTGCTTACCCACGAGATCATGAATTCGGTTACGCCCATTTCTTCATTGGCGGGTGTAGTAGAAGATGAACTCCATCGCAAGCTGATTGCGAGCGAGTTGAGTATGGGCAAAGAAGAGGCAGAAGACATGCACCTTTCTGTTCAAACCATTAGCAAACGCAGTGAGGGGCTCATCAAGTTTGTTCGTGAGTTTAGAAGCCTCACTCACATACCGAAACCGAAGCTGGCAGAAGTCTGCGTAAAACCGTTGCTAGAGGAACTTTCTATGCTGCATAAGAAAGAACTAGCCGACAATAACATTTCTATCTCCATTTCCGTAGAGCCAGAAAAAATATGGGTGATGATTGACAAAACGTTGATCGAACAGGTGCTGATCAATCTCATCAAAAATGCCATCCAGGCTTTTGGCGAAAAGAAAGACAAAACCATAATCCTGTCGAGTTACATAAATGAGAAAGGGAGCGCGATCATTTCCGTCAAGGATACGGGCACCGGTATTGAACCCGAAGCACTCGAGAAGATCTTCATTCCTTTCTTTTCTACCAAGCAAACAGGGTCCGGCATTGGGCTAAGCCTCTCGAAGCAAATCATGCGGCAGCATGAAGGAAACATTACCGTCAAGTCAGTAGTGGGTGAAGGAACGGAGTTTTTGCTTCGATTCTGATTCCCCCTCTAAGTTGGCTCGTGAAAAGCTCGAAATCAAAAAGTTTTTTTATAAATTTGGTGAACCTAACCAAAATGCATGCAAGACGTTGAACAGAAAGTGACCGCGATCCTTACCGAAAAATTAGGCGTACCCAGCTCTCAGATTACCCCCGATGCCAGCTTTGTCAAAGATTTAGGAATTGATTCCCTTGACTATGCGGAGTTGGTCATGGAGTTTGAACAAACGTTTGACATCAAAATACCAGACGATGATGCTGAAAAAATGCAGACCATCGGGGAAGCTGTTTCCTACATCCAATCCAAATTGAAGGGATAATTTAAGGTTAGCTAGGCTTGTTGATCTCCTCCGACCGCTTCAATTCAAAATAATTGCAAAAGCGTTTCATCCCCAGCGCGTCTTTTTCCAGAAAAAGTGCATGCCGCTGTTGGTTTTTTAACGGTGAATAGAACCAACCATTTTGGCTTTCATTCCAAAACACAATGTAGCGGTCCATCGAAATGGTAAGAATATCTTGGTCGTAGATTTCTTCACCCTCCTTATCCAAAAGTCCGGTGTATTGCAGCAGCACATGATCTTTTTTCACTAGTTCTCCTTTGCTGCACTCAATACTGTTGAGCCTCATTAGAAGCTTGTGCTCCATATCCCACGCCTTAAATTTGATTTTTCTGGGTTTGAATTCACTCATAGCATACCTTTGATAATTCTATGAGCGAAAATAAGAAGGTATTATTCATTATCAATAGATTTTCCGGGGGCGCTTACCGTCCGTCCATAGAAGGGCGCATAATCGACTATTGCGCGCAGAACAATATTGAGTGTACTATTGAATTTACAAAAGCCCGCGGCCATGCCACAGAGCTTGCTCAAAACGCCTCTAAAAAAAATGAATTTAATGCGGTATTTGCTGTCGGTGGAGATGGTACTGTTAATGAAGTTGCCCAAGGTTTAGTAGGCTCGGAAATGGCCATGGGCATTCTCCCGAAAGGTTCTGGAAATGGCCTAGCTCGGCACCTTGCCATCCCAATGGATTTCAAAAAATCACTAGAATTAATCAGCTCATCTAACATCATCAAGATGGATACTTTTCTGGTCAACGGGATGCTTTCTGTAAATGTCTCCGGGGTTGGATTTGACGGACATGTAGCAAGCCTTTTTGGTAAAGATGGAAAACGAGGCTTGTTAGGCTACTCTAAATTGGTGATGAAAGAATTTATTAGTTTTCAAGAATTTCGCATCAAAGTGGAAATAGACGACCAGCTATTTCATAAAAAATCGTTCATGGTCGCGCTGGCAAACTCATCGCAGTTTGGAAATAATGCGCGGGTGGCTCCACAGGCCTCTGTGTGCGACCAATGGCTGGATGTGTGCTTTGTAAAAAAAGTGCCATTACACAGAGCCATTCCATTTGGTTACAATATGTTTTCCGGCCAACTTCAAAAGTCCTCATTAGTCGAAATTGTGAAAGCAAAAAAAATTTCGATGTGGTTCGAAAACCCTATGTCATTTCACATCGATGGAGAGGCACATCCAGCCAGTAGTCATCTTGAAATAGAAATTCAACCCGCTTCGTTGCGAATGATAGTAGCTGAGCACGCACACGGAATTGTACGGATTTAGTTTTACTATCAAAAATACTTATACCTTGAATCATCTAATGACGAGCTTAAGATGAATAGAAGGCACTTCATTCAAAATACTCTGGCATCCGCTGCTAGTACTTGTTTGCTGGGTTTCGATGCAATTTATAACTCTCCAATAATCCGTTTTCGACAAGCTCAAACTGACCCCATTTTACATTTTGCGTAACTCCAATTTTTAATTAAGCCCATTTTAACTGCCAAGTGGGAACTTTCGCAAACTTGCAGAAACTAGTTTAGTAATTTTTGTTAGCTTTATAACATTCGTGTATGAATATTTAATTTTTGTACCATGCATAGCCGCGATTTTCATTTAGGACTACTCCATTTTGTCCACTTACTTGTTACAGTAGACGGTCATATTGATGACCGCGAAAGGGCTGCGATACAATCCATAAAAAAAGAAGAGAATATTCCCGATTCCACTTTTGAAGAATTCGAAAAGAAAGCAGAGACCGCTAGTGAGCAGGAAATTTACGAAGACGGTATTAATCATTTAACAACTTGTGCTGATGAGGAGAAACTTGCTGCTTTCGTTCATCTTTATAAGTTAGCCGAAGCTGATAAGAACATTACCAATAAAGAAGTTCGGTTTTTGCTGTATGGGGTAAAGGCTACGAAAATCAGTTTTGAAGATGTGGTACTTACAGCCGGGATGTC
>Ga0209490_10002537_pt1 | contig 17235 bp, 18 predicted proteins | sample MAT06_FD_187209 | JGI IMG/M metagenome (GOLD analysis project Ga0209490, IMG submission 187209) | Freshwater microbial communities from Lake Fryxell liftoff mats and glacier meltwater in Antarctica - MAT-06 (SPAdes) (version 2) | ecosystem: Environmental > Aquatic > Freshwater > Ice > Liftoff...
AAAAGCTGGATGTACAGGTCCAACTCAACGCGCGTAGGCAACAAGGGCGCGGCAGCCGCAGCCATCGCAAAGCTCGAAAAAGTGCGGCGTAGCATGTTGAACCCCATTTTATCGTTGCCGTATCATACGCATCATCTTGCCCCACAGTGAATGCGTCAGATCCTCGAGGTCACGCGCCTCGTCATCCACCGTAACGTTCCAGTGCACGCCAGCCATCTCATCCGCCGTACCCGGCCCCCAAACCACGCGTTTCGGCGGCCGGTTCGGATTGCGGGGATTCTTCACCGAGTTGTCGTAAACGATCTCCATCTCCAGAATCGTCCCTGCCTTTATCCCCAGCGGTGTCTTCAGTTGATAGATGTCCTGCCAATTGAAATCCCAATCCGTAATCGTCAGCACCGTCTTGCGCAACCCACTCGGCAAAGTCACCCAGGCCTGCACCTTCCGCGCTACAAAGTGCGCATGAGGGATGATCTGCCAAAGCGTCACATCCACAGGCAATTCAAACGAATCGTAAACCTTGAAAATAGCTTGCCCCGCCGGAATATCAATTGCCTTCGAGGTCAATGGGATATCAAGCAACTTTTTCTTCGGTGGCTCTTTCGCAAAATAAACAGCCACCCCACTCTGATCTGTCTCAGTCTTGCCGGTCGGATGATAGTGGATTTGAAACACAAGGTCTGCCCCCGGAGGTACGCGCACCGCCGTCCCCGGCGGCATCTGCAATCGTCCATTCCCAGGGCTCCAGCCACCCAAACTCGACGAAGGCAAAAAACCCGGACTCCCAAAACACGGATAACCCGCTCCATCCGCTTCTGCATCCAGCTTCCGCCCAGCCCCCGATAAATCAAAGAAGAGTAAAGCATGATGCACTACACGTCGATTCCCAGGCAAGAACTCAAAACCGTCAACAAAGCGCAATCCATCATTGCCCGTCGGAATCACAAAACAACGATACTGATCATCACCATCAGACGGTAGGTCATAGCCGCTCTTCATCCGCCACACCAGATCCGGCTCCGCCTTCGCAACCATCGGCTTCGGCTTCGCCGGCACGGCAATCCCCGCCACGGCACCTTCCTTAACCCACGCTTGCAGCGTCGCAATTTCAACCGCGCTCAACCGGCGATCCCGATGAAACGCAACCCCCGGCGCAACCGGCTTCCAGGGCGGCATAAACCGCGTCGATGCAGCTAGTGCGACCTGACGCGCGTGTTTCTTCACGGCCTCAAAACTATCTAAGGGAAACGGCCCGACCTCTCCGGCCTGATGACACTTCACACAGTGCCGCTCCAGAATCGGCGCTACATCGTTATGATAATTAGCCCCGCTACTCGGTTGGCTTTTCGCGAGGAGGAGCCACAGCCAGAAAATCTTCCCGAACACGCTCCAGGTACTGGTCCATAAGGTATTGCACGCGCTCATAGCTAGGGCTCGAAACGACAAATCCAACATGGTGCTTCTTCTCCATACGCCACACCAGTTCAGGGTCGTTGTATCCTGAAATATCCGGCTTCTCCTGACGCGCAAGGCTGACCAGCAACCCGCCGTATTTGTTCTTAACCTCGCCGAGCTTGTAATTGCCTGCTCCGCCATCCACTTCAATCTTGGCCCATTCCGCCCACATATTGATATCGGTTGAGGCGGCAATCAGATCGGCAATATGCGCTCCACCCACCCTTGCCGACGTTTCAAGAAAGTAGATCTTCCCATCTTCGCGTCCTTGTATGTACTCGGTATGCGAGACCCCACGCAGCAATCCCATCGCGCTCAAAACCAGCTCATTCTTCTCCAGTAGGCTCTTCTCGAGCGGCGTCCCATGCTCGAGCAATCGTGTTGTAAACACGCCACCTTCGTGACTCACATCCATTGGCGGACGTCCATAACGGCTCGCAACAGCAAACAGGATTTCCCGTTCACTCACGACCGAATCGACATGAAAGATGTGCCCAGGGATGTAGCGCTCTACAAGATAATTCGATTGATCGTCCCCGAGTCCATCGACGATCCGCCAGAACTCGTCTTTTGTGTAGACCTTTTTGATCCCGATCGCACCAGCCATGAATCGGGGCTTTAGCACCCAAGGTGCCGGCACACGGTCAAGAAAGGCATTCACCCGGTCATGGTTCAGCACATGCTCAAAGTCCGGGATGTTCAGCCCCTTGTCCGCCGCCTGCCGCCTCATCGCCAACTTGTCGCGAAAGTAGCGTGTGGTAGTCTCACCCATACCCGGAATCCGTAAATGCTCTCGAAGCGAAGCCGCCATCTCAAGATCGAAATCATCCAGCGGTACAATCCGGTCCAGCGCTTCTGTCCGGGACAGGTAGCTTACCGCATTGATCGTTTGTTGTCTGTTCCACTGCTTTTTGTCGTCCGGCATGTAGTAAATCTCATCGATCGACTCCATCGGCCACTTCGCACATTCCTTCAGGCTATGTGAGGTCAAAAGCAGCACGCGGCAGCCCTGACGCTTGGCTTCGCGCAAAAATTCGTAGCCTTTTTCGTAACTGGCGATACAGAGAACGGTGAGGGGACGCATACTAAAAGACCTCGGGGTGCGGCTGGACTGCTACACTTTTCAGGTTAACCGCATGCAAGGCGCTCGTCAGCAGATCATAATCGAATTCTTTGAAAAACTCTTTGCCGCTCTGGCATTTGGGACCGCTTCGGCCCTTTCCCCATTAGCGCTCTTCCCGCTCGCGGGCAGAAGAATCGCATGGCGCCACAAAGCTCACAGCGCTGAGGTGGCCCGCACCTTGGCTTACCGTGAACTGGCCATCTTCCTCGCAATCGCAATTGCTGTCTTCCTCACACCGCAACTTCGGAATCTGCCATTTGACCCAGTCATCACTTCTGTATTCTTCCTCATTCTGAGTTTCGGCGCGATGCTTTTGGCGGAGCGATCCACCGCAGCCTTGCTACCCAAATTTCACGCCAGCGAGTGGAGTGGGCCTGCCCTTCGCAATTTGTTTGGCTGGGCTCTTCTTGGACTGACGCTCACGACATTCGGAAAAACCCTCGACCAGACAACTGTCTTCACCTCTTGCCTTGTAGCTATGACCACTGCCACAATTCCCTTCGCAATGGCATTCCGCCGTGGCGAGCCCGGTCTTCTAATCCCCGGTGCCTTTGTAGCTCTCCTCGGCATCACCCTCTGGAATCCCTGGATCGCTGCCGCAGGCTTCGGCTGGGTAATCCCTTGCGCAGTTCAGATCACGCACAACGTAAAGGGATCCTTTGCCCTCCGCTCCCTGGTCTGCTGGGTTGGCCTTTGGGCAGGGCTCTACATTCCAGCTCCAGCATCCATCGCAACTATGCTGGGGATCTTCGTTTTGTCCCTCGAAATGTGGCGATTCGTGCTGCGCCTCATGGTCTACTTCCCTCTGCGAACCCTCCACCGCTTCAAAGTCTTCGGCTCCGAGAATTACGCCGCTGACGGCCCCGGCATGCTGCTCTCCAATCACGTCACGATGATCGACGGCTGGCTCCTCGGCGCGATGACCCAACGAATGGTCCGCTTTCTTGCCTTTGATGCTTACTTCAAGAACCCGATCGCAGCCTTTGGCCTGAATCTCTTCCGCTCGATTTCAATCTCACAAGGCGCTCGCCGCGAAGCTATCGAGAGCCTGCGCAAAGCACGCGCAGTGATCGAAGAGGGGCACTTCGCAGGAATCTTCCCTGAGGGCGGTATCACCCGCAGCGGCCACCTCCACCCCTTCCAGAAGGGTTTCACCCGTATCGTCTCAGGCACCCAGATCCCGGTGATACCGGCCTACATGAATGGTCTCTGGACCAACCTGCTCAGCTTCGGTGAGAGCAAAGTCACCATGCGCATCGGCCGCTTCTTCCGTCCCCTGGAAATTGAATTCGGAACCCCGCAACCGCCAACCATAAGCGCCAGAGACCTCTGGCGGGTCGTCAAGGGCCTTGAAGTCAACGCCGCCTTCCGCGATGCTCACCACGCCCCGCTTCTTCCCATCGCATTCCTCGAAGCAGCAAAGCAGCACGACAAACTCATCGCTGTTCGCGCAAACGGGCAAGGTATCAGCTACGGCGACCTCGCCTCAAAATCACTCCTGTTCGCAAGGCACATCAACCGCCGTCTGCGCCGCAAAGCCCGAATCGGCATCTTCTTGCCCGATGGCATCGAGAAGGTAATCGCCCACATTGCCACCGTTATGGCTGGCCACGTCGCAATGGAGATTCCCGACTTGTCCGGCAAAGAATTTGAGAACTTCGTCGCAAACCACGGCCTTGGAACACTGGTAACATCCCAAAGCTGGACAGATTCACATGGCCTCCCAAAAGCCGACAGCATGCTCTTCATCGGGCGCTCTCTTGAGAAAATTGAATCGCAAGACCCGATGCTGACCTCGATCTACCGCAAATTCTCCCCGAAATTTGCCTGGAAACAAGTTTGCACATATTCCATGCGCAAGGACAGCGCTGCTGTCATCGTCAGCTCTCCCCGCGGTCCGGCAGTGCTTTCTCACCGGGGCATCTGGAGCGCCGCCTGGGCAGCGCGTCGAGTTCTTTGGTGGAAACCGGGCATCAACATCAACAATCGCGTTCCGCTCAACCGCCCGGCCAGCATCAGCCTCGGATTGTGGATGCCGCTGCTCAACGGCGCAACCTTGGTTTATGGAAACGAACCCGTAGATTTTGAACTCGTCGACGCACCAGACTGGCAGTCCGCACACCCGGAAAGCAAACACGTGCTTGTGATTGACCCTTCCCAAGATCTCGGCGAACGCTACCTGCCAATTCTAGAAATGGCTGAAGCTTCAGGGGTCGCCGCAATTTCCTCGCCACCAGTAGATTTCATGGGTGAGGTGCAGAGCGGCATCAAGGCTGGCACCTTCGGGCAGATGCCGTTTGGATTGGAATTGGAAGAAACTGAGTCGGGAATCAAACTGCGCAGCCCATCGAAATTTCTGCGCTACCTTGACGCAGGCGAGTCCAAGACTCAGGAGTGGGTCGAAGTTGAGATCCCGCTGAGCCTTACAGAACATTGGTTCGTCGAGCGGCGCGTTACTTCAGAGCTGCAAACTTCTTCCACGACGTCGCCGGATCAAAGCTCTTCACATCCCCAGGGTGAATGATCACCCGAAAGCGGAAGCGCATCGTCTCGCCGGGCTTCAACGTCATTGCACCGCCGGTCGCGGCCTTGTCACGAGTGAAGTCGCGGACCCCAAAGATGTTGGATGCGAAAAGCCCGTAGGCGCGCGAATGCCAATAGGTCGGGTGACGCGGGTTGCCCGGGTGATCTAGAATCACAACGCCAAGCTTTTCCCCGTCGAGCGTTCCTGAATAGTCTACCCAAGGGCTTCGCTTCCCCCAAACATTCTTCTCTTTCTCGCCATCCACACTGGTCATCGTTCCGGTGGATTCCTCTTCTAGCGCCCGCACCAGCCGCATCGCAAAGACACCTTCCTTGGTATCGCCAAAAACCGATTCTTCAATCGCGGTCAGCGTAATATCAAAGTCCATCGTGCGCAAGCCATTGCCCGGTTCGGAATAAAATGTCATGGTTCGTGCTTCCGAGATCAGCCGCTTACCCGAGCCATCGATCCAGTCCTGAAGAGTCGAGACAGAGCCTGACTTCTTGCCGCTCTTGATGTCCTTCACCTTCACAACCTTGATTTCGCCCCGGCCCTTGCCGACGCCCTTCTGGTTCTTTTCGTTGGCCCAGAAATCGTAACCGTTCACATCACCGTGCGAAAACCAGAGTCCGCGATGGTGCGGGTGGTCGCGCTTCTCGCCTTCGACGAGGTCCATCGGGAAGCTGCGCGTAATCTGCTTCCCATTCGCAGTCCGAAGCGGATGCAGGTAGGGTTTGGCTGAGTCGGCGCTGATTATGTAATCGGAAAAATGCTTGCCATCGATCTCGATACGGATGCGGTCAGGGGCTTGTGTAAGCTTGACCTGGGACCAGGAAATTGTGGCTGCCAGGAGCAGGATTGAGTGAAGCTTCATCAAGGCAAGTAGATCACACCATGGGTGTCGGGTACAATGAACCAATAGGAGGACAGCTATGGGACCTTTGGGTTGGCAAGAGACAGTTTTCATATTTTTGCTTGCGTTGCTCATTTTTGGCCCCAAAAAACTGCCCGAGCTTGGCCGGAACATTGGTAAGGCTCTCACGGAATTCAGACGTGCTTCAAGCGAGTTGCGCGCGACTTTTGATCGCGAAATGGCCAACATCGAGAAGGAAACTTCTCCGATCAAGGAAGAAGCCGCAAGGTTGGGGAATGATATCCACAACACGGTTTACGACAACAACTCGTACCCTCATGACGACTACGGCTACAGCTATGATGGCTATAGCTCCCCCGACTACACGTCGGAGACGTCAGAGGTAGCGCACACGGATTCTACCGCGACTGAGGAAAGCTCAGGCTCGGATCACGAGAGCATCACGATCGCCCAAGTCGAAGGAACAGTCGCCGTAGGTTCGCACGACGAATCGACGGTATTGTCCACTGCGGAAAGCGCAACGGAAAAGGCCGATCAAACAGAAGCCAAGGCTTAAGAAAGCACGATACGATGCCGCAGGACGAGCAAGATAATAAAGGTGTGCCCGCACCCGTCTATGACCAGCCGGGTGGGGCAGACAGTCAAGGTTATCAACACAATGAAGCTCCTTTGGTAACTCTGCCTCGGGAGCCTCAAACACCACCACCGCCGCCGAACCCTCCTCTTCCTCCACCCGAGGAAGAGGATGAAGATGATGACGGTATGTTGCGGATGTCGTTTCTCGATCATCTCGAGGAACTTCGTTCGCGTCTGATCAAGGCCGTAGTTGGCCTGGTCGTCACCTATGGGTTATGCCTGATTTTCGCGGGCAAGCTATGGGAGATCGTTTCAGAGCCTGCGGCAGCAGCCTTGCGAGCGATTGGAGCAAAGCCTGATCTGGCTCAGCTCGCGCCTATGGACGGCTTTCTGGTGGTCTACTTCAAGCTGCCATTGCTGGCTGCCTTGTTTATATCCTCGCCCTGGATTCTCTGGCAGGTTTGGGCCTTCGTGGCTCCTGGGCTCTACAAGAAAGAGCGCAATATGGCTGCGCCTTTCGTTCTCAGTACGGCTGGCCTCTTCATCGCAGGCGGTTGCTTCGCCTACTTCGTGGCCTTCCGCTTCGGACTCGCCTTCCTGCTCGGAATTGGCATGAACTTAGGGATCAACGGTGGGGCCAAGATCACACCGGTAGTCTCAATTGTCGACTACTTCGACCTATTCGTGAATGTCATGCTCGGCATTGGTGTCACCTTCGAGTTGCCGGTGCTGATCTTCTTCCTGACGATGCTGCGTGTGGTGACTCCGAGCTTCCTGATTGAGCACTCGCGCTACGCCATCCTCGCGATTACGGTTTTGGCGGCTTTCATTACTCCCACCCCGGACATCGTGAACCTGCTGATCTTCGCCGTACCGATGATCCTTCTTTACTTCGTGGGCGTCTTTGCCGGCTACCTGCTGGTTCTGTCGCGTGAAGGCAAGCGATTCCCCTGGCACATCCTCTTTATGCTTCTGGCGGGCTTTGCCGCTGCTGGAGCGGGACTTGTCTGGCTGCTGGTGAGCCGATTCGGATTCAAGCTGGTTAACTACTGGCCTTACGTTGTTCAGTAGGGAAATCAGCGAGTGGGAGGCCGAAGACGTGGATCAAAAGTTGCGTCAGAGCCTCCAAGTTCGCAACAGCCTCGGCCCTCGCCTTTAACGGCTCAAATCCTTTGACCTCACCCGAGTAGCTGGGATGCAGTTCAAAGCCGAAGTGATCACGACAGAAAAACTTGAAGTCATTTGGCTTCGAAATCAGGTTGCCCCAGCTCAGGCTTGTGGGGCCAATGCGAAGTACGCCCTGCCCCAAAACCGGGAAATCAATACTGCCACCGCGGTCGAGAGTTTCTGAAGCGGCATTAAGAACGAGCTTGGTCCAGGCTTCTTCGGCGGCTTTAAGTAAATCAAAGAGTTTTTGATCGTCAAAACGAAACAGTAGCCTGTCGAGCGGATCTTTCCAAAGGAATTCGAAAACTCCTTCACCGCTGCGGCGCCTGAAGAGGCTTGCCGCCTCTGAAAAAACCAGAACTTCACGGCGAATGAGATGCCCAGGGTGGCGTTCGCATTCAAAGCAGGCAACACCAGCTTCACCTAGGTAGCCCAGGGAGTGCTGAAACGGAATTCCAAGGCTCGAAAAATGTTTCAGCCAAACGCGGTTCTCGCGCAGTGTGGTGGAAGCGGCAAGGACTCTGCCGATTTGCTCCGGAGGAGGAGCGAAATGGAAGTCCATTGGCATTAGATCTTAAAAAACCACAGCCAAAAATATTGTTCCCCGGCACCGTGGCTGTAGCGGGGTTCAAAGCCGCAACGATCAGCCATCTCTTTTGCCTCTTCATCGCTGTAGCTTGCACCAACCCAGGTGTCATCCGGATTGGTATCGCAGCCTGTGTAGCCTTGCACTTGAAATTTGAAGAGCGCGCCGGGGCGAAGCAGGCGGCTCACTTCCTTTACATAGGTTTCGATCACTTCCTTTGAGGGGATGTGCTGGAAAACTATAGTCGAGAAGGCGAAGTCGTAGCCGATATCGGGCAGAATCTGCAAGTCGGTGCCATTGTTGCAGAACACATAAGCGTTGGGGTTGTTGTGGAGACCCTGTTTTGCCTGAGCAATCATTTCTTCTGAAATGTCGACGGCGTAGACTTCCCCGAAAAGGTTGGCGAGGGCGCGGGTGACGCGGCCGGCTCCACAGCCGATTTCGAGAACGCGCATCTGCCTGGGATCTCTTCCCTGGCAAATGTTGGTCATGTCGGTGCGGATCTCTTCGCTTACGGTCTGTTCGCCGGAAGCGTAGAACTCTTCATCGGACCATTCGGTCTGGGCGGTCTGTACGTAATGTTTGGCGTTTTCGCGAGCGCGGGCGTCCCAGTCCTCACGCATTTTCACCAATTGCTGTTCAAGGTCCATCAAATCTCTTATTTTAGTAGGGTGCTTCCAATTTTCCTACTCTTCGCGCTCGCTTCCGACACCATTGACGCTTTCGGACAGAAATGGCGGGTACCGAACGCCGCAGAGTGGGTCTACCGTGATGGTACCTTGACTATGCTGGCGGCCCGTCCGCAGGAGGCAAATCCAAGATACCCAATCCAGTATGCCTTACTCGAGGGGCAAGAATTTAAGTCCTTCACCTTAGAGTGTGAAGTGATGCGCGATATGGGGAGCCTCATTCTTGTTTACAACTGGAAGGATTCGTCTCACTTCAACTACGCTCACTTGAGTGTGGATTCGCCCGAGAAGCAGATCGTCCACAACGGCATCTTCCATGTCTATGGTTCGGACAGATCGCGGATCTCGAAGGGGATTGGGGCGGGAAGCCTGCCTACGACGGCTTGGACGAAGGTGAAGATGGTCTATGACGCGAATACGGGGCGGATTGTTGTGGACGTGGGAGGCCAGAAATTCCCGTCGCTCGATGCGGTGGATGTTTCGCTGAACTCCGGGAAGATTGGTTTGGGCTCGTTTTTTGAGACAGCCCAGTTTCGCAACCTGAAAGTTACTCCCGCCGGAAATTGACTTCGATTGTGGCCTTGACGGGCACCGGTGTGCCGTCCTTTTTGCCGGGCTCAAAACGCCACTTCTCGACAGCACTCATTGCCTGGACATCAAGATCCTGATCGAGAGTGCGGATTACCTTCATATCCCGGGCCAAGCCGTCGGTATCAATTCGTACGCTCAGGACAACGGTACCTGAGGCTTTGCGGTCTCGAGCACCATCGGTGTATTGCGGCTCCACTTTTAAAATCACCTTGGGGGCGACATCGTAGTTCTTATCCTGTGCAACCGCGATCGATGAAAGGAGCGCGCAGAAGCTTAGGGTAGCGATTGTCGCCGTGAGCCAGTTGGCTCGGCGGCGGGGGGCGTTTGTGTTTAACAAGTGTTTCATTCTTTGCTCCAAGTGGCCGCGCCCACTGCCGGCCATAGCTGGCTGCAGTGTGGACTTCGCGGCGAACTCGTAAATTGTCTCTGCGTACTCAAAAGGGTTGGATAGGGTTTCCAGAACCTGGTCGTCGGCAGCCCACTCGCGCTCGCGGCGCATTCGGTAGAGAGCGAGCCAGGCAAAGGGTTGCCACCAGAGGGCGGCGACGGCTAACGAAGCAAGAAGGTCCCAAAGGACGTCGTAACGGTTGAGATGGGCTTGCTCGTGCCGCAAGACCAACGTGAGGCGCGACTCGGACCAGGACTTCGCATCAAGGGGAAGCAGGATGCCTTGTGCACAAGCGACGGGAGAGCTGATCTCATCGCTATAGCGGATCTGACCCTCCTTTCTAGCGCGGCGCCAGACTTGCCAGGCGGCGAAGTGGCGGAAAAGGAAATAGGCGGCGATGGGCCAGAAGAGATTTGGGAAGCTCCAGGTGGGCATGGCAGCACGGGCGATGGCGGGCGTGGAAATACTGACCAGAGCGAAACCAGGGAGTTGCGCATAGGGTAGAAGGAGCAAGGTGAAAAGGTAAAGGGCCCAAATCTGGAAGCGCTCGGCAGCGCTGAGTTTGCGGATCGCGCGGAGTGCGATCCAGACAGCGGCACCGAGAATCGCTCCTTTGACCCAGATCATTTCTTGGCTGCTTTCTTTGCGGCCTCGATCATCTCGGCAATGCGGTCAAGTTCAGCGAGGCTTGGCTTGGACTGGTCGAGCAGGGCAGCCATTGCCTTCTCGGCGGAATCGTTGTAGAAGGTCGCAAGCAGGCTTTTGATGCCGGCCTTAGCGGCGCGGTCCTTACTTTGAGCGGCTTCGTATTCATAGCGACCGGCGACGAGTTTGGCTTTGACGTGCCCTTTCCCGGTGAGGATACGAAGCAGGGTACGAACGGTGCTGTAGCTGGGCTGGTCTGGCAGAGCTTCAAGAACATCCTGGGCAGTGGACTTGCCTCGACGGAGTAGAATCTCGATCAGTTGCCGTTCGCGACGGCTGAATTCCTTCATGCTAAAAAATTAGCACAGGTGTTAACAAATTAACAGCCCTAAGTTCGAAAAAGTACGCTCTCGTTGTTGAAGCTGCGGACGGCGAAGACGAAGCAGATGGCGGCGTAGACGATGTTTGAGGCGTTGGTGATGACAAAAGACAGCATGGGGACGTCGCCCTGGAGGATCGCTTTGAGGAGCTGGCTCGAATTGAAGATCGGGATCAGGCTCAGGACCGGGGTGAGCTCCATGCCGGGGAGGCCACCGAGGAGCGAGGGAAAAATCACCAGCATGATGAGCGGGGTAAGGTAGCTCTGGGCTTCTTTGAAGCTGCGGGCCATCAATGAAATCGCGAGCATCAGTGCACCTGCCATCACGGCGACGGGGAGCAGGGTGAGGAGCATGAGGCCAATGGTCTGCGGGTCTGTGGGTACGTTGCCGATTATCTTCTCCATGCCTTTCATTTCGATACCGCCACCTTTGAGGCTAAAGAAAAGGCTGCCTGTTGTTAGTAGAGCGGTGGCGTAGATGGCGGCTACGCAGGCGAGAATTTTCCCCAAAACAATATCTGTGCGACGGGCAGGGCTGGCGATCAGCGCTTCGAGGGTCTTGCGCTCTTTCTCCCCGGCGGCCATATCGATCGAGGGGTACATACCGCCCGAGAACATAAGCAGGATCACGATGTAGCCGAGCATGCTGCCGAGGAGGAAGCCTCCCATCTTTCTTTCGCTTGCTACGTTTTCTCGTTTGACCGTGAAGGGTTTGAGCACGCTTGCGTCGAGCTTGGCGGTTTTCAGTTTTTCAAGTACCAACAGGTCACGGTATTCGTTGAGGGCGGTGCGGAGTTTGTCGGCGGCGAGGCCGCTCGATTGGCGCGTGCCTTCGGCGTAGACGCTGACGATTTTGCCGTCGGGGGAGACGGTAAGGCCGGTGGCGGCGGTTTTGTTTTCAACTGCCGTTGCGACGTTGTCGACTTCGATGATCTTGAGGCCGCTGCGTCTGATGGCGGGGCTGAAGGCATCGGGGAGTGCGCCTTTGATTAAGGCGACGGTAGTAGCTTCGGTGGCGGCCTTCTTTTCGGCATCGCCCATGAAGCGGCCCATGACTCCGAAGACGAGAGGGAAGACAATGACCGGAAGGATGACCATGCTGAGGAGGGTGCGGCGATCTCTTAGGAGGTCGATGATTTCTTTATTGAGGACAGTGAAAATTACGCTGGGGTTCATGCGGCGCTCGGGAGTTCGAGGAGTTCGAGGAAGATTTCGCGGAGGCGTTGTTTGCCGGTGGCGGCACGAAGTTCGTCCATGGTGCCGGAGATCTTGAGCTGGCCGTGATTGATGACGGCGATACGGTCGCAGAGGTATTCTGCTTCTTCCATGATGTGGGTGGAGTAGATGATGCACTTGCCCATGCGCTTGGCCTCGAGGATGCTGGCTTCGATGACACGAGCGGTGGGGAGGTCGAGGGTGGCGGTGGGCTCGTCGAGAATTAGTACCGGCGGATCGTGGACGAGGGTGCGGGCGATGGCGGTTTTTTGTTTCATGCCACTGGAAAGCTTGTCGGCGCGGGTGTCGGCGAAGTCTCGCATGTCGAGACGCTCGATGAGTTCGCTGGTGCGGCGGGTGAGGTCTGGCTCTGGGACTTCGGCGAGGCGGCCAAAGAACTGGAGGATTTCTCGGGGTGTGAGGCGGGCGTAGAGGCCCATATCGCCGGTGAGGAAACCGATCTGGCGGCGGACATCGGCGGGGTTAGTGCTAATGTTGAAGCCGTTGATGGTGGCGGTGCCTGAGGTAGGCTTGAGCAAAGTTGAGATGAGACGGAGGGTGGTGCTCTTCCCGGCTCCGTTAGGGCCGAGGAGGCCGAAGATCTCTCCTTTACCTACTGAGAAGCTGACGTTGTCGACGGCTTTGACAGTGCCTCGCTTCTTGTCCTCGAAGTGGCGACTGAGACCTTGGACTTGTATCATGCGTACATCGATTGTAGCGAGGTGCGAGAGGGAAATTGATTCAATACCTGCAAGGAGTTGCACCGGCTCATCTGGCACCATGGGTGGAATGTACCTGGACGCTTGAGGGCGTTGCGGAGGGGGAGACTGAAGTCATCCTGCCTGACGGGAGGATCGAGTTGGTTGTGCATCATGGGGCGCGGCCGAAGGGGCAGGCGGCCAGTTTTGTGACGGGGCAGTTGATTGCTCCGCTGGTGATATATCCAACTGGGCCGATGCTGACTCACGGCGTGCGGTTGCGGCCTGAGGCGGCGGGGGCTTTTCTTGAAATGCCGGCGGATGAGTTGACGGGTCATTTGGTGACGCTTAAGACCCGCGAGCCGAAGGTGATGCCGGATGCGGTGATCGCACATGCGGTGGGCTTGATTGAGCGGTCGGCGGGAAGGGTGAGGATGGACAGGGTGGCCGGGGAGGTGAACCTGAGCCTGCGGCATTTTGACCGAAGATTCCTGGCGGCAGTGGGTTTGCAGCCGAAGGCATTTGCGCGGATTGTGCGATTCCAGGCCGCGCTGGCGGCCTATCAGAGCGGTGACTTTCCACGATGGGTGGATCTTGCGCTGGCTTGTGGGTTCTACGATCAGGCTCATTTGGCCAATGAGTTTCGCCAGTTTGCGGGTATATCGCCGACGGAGTTCTTTCGTGATCCGAGTGCGCTGGCGTTGTTGATGGCTGATTTTTCCAAGACCGAGGGGCGGAAGAAAATCTATTATCAAGATCTATGCGACTTCTAACGATTTGTTTTGCTCTTAGCCTTATTGCGCAGGACAAGACGAAGTTTGAAATGCTGGGCTGGATTGCCGGGAACTGGACCGGGAAGATGAGACAGGCAACGATGGAGGAGAACTGGTTGCCGCCGGCGGGCGGGTCGATGTTGGGTGTGAGCCGGGTGGTGGCCGGGCCTCGAATGGTGGCGTTTGAGTTTCTTAGGATCGTGCAGAAGGACGGCGAGGTTTTTTATGTGGCGCAGCCTGGGGGGCGGCCGGCAACTGAGTTCAAACTAACGAGTGTGACGGCAACAAAGGCTGTGTTTGAGAATCCGGCGCACGACCATCCGAAGATCATCACGTATGAGAAGGATGCGGCAGGAAATCTGCTGGCGACGATTGAGGGGGACGAGCGCGGGCAGCATAAGAAACAAGAGTTCCGTTTCACAAGGCAACATTTTCCCGGCAGGTGAATCCTGTCAGTATGCCGCTCCCTACCGATGAACGCCTTCTTGCTTTAGCGAATGATTTACTTTTGGAACTGGACCAGAAGTTTGGAGTACATCCGGGGTTTCGTCCGGCTCATGCACGCGGGGTATTGCTGAAAGGGGTGTTTGCGCCTGGGGCGACGGCGCCAAAGTTATCGAAAGCGCCACATTTTGGGAAAGCTTCTACGCCGGTGACGGTGCGGTTTTCTAACGGGACTGGATTGCCGATGATTTCGGATGCTGATCCGAAGGCGAATCCCCGTGGGATGGCGACGCGCTTTCATCTGGAAGAGCGGGTACATACGGACATCATTGGGCAATCGGCGAATGGGTTTCCGGTGAGGACAGGATCGGAGTTTCTCGAGTTTTTGAAAGTGGCCGGAGCGCCGGAGGAGCTGGAGGGATTTCTTGCGGTTCATCCGGCGGCGAAGCGGTTTATGGAGATTCCGAAGCCGAGCCCGGTGAGTTTTGCGACGGAGGCTTTCTTTGGGGTCTCGGCGATGGAGTTTGAGAACGTGCAGGGGGTGAGGCGATTTGGGCGGTTCCGGCTGGTGCCGGAGGCAGGGGTAAAACATCTGAGTGAGGAGGAACTGGCCAGCAAGGGGGCAAATTATCTGTTTGATGAATTGCGTGGACGAATGATGGCGGGGCCGGTGGGGTTCCGGATCGAGGTGCAATTGGCGGAGGTAGGGGATGTGGCGGATGATGCGACAGTGCAGTGGCCCGAGACGCGCGAGTTGATGGAGGTGGGTCGGATGGTGATGACGGAGTTTCACGATGATGATGCTGCGGCACAGAAGCACATCATTTTTGATCCGATTCCGAGGGTGGTTGGGATTGAGCCGTCGAATGATCCGCTGCTTGAATTGCGGGCAGCAATTTATTTAATGAGCGGCCTGCGGAGGCGGGAGACGGAAGAAGTAAAAGCTTAGAAACTTTTGAAGGTGAGAAACTGCTTTCGCTAGCCAATGAATTATTGGCACCGTTTGACCAGGACCCAGAAGGATGCGATCTTTGACTCGATTCCAAGGATGCCCGGGATTGAGCCGCCGCCAGATCCGAAGGCGGCGGCGGCGTCGTAGAATCCGATTAGTACGATTCTAAATGTGGTAGCCAAGCCTGAGGTGGATGTGGTGATTTCGTCGTTTACGTCAGAAGTCCCGGGGCTGGCCATTCGACCGTGTGCGCATAATTAGCATGACTGGCAGGTGGTGTTTGATACGAATATTGCGATTCGGGAAGTGTTGGGGGAAGGTACGTTCCCTGCGCCGATGCCAGTGTTTGGGGTGCAGCATTTGAATCAGTTGGGGCGCGGGTAGCGGAACGCGATTGGGCAGACTTGTAGCGTTGGTTTGGGGAGGTTGGCCGCCGTGGCCCGGCGCCGGAGTTTACGATTGGTGGTCCGGCGCTGGGGGGGTGCTTGCCTTATATTCTGTTTTCAATGAGCTTTCGCGGCGGCGGTGGGGATTTTGGGTCCTCATTCGCACTGGCCCGCTGGGTTTAGTTTTTCTTGCTGGCCTAGGGATTGTGGCCATGGACCCGGTTTTGGGTCCGATTTCAAAACAATTGGGTTAGCCGGCTTTCGGCTCCGGGGTCTTTGGTGTTTGATGTGGATCTGGTGGGAGATTTAGATTGTGTTTGGCGTTTAGCTTTTCGACGAAGTCCCGGACGATGCGCTTGGCGAGTTCGACGCCGGCTTGTGGGTCCGTTTCTGCGAGTTTTTTGACCTGGGGTAGGTTTTCTATCGAGACGTCGCCCTTTTTGGTTTGAACGTCGTAGTAGATTTCGTTGGGTGGTCGGCCGGGGAGTTGCTCTGCGTCGGCGATGCCTTCGATTTCTACGTTTTCACCGTTGCCGATAAAGGCTTCGCGTTGCGCGATCTCGGCGCGCAGGACTTTGATGGTGCGCTGGATTTTTGTGGGGAGGCGATCAAGCTCTCGCATGATTGCGGGCAGGAAATTCGCTGGCTTTGAGATGATATCTTCGACGCGGAAGCGCATGGCTTCGCCGTAGAGGAATTCCATTTGCAGGAAGCGGAGTTGCATGTGGATGAGTTGGTGGACGAGCAAGACCTCGGTGGGTGTGACCGGGTTGAATTGTTCGATCAGATTGGTTGCGACGGCGACGGCCTGGTCGTGGTGGGCGATGAAGTTATCGAAGTTCCTCAGGGAGTAGAGGCCGTGCTTGAGGGAGTTGGAGGCGGCTTTGAGTTTGCTGGCGGGCGTGCGAGGGCCGGTGGATTTGGTTGCGTTGCTGCGGTTGGCTTCGAGGGCCGCTTCGGTCATGGTTTTCTTGCGTGGGGTTTCCACGGTCGATGGGCCGCTAGCTATGTTCTGTTCTTCAGTCTGTTCATTGTTCTGTTCGTTGTTCATTGAATTTCTCCTGAGCAGAACTTAGCAGGTGGGGTGGTAGGCTTAATGTTTGGGGCTGGTGGGTTTTGTTTGGAATGAGTGGGTTAGGGGCAAAACAAAAAAGAAAATACCCGTGAATCGCAAAATCTTAATGTTTGAGCTTGGAAGAGGTGGATGGCGAAGGGGGCAGTGCTGCCTTCATTCTGGACTGTGGCCAGATCTGAGTATGTGTCCTGGGAGCAAATTTGAAAGGGTGGGGGTTGCGGCAACATGCGCATCTGGCAGGATTTTGAGGAGTTTCGTCTGAAGTTGACCCGTCCCTTTGCATTTTTCAAGAAATTTGGGCTAAAGCCGAGGGTCAGATGAGCAACTTACCTGGCCATGCAATTCGCCATTACTCTATTTATTGTCAATTACTTAGCCATAGATCAGCGCATCTGCAATGAAGAACTTCATTTTGTCCGGTTGACGGTTATCTTGGCGAAAACTGTCAAAAAAGCTAATAAAAGGAATAGGGACGCGTCAGGCTGACGACAAATTGTGCTTGAAGTCAGGAACTGGCGGTGTTTGTGCCGGGGACGTGGTTTTCCATGATGGCGCGTGCCTCGGGGAGGAGGGCCATGAGCCGGATGGCGAGGATGCCTGCACCGGTTTTTGTGAGGTCGGATTTGCGGATTTCGAACATGGGGAAGGTGGCTGGGATGTCCATCTTTTTGTCGAGCAGGTAGAACTCGGTGTGG
>Ga0209490_10002539_pt1 | contig 17229 bp, 14 predicted proteins | sample MAT06_FD_187209 | JGI IMG/M metagenome (GOLD analysis project Ga0209490, IMG submission 187209) | Freshwater microbial communities from Lake Fryxell liftoff mats and glacier meltwater in Antarctica - MAT-06 (SPAdes) (version 2) | ecosystem: Environmental > Aquatic > Freshwater > Ice > Liftoff...
CGCCGAGTTGCTCGCCGAGTTCAAGCGCATCAAGCCAGCGGACGCAGTCTCGTCGAAGCGCGTGTTCCCGACGGAGGTCACGAACGTGACGCGCAAGAATGAATTCGAACGGGCGAAGATCGACATGGTCGATGCACAAGGGCGCGTGGCTGACTTGCATAGCTTGCGTGGAACGCTTGGGACTCGGCTCGCGCGCGCGCGGGCGTCGCTCCCCAGGTTGCACAGCGGCTCATGCGCCACGCGGACTACCGCACGACATTGAACCACTACACGATGCTCTCGCTCGCTGACACGTCGGCGGCGATGCGGCTGCTTCCTGACGGAGGTGGAACGCGAATGGAGCAGTCCGTAGTGTTGGAAACCACCGCTCGCGAGCCCCAGCAGATTTCCCAGCAGTCGGCGCACGATGAGGCGCCAGACGAAGCGACGCCGCGCGATGAGCTGGCGGGGTGGAGGCTGCCGAGCCCGTACCGAACCGTCGGACGGAACCGACCTGGCGCGAGGAGGCGCGACAAGCTGCGACGTCGTGCGCCGTGCGTCGGAGTTCTCGCGGGAACCGAAAAACTCGCTTAGGGAACCGCCGCTCTATCCAGCTGAGCTACGGGCGCGCACGGCGTCGAAGATAGCGAACGGCGACGGCGCGTCCGCGGTTCCGCCCGCGAGTGACTGCCCTCGACGTGAGCAGCGCGGTCCACACGCCGAGTCGGCGCGTCGATCGGGTTGGCCATCGAGACTGGGCGAGCTGCTGCGCGGCGAGAGCGTTCCACCTCACGACAGGCAGGCGGGTGCATGGTCCTCGTGATCGAGCGCCCCTGAAGCGCCGAGATATCGAGCGAACCTCCTCGCCCCGTCCCGGCGCACCACCCCGACTCTGCCCGTCTTCAGCCCCAATACGCGTCGATCCGATAACCCTCGGTACGGTTCTCGCCAGCCGAACCGCCCGTGGACCTCGTGCTCGAACAGCCATCTCGCCCCCGGCGACCTTCCTCCCCGGAAGGACCCGCTCCGGCCGATCCTCTCGCCGCACCGCCATCCGTGACCTCCGTGCGCGGCCCCTACCCCAGCGCGCGCGCCGGCCAGGATCGCGCCCAGTTCTGGGTCCAGGTCACGCTGTACGGACTGGTCACGCTGCTCATCCTGTTCGCGATCGCGCTGCCTCTTCCCGGTCCACGTCGCGCCGCCGCCCTCGCCGAGCGCCGCTTCGTCGAGCTCAGCCTCACCCTCTCCGAGATCCGCGCCGTACTGGCCGATTTCCGCACGGATCATGGGACTTATCCCGGCCAAGGCCGCGACGGACGCGGCGACCCGGCGCTCCTTGTCGACCAGATTGCGCGGCCCACGGACTCCAACGGGAACGTCATCCAGGAGCACGAGTTCGGCGGTCGGCCCGAGCGTGTCCGCGGACCGTATCGCAACGGCGGCGTGCCGGCGAACCCGGTGAACGGCCTAGCGAGCGTGCGCTTCCTCCGGGCCGAAGAGGCCTGGCCCGCGCACGGCGACGGGCGCACGGGTTGGATCTACCGGCCCTCGACGGGCGAGATCCGCGCGAACTTGGTCGGGCGTGCCTTCCCGGCGACGCGGCGCTACATCGACCTCTGAACGCAGAGAGTTCCGGTCGAGTTCGGGGCCGAGAACGGCCGAAAGCTTGCAGAATGGCGTTTTCGTCGGCGTTGCGATCCTCACGCTCGGGCGGTTTCACGATCCTCGAGCTCGCGGCCGTGCTCGTCTTGGTCACGCTCGTGTCGACGCTGGCGATCCGAGCCTGGTTCGGACGCAGTGACGTCACGCTGCAGAACGCGGCGGAGCTCCTCGCGAGCGATCTGCGCGAGGTCCAGGCGATCGCGACGCTGCGCCACGCACCGCACGAGATGGTCTTCCACGAGGACGGCAGCGGGTACTTCGCGCACGAGCTGGGTCAGCCCCAGGAATCGGCGCACGAGCGGCACTATTCGTACGACGCCGTTTTCGAGGACGTCCGCGTCACGCAGGTCCGCGTCGCCAAGGGCGGAAGACTCGTCTTCGACGCTCTCGGCCGACCGGCGAGTGACGCGCTGATCACCGTCTCGCATCGGGGTGTCGCTAGGACGGTGCTGATCGACGCGGCGCTGGCGCGAGTGCGCGTCGAAGGCACTCCGAGAGACTGACCCAGTTGGCTGTCCGTCCGCCCGGAAGACTCTGGGCGCGACCGGGGTCACAACCGGTGGTGGCGTCCGCGCACGGGCCGTACGAAACGCCAGCCAACTGGGTCAATCTCCAGCCTCCGGTACAGGCTGTGGCCAGCGCCGCGGCCACCCGGGGACGGCGGAGATGCGGGGAGGCGAGAGTCACGGTTGCCGCTCAGCGAGAAGTTGCCGCACCTCGGGGCGCCAAAAAAAAGGGAGTCGTCCTCCTTGAGAGAGGACGACTCCGCGCGGGTCTTGCTGATTCGCATCAGCCGACGGCCGAACCCGGGTGGCAGAACCTAGGTCCAGCGGCTTGGAGGTCGAGGCAGGGGTGACTTCCAAGCGCTGCGATGGGGATCGCAGCACCGAACACCTTGCGGTGCCCGGACTCCGAGTGAGATGGCAGGATCCCACCCGGTGTTTCGAGAGATTAGCAGGGCTTCACGCCCTGTCCACGGTGATTCTGAAGACTTCTTCACCGTAGATCAGGTGCTCCTCGAGAGAGCTGCGGGCTGCCACGCGGCGAGCCCGCCGCGCAGGGCGCAGGCGTGCTCGAACCCGTGTCCGGCGAAGTACGCGGCGACGTCGAGGCTGCGGTCCCCCGTCGCGCATGCGAACACGATGCGCGTGTCCTTGGGCAGGCTCATGTACTTGCCCGAGTCGTCGTAATCGAGGGGTTCCGCCTCGGGAAACGGCGCTGCCGCGACTTCGTCGGGCATGCGCACGTCGATGAAGCGGACAGCCTCGCCCGCCGCCAGCCATTGCCGCAGGGTCGCGGCCTCGACCTGTCGGCTGGACTCCATGTCCTGGGCCGTGAGGATCGTGCGGATGACCTCGGGGACGTCGAGGAGGTTGTGGTCCTTGCACACACGCGCCAGCGTGTCCGAGGGCTGGTACCCGCAGGCGTTGCAGCCCCCCACGTGGTAGCGCTGGAACAGCGCTCGGTGGGCAGCCGGGGCGATGATCAGGATCTGCTCCATGGTCATGTCCGGACGGATCGTTTGGGTCGGGGCGGCAGTCATGGCGCGGGTCCTGTCGGTCTCGGCGGGCGGGGCGGCGGCTCACCTGGATGTCGCCGCGTGAGCGGGAGTCTAAGGCGGACGTCGCACGGTCGGGAGACTCAGGAGGATGTCGAGTGCCCGACACTGGAGCCTGAGTCACGTGCCCCAGGCCAGAAAAGTCTTCCGCTCCGGCGGAGGCCCCCGGCTTGACGATCTCGTGAAGCAGAGCTGGTCGACACGAATGCGACCTCCTGTGCTCTTCCCCAGATCCATCGACGATCGCGGGAAGAAGCAGGTTTCTAACGGGATTTTCCGCACATCGCGTTCGGCGGTGTAGTTTTCCCTGTGCCCTCCGCATTCGGCGCGCCTGGGCCTCTCCCATGAGGGGTGGCCCGGACCGCGATCGAATCTCTTTCGTCGGGGTTTACCCCCTTGCGCTCGGGAAGGCTGGCACAGAGAATGCGACTTCGTAACAAGCCGGCACTGTTGCTTGGTTTGTTCAGAGATCCATGAAACCTCCCCCCCCGGCGGGGCCAGTGCCGGGAACGTTCCCTCCAGGACTCGCAACATGAAGCTTTTCCCCAAGATGGCCCTCGCGGCCGCCGCGATCAGCGGCATGTCCCTCAGCGCTTTCGCTAGCGCTGGCGCGCCCGAAGCGGGCTCGCTCCTCCTCTACCCCTGCTTCGACAGCAACCGTGGTTCGCAGACGCTCATCACGGTCACGAACACGAACGCGGACTTCTCGCAAGTCGGCCAACTCTTCACCGGCACGGTCGACGTCGAGTTCGTCTACATCGAGAAGGAGACCTGCCTCGAGTTCAACCGGACCCGTCGCCTCACGCCGAACGACACGCTGACGGTCGTTGCCCGTGACGACAACCCGAACCAGCGCGAAGGCTACGTCTACGTGTTCGCCAAGAGCCCGACGTCGGGCGCGGCGATCTCGTGGAACTGGCTGATCGGCATCGGTCAAGTTGACTCGGCCCTCGGCAACGCGGTCGACATCAACCCCTACGTGTTCAAGGCCGTCGGTGCGCAAGGCGCCGCCACGGACGCGAACTCGGACGGCCTGCGTAACCTCGACGGCGTCGAGTACGAAGGCGCCCCGGACCGTCTCCTCATCCCGCGCTTCGTTGGCCAAGGTGGCGGCGCGGCGGCGGAAAGCGTCCTCGTCCTCATCAACCTGACGGGCGCGGCTCGCTTCACGGCGATCGTCGACTTCCTCATCTACAACGACAACGAAGAAGTCTTCTCGGCTCAGTACGACTTCAAGTGCTGGGAGAAGGTCGACCTCGAGGACATCAACGGCGCGTTCAACAACGTGTTCCTGCGTGACCTGACGAACGACAACCCGCTCGAGACCCTCGGCAGCGGCGTCGAAACCGGCTGGTTCCGCCTGAACGGCAGCATCGCGTTCTCGAACTCGGACTCGGTCAACAACCCGGCGATCCTCGCGGCCCTCTTCGAGGCCTACCAGGGCGTCACGGGCGAGTTGCCCTTCACGAGCGGCGTGCAGTTGAACGGCGAGCTCGTCTCGCAGTCGAACTTCCACGACTGATTCGAAACGGAGATCCGGGTTCACCCTCGGGTGAGTCCGAACTTCGTGCGCAGGAGCCGGGGCAACCCGGCTCCTGCCGATTTCGTTCAGGGCTTCGCACCGATGAGGCGTGCGTCGAAGCAGACCCGGCAGCCCTGACCGGCTCCGCGCGGTTGACTCACCGCAGTGCGCGGACCGGCCGCACCGTCGCGGGCTCATCGCTCTGCCGGAGACGAAGGGAAGTTGCGCGTTCAACGCGTGCGCTTGGCCAGGGAGAGGCGCGGACCGTACCCTCTTCGCCCTTCACGTCTCACGCCGAGGATCCCATGGCCGAATCGCGCATCACTCCCCGCTCGAAGGACTACGCCCAGTGGTACCAGGACGTCATCCGCGAGGCGGGCCTGGCCGAGCCGGCGGAGGTCGTGCGTGGATGCATGGTCATCAAGCCGCACGGCTATGCGATCTGGGAGAAGATGCAGGCCGATCTCGATCGCCGCTTCAAGGAGACGGGTCACCAGAACGCGTACTTCCCGCTGCTCATCCCGCTGTCGTTCCTCGCGAAAGAGGCCCAACACGTCGAGGGATTCGCGATGGAGTGCGCGGTCGTCACGCACTCGGGGCTGAAGTCCGTCGATGGAAAGCTGACGGTCAAGAACGAACTCGAGGAGCCCTACGTCGTGCGCCCGACGAGCGAGACGATCATCGGTCACTTCTTCGCGAAGTGGATCGACAGCTACCGCGACTTGCCGCTGCTCATCAACCAGTGGGCGAACGTGATGCGCTGGGAACTGCGCACGCGCTTGTTCCTGCGCACGGGTGAGTTCCTCTGGCAAGAAGGACACACCGCGCACGCGAACCACGACGAAGCGCGCGAGGAAGTGCAGCGCATGCTCGACGTCTACCGCGATTTCGCGCACGAAGTCATGGCGATGCCGGTGATCCAGGGCGTGAAGACGGAGCACGAACGCTTCGCCGGCGCCGTCGAGACGCGTTGCATCGAGGCGCTGATGCAAGACGGCAAGTCACTGCAAGCCGGGACCAGCCACGACCTCGGGCAGAACTTCGGTAAGGCGTTCGACGTCACGTTCCAGAGCGAAACCGGCACGCGCGAACACGTGTGGCAGACCTCGTGGGGCGTCTCGACGCGGCTCGTCGGCGCGCTCGTGATGACGCACTCGGATGACGAAGGTCTCGTGCTGCCGCCGAAGCTCGCGCCGATCCACGTCGTCATCGTTCCGATCTGGAAGACGGACGCGGAGAAGACGCAGGTCTGCGAAGCTGCGCACGCAATTGCAAAGGACCTGCGCGGCGACGGTCTGTCCGTGAAAGTGGACGACCGCGACAACCTGCGTCCGGGCGACAAGTACTACGAGTGGGAGCGCAAGGGCGTGCCCGTGCGCATCGAACTCGGGCCGCGCGATCTCGCGAGCGCGAGCGTGATGATCAAGCGTCGCATCGCGCCGCTCGACGCGACAGGGAAAGCGATGAAGGAGAAGCTCCCGATGCAGGACCTCGGTCTGGCGATCGGTCGCGTCCTCGACGAGTTCCAGGTCGAACTGTTCCGTCGCGCGAATGCTCACCGCGAAGCGAACACCGTCTCCGTGGACACATGGGCCGAGTTCGTCGCGGTTTTCACCGGCGACGGATCGAAGTTCGTGCACGCGCACTGGGACGGCACGCACGAGACCGAGAAGGCGATCAAGGACGCGACGAAAGCGACGATCCGATGCCTGCCGCTCGAGGGGCAAGGGCCGGCCATTGCGTCGGGTACGTGCATCAAGACGGGCAAGCCGAGTCTGCGCCGCGTGCTGTTCGCGAAGAATTACTGACGCACGGACCGGAAGGGCGCGGCGCGACGAGACCGACCGGGCTCGTCGCGCGGTGATCTCCCGGAGAGGCTCGCCGCGGAGCAGAAGGCCGCGCGCGCGATTATCGAGGCGTGGTACGGATCGAGTCCGCCGAAAGCCGTCTGCGACGGCGATCGTGACGAACCTGGCCGACGCGTTCTTCGTCGAAGGGTTCCCGACCGAACTCGCCGAGCGGATGGAATCGTGGAAGAGCGGCGCGAAGGGAATCGGGATCGACGCGAAGATGCGGGAGAAGCACGCGGACTTCGAGGCCTGGAAGGAAGGCTGGAAGTCCGGTGCCGATGCCTATCGGTCCGTGTGGAAGGCGTGGAAAGGTCTCTGACTGGACTACGAACCGCCGCGCACCGAAACTGGTCTCGAACTGCAGAGGAACTTCCCATGCAACGGCGCTCGCTCCGCTCGCCCATCGCTCTTCTCGCCGCCTGCGCCCTCGCCCTGCCCGTCACCGCGCTCGCGTTCCGAGAGACCCGGCTCCGCCGGAAGAATCGAAGTCCGAGCGCAAGGAGCGCAAGGCACAAGAACTCATGGAGGCGATGCACCAGCGCGAGGTCATGGAGAAGTCGACCATCGCCGGCAGCGAAGCCTTCGCGAAGATGGGGCTCCCGGAGTCGTTCACGGAAGCGTTCCTCGACCGATTCGACTACGACCGGATGATCGACGAGACCGTCGAGATCTATGCCGAGAAACTCGAGGAGGAGACCCTCGATGCGCTGATCGCTTTCTACGCGAGCGAACAGGGGCAGCTCTTCGCCGCCGAATTGCCGGCGATCTCCGTCGCGGGCTTGCGCATGGGTCAGAAGTACGGCGAGGAATTCGCCACCGAGATCATGCAAGGCAAGTGAACCCTTTCAGAGCTGGGAGCGGAGCTGGTACCAGAACCAGTCCTTGAATCGCTCCCACAACGTCAGGCGCGCGAGTCCATCCGTCGTGATCTCGATGCACCGCGCGATTTCGCTGTCGAACTCGGCTTGGAGTTTTGCCGCCAGGACTGTGTCGATGCACACGAGGCCGACCTCGAAGTTGTGCACGAGGCTGCGGTGGTCGAGGTTGTAGCTTCCGATCGTCGACCAGACGCCGTCGATGATGCCGACCTTGGCGTGCATCATGGTCTCCGGCCATTCGAAGATCCGCACTCCGGCCGGGAGCAGATGGCGATACAGGTAGCGACTCGCGTGACGCACTGCTTTCACGTCCGAATCGGACGGCACGATCACGCGGACCGACACTCCCCGTCGAACGGCGCTCCCGAGCGCGCGGCACAAACGCGGGTCGGGGATGAAGTAGGCGTTGAGGATCGAGATGTCGTGCTGGGCAGCTTTGATCGCGTGCATGTAGGCGCGATGCATGCGCCATCGTGACCGGACCGTGGTGTTGTCCACGACCTCGACCGCGAATACGTTGCGGCCGAGTGCCGGACCGGGCAATTCGGGCACGGGAATCAGCTCGTCCGTCGCCTTGATCCACGTCCGCCGGAACGAAGCCGAGAGTTCGAACACAGCCGGTCCTTCGACGCGCGCATGCCAGTCGAGCCACCCTCCGCCGCCCTCCTCCTTGGGCGCGTACTCGAGTCCGATGTTGATTCCGCCCACGAAACCGACGCGACCGTCCACGACGAGGATCTTCTTGTGATCGCGCCGATTCAGGCCCCATTTGGCCCGCCAGGGCGCGACCGGGTGGAAAACGGCGACCTTCCCACCTGCGCCGAGAAGGGGTGCGAAGAACGAATCGGTGAGGCCCAAGGAACCGACCGCATCGTAGAGCAATCGCACCTCCACGCCGGCACGCGCGCGTTCGACGAGTGCCTCGAGGAACTGATTTCCGATCCGGTCCGCGCGGAAGATGTAGATCTCGAATTGGATGAAGCGCTGCGCACCGCGAATCGCCGCGAGCATGGGCGAGAACACTTCTCCCGGCGCGCGAAGCGGCGTCACGAGGGTGTGCCTGCGGAGCCTTTCGGGCTTGCGCACGTAGCGCAACGGGCCGTGACCGCGTGCTCGCGAGAAACGCTCGCGGAGCGCGCGAGGGATCGGGATCTCGATCACGCGAGACAGGCTGATCCAGGACGCTTCACGTGCACGCTCGCGCCGACGCGCACGTCACCCGGCGCGACGACGCGTGCGAGCACCCCGCGAGTCCGGCGGCCCGTACGGTTGCCGCGGGCGACGCGCTTCGCTGCCAGCGCACCGTAGCGTTCGACGAACGACGCGCACGGCCGATGCGGCTCGGGCGTGATCTCGAAGACGGCCTCGCCGATCGTGAGCAGAGATCCCACGGGCAAGTTCGTCTCGGACAGGTCGAGATCGACCACGAAGTTGTCGCCAGCCGGTGCAAAACGCTTCGGGTCGCTCTCCGCAATCGCGCGGAGCACGTGGACGTTCATCAGGCTGATCTGTGCGCCCGGCTCTCGATCCGCGTCGAGTTCCCAGCGATCACCGTGCAACCCGCGCTCGACCGAGACGTGAGCTTCGTCGGGTTCCGCCCGCTCTCCGGGGCGCGGGCGGAGCACGATGAGTCGGAGACGTCCAAGAGTGGTCGGTGAACGCGGGATACGCGCGAGCCACAAGTCGTGTCGGAACGATAGGTCCATCATCGGACCCGCGAACTCAGGCGACCTCGCGCAAACGCGCCAACGCTTCGAGCGCCGCGCCGCTGTCGAGCGAACGCGTGGCGCAGTCGACGCCCTCGGCCAGCGTGAACACGAAACCACCGGCTTTGAGGATCAGCGCCGCAGTCAGCAGCGTCGCATTGCGCGCCGGCCCCATGTCCCCGGCCAGCACGGACTCCGTGATGTCGCCGGCACACTTCACGAGCTCGGGATTGTCGCCCGTGCCGAGACCCTCGGGCGGCGGGCCGAATTCGGGGATCTCGTGCTCGGCCTCGGCCAACACACCGAAGTCCTCGGGTTCGACGTTCAACGGCACGAGGTGTCGTTCGGCGAGTTCGATCCCGCGCGTGCGCTTTTTCACGGACGGCACGACGCCGCCTTCGAGGCCCTGGATCGCGATGCCGCGTGCGTGGCCGAGTCCGTGGATGACTTCCACTGCGGTTCCGAGCACCGGCCCACCTTGCGCGCCGAGCAGCACGGCGCTCGAGGTCGGGGCGAGCAACTTCTCGACCGTGGCCAGCGGAGTGCGAATCACGACGTCACCGCGGACGCGTCGCAGGCTCATCAACGCCGGCAACATGCCCGAGACCGCGCACGCTCCGAAGCGCGCCTTCGTGACCCACGTCTCGACCTCGCGTGGGTCCCACGTCATGCCGACGCCGAGCGCATCGAGGACACTGGCTGCCGTCAGCCCCCGACGCGGCGGCACGCAGCGATCCGAGAGGATCAAGACACGCGCGCCCGCTCCGGCTGCGACGAATCCAGCGGCAACTTCGAGCGGCGCCGACCGCTCCAAACCGTCATGCGGCGGACAGATGGTGACGAGCCCGGGCACGTCGTTGCAGGGGATGTTCGCGTGCTCGCGCGCAGCTTTGGCGAAGCCCATGAGCTCCTCGACCGTGAGCCCTTTCATCCGCACGAGGACGAGGAAGGTCGCGATCTGGATCTCGCTCTCCGAGCCCGAGAGAATCCGGTCGAACGCCCGATGCGCTTCCTCGTACGTGAGGTTGCGGCTGTCTTTCTTTCCGGGGCCGAGGATCCGGATCAGACTGCGCAGGCTCATGGGGGTGGCGTCGCGACACCTGAGTTTCGACCCGTGAATCGATGCATCACGGCCGACCTAACTCCTACGCGCGCGGCGGGTTAGCCTAGCAGGGCTCGGACGTGCTCGCAACGCGGCGAGCTCCCCGTCCGAAGAGGTGCAGGTTGGAAGCGATGAGTTCGAGCAACCGACCTTCAGTGAGAAACCGACGCTTCGGCGCGCTCGCACTCGGGCTCTGCTTGGCGCCGCTCGCCGCCGAAGGGCTGTACCGCCTGCTGCGCAGTTCGGGCCTGTCGCCGACCACGAATCCCGCCTACGTCGAGCACGATCCGCGGTTGGGCTGGCGCTATCGGCCGGGCACGCGAGAGCGTCACGCGAGCAGCGAGTTCGACGTCGCGATCGAAATCAACGCGCTCGGTTTCCGTGGACCGGAGTGGGATGTCACGAGCGATCCACGGAGCGCGAGAGTGCCGCGCGTGCTCGTCCTCGGTGACTCGTTCGCGTTCGGATGGGGAGTGGAGCACTCGGAGTCCCTCCCAGCGCGACTTGGCGCACTGCGACCCGACTGGAAGGTGTTCGGTGCGGGAGTCTCCGGTTATGCGACCGACCAAGAGTGCCTGCTCTTGGAAGCGCTCGATGGGCCCATTCGTCCAGACTGCGTCGTCATCGTCTTCTGCGAGAACGACTTGTTCGAGTGCGCGGAACTCGAGGCATACGGGAAGCGAAAGCCTCGTTTCGTGCGGGATTCCGACCAATTGCGCATCGAAGGCGTACCGGTCCCCTTCCCCTGGATCGAACGAGCGAGCCATGCTTGGCGCGCGATTCTGAAAGCGCGATGGGAGCGCGATTTCACGACCCGCGCACGCGATCCCAACATCGAATGGGCGGTTGTGTGCGACATCCTGCGACGGATGGCGAGCCAGTTGGCGGGACGGCCGCTCGTGATCGTGTCCGACGAAGAACGGCTGGCGCGACTCGCAGCGGACGAACCTGGGCTCGAACACGTCGACCTGCGCAGTGCATTCGGCACCGAAGCAGCGAACATGCACTTCCTGCGCGACGGCCACTGGAACGCCGCCGGTCATGCGCGTGCGGCCGAGGCGCTCGAGCGAGCGCTCAGGCCCGTGATGGGTCGCTGACGGAGACTGGAAACTACTCGACCGTCCCGCTGACCGATGTGAGAGCCCGTGAATACTTCGTGGGCACTGCGAGACCTTGCAAGCACCGCGACCACGGGTCGTTCATGACCTCGTTGCATCGACCCGCGAGGCGAGAACCTTGGGTCGTTCACCCGTGGTGCGACGGCGCGAGTTGCCGTGCGGAGTGAGAACGAATCAGCCGTCCTTCTTGGGCGGCGTTTCGTCACCGTCCTTCTTCTCCCCGTCCTTCTTCTCGGGCCCGTCCTTCTCTTCGTCCTTCTCGCCCTCTTCGGCCGGCTCGACGGGGACCGGCGGGGTCTCGCCGGCATCGATCTTCTTCACGGCGGCAACTTCGGGGCGCGGACGAATATGGGCGTAGAAGAGCTCCTTTTCCTTGTCGTAGACGACCTTGCCGTCGATCACGGCCCACTGCACGAAGGTCTTGTAGTGGAGCACGTCGCCGTCCGTGACGATGACGTCGCAGTCCTTGCCGACCTCGAGACTGCCGACGCGATGACTCACTCCGAGGAGCCGTGCGGGCACGATCGTGATCGACTCGAGCGCAGCGCGTTCGGACAGCCCACCGCGTACTGCGAATCCCGGCTCGATCGGGAGGTGCAAGATGTCGCGCCCCGCGAGCCCACCGAGATCCACGCCTTCGGTCGCGGGCGTGATCGCCACCTGAACGCCGGCGCGGTGCAAGATCGCGGCGTTCTCGATGCTCGCGCCGCCATCGTGCGCTTGACGCTCGTCCTTCGTGCGGCGGTCGCGCGGCGTGACGATCGCACGTACACCGGCACGGCCGAGCTCGTCGGCAACGGTCCAACCCTCCTGACAGCCTTCGATGACGGGGCGGAAGCCGAATTCCTGCGCCAAACGCGCGATGCCGAGCAGGTCATCACGGTCGTTGGCGACGAACTTGGCCGTCTGCTCGCCCTGCAGGACGCCGAGCATATTGTTGTCGACGCCCCGCTTGCTGGGCTCGGGGAGATCCTTCTCCTCCTTGACCTTGCGCTGCCACTCGCGGTACTCGCGCAAGAACTTCGCCGCAACCACGAGCTTCTCGCGCAGTTCACCCTTGCCGCGTGGATTGTTGGCGCTCCACGAGAACGTCGAGAAGATCTTCTCGTTGAGCACGGCTCCATCGACCGAGAAGCGCTTGAGCTTCACTGCACCCGAGCCGGCGCCCGTGGTCGTGATGCCCGTCCCGAGTCCAAGCACCATGCGGAAGCTGAACGGGTCGATCGTGTCCTCGAAATCGCCCGACGCATTGCCGAGTAGGCCCTGCGAGGAGATCGCCACGAGCCCCGGGTAAAGGCGATAGCCCTTCGCATCGACCGTCTTCGCGTCCGGCGGGACGTACAGGTCGTAGCCGATCGAGTGGATTTTCCCGTTCTTCGAGAGGAGCGTCGCGCCGCGCAGGACCTCACCGGTTCCGGCGTACACGTCGCCGTTCAGGATCGCGAACCAGCGCTCCTCCTCGTCCTTCTTCTTCTCGTCCTTCGACTCCTCCGCGTCGCCTTTCGGGGCGTCGGTCTTCTCGCCTTCCTGGGCGAGCACGGGGAACGCGGCGCACGAAACGACGGCAAGGAACGACAGTCGACGCATGAGATCGAGCCGAATCACAGGTCCACCTCACCGAAGACGAAGCGACCGTCGAGCATGACGGCCTGGATACGGGTCGAGGGCTGGAACGGATCGCCGTCCACGAAGACGAGGTTTGCGTCCTTCCCCTTCTCGATGCTGCCTACGCGATCACCGACGCCGAGCATCTCGGCCGGGTTCAACGTCAATCCGCGCAGCGCGGTTTCGCGCGACATCCCGGCTCCCACGAGCTCGCTCACGTGCGCGAGCCAGGCCTTGTAGTTCGGGAGATCGTCGACACGCGGCGTGAAGCACACCTTGGCGCCGGCTCGCGCGAGTTCCATCGGCAGATTACGCACGCGACGCGTGTTCGGAGTGAAGGTCAGGAGCGGTTCGACGACCGCGTGGATCTTCCGATCACCGATGCCGTCCGCCTCGAGGTCGTACGTCTTCTTGTCGAAGACGTAGTACATGTCGGAGTCCTGGTTGAGCACGAGACGAACGTCGAAGCCGATCTTCTCCTTGCCGATCGCGTCGAGCCAGTGGAGCCAATCCGACGCCGCAGCAAGCGTCACGAGTGCGCGCAACTTCCCCGCGCGCATCTCGACGAATGCGCGCGACTTGTCGTCCGGTGCGGGCGGCACGAACCCATCGGCCTTCTTGTCGGTCTTGGCTTCGGCCTTCGGCTCCTGCGCGGATTCCGGATCGGCGTCTTGCCCCTCGCCCTGAGCCACCTTCTTTTCCTCGGGCTTCGGTTCGGGCTTAGGCTCGGGCTTCGGTTCGGGCTTGTCTTCCTTCTTCTCTTCCTTCTTGCCCTTCTTGTCCTTGTCCTTGTCGAACTTCTCGTCGAACTTCTCGCGCGCCTTCTTCACCTTCTCGTCATGCTCGTCGGCCTTCTTGAAGGCGTCGCGCAGGCGCTTTTTCGACGCGGAGTCAGAGCGCATCACGATTTTCAAGTAAGCCGAGTCGTCGAGGACCATCTCCTCGACCGTCTCGCCGATCGGTCGGACCGCGGCCGCGATACCGGGGATCCCGTTCCCTGCGGGATAGATGCCCAGCGTCGTGACGCCGTACTCGACGACCTTCCGGAGGTCGCGAGACTTCGGGTAGAGCTCGTCCACCGCCTTCACGTCGGGGCTGAAGTCGTCGCCGCCCTCGCTGTCCTGGCCGATGCGCGTGTAACAGGAAACGAGACCCGGCATGACGGTCCAGCTCGGACGATCGAGGATCGGAACGCCGCGTTCGACGGGCAGGTCCTCGCCGATCAGGACGATCTTGCCGTCCTCCACGAGGATCACGGCGTTCAGGACGACGCCCTTGGCAACCGTCTCGGCGCGGCCGACTCGAATCGCGATCGGGCCGCCCGCGAGCGCGGGGGTCGCGAGGAGCACGCCGATGAAGAAGGAATGGGATCTCAGCATGGGAACACCCTAGAACCACTGCCCATCGCGACGGCGGTCGTACTCGACCAAGCCATCGATGAAGACGACTTCGACCCGCGAACGCGGATCGAGCGGCTCGCCCGTGCGCAGCACGACGTCGGCATCCTTGCCGACTTCCAGGCTGCCCACGCGGTCATCGAGTCCGAAGACGCGCGCCGGTGCGATCGTCACGGCGCGCAACATCGTGTGAGAATCCGCGCCGTAGCGCGCCGCCACCGCGCCTTGGAGGAAGAGTTCCTCCTGAGGCACGACGGGAGAGTCCGTGTTCAAGCTCAAGTTCCGCGCGCCTGCTTCGAGGTAGCGCGCCGCGGTTCCCGTGATCTTGCCATCGCGCGTCGTCGAGAAGTCGATCTCGCGCGGTCCGACGTTCAGGGGCACGCCTAGCTCGACCAACCATGGCGCCGTCATGTGCGCGTCGAAGCAGCCGTGTGACAACACCGCGCGCGCTCCGTACTTCACGTGCCACATCCGAGCAGCCGCGGGATAGCCATCGGAACCCGCGCTGTGGATCAGGACGGGCAGTTCCCGCGAGTGCACCTTCTGCAGGTTCTCGAGCATCGGCGTCGAGGTCCCCTCGCGGTTCGCGACGCGCGCTTCCTCGTTCCACTGCTCGAGGATCCACGAGAGACCAGCGCGTGTCGCGCCGAGGTCGCCCGCGCGACGTTCGGGATTGTAGGACTGCGCGACCTTCATCCCGCCCGGGTCGCGAATCGTCGCCTCGTCGTAGGTCGCGCCCGCCGTCTTCGCCTTGAAGAGGATGCCGAATCCGCCGATCGACGTGCCGCTGCCCGGGATCCCGAACAACGTAGTGACGCCGCCCGCGCAGGCGAGGCGGATCGCGCGGTTTCCCGGCACGAATCCGGCCGAAGCACGCAGGTCCGCGTTCACCGGGTACACCATGTCGTTGATGTCGCCGCCTGGTCCGTGCACGTGCGCGTGCAACTCGACCATGCCCGGCGACGCCCACAGGTCGAGTCGCTCCTCGACGGGGTAGCCTGCGGGAACTGCCCGGTCCGGCCCGACATAGGCGATGCGTCCGTTCTTCACGAGGACGAGCCCCGGACCGTACGTCGCATCGTCGTCGTCGACGGTCAGCACGCGACCGCAGCGGATTGCGACCCCAAGCTCACCCGGCTCCAGCGGATCGAGGTCCGCCGTCCGCTTCGACGCGCACGAAGACGCCAGCGCCCCGCTCACGAGGAGCGCGAAGGTGAGCATCGTGCGATTCGAGCGCGGCGCGTGCATCAGAAGCGCCGCCTCATCGTCTTCGTGTCGTAGACGCGAGTGCCTTCGATCCAGACGGCATCGATCGCTGTGCGCGGATCGATCGGATCGCCCGTCAGGAACAAGAGGTCCGCCTCCTTGCCAGGCTCGATGCTGCCCACGCGATCGGCGATCCCGGCCGTGATCGCGGGAATGATCGTCAGGCCGCGAACCGTGTCCACATTGGAGTCGTCGAAGCCGTAGCGCGCTCCCGTCGCCGCTTGCAGGAACAGTTCTTCCTGCGGGATCACCGGCGAGTCCGTGTTGAAGCCGATGCGCGTCATACCGGCCTTCTGATATTGGGCCGCGATGCCGAGGATCGCTTCGGGATTACTGCCGGTCCAATTGATGAATTGGCGCGTGGGAACTTCGACGACGCGCGGTCCGAGGATCGCGTTCACACCGAGGTCCTTCGCGAAACCCGCCAGCTTGTATCCGGCCATTTCGCCGTGATCGATGTAGACGTCGAGGCCGAGTTCCTGCTTCACCATCGTCAGCGTGGTGAGCACGACCTGATAGATCTGCGTGTGCGTCGAGATCTGCGTCTTCTTCGCCGCCAGCCAGCGGAAGATCTCGAGATCGAACTCATAGCGCGGCTCTACGCCGCCGTTCTTCTCGTGGTCTTCCCAACGCTTCGCGTAGAGCAATCCACGGCGGAACATCCAGCGCGTGTTCCAATTCATGAACGAGCGGCCGACGCCGACCGTCCAACCCTCGGGGTTGCCCGCTTGCGCGAGCTTCATCGACCCGGGGTTCCTGACCAGCGCGTCCTCGTAACGCTCGAGGCCGGTCTTCAGCAGCACGCCCTGTCCGCCGACGTTCACGCCCGAACCGGGGATGAAGAGGATCGTCGTGACGCCGCCCGCGAGACCCCGCTCGAGCGCGCGGTTCGACGGGACAACCGATGCCGAGACGCGCAGGCCGGGGTTCACGAGATAGACCATCTCGTTGATGTCCATCGTGCCGCCTACGTGCGCGTGCAGGTCGATGTAGCCGGGGCAGATCCATTTGTCCGATGCGTCGAGGACTTCGTAGCCCGCCGGGATCGTCATCGAGCGTGCCGGACCGACCGCTTCGATCAGGCCCTCGCGCACGAGGAGAATCGCGTTGTCGACGACCTGCGGCCCCTCGTCGGGAACCGTGAGCACCTTCTTCGCGCGGATCGCGAGCCCGGGGCCGCCGACTTCGCCCGCTAGCGGCGCGCGGCCGACGGGTGCCGTCGGCTTGCCGCCGTATTGCGCCGCTGCCGACGGCGCTCGGGGTGCGCTCAGAGGTGTCGCCGCGAGCACCGCGGAAGGCTCGACGGAGGGAACCGCGAAAACATTCGCGAGCGTCGCCGCGACCATCGTCGTGACCGCGACCGTCCACGACGCTCGACGTGCCTTCGATTGGCGTGCCGTGTGCATCACCAGATCCTCCCGTCGAGGTCGGCGTCGTAGACGCGCACGCCTTCGATCCATACGAGTTCGACCGCATTGCGCGGATCGACGGGATCACCCGTCGTGACGAGGACGTCGGCGTCCTTGCCCGGTGCCAAGCTACCGACGCGGTGGTCGATGCCGACCGTCCTCGCCGGAACGATCGTG
>Ga0209490_10002541_pt1 | contig 17227 bp, 12 predicted proteins | sample MAT06_FD_187209 | JGI IMG/M metagenome (GOLD analysis project Ga0209490, IMG submission 187209) | Freshwater microbial communities from Lake Fryxell liftoff mats and glacier meltwater in Antarctica - MAT-06 (SPAdes) (version 2) | ecosystem: Environmental > Aquatic > Freshwater > Ice > Liftoff...
CGGCGCGTGGGCCTGGCCGACGCTCCTGCGGTGCGTGTTTACCGGCGCCCGCCGGAGCCTCCCGACGGCGCGCTGGCCTCTTTCGGTGCGTCACTCGGTGCGTCACTCGGCGCATCACTCGGCGCCTCTTGCGGTGCCTTCCTCGGCACCGCCCACATCACCGCAGGCGAATTGATTGCAGATCGCCTGCTGAGCCCCATCGAAGTACAGGAATTTCCATCATGACCCAAAGAGCCATCCGCAACGTTGCCATCATCGCCCACGTCGACCACGGCAAGACCACCATGGTCGACCAGTTGTTGCGCCAGAGCGGCACCTTCGCCGAGCACGAAAAAATCGTCGACACCGTGATGGACAACAACGCTATCGAGCGCGAACGCGGCATCACCATCCTGGCCAAGAACTGTGCCGTCAGCTGGCAGGGCACGCACATCAACATCGTCGACACCCCGGGCCACGCCGACTTCGGCGGCGAGGTGGAACGTGCGCTGTCCATGGTGGACGGCGTGGTGTTGTTGATCGACGCGCAGGAAGGCCCGATGCCGCAGACGCGTTTCGTCACCAAGAAAGCGCTGGCGCTGGGCTTGAAGCCCATCGTCGTGGTGAACAAGGTCGACAAGCCGGGCGCCAAGCCAGACGCCGTGGTGAATGCGGCGTTCGACCTCTTCGACAAGCTCGGCGCCAACGACGAGCAGCTCGATTTTCCCGTGGTCTACGCCTCTGGCATCAACGGCTGGACCTCGATGGTGGAGGGCGCGCCCGGCGAGAAGTGGGGTCCGGACATGTCGGCGCTGTTCGACACCATCCTGAAGTACGTGCCTTCGCACCGGGGTGAACCCGACGCTCCACTGCAGCTGCAGATTTCGGCGCTGGACTACAGCACCTTCGTCGGCCGCATCGGCGTGGGCCGCATCGGCGCGGGCACCATCAAGACGGGCATGGAAGTACTGGTGATGGAAGGCCCCGACGGCAAGGCCACCAAGGGCCGCGTCAACCAGGTGCTGACTTTCCAGGGCCTCGATCGTGTGCAGGTCACTGAAGCCGGCCCGGGCGACATCGTGCTCATCAACGGCATCGATGCCATCGGCATCGGTGTCACGGTGACCGACGTCGCCAACCCGGCGCCGCTGCCCATGCTGCAGGTGGACGAGCCGACGCTGACGATGAACTTCTGCGTCAATACGAGCCCGCTGGCCGGTCGCGAAGGCAAGTACGTCACCAGCCGCCAGATCTGGGACCGCCTGCAGAAAGAACTGCAGAGCAACGTGGCGCTGCGCGTCAGCGAAACCCCCGAAGACGGCATCTTCGAGGTGATGGGCCGCGGTGAACTGCACCTGACCATCCTGCTGGAGAACATGCGCCGCGAGGGCTACGAGCTGGCCGTGAGCAAGCCGCGTGTGGTCTTCCACGATGTCGACGGCGTGCGCCACGAACCCATCGAGATGGTGACGGTCGACGTCGAAGAAACCCACCAGGGCGGCGTCATGCAAGCGCTGGGCGAGCGCAAGGCCGAACTGGTGAACATGGAGCCCGACGGTCGCGGGCGCGTGCGCCTGGAGTACCGCATTCCGGCGCGCGGCCTCATCGGCTTTTCCAACGAGTTCATGAACCTGACGCGCGGCTCCGGCCTCATCAGCAACATCTTCGATGGCTACGAGCCGCACAAGGGCGACATCGCCAGCCGCAAGAACGGCGTGCTGATCAGCATGGACGCGGGCGAGATCTTCACCTACGCGCTGGGCAAGCTGGACGACCGCGGCCGCATGTTCGTGAAGCCGAACGACCCCGTCTACGAGGGCATGATCGTCGGCATCCACAACCGCGACAACGACCTCGTGGTCAACGCCACGCGCACCAAGCAGCTGACCAACTTCCGCGTCAGCGGCAAGGAAGACGCGATCAAGGTCACGCCGCCCATCGACCTGACACTGGAATACGGCGTCGAGTTCATCGAAGACGACGAACTCGTCGAGATCACGCCCGTGAGCATCCGCGTGCGCAAGCGTTACCTGACCGAGCACGAGCGCAAGCGGGCAGGGCGCTCGGGCGCCTGACCGGCACGGCCCGAACTTGCACCACGGGGGCATGACCCACCGTCAGGCGGTGTGGGTGATGGTGGCCGTGACGCTGATGTGGAGCATCGCGGGCGTGGTCTCGCGCTGGCTCGAATCGGCGCGCGGCTTCGAGGTCACCTTCTGGCGCAGCGCCTTCAACGCGCTGACGCTGGTGCTGCTGCTCAGCTGGTTGAAGGGGCCCGGGCCGCTGTGGGCCACCTTGCGCGGCGGTGGCCGTGCGCTGTGGGCCAGCGGCGCCTGCTGGGCCGTGATGTACACGGCCTTCATGATGGCGCTGACGCTCACGAGCGTTGCCAACGTGCTGGTGACGATGGCGCTCGGCCCGCTGTTCACGGCACTGCTCGCGCGCGTCGCCCTGGGTCACCGACTGGCGGCGCGCACCTGGGGTGCCATCGCGCTGGCCGGTGCCGGCATTGCCTGGATGTACGGTCATGAGGTGACGAGCGGTGACTCTTCTGCGCTGCTCGGCACCTTGGTGGCACTGGCCGTTCCGGTGGCCGCTGCCATCAACTGGACGCTGCTGCAGCACTCGAAGGGCCGGGGCCAGGCCGGCGAGGCCCCGCCCGACATGCTGAGCGCCGTGCTGATTGGTGCCGTGCTCTCGGCGGCCGTGACGTTGCCGCTGGCCTGGCCGCTGGCCACCTCGGCACACGACCTCGGATTGCTGGCCTTGCTGGGCAGCGTGCAGCTGGCCATACCCTGCCTGCTGGCGGTGGCCGTGGCGCGTGTGCTGAGCGGGCCCGAAATCTCGCTGCTGGGGCTGCTGGAGGTGATCTTTGGCGTGCTCTGGGCCTGGCTGGGCGTCAACGAGGCTCCGTCCTGGGCGGTGCTGGCCGGCGGCTCGCTGGTGCTGGTGTCCTTGGTCGGCAACGAATTGCTGGGCTTGCGTCGGCGTGCGGCGGCGCCACTGGCTTGATGTGCTGTGGTCGCTCGTGGCAGGGCATAAACCTCCCGTGCGCCCGAGAACATCCCCCTTGTTTGGGATGGGTTTAATCACCCCGCGAAGTCACAGTCGGATTCCCCGCTATCCACGGGCCTGACTTCGATGACCTCGCTGAAAGGGGATCAAATGATTACAACAATTAGTTATGTGGGGCGCTGGGCCCTTATCGCCGGCTTTGCTGCAACCTTGGCAGCCTGTGGGGGCGGCGATGGCAAGTCCGCCAAGGTCGTCACAGCCGCTGCTGACGCCTTCACCCTTGGTGCCGGCCAGACCGGCGCGCTCTTGGCCAATGACCGCGTCGACGGCGTTGTCGCCAGCGCCGCGACCGGCGGCAATGTCAGTTTTGCGTTGACCTCTGTGGCCCTGCCCGCCGGCATGTCGGTCAGTGCCATCGGTGTCGTCAGCGTAGGCGCCGGCGCAGTACCAGGCAGCGTGTCGCTGAGCTACCGCATTTGCGATACGACTGACAACAACAACTGCGCCACAGCCAACGCCGCCATTACCGTGCCGCCGCCGGTCATTGCTGCTGTTGCAGACGCATTCACCCTGGCCGCCGGCGGCAATGCCGACGTACTGGCCAACGACACCCTGGGCGGCGTGGCTGCCTCAGCCAGCACGGTGACAGCCAGTGCCACGGGCGCGCTGCCAGCGGGCATCAGCCTGTCGGCTTCGGGGGTGATCACCGTGGCCAATGCGGCAGTGGCCGGAACCTATGGCTTGGGCTACCGCATCTGCCAGACAGCCGTGCCCAGCAACTGCGCCACCGCCACTGCCACGGTCACCGTGCCGTTGGTCGGTGTACTCAGTGGCCGTGCGGTGGATGCTGCCACCGGCCTGGGCATTGCCGGCGTCACCGTCCGCGTCGGCGCACTGAGCGCCACCACCGGTGCCTTGGGTGCCTTCAGCCTGCCCGGCGTACCGGTCTCGGCGCGTGCCGTGGTGCAGTTCATGTCCTCCAACTATGCCGACACGGTGCGCATCACCGCCGTAGGCGCCGGCACCGATGTGCAGGCGCGCCTGTTACCGGTGGCCACCAATGCCACCGTGAACATTGCCACCGGGGGCACGGTCACCGTGGTGGGCAGTACGGCGCAGGTGGTGCTGCCCGCAGCAGGCGTGCAACGTGCCGACGGCAGCCTGCCCAGCGGCAACATGACAGTGCGCCTGACGCCCATCGACCCCGCCAGCGACATCTCGGTGATGCCGGGCGACTTCACCACCTTGGTCGGCGGTGTGGTCACGCTCATCGAGAGCTTCGGCGCAATCAGCGTCGAACTGGTCGATTCCGCTGGCGTTGCGCTGAACCTGCGCAGCGGCCAGACGGCCAGCATCCGCATCCCGCTCGCCACACGCAGCCCGAACCCACCGGCCACCGTTCCGCTGTTCTTCTTCGACGACGCATCTGGCCGCTGGCTTCAGGAAGGCACCGCCACGCTGACCGGGACCGCGCCGAACCGGTATTACCAGGGCACGGTCAACCACTTCAGCATCTGGAACGCAGACCAGGTGATGGAAACAGTGCAGGTCACCGGCTGTGTGGCCGATGCGACCGGCGCACGACTTTCCGGCGCCAGCGTCTTCAGCGAGGGGGTGGACTATTCCGGCGCCAGCAGCGTGTTCACCGACAGTGCCGGCAACTTCACCATCCCCATCCGCCGCAGCAGCCTGGCCACGCTGGTCAGCGTTGCCAGCGGATTGCTGAGCAACACCCTGGGTGTGGGCCCCTTTGCCGCAAACACCACCTTGCCGGCCTGCCTCGCGCTGGGCCAGACCGGTGCCGGCATCACGATGAAGCTGACCTGGGGTGCGCTGCCCGACGATCTGGACTCTTACCTCATCACGCCCAGCGGCACTACCGTGTACTACAGCAACGAAGGCAGCCTGACGAGCGCCCCGTTTGCCAATCTGGATGTTGATGACACCTCCAGCTACGGTCCGGAAGTCGTCACCCTGACGCGCCTGATGGTCGGCACCTACAAGTACGCAGTGAACAACTACAGCGGTTATGGCGATGGGCCCATCGCGAGCAGCAGTGCGCGCGTGGAGCTGAACATCCCAGGGCGTCCTGCCGAGCTGTTCACGCCGCCGGCCACTGGCGAGACCGCCAGCACCGACTACTGGCTGGTCTTCGAGTTCGAGGTGGACGCGCAGTGCAACGTGACCGTGCGGCGGCAGGGTAGCTACACCAGCGTCGAGCCCACGGCCCCGACGGTGGCCAATCCGACCTACTGCACCAGACCCGGCAGCTGACCGCGGGGCTCTGCCCTGCAGAGCTGGTGAAGGCGCTTCTTTGAGGGGAACTGCATGCGCAAGTTGTCTAGCACCTGGGTACTCGCCTGCATGTGTGCCGCGCCGGCCTGGTCGGATGAAGGCATGTGGACCTTCAACCAGTTTCCCGCGGCCACCGTCAAGGCCAAGTACGGCTTCGAGCCGACGCAGGCCTGGCTCGACCACCTGCGCTTGGCGTCGGTGCGCATCGCCGGCGGCTGCTCGGCTTCGGTGGTTTCGCCGGGCGGGCTGGTGATGACGAACCACCATTGCGCACGCAACTGCACCGAAGCCGTGGCCAGCCTGGCGAAGAAGGATTACAACCGCAACGGCTTCCTGGCCGCCAAAATTGACGACGAACCGCGCTGCCCGGGCATGGAGCTGAACCAGCTCAGCGACATCAGCGATGTCACGGCGCGAGTGCAGGCTGCCACGGCCGGCGTGGCCAGCGAGAGCTTCTTCGACGTCCAGAACGCGGCCATTGCGGCCATCGAAAAGGAATGCGCAACGTCGGACGAATGGCGCTGCGAAGTCGTCAGCCTGTACCGCGGCGGCCGCTACGACCTCTACCGTTACCGCCGGTTTCAGGACATCCGGCTCGTGTTCGCGCCCGAAGATGCCATCGGCTTCTTCGGCGGCGACCCCGACAACTTCATGTTCCCGCGCTACAACCTGGACGTGTCTTTCGTACGGATTTACGCCGCCGATGGTCGGCCGATGAAGATGGAGCATCACCTGGCCTGGTCCGACGGCAGCCTGCGCGAAGGCGATCTGACCTTTGTTTCGGGCAACCCCGGCGGCACCTCTCGCGAATTCACGCGGGCGCAGCTGGACGACGACCGTGACTGGCGACTGCCCGCGCAGATGAACTTCGTTTCTGAGTTCCGCGGTTTCATGACGCAGTACCAGACCCGCGGTGCAGAGCAGAAGCGCCATTCGAACGACCAGTTGTACGGTTACGAGAACTGGCTCAAGGCGATGAAGGGCCAGCACGCGGCGCTGGCCGACAAGGCGTTTTACGGCCAGCTCGTGCAACGCGAGCAAGACTTCCGCGCCCGCGTGCAGGCTCAGCCCGAACTCGAACGGCAATACGGCAAGGTCTGGGACGAGATGGCCGAAATCGTGCAGCGGCGGCAGGCGCTGCGCAAGCCGTACGGCGCGCTCGAGCGGGGCATCAATTCCGATCTGTTCCGCATCGCGCGTCGTCTGGTGCGTTATGCCGCCGAGGTGGACAAACCCAACGGCGAAAGACTGAAAGAGTTCACAGATTCGCGCTTGCCGCAGTTCAAGCAGGGCCTGCTGGCGAAGCGGCCCATCTACCCGGAACTGGAGACGGCGACGCTGGGCTGGTCGCTGACGAAGCTGCGTGAAGACCTGGGTCCTGATCACCCGCTCGTCAAGCGCCTGTTTGCCAGCCGCAGCCCGACCGACGTCGCGCGCGTCGCCGTGCTGGGCAGCCGCCTGGCCGAGCTGCGCACAGACCGCAATGGCAACGCGACCGGTGGCCTGCGCAAGACCCTCTACGACGGCGGCCAGGCGGCCATCGATGCCTCGAATGACCCGATGATCGAACTGGCGCGTGCGCTGGACGCTGACGCGCGCGCCATCCGCACGCGCGTCGAGACCGAGGTCGATGGCCCGCTGAGTCAGGCGCAGGAAAAGCTCGCCCGCGCCCGCTTCGCGGTTTATGGCATCAGCAACTACCCCGACGCCACCTTCACGTTGCGGCTGTCTTACGGCGCCGTCAAGGGCTATGTCGAGAACGGCACTGCAGTGCCGCCATTCACCACCATCGCCGGCGCCTTCGCGCGCCACACGGGTGTCGAGCCATTCGCCTTGCCTGCGTCGTGGCTGGCCGCGAAGGGCCGGCTCGGGGGACTCGTCCCTTTCAATTTCGTCACCAACAACGACATCATCGGCGGCAATTCAGGCTCACCAGTGGTCAACCGCCAGGGCGAAGTCGTCGGCCTTGTATTCGACGGCAACATCCAATCGCTCGGTGGCGAGTACGGCTTTGACGAAGCGGTCAACCGCACGGTCGCCGTGCACTCGGCGGTGATCCTTGAGGCGCTGGACAAGGTTTACGGCGCGCGACGTCTGGTCGATGAAATCAGGGGTCGGCCGTTTCGATAACGCGGGCAAGCGCCCTTGCAGCCGCGGGTCGGCGTGAATGCGTTCAAGCGGAATAGGTGGCATCGCAACATCGTTACCCGCTGCAGCTGCCGCCATGGCGATGAGCAGGCCGAAGCCAGCAGCCCATCGGCGGGAGAGACGCGAGAGCAGTGCGCCATGCTTGATGGTGGCGACACGACCAGCGACAAGACCAGCGACACGACCAACAACACGATGCCGTCCCCGGGCTTGCCCTCTGCCCAGCTTGCGCGCCGCAGGCCTAGCATGGTCACAGCCGCGCCTTGCGGCTTCTGTCTGGCCCCCGCATGCAACAACTATCCGGCCTGGACGCCACCTTTCTGTACCTGGAAACGCCAGAGATGCCCATGCACGTGGGGGCGCTCCACGTCTTCGAGCTGCCGGCAGGCGCCAAGGGCAAGTTCGTCACCGCGCTGCGCCAGCACATCGAAAGCCGCTTGCCCATTACGCCGGTGCTGCGCCGGCGCCTGTGGTGGATGCCGCTGAACCTTGCCAACCCCGCGTGGGTGGACGCCGTGCCCGACATGAAGCAGCACATCGTGGAGGTGAAGCTTCCCAAGGTGAACGGCCAAAGCCCAGGCCTGCCCGAACTGGAAGCCGCTGTTTCCAGGCTGCACCCGGTGCTACTCGACCGCAAGAAGCCGCTGTGGAAGTTTCATGTCTTCGAAGGCCTGGCCCCGGCTGCCAATGGCAACAAGCGCGTGGCGCTCTACACCCAGCTGCACCACGCCGCCGTGGACGGCCAGGCCGCAGTGGCGCTGGCCAATGCCATGCTCGACGTCACTGCGCAGCCGCGTGCCATCGCGGTGCAGCCGTCGCGCCGCGTGCGCGTCTTCAAGCTGGAGATGACCGAGATGCTGCGTGGCGTCATCGGCAACCAGGCGCAAAAGGTGGCGGAGATTGTGCGCAGGTTGCCCGCCACGGTGAGCACGCTGAAGAACGCGGCCAGTGCAGCGGTGTCGACTTCTTCGCTCATCACGGGCAAGGCCGGATCTGGCAACTTGACGCTGGCGCCCCGCACGGCGCTGAATGTGTCAGTGACGACCGGGCGCGCCTTCGCCACCGTGACGCTGCCATTGCATGAACTGAAAGCCATCGGCCGCGCCTTCGACGCCACCATCAATGACATCGTGTTGATGGTGTGCAGCAGCGCATTGCGTCGGCACTACGCCATGAAGCGCACGCTGCCGCGCAAGAGCCTGGTGGCCGCGGTGCCGATTTCGCTGCGAGAAAAGGGCAATGCCAACGCCGACAACCAGGCCAGCATGAGCTTCATCAGCCTGGGCACGAACATCGCCGACACCCAGAAGCGGCTGGCTCACGTGAAGGCCGCCACCGCGGCCATGAAACACACCATGGGAGGCCTGAAAAGCGTTCTGCCCACCGACTTTCCGTCGCTCGGCATACCCTGGCTCATCGAGGCTGCCACTGCGCTCTACGGCAAGGCCAGGGTGGCCGACCGCATTCCGCAGGTGGCCAATCTAGTCATCAGCAACGTGCCCGGGCCGCCCGTGCCGCTGTACATGGCCGGCGCACGCATGGTGACGAACTACCCGGCCTCCATCGTCGTGCACGGCCTGGCCTTGAACATCACCGTGCAGAGCTACGACCAGTGCCTGGACTTCGGCCTCATGGCCGATGCCGCGGCCATGCCCGACGTACGCGCCCTGGCCGAAGCCATCCACATCGCCTTCGACGACCTGCGTGCTTTGCCACGCCCCGGCGAAGACGACCCCGACGCGCCGGCGCCCGAGAGCCTGGCGCGCAAGACCGGCAAGCGCATCGCGGGCGGCGTCGCTGGCGCCGTCACCAGCACCCTGGGCAGGGCCACACTCGGCGTGATGGGCACGGTCGTGGGTACGGTAGCGGGCGCGGTCGGGAACAGCGTCAGGAGCAGCGTCAGGAACAGCGTCAAAGACGCCGTCGTCTCGCAAGTGACAGGCCGCACTCGGGCAAGTGCTAGGTCGGTGCCCCCAAAAAAGAAGGACCCCGCGGGCTAGCATGCGTTAATGAGGTTTCCGACGCGCCGGCGCAGACCGGCCCCTGCGCCATTCGCACCATTCGCACCGTTGAACGCTGAAGAGTTGGTCGCAGCCCCCGGCCCCTGGCGGGTGATGCTGGAAGCGCGTGCCCCCTGGGAATACGCTGCCATGGTGGCCGCAGCGCCTTGGCTGAACCGCCTGCCTTTGGGCGATGGCCATCCGGTCATTGTTTATCCCGGGCTGGGCGCGGCCGACATCACGACGCTGCCTTTGCGCAACTTTCTGCGCCAGCGTGGCTACACGCCCTATGCCTGGAAGCAGGGTTTCAACTTCGGGCCCAAACGCGGTGTGCTGGAAAGCTGCCGCGCGCAGTTGCAGCAGGTGGCGGCGCGCCACGGCGAGAAGGCCAGCTTGATCGGCTGGAGCCTGGGCGGCCTGTACGCGCGTGAACTGGCCAAAGAGCAACCCGAACACACACGCTGCGTCATCACGCTGGGCACTCCCTTCAACGGCCACCCACGCGCCACGAACGCCTGGCGTCTTTATGAGTGGGTGAGCGGCCAGAACACGCACGACCCGGCGCTGATAGAGCAGATTCGCGGCACGCCGCCTTGCCCCACGACGTCGATCTACAGCAAGACGGACGGGGTGGTGGCCTGGCAGTGCAGCCTGAACCCGACCAGCCCGCTGGCCGAGAACATCGAAGTGCACGCCAGCCATATCGGCATGGGCATGAACCCGCTGGCGCTCTACGCCATTGCCGACCGCCTGCGCCAAGACCCGCAGCGGTGGCAGCCCTTCGACGTGACAGGCGCGCGGCGCTGGTTCTACAAGGTGACGCACCACTCACCTTTGCAGGCTCAGGCCGGGCTCTGACGGCAGCTGCTGCATGCGCATCGTTGCCAACGGCATTGCCATCGAAATCGACGACCAGGGTGCGCCGGACGCACAGCCCTTGCTGCTGATCATGGGCCTAGGCATGCAGTTCACGGCCTGGCCGGAAGAGCTGGTGCAGCTGCTGGTGAGCCGGGGTTTTCGCGTCATCCGCATGGACAACCGCGACATCGGCCTGAGCCAGCACTTCGATCACCTCGGCGTGCCCAGCGTGGCCAAGGCCGCAGTGCGTTACTCACTGGGCATGGCCGTGGCTTCGCCGTACACGCTGACCGAGATGGCGCAAGACGCCGTGGGCGTGCTGGATGCCCTGGGCCTGCCGCAGGCCCATGTGTGCGGGGCCAGCATGGGCGGCATGATTGCCCAGCATCTTGCAGCCCAGCACCCACAGCGCGTGAAGAGCCTGACGCTGATGATGACCACCAGCGGCGCACGCCACCTTCCGCAACCGGGCTGGCGGGTGCGCCGCGCCTTGCTCTCGCGCCCGGCCAGCAGCCAGCCCGAGGTCGTGGTGCGGCACCTGGAAAGCTTGTTGCGCATCATCGGCAGCCCGAGCTTTCCGCCCGATGCCGAAAGTCAGCATCAACGCCTGCTGGCCGCGGTGCGCCGTTCCTGGCATCCGGCAGGCACGGTGCGCCAACTGCTGGCCGTGGTGGCCGATGGTGACCGCAGCGCGCTGCTGCCGCGCATCGACATGCCCACACGCATCATTCACGGGCTGGCCGACCCTCTGGTGCGCGTGGCGGCCGGGCGTGAACTGGCCGCACGCATCACCGGTGCGCAGGCTGATTTCGTGCCCGGCATGGGCCACGACCTGCCGCTGCAACTGCTGTCGCGCTTCGCAGACGGCATGGCGGAGAACGCGGCGCGCTGAACCTGGTGCCTGTGCCTGTGCCTGTGCGTGTGCGTGCCTGCACCCGGGACGTCAGCGCCGGCGCGTGCCCAGCCACACCACCGTGGCCACGACGAGCAGCCCGCCGGCCACCTGCACTGGCGCGATGCTCTGGCCCAGCACCACCCAGGCCAACACCAGCGCGAACACCGGTTCCACGTTCATGATGGCCGAGTTGCCCACCACGCCCAGGCGCGGCAACACCGTGAACATGACCGTGAAAGCCGTGCCGTAGAGCAGGCTCAGGGCCACCAGCCCCCACCAGCCCGGCGCCGCGGTCGGCCATTGCGGGCCACCTTGCGTGGCCATGCCCACGCTGGCCAGCAGCGCCACCATGGCCATGGTGACGAAGGTGCGCACGCGGCCGTCCAGCGCGCCGGCTTCATGCTGCGTCAACACCAGTGCCAAGCCGAAGGTGGCGGCCGCAGCCAGCGCAAAGCTTACCCCCGCGCCGATGCTCGCCCACTGGCCCGCCGCGCCCAGGCCTGAAGCGGCGCCGAAAACATCCAGCGCCAGGCCCAGGCCCAGCAGCAGCACCGGCATCGCGCGCAGCACCTGCGGTTCGGTGCGCTGGCCGTAGATCAGCCGCGACCACAGCGATATCCACAGCGGAAAGCTGTTGAATGCCAGCAGCGCCAGTGCCACCGGCAGCCGCGCCACTGCAGAGTAGAGGCACAAGCTCTGCACCGCGATCAACACGCCGATGACGGGCAGGGCGCGGCGGTGGCGGGGCTGCAGCACGATTGGCACACGCCACAGCAGCAAAACCGCACCCACGCCCACCGCAGTGGCGATGCTGCGGCAGGCCACCGCAGTGGCGACGTCGGCGCCATGGTTGAAAGCCAGGCGCGCCGCCACGTGGTTGGCGCCCATCATCAACGCGATGAGCAGCAGCGTGGCGAAGGCTGCAGCGGTGAGGGCAGGGCCCGCGCCAGCGGAACGGCTCAAGGTGCCCAGGGCCGCGCCAGCGGCTCGCCCACGAAGAGGCCCTGGCCCGGCCACTGCACCGACTTCCAGTAAGCCTCGATCAGCGTGTCGCCCTGGCGGTATCTGCTGACGAGCACGCTGGCGCGCGGAAACTTCTGCTCGAAGGCGCAGGGCTCTTCTACCGTGCCGTAGCTGGCAGTGGCGCCGGCACGGAGCCATTCGGTGGCCACCATCTGGCCGTTTCCATCCGGCAGCACACCGCCGAAGCTGGTGAGGTGGTCAGCCGCAGCGCCCGGCAGCCAGGTGTTGCTGGCCGCCTGGCTGACGCGCGCCAGGCCGGTGAAATAGAACAGCAGGTTGCTGCGCCCGGTGATCTCGTCGCTGCCCGCGCCACCCGTGTTGTCGACGAAGTTGATCTGCAAGCGCGGTACGGTAGTGCCGGCCAGCGCGCGGAAATCGGCCTCGCGGCTGTTGCGCGAGGCGTCGCTGGTGCGCACCAGCCACGCCGTGGCCTGGGTGGTGCCAGCAGTCATCAGGCGGTCGGCAGCCACCCCGCGCTGAATCAACACCTGGGCTTCGGCCAACGTGGCCGCGCCCAGCATCATCGACGGGCGGATGCCCAGTTCGCTGAAGGGCCGCGCGCTGCCGCTGTTGTAGTAGGCCGTGGTGGCGGTGGCCGAGCAGCGCCCGCAGTAGCGCGCGTCGTAACCCAGGGCCAATGCTGCGGTGATGCCCATCGCGCATGCGCCTTGCACGCCCTGCACGCCGACCACGCGCGATGGCGCGGTCCAGGTCAGCAGCGTGGCCTGCACGCCGGCAGGCAGGCGGGCGTCGATGCTCGCCTTCAGGGCGTTGAAGGCGGCGCTGTCGATGGCGTCGGTGCGGGTGGGCAGCGTCACGCGCAGCATGTTGGCCTCAGGGATGCCGCGCGCTTGCTGGTAGGCGCGCGCAATGGCTTCGCTGGTGGTGTCGCCATCGGCGAACAACACGGCCAGTTCAGCGGCGCCCAGCGCGGTGGGTGCCGGAGGCTCGCCAGAGCCGCCGTCCACCGAGCCCGCACCGCCGCCGCACCCGCTGGCCAGCAAGACCGGCCACACGACCGAACTGGCGCGAATGGCGCGGACGGCCCGGATGCGCGCAGTCGAACTGAAAGCAGCAAGGAAACTTGGCATGAAGGCGGCAGGCCCTTGCTGCACCAGATGGCACAAGGAAAGCGAAAGGAGGGGCAATGTACCGCCATGTTGGCAGGGCGATGGCCAAGTGCCTGCTGCGCCAGAGTCTTGCGCAAGGCGCTGACTCGACCTCCGCGCTCGACCGGCGGAGGGGCGTGCGAACATAACCGCCCCATGATCGACGTCGTTGTCTTCTTCTTTCTCCTGGGCGTGTTCGCCCGCCTCGTCGGCAGCGACCTGCGTCTGCCCGAAGCACTCTACGAGACGCTGTCGATCTATCTGCTGCTGGCCATCGGTCTGAAAGGCGGGATCGAGCTCAGCAAGCAGCCGCTGGCTGCACTGGCCCCGCAGGTGCTGGTCTGCATGGCGCTGGGTTTTGCGATTCCGTTCTTGCTCTATCCGCTGGGGCGCGCGCTGAAACTGGTGCAGGCCGACTCTGCTGCGCTGGCCGCGCACTACGGCTCTGTCAGCGTGGTGACATTCGCCGTGGCCACGGCTGCACTCACGCGCAGGGGCATCCCTTACGAAAGCCATGCGGCGCTGTGGGTGGCCGTGATGGAAGCCCCCGGGCTGGTGGCCGGCATCCTCTTGGCGCGCCTGGGCCGCCGTGGTGGCACGAACTGGCGCGGGTTGGCGCACGACGTGGTCTTCGGCAAGAGCGTGCTGCTGCTGCTGGGCGGGCTCGTCATCGGCGCGGTGGCCGGCGTCGAAGGCACGGCCCCGATCAAGGCCGTGTTCATCGACCCGTTCAAGGGGGTGCTGGCGCTCTTTCTGCTGGAACTCGGGCTCGTCGCGGGGGGCCGGCTCGCTGAGGTGCGGCGCTTCGGGCCGGCGGTGCTGGTCATCGGTCTCGGCGCGCCGCCGGTGTTGGCCGTGGTCGGGGCGTTCACCGGGCTGGCGCTGGGTCTGTCCACCGGCGGCATCGCATTGCTGGCCACCTTGGCGGCCAGCGCCAGCTACATCGCGGCACCGACGGCCATGCGCATCGCCGTGCCCGAAGCCAACGCGGCGCTGTCGATCACTGCAGCGCTGGGCATCAGCTTCCCGTTCAATATCGTGATCGGCATCCCGCTCTACATCACGCTGGCGCAAAGGCTTTCCGCATGACACGTTCCAAGCATCCGAAGACGCTGCTGGTCATCGTGGCCGAAGCCGTGCTCGAGAAGAACCTGGTGCGCGACGCCCGCCAGCGCGGCGCACAAGCCTGGACAGCCACGGAGGTGCGCGGCGGAGGCCAGGACGGAGTGCGCGAAGGCGCCTGGGAAGCCGACCGCACGGTCGAGCTGAAGTTCGTGTGCGACGCGGACGTCGCCGATGCCATCGCCGAGCATGTGCTGACCACGTACGCACCGAACTACGGCGTGGTCATCTACTTCAGCGGGGTCTCGGTGCTGCGGCCAGAGCGCTATTGAGTGACGCGGGGTTCTGGCTCGCGCAGCGTCAGTCGGCGCTCGGCTCGCCACCCCGCGAGGGCAGCGCGGGCAACCGCGGAGGGGCGGGCGGGCGGACGGACGACTGCAACATCTGCAAGACCGGCGCCCGTGTCAGGTAGTTCTCACGCCAGGCGGGTGGCAGGGTCGCGGCCGCGCGGTGCATCCACGCCGAGGCGCGCAGCGCAATCACCTGCGCCAGGTCAACATGGCTCGCGGCCAGCGCCGCGCACAGTTCGGCGGCCATGCGCGGGAACATCTCTAGACCCGCGACGCCCTCTTCGGCACGGTGCCACACCGACAAGGCCTGGGTCTGCGCTTCGTCACTGCGCGCCGCCGCGCGCAGGGCCGCAACCCGGCGTGTCTGCAGACTCAGCCACAGGCCGTGAGCACCGCGGCTGCGAGCGGTGGTCGCGGCAGCGCTCAAGACAGGCAGGATGCGCTCGGCATCGCAACTTGGTTGCAGCAGGCACAGGACCCGCACCTGCGCCGGGAAGTCCACCATGGCGATCGCGCGCTCGAGCAGCGCTTCGCTGTCGACGGGGTCGCCCGCGCGCAACAACTCCGCATCGAGCATCGTCCTTTCGTCAGAGGTCAGTCCGGGGCGGCTGCGCAAGTCGCGCAAGCCCTTGAGCGCCAGGTCGCGCCGGCCGAGCTCGAACTGCAGTGCGTGCAGGCGGTGCCTGGCGCGCGTCTCGATGCGCAGCATCAAGGGCTCGCACAGGCGCACGACGCCCTCGGCGGTGGCCAACGCGCCGCCCAGTTCGCCCCCCAGAGCCAGCAGGATGGCGCGGCCACTGCCAACCGACACGCGTTCGTGCAGACCGCCGTCGAAGCGGTCATCGTCGGCGGTGGACTGCGCACTCCAGTCGAGCGCCTGCTCAAGGCTGCCCTGCTCCAGCGCGTTGTGGGCCAGGGCGTTGGCAATGAAGCCGGTGTAGGCCCATTCGCGGTCTTGCCGAGCCTGGTGCAGTGCCTGCACCAGCAGCGCTTGGCACTGGGCGTAGCGGCCGTCGGCCGACAGCACCATGCCCAGCGCCTGCGTCAACTTGAAACGCGTGCCGACGTGCTTCAGCCGCGCGGTGGCGGGGTCGACATCAACCAGGCGTGTCAGGGCCTGTTCTGCGCGCTGGGCGCCTTCGGCCAGTTCACGCCGGTCCATGTGCACCATGGTCAGGTCCCACAACAGTTCAACCTCGATATCGGGCAGGTCGGCGCGCTGCGCGCGTGGCAGCGCCTCGAGCACCAGTCGGCGCACCTTCTCGGGCTGGCGCTCCTCAAGCAGGATCGCGGCCGGCACCAGCGTTGCCGCAGCACGCTGGCCGTCGTCGTCGGCCAGGGACTGCAAGGCCTCGCCGTAAGCTGCGAAGCCGACCCGGCCCACGCTCTGGCTGGCTGCTTCCGCTGCAGCGAAGTAGGCGTCGAAGGCGCCGCGCCGGTCGCCGGCCTCACGCAGGATGACGGCCGCCTGTTCGTGCAGCAAGGCGGCATCCGCGCGCTGAAAAGCGGCCTGGGCGCGGCGCGCAGCCTCTGTCAGGTGGGGTGCGGCCTTGCGCCGTTCGCCGGCCGCCAGCCAGTGGGCTGCGATGCGGGTCGGCTCGCCCCGTCCGCGCTCAAGAATGCGGCCAATCTCGGCATGCAACGCGCGTGCGATGGCCAGGGGCACCAGGCCGAGTGCGGCTTCGGCAATGAGGTCGTGGGAGAAAGCGCCGTCGTGCAGCACCTGCGCCGCTTCCAGCGCCATCCAGGCGTCGGCCAGGTCCAGCGGCTGCAGGCCGAGCACCTCAGCGGCCAGCGACGACGAAAAGTCCTGCCCCGCCAGTGCCGCACAGCGAGCGAGCTTGAGCGCGAGCGGATCGAGCCGCGTCAGGCGCTGTTGGATCAGCCTTTGCACGCTCTCCGCGCGCGGCCATGTCAGGCCCGCGTGGGGTCCGGCCGCGCCGCCGCTGGGGCTTTTCGACAAGGGCCCGGGCGTCGCGCTGTTGCGCAGCGCCAGTGCCGCCTTGATGGTTTCGAGCAGGAACATCGGGTTGCCGCCGGTGCGCTGGTGCAGCGCCTGGGCTTGTGCGGCGCCGCCGATGCCGGGGATGGCCAGCGAGTCCAGCAAGGCGGCGATGGCCTCGGCACCCAGCGGCTGCAGCGGCAGCGTGACGGTCGTCGTCGAGGCGGCGTGGGCGTCGACGAGCGCGCGCGCCGCCGCGCAGCTTTCGTCGGGCCGCATCGCGATGATCCACGCACAGGGCGTGCTGCCGATCAGCTGATGCAGCAGTTCGATGCTGGCCGCGTCGGCGTAATGAAGATCGTCGATGACGACAGCACGCAGGCCGCGCTGTGCCGCCTTCTCGAGCAAGGACTGCATGGCTGCGAGCAGGGACGCACGGTCGTCCTGCCGCGGTCGTGCCATGGGCGAGCCCAGCTCCGGCAGCACACATGCCAAGTTGCGGCGCAGCGGGGCATCAAGCGGCACGTCGCAGCCCAGCACGAGCGCTCGCA
>Ga0209490_10002543_pt1 | contig 17219 bp, 14 predicted proteins | sample MAT06_FD_187209 | JGI IMG/M metagenome (GOLD analysis project Ga0209490, IMG submission 187209) | Freshwater microbial communities from Lake Fryxell liftoff mats and glacier meltwater in Antarctica - MAT-06 (SPAdes) (version 2) | ecosystem: Environmental > Aquatic > Freshwater > Ice > Liftoff...
GCAGACATCTCGCTGCCGATGTACGTCGTGTTCACGCTCGGCGTGGTCTTTTGGCTTGTCTACGGCATTTTGCTAGGCGCACTGCCCATCATCATCGCCAACTGTGTCACCTTGACCTTGTCATTGACGATCGTGGTGATGAAGCTCAGGTGGCCGTAGCAGTTCACAATAAATTTGAATATGCGTGTCCGTTTTTTTCAAGCGTATTGCGCGAACTCTTCCGCCGCTTGCGGGTCTACTGACCGGCGATCGTACTTTTGTGCGACCCCCGTTCCCTCCCTTGGCGCTACTGTTTGTTTCGAAGTCGGTCGACTTCGCGCTGGCACCGGTGCACCTGACTAGCTGAAGACGAACTCCATGCGAACCACACTCCCACTTGCAGCATTCTTGTTGTCCCCGGTACTAATGTGCTGCGCCAGCGCAGCATTTGCCCAAGCCGAGCCCGAAGTCGAAGGCAACAACCGGCCTCTTTGGGAAGCGGGTGTTGCCGGTATCGTGCTTGGTGGGCCAGCCTACCCGGGGGCGGCCGACAACGTTAACCGCACGATCGTCGTTCCGTGGTTTATATACCGAGGCCCGATTTTTCGCGCTGACGGCGGCACGCTCGGCGCACGCGTGATGAAGACAGAAACGCTGGAGTTTGACGTTGGATTTGCCGCTGCGCTGGGCGCATCGAGTGACGATGTGGCGATCCGGCGCGGTATGCCAGACCTCGGCTTTCAATTCGAGTTCGGTCCGCGCGCAAAAATCAATCTTGCGCGGCCGACCGCCGATTCGGCTGTTCGCTTGGAGCTGCCGTTGCGCGGCGTATTCGAAGCCAAGGACGGAATCAAAGCGCGCGGCGTTTCGTTTGAGCCGCGCTTGTCCTATGCAGACCGCGACATCGGTGGCGGCTTTGGCCTCACGACGACGCTTGGCGCGGTGTTTGGTGATCGCAAGTACACCGAATTTCTCTACGGCGTGCCAAACGCCTTCGCCAACGCCAATCGGCGCGCCTATCAAGCCAAGTCGGGGCTGATCACCACACGGTTGCAGTTTGCGCTGTCGCGTCGAATCACCAAGGATGTGATGCTGTTCGGCTACACGAGACACGATTTCTCCGGCAATAGCGCCAACAAAGACAGTCCGCTGCATTTGAAGAATGGCGGCACGTCGTTCGGTATTGGTGCAACCTGGACGCTCGGCAAATCCAGCGAGAAGGGCGCGCCGTAGCGTCGAGACGATGCGCTGCGCAGAGGATTGCGCCGCTGGTAGCAAGCGTGGCCGGTATATAGCGTGGCCGACAGAAAGCCTAGCCGAAAAAAAGAAAAACGGCCCACGATTTCTCGTGGGCCGTTTGAATTTTGGTAGGGCGTGGCAGATTCGAACTGCCGACCAACGGCTTAAAAGGCCCCTGCGCGATTCGACTGCGGCGACGGATCACTTGCGCCTAATAACCTAGTAGGTTAAAATCGCTTATTGAAAAAACTTACGCCTCATTGCAAGTTGTCGGTCGTACAAGCGCTGGTTGAAGCCGAACAGGTGCGAGCGACATTCACCGCTCTGTCTGGTGCCGCAGGCCTTGGGTTGGATTTTGCCGGCGTGTTGGGGGTGATACGCAATCTGACAATTCGCGATTTCCGCAAGAGCATGACGACGCACGCGGACCACAAGATTTGGCAGGACGTCTACACGCCAAACACGCCAGTGGGCGACGTGTACCTGAAACTGACGGTCGTTGATGATGTGTTGATCGTGTCGTTCAAGGAGTTATGAATATGAAATGTCCCTCCTGTGGTGGAGCCAAACTCGCGCGAGATACACGCGACATTCCTTATACATACAAAGGCGAATCAAGCGTCATTGAAAACGTGACCGGCGACTATTGCGCGGCGTGTGGCGAGGTTGTGCTCGACGCGGACGAGTCTGTACGAACAAGCGCGCTGATGGTCGATTTCAATCAACAGGTCAATGCCGCAACGGTAGACCCTTTATTCATCGCCAAGGTACGCAAGAAACTTGCGCTTGACCAGCGCGAAGCGGGTGAGATATTTGGTGGCGGTGTAAACGCGTTCTCACGCTACGAAAACGGCCGAACAAAACCGCCGGTAGCACTAGTGAAGCTGCTTAGAGTGCTAGATAGGCACCCCGATCTTTTGGCTGAAGTGCGCGGAACGTAGCGCGCCGCAACCGCAACATTGTTCTTGCGCCACCAAAAGAAAAAGACCTAGGCTTGCGCCTAAGTCTTTGAATTTTGGTAGGGCGTGGCAGATTCGAACTGCCGACCAACGGATTAAAAGTCCGCTGCTCTACCGGCTGAGCTAACGCCCCAACATATTCCTCGGCAGTATTTGTTTTATTACCGTGGAAAGCCGGAAATTATAGCGGGATTCTGTGGCTCGGTCAAACTCGAATCACGTTGCGAACCTTGTTTTCAGCATTTCAAAGCAGGCGCGCAGACTTTGCGCTTCACCGCCGTCTGGTCTGCCCGGGCGGGGCTTCAGGTTCCAAGAAAAGGTATCGATATGAATCCACGCCTGCCCCGGCGGAATGAACCGCTCGAGGAACAGCGCTGCCGTCACCGCCCCGGCTTGCGGGCCGCCGGTGTTGATGATGTCGCCAATATTGCTCTTGATCATGTCGTGATAGGGCTGCCATAGCGGCATGCGCCAGATCGGATCTTGCGTGGCGGTTGCCGCCGCCTGCAGCGCACCAAACCAAGCGTCGTCGTTGGCAAAGGTCGCTGGCAACTCGGGCCCCAGCGCCACACGTGCGGCACCAGTGAGGGTGGCGAAATCGATGATGAGCTCTGGTTTTGACTCGGCCGCCAGTGAGAGCGCATCAGACAACACCACGCGGCCCTCGGCATCGGTATTGCCAATTTCGATCTTGAGCCCCGCGCGCGTGGAAACGATCTCGCCGGGCCGATAGGCGTTGCCCGCGATGGCGTTCTCGACCGCAGGCACCAACATTTGTAACGACACAGGCAATTTGGATTGCATGATCAGGCGCGCCAGCGCGAGCGCGTGGGCGCCACCACCCATGTCCTTTTTCATTTGGCGCATTCCATCCGCGCCCTTGATGTTGAGGCCGCCGGTATCGAAACACACGCCTTTGCCGACCACGGCGATGCGCGGATGCGATGGGTCACCCCATGTGATTTCAATCAGTCGAGGAGGGCGGTGACTCGCGCGGCCAACCGCATGGATGGCGGGAAAATTTTCCGTGAGCAAATCGTCACCGACGATTTCGCGGAACGTGCCGCCAAACTCGGTGGCAAGCTGTTGGGCCACCAGTGAGAGATGTTGCGGCCCCATGTCCTCGGTGGGCGTATTGACTAAGTCGCGCGTGAGGGCGATCGCGTCGAACATTTGCTGCGCGCGCGTCGTCTCCGCAGACGGCGTCATCGACAGGCGCGACATCGGCTTCGGCGAGGACTTATAGCGGGAGAACTGGTAGGTGCCGAGCAGCCACGACAGCGCACAGGCGTACTCGGCAACTGTCTGGGGGGTGGCCAGCCGGTAGGTGCCCTGCGGCAGTGCTGAGGGCAAATGTGAGAGCGCGAAGATGTCGGTCGCCGACCTGACGCCGGCAACGATCGCCGCAATCTTGCCTGACGCGTCGGGCACCACCGCGAAGGTGTGGTGTGCGCCGGTGAAGCGGTTCGCCGTCAGCCAGTTGCGAGTGGGCTCATCCGCATTTTGCAGAAACGCAGCAATTTCCGAGGCGGTGACGGTATAGAGCGGGGTTGCGTTGACACTATCTTCGAGGAGCAGCATGGCGTCGTAATTTTCCGAAACAGGGACTAGCAGTTTGTTGAAATTCGCAATGCTAAATCCGGGTGAATTCATTGCGTCGCATTTCCCCCTTTGGAAAGGGGCCTGTCCTGCCGAACGAGGGACTAAGGGGATTTGCCGATGATGCCTAAACGCAAACGCTTAAAATCCCCCTCGATCCCCCTTTTCCAAAGGGAAAAGGGGAACACTAAAATCTGCTGCCAAACGAATATCGTGAATTTCTCAAACTGCTAGTAGAAGATACCAACCAGCGCGCCGCACGACAGTGTGGCGAGAGTCCCTGAGACAAGGCATTTGTATCCCATATTGATGATTTCTGGACGGCGTTCCGGGCACATGGTACCCATGCCGCCGATCATGATGCCGAGTGACGCAAAGTTGGCGAATCCGCACAACGAATAGGTCATCATGACCCGGCTGCGTTCAGACAGCTCGGTGGGCGACAGCTTCACCATGTCGAGATAGGCGATGAATTCATTCAGTACCGTCTTGGTGCCCATCAAGGCACCCGCCGTCTGTGATTCTGCCCATGGGATGCCGGTGAGCCATACGATCGGTGCCATGACGGAGCCAAAGATACCTTGCAAGGTGATCGGCTTGCCGCCCAGATCAGGCAGAAATGCAAACAGCTGGTTGATGATTGCGATGAGAGCGGTGAGCACCAGCAGCATGGCGACGATGTTGATGAATATCGACACGCCTTCGACGGTGCCTTGTGTCACCGCGTCCATCGTCGATTGCACGGGCGCGCCGGTGGCGATCATGCCGTCCGTGACTGGACCCTCGTGCGGCACCATTAGCGCCGAGAACGCAATCGCGGCCGGCGCGGAGATGAATGAAACGATGAGGATGTGGCCGATCGCGTCTGGTACAACCGACTTGAGAATAATCCCGTACAGCACCATCACCGTGCCGGCGATGCCAGCCATGCCGGCTGTCATGGTGATGAACAACTCGCCACGTGTAAGCTTGGCGATGTAGGGCTTGATGAACAACGGGGCCTCGACGGTCCCCAGAAAAATGTTTGCGGCGGTTGATACGCCGATCGCACCGCCGACGCCGATGGTTTTCTTGAGTACCCAAGAAAAAAGATTGACGATAAACGGCAGGATTTTCCAGTAGAACAGGATCGATGAAAGCGCCGACACGACGATGACAAGTGGCAGCGCCTGGGTGGCGAGGATGAACGGACTTTTGCCGTCTTCAACCTTGTATGGCAGGTCGCCACCGCCGATGTGCCCGAACACAAATTTGGTGCCCTCGCGTGTCGCATCCGCGACGCTATTCAGGGTGTTGTTTAGTATCGCCGCGACTTCCTTGAAATACGGAAACTTGAACAACAGGACAAACAGGATGACTTGCAAAATGATCGCGCCGATGACTGTCCGCCATTGGATGACCCCGCGCTTCTCCGAGATAGCCCACGCGAAGGCATAGAGAACAAAAAAGCCCAGCAGGCTTTGCAAGATCAGCATGGTGCGCGTCCTTGTTTAAATGAGATATCGGTTGATCGCCGCCGACGACGGTTTGGTCGGATTAGATAATACTCGGAGTAAAGTCCGTTTCTCTGTTCAATTCATTTGAGACACTTGTATGCTTGCCTATCCAACATTGCAGCCGTCCACGACACTGGGCAAATCAGTCGAACCGCGATCCCGACGCATGATTGCGGCCGGTTCAGCCGTCATTCTGGCCGTATTGACGGGCGGTTGTGCGACGCTTCGGGAGCAGCCGGCGGCCGCTGCCCGCCCCGCGACCGTCGAGGTGAAACTGATCGCCTTCAACGACTTCCACGGGAATCTGCGGATACCGGGGCTGCGCGTGCCGATCGCCGATCCCGCACAGGCCACAGGTATACGTTTTGAACAGGCCGGCGGGGTTGAGCAGTTTGCGGCGATCGTTGCGCAACTGAAGGCCAGAAATCCGAACAACGTCGTGGTGTCCGCTGGCGATTTGGTCGGTGCCACACCCTTGATGTCGGCCTTGTTCAAAGACGAGCCGACCATCGAGGCCATGAATCTTATCGGGCTCGATTTTCATGCGGTAGGTAACCATGAATTCGACAATGGAGTGGCGCATCTGAAGCGCCTTCAGGCTGGCGGCTGCGAACTTAACAAGCAATCAGGACAGCCAGATTGCCAAGGTCGGACAGCATACGCAGGCGCGAACTTCGGTTTCTTGGCCGCCAACGTGATGGTGGGTGGAACCGACGCGACACTCTTCCCGGCGTACGGCATCAAGGAGTTCGACGGTATCAAGGTCGGCTTTATCGGCCTGACACTCAAGGGCACTGCGGCTCTGGTGCGACCAAGCGGCACAACGGGGCTCACATTTCGGGATGAAGTTGAGACCGTCAATCGCCTTGTGCCAACGCTGCAAGCGGCCGGCGTGCAGGCCATTGTGGTGGTGGTACACGAGGGCGGTGAGCAATCCGGTGGCATCAACGAGTGCACTGACTTCAAGGGGGCTGCACGTAACATCGCCGAACGCCTCAGCCCGGAGGTCGGCGTCGTCGTCACCGGCCATACGCATCGATTCTATGTGTGCGAGGTGGCAGGCAAGCTGGTGACCAGTGCCGGGAGTTACGGTACCCTAGTGACCGAGATTGACCTCACGCTTGATCGTGCGAGCGGCCGTATTGCGCAGAAAACTGCCCGCAATCTGGTGGTCAAACCGGATGGCCCAAAGGACGCGCGCCTCACCGCACTGGTTGAACGCTATGCGGCCTTGACTGAGCCGCTCGAAAAGCGCGTGGTGGCCATCGTCAAGCAGGAGATCAACGCGGTCGCCAACCCGGCCGGTGAATCCACGCTGGCCAACCTGATTGCCGACGCCCACTTGTTTGCAACGGCCAGCCCCGATCGCGGTGGCGCTGTGATGGCCTTCAACAACCGCGGCAGTTTGCGCGCGCCGATCATTCCCGATCCCGCCGGTGGCGTTGCCTATGGTGCGCTTTTCAAGACGCAGCCCTTCCAAAATGACCTCGTCGTGATGAATCTGACCGGCGCTCAGATCAGGCAATTGCTCGAACAACAGTGGAGCGATGCGACGTCGTCCACGCGCGGCCAGATACTCGGTGTATCGCAAGGCTTTAGCTATGCGTGGGACGCCTCGAAACCTATTGGCGCGCGGGTCATCGCCGAATCCATGCGGATCAACGGCGCTGCAATGCAGCCAGAGTTGCAATATCGCGTCACTGCGAACAGTTTTGTGGCCGCCGGTAGCGAAGGCCTCACCACATTCCGGGATGGGCGCGATCGTCAGGTAAGCGTACTGGACCTAGACGCGCTGGTCGAATTCCTGACGGCCAAGTCGCCGTACCAACCGCCAGCGGTCGGTAGCCGAATCCGCAGACTCAACTAGTTTGTTGTTGCTTTGCAACACTTACGGCTTGCGACCACGAGCATTTCTGCCGCGCAACTTCAAGCACTTTCTCAACATCCGCGCGGAAGGCATTGTGTTCTAAACACAAGTCCCCAAGCCGTCCCGCCTTTGCTAAGCCATTGATTCCGTTGGCGTCACGAATCCGTCATAATCTACCGCTGTAATGATCGGCCTTGAGTGCCGGTTTAACCATCCAACCGTAGCTTCGATTTGTTGCGGCACTCGCCGAGCATTTCCGCCAGCTAAGAAGAGGGATTGTTGGCTTCGTGTTGTGTGATGACCACGATGACCTCAACCAGAATTTTGCAATTGTATTGATCGATATTTAACCAAACCAAGGTGACATTCATGAACAATCAAAAACGGCTGCGGCTGAGCAACATCGCCTTGTGCGTCGCGATCGCAGTGGGCAGCGCATCGGTATACGCGCAGAACACCACCTCCGCCATCTCCGGGCGTATTACCGCCGTTGACGGCAAATCAGTGGCGGGCGCGCAAGTCAAGATTTTGCACATTGAGTCCGGCTCGGTCACCAACACCACCACGGACGCCGAAGGTCGTTATTCGGCGCGCGGTTTACGCGTTGGCGGGCCATTCACCATCACCATCACAAAAGATGGTGTGACTGAAAAACGCGAAAACGTGTTTTTGATTCTTGCCGAGACCGCGACACTGGATGCCCGACTGGGTGCGAAAGCCGAAACGATTCAAGTCTCGGCGTCGGCTATTTCCGAGGTGTTCAGCAAGAGCGCGATGGGCGCCGGCACGAGTGTCTCTCGTGACGATTTGGACACGCTGGCTTCGATCAACCGGAATTTGCAAGACTACGCCCGCACAGACCCGCGTCTTTCGCAAACCGATAAAGAGCGCGGCGAAATTTCGGCGGGCGGACAAAATACCCGCTTCAATTCGATCACCATCGACGGTGTCACGATAAACGACACGTTTGGTCTTGAAGCTAACAACCTTCCTACGCGTCGCCAGCCGATCTCGATTGATGCAATTCAGTCTGTGCAAGTCAACGTCTCGAACTATGACGTGACGCAGAAGGGATACACGGGCGCGAACATCAACGCGGTGACCAAGTCGGGCACCAACGAATTCAAGGGTAGCATCTATCAGGTTTACCGCGATCAAAAATTGGTCGGCCAAACGTTCAATCGCGCAGCAGCGACATACGCCGACTTTCCAAAATTTGAAGAGACGACGAAGGGGATTACGCTTGGCGGCGCGATCCTGAAAGACAAGCTGTTTTACTTCGTCTCATTTGAAGACAGTGAAAGTACACTGGGGTTTTCTGCACCAGAATTCAGCCCGATCGGTGGTCCGTTCCGAAATGTCGGCATTACGCAATCCGCGATCGCGGCAGCACAGAGCATCGCGCAGTCGCAGCACCGCATCAACATCGGCTCATTCGATATTCCGTCCGGTCTGAAGCTTACGTCCAAAGACATGACTGTCAAGTTGGACTGGAATATTTCCGATCGCCATCGGGCCAATCTTCGCTACAACAAGCTTGAGCAGAAAGAGCCGATCCTCCCCGGCTTTGGCACTAACTCCCTCTCGCTGAACTCGTATTGGTACAACCAAGGCAAGACAATCGAAACCATCGTTGGCCAGGTTTTCTCAGACTGGACCGATGCGTTCTCAACCGAGGTCAAAGTATCAAAGCGCGACTACGAGTCGGTGCCGACGAACAATGCCCGACTACCGCAAATCCAATTGGTATTTGGTGGCGCACTTCCTCCCGACGCGCCGGCCGGAACTGCCGCTGGCAACCGCAACCTGTTCTCGGGTACTGAGGCAAGCCGTCAATTTAATGCGCTGAAGACAGAAACGACCGATGCATACTTTGGAGGCACTTTGTTTCTCAAGAGCCATGAAGTTAAGTTTGGTGGCGACTTTAGCGAAAACAAGACCTACAACGCGTTCCTGCAGAACGTAAACGGGAGCTACCAGTTCAACTGTACAAGTTCATCCGCGACTTATACCTACTCGTTCGGGGCGATCAATTGCGGAACGGCGACGGCGGCACAGGTGGAAGCGGCGGTACTGGAGAATTTCCGTACTGGTCGTCCGAGTTCGTACACTGCGCAAGTTGCGGTGCCCGGTGGCTCCATCAACGATGGCGTTGCAGTTTGGAAGCTTCAAAACCTCGGCGCATTCATCCAGGATACGTGGACAATCAACAAGAATCTGACGCTGATGATCGGCGCGCGCATCGACATGCCCAAGACCGGCGACAAGCCGCGCTTCAACGCCGCCGCCGCCGCACCGGTAGGTGCACTTGCGCTTATCAATGGTGTGCAGCGCGCGACGGGCGGATTCGGTCGGGACAATACCAACACGATCGATGGTCAAGATCTGTTTCAGCCGCGGTTCGGCTTTAACTACACGTTTGACAGCAAGCGTCCGATGCAAGTCCGCGGTGGCTTTGGACTGTTTCAGGGGGCGGCCGCCAACGTCTGGCTGTCGAACGGCTATTCGAACACAGGCATCTCGACCCGCATCATCACATGTTCTGGAACCGCTGCGGTCGGCGGATGCCCGCAGACTGGCGGCCTGTTTAGCGCCAACCCTGACACCCAGCCTGGCAACGTGACGGGTAGCGCGCCTGCGGCGAACGTTGATTTTCTTCAGAACGGGCTGGGACAGCCGTCTGTTTGGAAAGCCAACCTTGCGTTTGAACATCAGCTTCCGTGGTGGGGTTTAGTCGCAAGTGCGGAGTACATTTATACCAAGACCAACACCGGGCTGTACTACCAGCATTTGAATCTTGGTGCGCCAACGCGGATCGGCCCTGACGGCCGCCAGCTGTTCTGGGATCCGGTTGGCCTCGATCCAACGCGCTTTAGTGCGGTGGGTATTAACACGGCATCGCGGAACCGGGCGCTTAACAATCCAAACTTCAACAACGTCCTATTGGCGGCCGAAACGAAAAAGGGTGGCGGCAGTCAGGCAACGGTTGCCGTGAGCAGACCAATGAACCAAGGATGGGCATGGTCACTTGCGTACACCTACACGCAGGCAAAGGAAGTCAGCCCGCTAACCTCATCTGTTTCCAATTCCAACTGGAACGGCAGAATGATCTTCAACCCGAATGAAGAGGTTGAGTCCAACTCCAACTACTTGATCAAAGATCGTGTGAACGGTACTTTAAGCTTTCAGCGCGCCTTTATTGGCAAGCTTAAGACGCGTGTCGGATTCTTCTACGAAGGGCGCCGTGGCAAGCCGTACAGCTTTACCTTCATTGGTGATCAAAACGGTGATGGACAAGGCGGTAACGATTTGCTGTACGTTCCGCGTGCGCCCGGATCCGGAGAAGTGGTATTCGCGGGCGACACCGCTACCGATCGTCGCAATGAGGAGGCATTCTGGGCAATCATCAACTCGACCGGTGTTACGGCTCGCGGTGGCGTGGTGGGCCGCAATGACAACTTCAACCCATGGGTGAATAGTCTCGATATGCGTATCAGCCAGGAATTACCTGGTTTTGTGAAGGAGCATAAGTCATCGATCACGCTGGACATCCTCAACGTGGCGAACCTGTTGAATAAGAAATGGGGGCGCATTGACGAGATTGGCTTCCCGTCGGCTCGCAGTTTTGTGCGCTATGGTGGTCTTGATGCGCAGAATCGTTACGTTTACGTGATGAATAATCAAACGCTGACCGATTTCACGACCCGGCAGGTGCGTGCTGAATCGCAATGGGGTGCGCAGTTCACATTCCGCTACGAGTTCTAGAAATAGACACGCTGCAAAAGAAACGGCCGGATTTCCGGCCGTTTTTTTTGCCAATTTTCCTATTGTGGGGTTCGGTTCGCGTTTGATCAGTACGGGGCTCGGGCGTCGAGCGGCACGTATAATTCGCCTGTGAAACAACTTGTACTCGAAATCTCCCCGCCACCTGCGCCTACGTTTGCCAATTTTGTGGCGGGACGTAATGTTGAAGCGGTACACGCCGTGAAAGCGGCTGTCACGGGCAACCACGGGCCGACCACCAAAGTGCTCTATGTCTGGGGAGTGGCGGGCGCGGGAAAGTCGCATCTGTTAACGGCGTTCAAGACTGAGACGGTTTCCACCGCGCAGGCGGTCGGCGGCGCTGACTTGCACGTCGTGGTCGACGATGTTGAACGGCTCGGCGACGCGCAACAGGTGGCGTTGTTTGACGCCATCAACCAGCGGGCGCTTGACGCGCAGGCGATGGTCTTGGTATCGGGCAGTTTGGCACCGCGCGACCTGCCGGTGCGCCCGGAATTAAGTAGCCGCCTCGGCAGCGGGTTGGTATTTTGTCTGCAGCCGCTGACCGACGCCGAGAAAATGACTGCGGTACGTGCGCATGCGGCTTCGCGCGGTTTTGGTCTGCGCGACGACGTCGTCGCATACCTGTTTCGGCATGGGCGGCGCGATATGGCGTCGTTGATCGGCAGTCTCGATGCGCTTGATCGCTTTTCGCTTGAGACGGGCCGTGAAATCACGCTGCCCATGCTCAGGCAGATGGAACAACCGGAGCTTGAATTTGGGAGCGGTCATTGAAGTCGCTTGCCCTGTTCGATCTCGATTACACGCTGCTTAGCGGCGATAGCGACTATGCGTGGGGACAGTTTCTGGCCGAGCAAGGGTTAGTGGATTCAGTCGAGCACGCGCGAAAAAACGATGAGTATTGGGCACAATACAAGGCTGGTACGCTTGATATCGACGCCTACCTGCGCTTCGCATTGACGGCGATTGCGGGCAAGACCGATGCCGAGTTGGCGCCACTCCACGAACGCTATATGCGCGACAAGATCGAGCCGATGATCAGCGAGGCGGCGATGGCGTTGATACGACAGCATTCAGACGATCTGTGCGCCATCGTCACTGCCACCAACGCGTTTGTCACGCGGCCCATCGCCCGGCGTTTTGGCATCGAGAGCCTGATCGCCTGTGACGTTGAAATGATCGACGGACGTTACACCGGTGCGCCGACCGGGGTGCCGTCGTTTCGTGAGGGCAAAATCATCCGCGTTGAGCGCTGGCTAGCGGACATGGGTAAACGTATTGAAGATTTCGAAAACAGCTGGTTCTACAGCGACTCGCTCAACGACTTGCCTCTGCTTGAACGAGTCAACAGGCCGGTGGCGGTAAATCCGGATCCAACGTTGCGAGCCGTCGCTGGGAAGAACAATTGGCCCGTGATGGATTTCATAACCGCCACCACGACATGATCAAGCGATTCATCGACAAAGTATTTAACCGCAGCAGCGGTCGCAAAAGCCATGCCGGCGTTGGCGAGCCGGTCCGGTTCGGTCGTAAACAGCACGGCATCGAGCGCAGTGAACTATCGGACGCTGCGATTCGCACCTGCGAACAACTGCAACAAGCGGGTTACCGGGCGTTCGTTGTTGGCGGTGCGGTGCGTGATTTGCTGCTGCGTCGCCACCCGAAAGACTTCGACGTCGCCACCGACGCAACGCCTGAACAGGTTCGCAGTGTGTTTCGACGCTCACGAATTATTGGTCGCCGGTTTCGCCTAGTGCACGTCATGTTTGGTCAGGAAACGATCGAGGTCTCGACGTTTCGTTCGGCGCATGTGGCGAGCAGTGACGAAGAGAGCGCCAACACTGACGAGCACGGTCGCCTGTTACGCGACAACGTTTATGGATCCCAAGCGGACGATGCGATCCGTCGCGATTTCACCATGAACGCGCTGTTCTACGATCCGGCGGCTGAAGAGATTTGGGACTACACGAATGGCGTTCACGACATCGAGAAGAAACGTGTTGTGATGATTGGTGACGCGGAAGCGCGCTATCGCGAAGACCCGGTCCGCATGCTGCGCGCCGCGAGGTTGGCCGGCAAGCTGGGGTTCACGATTGAGCCGGCCACAGAAGCGCCGATTGCGACGCTCAAGCCACTGCTGGTGAACGTGCCTGAAGCAAGGTTGTTTGACGAGATGCAGAAACTGCTGTTTTCAGGACATGCGCTGGAGTGCATTGAGAAATTGCGCACGCTTGGCTTACATACCCTACTGTTACCGTCGCTTGAAGATATTCTCAGCGCACCGGAGAGCCGCGCGTTCGCCACGCTGGCGCTGACGCGTACCGATGAGCGCATCAACGACGATCGCGGTGTTTCGCCGGCCTTCCTGTTTGCGGCGTTGTTCTGGTTTCCGATGTGCGCGCGCTGCAAAACGCTCGAAGCAAAAGGCCAGCGCCCGCTGGCGGCCCTGCATCAAGCGATGGACGATGTTCTGGATACGCAGCGCAAGTCGCTGGCGATACCGAGGCGCTTCGACGGCAATATCAAGGAATTGTGGTTGGCACAGCCACGCTTTGCGTTTCAGTCGCGCGGCAAGGCGCTGCGCTTGCTCACGCATCCGCGCTTTCGCGCCTGCTACGATTTCTACATGCTGCGCGCCGAGGCTGGCGACGCGTCGATGGAGATTGCCAAGTGGTGGGAGACATTTCAGTTTGCTGACGACGACGTTCGCGAAACCATGCTGCTGCCGGATGACGGGCCGAAGAAGAAGCGGCGTCGCCGGAAAAAATCCACCGACGGAAGTGAATCGGGCGCGGAGGCGGGGGCACAACAAGAGGGCGACTCGTGACAGTGTCTGCTGAGGGCCTCGGGACTCTTCACACACGTGTGATGATCGGTCTTGGCAGCAACATGAGTGAGCCGATCCGGCAGATTCGTACGGCACTTCGTGAGATCGACGAGCTAGCGGGATGTTCGCTAGTCCGGGTGTCGTCCCTGTATGAATCGGCACCTATCGGCGGGGTGGCGCAGCCGCCGTTTGTGAACGCAGCAGCCGAAATTGAGACGACATTGTCGCCGCAGCTGCTGATGGCCAGACTGCTGGACATTGAGCGCTTGCATGACCGGGTTCGCACGGTGAAGAACGGGCCGAGGACGCTCGATCTTGATATTCTTGTCTTCAACGACTGGTGTCTGGATGAGGCAGAGGTGACGACGCCGCACCCGCGTGCCCATGAGCGCGCCTTTGTGCTGCTGCCGTTGCTGGAACTCGCACCAGAGTTGTATATTCCGGGCAAAGGTCTGGCACGTGATTTCTTGCCGCAGGTTAGCGGTCAGTCGGTCAGAAAGATGATCGAAACGGAAGGTCGGCCGAAACCATGAAGCACCGCTACATCGTCGTCGAAGGGCCGATTGGGTGTGGCAAGTCGACCCTCGCCAGACTACTGGCCGAGCGCTTTGGCGCGGATTTGATGCTCGAGGATCCGGGTGCCAATCCATTCCTGCCGCAGTTCTACCGCGATATGAAACGCTATGCGCTTGCCACCCAGATGTTTTTTCTCTTCCAGCGCGTAAATCAGCTTTCCGCGATCAGGCAGCCGGATTTGTTCGAACGCAAATCCGTCGCCGATTACATGTTGGCCAAGGACACGCTGTTCGCTAAGCTGACGCTCGATGACAACGAGTTCGCACTTTATTCCCAGTTGTATAACCATCTCAAGCCGCAGGCACCAACACCGGATCTGGTCATCTATCTGCAGGCCTCGGTCGATCAACTGATGCATCGAATCGAGCGCCGCGGAAGACCAATGGAGCGCGCATTGTCGGAGGACTATCTGCTCAAACTGTCGGATGCCTACACCCGCTATTTCTATGACTATGCGGAGTCACCGCTGTTGATTGTCAATAGCGATCGCTTTAACTTTGTCGACAACGCCCAACACCTCGACCTGCTGGTCAGGCGGATCGAGACTCTGCGCGGCGGCAAAGAATACATGAGCGCTGCGTAAGCCATGGAGGTGATCACCAAGATTGGTGTGCTGCGTAACCGCCTAGCGCGCGAGGGTGCTGTGGCCCTTGTGCCGACCATGGGCAATCTGCACGCCGGGCACATCGACCTTGTTCGCGTCGCGCGGGCATCAGCCGGGGTAAGCGGTTGTGTCGTCGTGTCGATTTTCGTCAATCGACTCCAGTTCGCACCCAACGAAGACTTCGACAAGTATCCGCGGACGTTCGCGAAGGATTGTGAGCGCTGCGCGGCCGCCGGCGTGGATGTCGTGTTCGCGCCCGACGAGTCAGAGTTGTATTCGATCGCGCAAACATACGTGGTGGAGCCCGGCGAAATTCAGCACGTTCTTGACGGACAGGTGCGTCCAGGCCACTTTCGCGGTGTCGCGACGGTCGTGATGAAGCTATTCAATATCGTGCAACCTCGCTTTGCCGTCTTTGGAAAAAAGGACTGTCAGCAGTGTCGCGTACTCAGCAACATGGTGGAGCAGTTCAATCTTCCCATCGAACTGGTGCTGGCAGACACGGTGCGCGCGGACGATGGTCTGGCGTTGTCGTCACGCAATAGTTATCTCAGCGCCGAACAGCGGGCGGAGGCACCACGGCTCTACACCTTGCTTGTTGAAGTGCGAGACGCGATGCAACAACCCGGTACGAACGCCGCGTTGCTCGAGACGACGATGATGAGCACTCTTGCTGCACACGGATGGACGCCAGACTATGTGGCGATTCGGCGGCGCTCTGACCTTGGCGTTCCGACGGCGGCGGATCGGTCGTTGGTGGTGTTGGCCGCTGCCCGACTGGGCAAGGCGCGGCTGATCGACAACTTGGAAATTACGCTGCCCGAGCTCGTGAAAAAGTTTTTGAAACACCAGCATTGACGTGCGTTTCCAGAATATTTTGCTCCGAAACGCCCGCCAGTAGTCGAGTTTGACTCTTTCTGGCGTTGATCAGGCAGCGCGCAGCGAGTCAACAATTTTCATTCGCGCGGCGCGCATGGCCGGCAGGAAGCCACCAACGAAACCCATGAACATCGAGAACAGCAACGTCTGCACCACAATCTTTGGTGTCAGCGTGAACGAAAACGCCAGTTGCGAGAAGGACTGGAAATTGAGGGTCGATACTGTGATGGCCTGCAAGAACGTAGCGAAAAACAGGCCCGCGAGCCCGCCGACCAAACCCAGTAGCAAAGACTCACCAAGAAAGGCGGCGAGTATCGATGGGCGACGAAAGCCTAGCGCGCGCAACGTGCCGATTTCAGACGTACGCATGGCGACCGATGCATACATTGTGATCGCCGCACCGATGATCGCGCCGATCGAAAATATCACGGTCAGTACGTTTCCCAGAATGGTGATGAAGAGAGACAATGCGCGCGACTGATCCTCATAAAAGATCTGCTCGCGCTTGGCGTCAATGGTCAGGCGAACTTCGCCGGCAATCGCCTTGAGGAGCGCGTCAAAACGATCCGTTTGCGCCAGTTGTAGCAGTACCGACGAATAGTTCATACGGCGAAACGCTTGCATCAATTGTTCAACATCACCCCATACTTCAGAGTCGAATGCGCTACCACCGCCGTCGAAGATGCCGACAATGACCCAATCGCGCTGGGCAAACCGCAACGACTGGCCGATCTCGGCGCCGTTAAATTCGCGGCTGATATTGCGCCCGACCACGAGCTCGGATGATCCGGGACGAAACATACGACCCTCGATCAATTTGACTTGCGGGCGCAACGCAACACCCATCGGCGAGACACCGCGTGTGACCACGTTGGAGCCTTTGTCCTGCCCGGCCTTGACCAGTGAAATCAGAACCAATGATTCTTTCGAGACCATCGGGTTGCCGTCTTTGCTGCGCGCAACCTGTGGCATCGCTTCGAGCAGACCAGCCTGGTCGCGTGTGACACCGCTTTGGATTTCGGTCTCCGATCCGGTACGAATAGCGAGCACGTTGTCGAGGCTACCAGTGCCGACCATGGTCTTTTTTAGTCCGGCATCGAGCATCAACACGGCGGCAAAGACAAACACCACCAAACCCATGCCAGCCGCGGTTAGCATTGTGGTCAGCTTGCGCGCCCAGAGATTACGGAAAATATACGAAACAGGGATTTTCATAAGCAGGCGTGCAGCTATCCAACGTGCCGCAGGCCGTCAACAATTTTGACGCGTGCACTACGCCATCCCGGCACCAGCGCAGCGACCACACCCACCACCAACGCACAGGCGATTTGCATCCAGACCGTGCTCGCAGAAACGGTGAAGGATGGGAAGGCCGTTCCTGCGGGGGAGGCGGCAAAGCCTTGCGCCATCG